>Ga0214544_1000125_pt1 | contig 110002 bp, 37 predicted proteins | sample CNSS3metaG_FD_160074 | JGI IMG/M metagenome (GOLD analysis project Ga0214544, IMG submission 160074) | Root nodule microbial communities from cowpea collected in UCLA plant growth center, Los Angeles, California, USA - CNSS3 | ecosystem: Host-associated > Plants > Roots > Nodule | place: USA...
ACATAAAAAAAATAATATATATATATATATATATATATATATATATATATAGATATGGTAAAAATTATATTCATTAGAATATGTATCATTAAAGATAATATAGAAGATAACAATGTTTAGTAAACAATAGTAAATTTTAACATAAATAAAAAATTCATTGTATAACATAAATACAAATTTTTCAATTTGAACAGCAATTCCTAATTCAATCCATAACACAAAATAACCACACGCAAAACAACAGGAAAGCTGCCAGGAAAACAAAGTAGAAGATCAGAACACAAAGTGTAACCACCGGCGATTGTGAGGGCGGCAAGCGCCGAAGAGTGCGACGGCGGCGAGCGTTCGTCGGCGACTGCGAGGGCAGTGAGCACAATTGATTGCGAGGGTCCGGGAGCGCCAGTGACTGCGAGGCGGTGACCACTGGTGACTGCGAGTGCGGTGAGTGCCGGTGACAGCGAAGGCGGCAATCGCTGGTGAGTGCGACGTGAGATCTTACTTGATTTTAACAACACTGCCCATGGATGCTACGATTCAACCCACGATTCGGTGTGATTCGGAGAGATTCATGCGATTCGGATGATAGTTTTCAAGCGATTCGTATCGTGGAGGAGGAGAATCATATCGTATCGTGTACGATACTTACTACCATGGTCACCATAACATTGCATTTTGTCATATAAATAAAATTTGGCCCTGAAACACAATCATTGCATTCTTAGGTATTGTTTGGTAGGAACGAAGTTGGGCTGGTAAAAAATGACTATGTATTAGAGCATAAGAAAGCCTAAGGTGTGTTTGGTTATGCTTTTGAAAATTGATTCTGTGGTTGAATTGATTCAGGGGATGTAGATTGTTGGTGGACGTGACTTTTTTGGCATTTAAATCAATTCTGCGTCAGATAGAAATGATACCAAACCCGCACTAAAACTCTTTACTTCTTCCTTTTGTTGCATTAATGAAGTAATCATACTGCATGCTATACTCTCCAGGATTAGGACTTAATTAAATTAAAACAGTTTCCAATAGTTGATTAAAATCTCTGATTTAGATAGAATAGTTTCTATCAACTGATTTACGAGTGAGGTAATTATAATTTTTTATTATTTTAATTCTTTAAATTTTAATTACTAATTTATTTATTTGGCAGATTTTGCTACTTTTCCCTCTAAATGATAAACCCTAATTAAATTAAACTTTTATTCCAATTCTCTAAAACATTTCAACTCCCTCTTATATCACTTGAGTTTTGCTATCATTTTCAATGCCTTCATCTCACTGACTTTGCAGATTTGTATCAACCACAATGGTGTACTGCAGTCACTGTGCCAAAAATGTAGCTGGGGAGCGACTGGATGACGGTTTCTTGTGAGTATCTTTGGTGATTTCACAGTAATTCTCGGAATGACGTTTTTCTTGTAAAGTTTGTGCATTATGCTATGCAGATTGAATTTGGAACTGTTTATTTAATTTAATTATTGATATAGGAATGTGTAGAGGAAACCTCCAATGTTATTAAATGTTTATTTTCTTTTATTAATTTTGCTTCTCAGATGTTGTGGAAGCTGTGGGAGGGTGTTGGAAGATTACTTTTTTGCTGAGGAGCCTACATTTGTCAAGAATGCGGCAGGGCAGGTAATTGAAGCTTGACAGGCTGTTGTGGTTTTTTGGGGAGACAATTTTACGATTGACCGACTTAAATTACAAGATCATGTTACAGAGAGAGAGGCTTGATTTTTAAGTTTGATTGCAAGTATTGTTTGTGAGAGAAAGGAAAAGCAGGTGGATCCCACCATGCAGTTCTATATTCCAAACCTGCAAGTGTCTTTTTTTTTTCTTTTGCAGAGTTTGACCCTGTCCTTATCTTAAGGAAAAGTAGAGGATCTAAACTCTCCTAAGGTCACATGTATCACTTTTCTCAAACGTGCCAAAAATATTGTTGTGGTGCATGAGCATTCATTATTTGCATCTTCAATCAATGGAGAGCATTATAGAAGACATTAATCAAACTAGTGAAGTTTCTGGGATATTGAAGTTTAATTTTTCTATCCACGAGCAATTGTTTTACCTGTAATTCTACACTTGTTTTTGTTTCTCATGGTTTACTGATTTGTGTCTGTAGAGTAAATTATCAGGTAATTACGTAAGAACAGTTCAAAGCGAGTTCTCGGAGTCACGTCAAAGGACTTTAGATAGAGGTACACCTTTCTTAAATCTCAGTGTCTCACGCTGTTTTCACGCTATATGTTGATTAATTAATCCTCTTATTTGCATAAAATACCACATCTCAAATCGGAGAATTGTCAAACATGTTACTATGTTGGTCCTAAATCTGTCCAGTTCTGCTATTTTCTTCTGGTTGTTCCTCAATCCTTTCAAAGTTGCAGTCCAATAGTAAATTTTAATTTAATGTTTAATCTTTATCCAACGATAAGAAAATCTAGTAATTTTTATGTTCACACAGCCAATGCAATCAATTGATATTGGACCCTTATGGGGAAACCATGTCTAGAGGAGAAATTTGGATAGTTGTTCTCAGTGCTTATTTCTTGTATGATTATCAGTTTGATTACTGTTAATAATTTCATGCTTGTAATTATTTTGTATTCTTATGTGTCATTTTATTTTGCGTTCACAGCTCATGATGAGATTAAATATCTAAGTTTGGGCCTTGGAGTTCAGGATGAACATATGGCTGACCAAGCACTGACCTTTTATAAAGTATGTCACATTTTCGACTGAACTCCTTCTAAACTTGCTTTTAATTTATTGATACACTTTTGGAAATTTTTTTTTTTCATTTAACTAATCCTTGAATTTTCCTATTGAAGATAGCGCTTGAGCGAAACTTCACTCGCGGACGTAAATCAGAGCAAGTACAGGCTGCTTGTCTTTACATTGCATTTCGGTATGAGTTCTATTGTGCATGAGTTTTGGATGATTCTTCATACCATTATCATTTTATAGTTCCCATGAGTAATCATGTGATGCGGAGATTTTTAAGTTCCCTTGTTTAAAGCTGTTCAGATAATAATTTTAATGTAAACCTCAAAGCATTTTTTTGTTCACTTCTCGTTGAGCCCTAAAAGCAGTAAAGTTGGCCTTGGTGACTGATTGGCCATGAGGCTGAATAAGAAAAGTCTCTTAGCACATGCAAATGTAAGAGTGCGCACAATGAGCCTTACACATACCTTTGAAAAGTGAGGGGCCTTCTGGTCACTGGGTTACACTTGTTTTTCTTTTTCTTGAATAGATTTTATCATTCTATTTAACACTATTTGTTCTAACACCTTATCTTGACACAACCTTTTGATTGACCCAAGACTGCTCTAGCAATATTCCAAATCTTCTTAAATATCTCAGAGAATTTAGCATTACCCTGTAATTCTTAAGTTCATTCTCTTTTGTAAATTCTATAACAAATGCACTTGTGTATGAGAATATAATGATATTATTTTGCAGGTAATACTGTGTTAATGATGTTTGTTTTTGAGCATTTAATTGTCAGAGAATAGTGCTCTACGACTTTGGTTGAAGAGCAATTAGTTCAATGCATTGTATTTTTCACCTTTGATTTATCATAATGAGTCTGGTATACTGGTCGTATTGCAACATTTTATTTTTTTGTGCTGAAATTGTTTTTCCTTTTCTTGCAGTCACAACAACAAGCCGTACCTTCTTATTGATTTTTCAAATTATTTAAGAATAGATGTGTGAGTATGGTTTTCTTTGTTATTGGAGTCTACTGGTTATATTTCTCCCATATTTTAGTTAATGTTTTGTCAATGTATCCCTGTTTTTTGTGTTTCTGATTCTTGCTTTGCTCCTGTTTACGTATTCGATGTGCAGTTATGTTCTAGGATCGGTTTTCTTGCAGCTTTGTGAAGTGCTTAGGCTTGGAGAGCACCCAATTGTTCAAAAGCCTATTGATCCTAGTCTTTTTATTCATAGATTTACTAAAAGTAAGTGTTTTCTTTTCATCTCAGTTTGTATAAGCAGATAACTAAAACATTTTGTTGGTTGTGTGTGGTGAATTTAAAGAGAGAGAGAGAGAGAGAGAGAGAGAGAGAGAGAGAGAGAACAAATCATTTAGAGAGAATTTAGACAATGAGAACTCTTTATAAACCTGTAGACCTAGTGGAGACTACCTCTGATTATAATGAGTGGTTCAACTTTTTGGACATTAATAGGCATGAGTATTAAATGCATTTTTGATGTATGATGCACGAATCCTGCACACCCTGTAGTGATGTACTTCCCGCAACAGGATTTTAAGCTTTATGATTGTTAGAAAATAAATACTCTCCTTTCTATTCTTTGAGAGTTTTCACTTGCAATAATTTATTCTAGTTCCTTTATGATATTCTAACCTTCAAAGATTCCTCTGGACCTATGATACTGCAATAAAAAAATTGAGAATATAGAAGGAATTGTATGTTGGTTTATGTTTATTTGAATATGAAATTAAACTCCTGTGATATGGAGTGAGAATTTCCTTCCATATTTTATGCTTTTTACTTCTGTTGATAAGACTATAAATAATTCAGATGAGCAAACTTGTATGTTTTAGTGTAAAAACATATTCATATTCTTTTGGGAAAATGTTAACCTGGTTTCATTTAATATATTTTTTATTTTAAATTTTATTCAGTTTATTTTCTTTGAGCTAGGAGAAATAATATATTAATGTCATGTCATGTAGATTTGATTAAGCGAGGGAGTAAGGCAGTCTCTGATACTGCTCTGACCATTGTTGCAAGTATGAAACGAGACTGGATGCAGGTATCTTAACCTTGTTCTAGCATTGTTTAGTTAGGAAGCCTTAATTTGGGATGTGTGAAGTATAAACATTTTTTATTACGAGAATGTTGAATTGCTAATGCTAGAAAACAGACAGGGAGGAAACCTAGTGGTCTATGCGGTGCGGCATTATACATTTCTGCTCTTGCACATGGAATTAAATGCTCTAAACCCGATATTGTAAGTAATGATAAAGTTTTCTACCTTGTAATTTATTTTTTATTATTATTGTCATATGGTGCTTGCTGGGTATTTTCTTACAACATATACAGTTCCTCATAAGTGTTGAAGATAATCAGGAAATGCTTTATTCATAATTTATTGATTTCTTTTTTGAAATTCATTGGCATGCTTGATTACAGATGCTCTTTCGTCTCCCCTCTGATATATGTTTCATTGTTATTATTTACTCACTTTTCTTGCTCATTTAAATATTGGCATTAGTTCTGTCCTGGTCTGAGCCGCAATTAATAGAATTAGTGAACAAGAATTTTAGGATTAATACCACCTGTTTCAGGAACTTGTGGAAAGTAACGTTAAATTACACCATTTCTATGAATAGTGGACATAGACATATGTGCTGTATTGCAATTCTTATAATTGCCGCAATTTCATATTAAATATATTAACACAATAGATTACTTTTGCCACATTATAGGATACATTAGATTTGGATTTTGGAATTTATATTCGTTGAATATCTAGAACATCATTCCAAATTCAGAATGCTGTGCTTGGTTGCTGATTATCAGCAGATTTGTCCCAAAAATGCAAAATCAAGTTTTAAGCTTGTTCAGCTGGTTATAGCCGAAGCATACATGAATTCCGACTTTTATGGTGTTATCAGTGTGAATCTTTAGGATTTGATGATCTCTCAAGTCACATGGAACACAACTATATTTACTATGTTGAGATTGTTAGGTGGAATGGGATCTTTTATGACCAACAAACGCTCTTGACTACATATCTTGATTTCTTCTGGTGCTGTTGTTATCCTTGGGTAATTTTAACAGGCATATATTTGCTGGCCCCAAAGGATGTGGAAGATGTTTTTGTGGAGGTGAAGTTCAGAAACAGAAAAATGAAAAAAACAGAGTCCTGTATTGGTTGATTGTAAAACATTGAACTCCCACATAAACTAGCATCAACTGAAAATCAAGTGTTGTTGAGTGTGTGGAGGGTCATTATAACTAAAATATGCTGTAAAGATAGAAAAAGCGAGAGAAAAAAAAAAAATCTTATAACCATTCATTTAGAAATAATATATCCAATGGTTCAAAATTTGTTTCCCACTGTAAGAGACATTATATGATTGTTTACCATAGCCTCCAGCAAGACTCTTTTATAATAGTAATGTGGGTACTCTAATGAAACGATTGTTTTGGGGTCCTAGTGCACAATGGTGTCTCCATGCTTTAAAAGAGGGAAAACCGACCTTATTAGGCTGAAATTGCACCTTTGATTACACAAAGGATGCAAGTCTTTACTTCTTAGATTGACTATACTAAATAGATGGTATTTTGTTTCCTCTAAACCAAAGATTTCATGCTTATAAACTACTACTATTACAATAAATACAAAATATATTACTTTTATTTTCAACACTCCTCCTCAAGCTAAAACATACAAACCGTAAACACCTAGTTTGTTACATATGTAGTCAATTCTTGGTTACCTCAAGGACTTGGTAACGACATGCCAAGTAGTAACTGGAGGGGATGAAGCTTGTGGCGGTACTATCTCTTAGGAGCCTAGAAACGGTGATGAAAGAACAAGACAGAAAAAGAAGCAAAAGTCTTGCATCGTATTATTCACTTTAGACTATAAAAACCAAAGCTTACAAAGGAAAATTGCATTCCTTTTTCTCCCAGGGTTCTCCACATCAATTCAAAAAAGACTCCCCTAACTCTCCTTGGCATGACAATATATAGACTTTTACAAAAAGTCTTCATCTCATATCAGATAACAACTAACGGTTAACCAATAACTACTTATGTTTTTATTTTTCTTCTTATAGTATACTTCCAAGACCCCCTCCTTTCTCCCTTGCCTATCATTACTTGCTGCCTCTGAAACAACTTTGTCCTCAAGGTTGAACTCAGGAAACTAGTCATGCATTGCTGAAATATCTTCCCACATGGATGCTTCGAACCTGCCCCCTGCCATTGCACCAACACTTGTTGTGGTAGCTCTTGTGGTTTTTCTTGTGTTAAGAAGTGGACTTTAAGCCTAACTCAATTCCACAAAACCGGCTTGCAAGCAGTCGACACCAACAAATCAAACCCACCATCCTCAACAATGCCAATACCTTTATTGATATAGAATGGATCAATGTCCAATAAACCATCATGTTGCATTATTACTGGGTGGCACATCCACAACAGAACCAAATTCACCCTAATTGTTCCTTCCTACCTCAAATTATTGAATGTAATCTTCCACCCTTTCTTGTTGTCTAATTGGTGCCCATTTTTCAACAATGGTGTTGTGTTCTCTGCCCCAAAGTTATCAAAAATGGTGTTGTGTTCTCTACCCCCGAAACTCCTACATAGTGCTTTAGAAAAATCTTCCCAAGAAGGATTCTTGATATTTTGAGCAACTGGACTGCATTTTCTTCCATGCTAATCAAGGTTGGGTGTACTTTTGTTGATCCTTTGATGTTCCGAATCTCAAAAACGTTTGTTGCCCTTGTTGTTTGACCTTAAGGGCCATTCCCTTCAAATGTGGGCAACTCCACCCTTTTAACCCAAGGGCAAAGTAATTTGTCCTGTTCTTTATTAAACTCAGTACTGTCAATGTCATCCTGTTCTCTTTTTGCATCCCGATTGATTGAATTTTCTCTTCCATCTGAAAGTTCCTCTCCTTTGTTGATGTTATCTTGAAGAAGATCTTTAGTCTCCTTCTTGTCTTGTAGGGTATCTTTAATAATAGACAAATTTGCCTTCATTTCTATAAGCACCTTACCTTGCTCAATAGCCCATTTCTCTAAAGCACTCAATTTGTTCTCGATAACTCTCTCCCTTTTCGGATACGACTAGTCAGATCAAATTGTTAGGAGCCTAGAAATAGTGATGAAAAAATAAGACTAAAAAGAAGCAAAGATAAAGTCTTGAACTGTATTATTCACTTTACACTATAAAAACCAAAGCTTACGAAGGAAAATCGCTTTCCTCTCTTACAGGGTTCTCCCTATCACAAACATCAATTCAAAATAGACTCCCCTAATTCTCCCTAACATGACGATATATAGACTCTTACAAAAGGTATTCATCCATATCAGATAATACCTAATTGTTAACTAGTTAACTGTTTATGTTTTTATTTTTCTTCCTATAGTATACCTTCAAGACCCTCTCCTTTTTCCTTTGCCTATCATCCATGAAAGTGACAAATAGTAGCCTAACGTTGAAAGAAAGCAACTTGAACTCTAAATGTGAACCAAAGCACAAATGTTAAGCACTTTTATTGGCTAGATGACTATGAGTACAACAAGCATGTTATCCTAAATGACAAGAGTCAATCAAGAGACAAAATTTTGGAGAAGATTAGTGGTGGAAGTTGATATAATTCTTTTGACTTATGTCTTATGATGCATGGATATGATACGTATTTGATATGGTGATAAGTTTATTATGAAAATAATAGGATACGATACATGATATATGCATATTTAAAAATATATAAAAACTCTTAAAAACAAAATAAATATATGTTTGCTATTGTGTGAATTCAAATTAAAATCAAATGTATTGAGTATTTTCAAAATAAAAAATTATAAGTTATTGTTATCATAAAAGTACTACTGCTTTATAGATTAGATACTTTATTGATAAGTATTGGTAAAATATCCTAAAGTATCAAATACGTGTCTGACACGATATGTATATGATATGACGATAAACTTATTTTGAAAATAATAGGATACGATACGTGATATATGCATCTTTAAAAATGCTTAAAAATTCTTAAAAGCATAATAAATATATGATTGCTATTGTGTGAATTAAAATTAAAATCAAATGTATTGAGAATTTATAAGTTATTATTATCATAAAAGTATTACTACTTTATAGATTAGATATTTCATTGAAAAGTATCGGTAAAGTATCCTAAAGTATTAGATACATGCTAGACACATATGCATGATACAAATTAAAGTATCAGTGCATCAATTTATGCAATACACCATCATGCGAAACAATCTTGGACTAGAACAAAGTTATTAACAAAAAGAATAGAATAATCAAGACTGCATGTTAGCTTTCTAATGGATGCTAAATTATATGACAGCCAATAACTTTAAGCGTTAAATCCAAGTAAAGGTTAGGAAAGGGATGAGTTGCTAATGCCTTAAACTTTCACTTGAGAGTCATCTACCAAGCTTACAACAATTCCTATTATTTGTGCTTGTGTATCATATGTGTCTAGTATAATTGTAAAAGTCATAAAATTGTTAGAGGAAATAGTCTTAAGCAGAATTTATTGTAAAGGTGTTGTGTGCTTTGTGTTGTACTTAGTTCCAAGATATATCTTTTCATATTCTCTTCTCTTCCCTCTCATACATTATATCTGATGTATACAAAGTCATTATAAATGAGATCCTAAGAGAGGGACATTCACCCTCAAATTTATTCTAATTCCTTTATATTTTTCTCAAGTCAAATTTTCCTTTGTATTTTAGTATTACATTTTACATCCTATTTATGTTTAAGAATATCTATTCTTGAAGAGAATGGTCATTTTAGCAGTAACATATTTCACAATCCTCTGCATAGACTAGTTACACATTTTCTGATGTAATTGTTTCTTCACTTGACTATTCATCTAAATTTCAAGGATGTTGGTTGAGCCTTAATATTTTATTTTATATTAAATTGTCCGTTGATTTTCTAATTTTCAATGCAGCTTAGAATCGTCCATGTATGTGAAGCAACATTGACCAAACGATTGGTTGAATTTGAGAATACGAAATGTTCTAGCTTGACAGTATGTTTCTACTTCCTTTTAATGCCATGGTCTATTACGATACTGCTGTGTTTTAATACCAGTGGTTAAGTTCACTATCTTAGATTTGACAGTGAGTAAACATTTTCCATGAACCTTTTATGGTTATAGGTTGAGGAGTTGGATACCATGGCAAAGGAGCAAGAAAATAATCCAACAGTAATGCCAGAAGGTGAATTGAAAGCGGGTATTTCGTCGAAAGATCTGCTGTGTGAGCACAAGGACAGTGGGGCTTCCCATTTTGCGCTTGGATTGTGTGAAGCATGCTATAAGGATGTGAGTACTTTCTTTATCGTCAAGATGGTTTCCTTTCGAAGCCACTTTGCCTTTTGGCATTGACTATTGAATCGATTGATATGCTCACAGTTCGATAAGCTCTCTGGTGGACTTGGTGGTGGTTTGGATCCTCCTGCGTTCCAGCGTGCTGAGAGGGAAAGAGAGAAAAGAGCACTTCTCGAAGAGAGTGTTGATGAAGTATGTGATGTAAGTTTTCCTTGACTTGGTATTGTGTGTGGTAGTTTGCTTTTTATTCACAGGTTTTCTTTTTAATTTTTCCTTTTCTCTGTTTTAACTTTTTGCATTAAAAGATTTATAATATTCACTAGGGCTTGCTTGTACAAAAAGAAGCAAAATTATTTGTATTTCTTCATGGTTAAATTGCTAAATTCGGAAGTGTTTAACAATTCACGAACTAAATAAGGTCTATATTCATAATATTTTCTTAAAATTTGAGTTTCATCTTTGAAGAGAAAAGAGAATCTACGTCCACCAACTCACTCTAGAGACAAACATACTGGTGCCAAATATCATAACGGAACACCAAACCCATACTTTAATTTCCTTACATAGTACTGATCAGATCAAATTACTATTCTACTTGTACCTGAATGCATCACGCTGAAGAGTACGAGATGCAGTAGATATCCAGCAAAATAGTAATTTTTACTTGCGCATGTTCACACACTGTCTAGTTGATATCATGATATTGTAACCCCTCATTAGCAAGAATACTCCTGAGAACAGCAGCATTTACAAAAATGTGGCCATGTAGAAACTTTAACTATCATTTAGTTCTTTATCTTATATGAAACCTTTCTTCAAGCAGTGATCCAGACATACACACACTGTCTAGTTGATATCATGATATTGTAACCCCTCATTAGCAAGAATACTCCTGAGAACAGCAGCATTTACAAAAATGTGGCCATGTAGAAACTTTAACTATCATTTAGTTCTTTATCTTATATGAAACCTTTCTTCAAGTAGTGATCCAGACATATGGTCATCTGAAATTAATTTTCAATTTCCAGACAGCTGTATGTTTTTGCGAATAACTTGACTCATAAATTTTAGATGTGACCCATAAGCATGCACGACATCTAAATCTTTATTTTTTTTCTGGTACTTTTGGTTAGTTGGCGAATGCATCAAATGATCAGTTTAAGAGCCATAGAGAAGATTTGCCTGTGCCAGAAGGTATTGCTGGGTGCTCTTATTTCATTCACTGTGCTAGCATGTTAGATTTCTTCTGTATTCATTCCTATTTGCACAAAAATGATTTTAGGGGCTAATGTTGCGCATGAGTCCACTAAAGATGGTGAATATGACGATTCATTTAGAGAAGATGAATCAGAAACTTTATCTGATATTGATGATGAAGACGTTGATTTATACATTCATGATGAGGAGGGGAGGAAGATCAAGAAGATACTTTGGGAAGCAGCAAATCGGGAGTATCTTGAGGTAAAGAAATGGTATCTACTATTTTTTAGTTCTAGTTGTGCTTGATAAATTTGTATCTTAGTTTCTTTTCTCTTTGAATCATGATTTGAAGTCAAACTCAGAAGTGGGTGTTGTTACTTGTACTTCTTCCTGTCCTTGGTTTTCTGTTTAACTTTACTTGGAAGCTTAATCTGCACTGGATCTCACTCAAGTTTTATCGTTACTTTCAGGAGCAGGCAGCCAAGGAAGCAATTGCAGCAGCTAATAAGAAAGCTTTTGAGGCAAATTTTGAAAACTGTTCAGAGGATTTACTTGCGGCAAGAGAACTCGCTGCATCTGCTTCTGAAGCCGTGGCAAAATCCAGAAAGGTTCTTTCTGAATATTTTTTTGTGACGTTGTTACTGTTAAATTGTACCACAAATAACTTTAGATAAAAAATTCATGAAATATGTTAGATTTTTATCTCATTACATAAACCCTGTCAAGTCATATCAGTTTGATTTTAATCTATGCTTTGTTACTTCATTCGATGTTTAATGAACATAAAACATGATTTCCGTAAAAAACTATTGTCTTCTAGATTTTGGCTTATCAGTAGCGAATTTATTTGAAATTTGATGTTCACGAACACTGTATTTCTCACAATTCATCGGTTAGATTGATCACCTATAATAAGTTACATAATTCTTCTAGTGTTACAATTGTTTATTCGTGTAGGGTGGATAGTACTAGTATGTTGCGCATGTTTTGGCCTTAGTTTGGAATGAGTAAGCTATCTTATAAAAGTTTGGGAAAGTAGTCATTACAATTGAAAATCAGTTTTTCTAAATTCGAATTGGGGAAGCATGGACACTGCTAAGAATATTAGGAAAGACACCGTATATTGATTTTACATGTAAAACTTTCTCCAGATAGTTCCATGGTCTGGATGGTTTAATTTAGAAGGGGGAAGGCAACAAATTTACCCTCAGCCATGTCTTCAAGGTCGTAGGTTTATATGCATTGTTTGAATTGTGGTTTGAAAGGGGACTCTATTCTGAGTCTCTGAGGAGCTGCAAGATCTAGAATTGTTTTTGTTGAAACTTAAGCTCTTTTATTTGTTGGTGTTCATTAATTGGCCGTTGGGTGTTCTATCAGCTTCCCAATGTTGGTGTGCATTTATTTGTTGTTTGCAATTTCTGTGCTTGTTTAGTGAGAGGTTGTCATTTCTGCAGTGCTAATGTCGGGAATGAGTTGCTATTTGTTGTTTAGAGATCCAACGGTTGATGAAGGGAGAATTTGATTTCTAACGCCCATAGGCCCTATGCCCCTGCCTAATGAGTTTACTTTGTTGAGTTGGAATCGATTCAAATATGAAGAATTTCTGGCCTTGGAATTGTATAGTGTGACCTTGTTTGAATAAATTTATCTCGGAATAGAAAGAGTAAATAAGAAGAGTTAAAATCACCTATTTACTTGTATAAAAACTAAGAGACTAATGAAATGGAAGCCTGAGATGCATTGGAAAATTTAAAGCAGCCCCACTAGGAAGTTAGTTAGTTTTGGCAAATGAATTGATTCAATTTTTGATTTGCAAATAATTTTGTAGTTGTTTTACTTTCAATTTGAGTATGCTATCAATATACATTTTAATGGTTGTAGAGTGGATCCAATAGTTATGCATTGTATTTTGTATACACTGTACGATTCATGCTGCAAGACTTCAAGCTTATATTTTTTTTTTTGGTTTGTTAAATACACTATTTCAGGAAATGAAACAGAGACGAGCCAATGAGGCAAAAAATATGGGGCCAGCTCAATCTGCTGCAGAGGCCTTCGGCCAAATGTCTAAAAAAAGGGTATTTGTCTATTCAACAAAAAACATGCATTTTTCTCTATATATTGTTACAGTCTCATTTCCATTGTATATTTGTATAAAAATAACAGGAAACTATATGCGTATCTGATACAGGGAGGGCAGGGGGGGGGGTGGGGAGTTTTACAAATTACGGTTTTTTAGGATTAAAATATCTTCAAAATGTCATTATTAGGATAAAATATCTTTATAATCTTATTTATTCATGCATATATTGTTTCTTTATTATAGAGGGATTGATTGTTTTAAAATGAGGAATCCGGAATGTAATTCATATGATCACTATCAATAAAATTATTTCTTGTCTCCACGTGTACTCAAGGAAGTATAAATCTTTTAGGGGTAAAAACCTTAAAAAAAGAAGAAGATGCGATAGGAAAGAAAAAAGCAAGGTCTTTCGAAGCATTGAGTAGTGTTGGAGTACTCGCTGTTGCTTTGACCTTGTTTCTCGTGCTCATTGAGCATTTGGATTTAGGTCTTTTGTTGTACCTTTTCGGATAGAGATGAGCTAATGTGTCAATTCTCAACAGTTTTGTTTGTTTTATTATGTGCATGCAGCTTTATTGATCAAATCCTGGAGCCAATATATATGACTTTTTTTAATTATCAACTTATTACTTTCTGAAATTGTTTATATATAACTAAAACTACTTGTTTGCTTGTGTAGCAATTGCAGAGTCTGAAATCTAAAGTCAATTTTGATCGACTGGGAGAATTATTTAATGAACTGGTACTTCTCTCTAGAACTGATTTGCTTCATATCACATGTAATATTGATACACTTTGAGTTCCGCTTGCACCCGAAAATATTCCGTATTAAAACATGATTTTGATAAACTTCTCAGTAGACATTGACAAAAGAAGAAAATACAAAAGTAAAATGAATTATGTTTAAAATTAGCTTATGCATACTGTAAAATCATCTTTTTAGATAAGCTAATGATTTTGTCTTCTATAAAGCCTAATTTTAACTTGCTAAAAAGTCAAATTTTGTTTGTAAGAGAAGTTTACTTCAATATTTTTCTCCTATACATGTTTATTGAAAACCCTTTCCAATCAGGTCTGCATGCTTTTTGTTATATGCCTGTTTCCATTCTTGATTTACTTCTTTATGTCAATATGTTCAAAAGACAAATTTGGAAAGTTGTTTTCTAACAATTAACCTTTACTATTCTTTAAATCAAGACATTGAACTTTTCTTGAATCTAACTTCTTTTCTAATATTATCAAACAGGAAAAAACGGATGATCCCAAGAAAGAGAAGAAAGCACGATTTGATTCACTCCTAGATAATGATGACAAGATAAAGTCATTTGAGTACAAAAATGACGACGAGATTGGATCGGTGGATGAATTTGAAGATGATATGGGAGAGATGTATCAAAGTGGGTTGTCTACTGAGAATATTGCAGATACATATTTCCCTGAGGATGATGGATATGGCTATAACGATTATGATTATTAATGAAAGATAACAGATGATATTTCTGATTTGATTATCTGATTTTTGTAGTCATTGGTATCCACGGTGGCTGGCAGCAGTGTAACCAAAGTTGTCAGACAAAATTCTTTGAAACCTAAGTTGCCATCTGACTAGCAAGTATCTCCAATGAGTTTTGTCCCTCTTTTTAATCATCCCATATGCTTTCAAAGAAAGCTCTTGAATTATAGTAGAAAATTATTTGCTAGGTTTTACCAACATCTCTATGTTTAGGGTTAGATATTGTTTAAAATTAAAATCTATTTATTTCCAACCATTTCTTTGTAACACGACAACAGTTAAATTGGTTATATATGTTTTGAATGTAAAATTTTGTTGAGTCTTCCTAGCATTGCCTTCTGTTGTTTCTCCCTGACACAGGCGATCCAAAATCCTCGAACATTTTTTCTTTTAATTATTATTATTATTATTATTATTATTATTATTATTATTATAAAAGTGTAAAAGACAATCACTTATGAGCTTATGAGAGAATGTGGATGAAGCATAAGAGACTAGTTCCTCATTAAAAGGCTAATATAGTTTGAACTTTTACCTATATTTAGTGTTTGACAATGTTTAATAATTTTCCAAGAGGATATTTCTGAGAAAAATTTGGATAAAATTTTTAGTATGTTTGTCGTTTTATAACTGATGTCATTGGATTGATATAAATCTGTGTATGCTGATTCACATTCACTACCACTCATTCGAGAAGATGAAATTCCAAACAATTCATCAATGCAATTGTGATTGTAAAACTTCATTCCTCAATGTGAAGCCACTCAATTTGGCTATTTTATTGTAAATATTTTCGAATGAAGGACATAGAATTGTTAATTGGGAAATCAAAGATTAAATCAGGTGATAGCATCGTATACATGTACAACACACATGCACAATTAAGTAGTGTAATAATTTATGTTATGTATGTAAATTAAGTTTATAATATTTAGTATAACAAATTATGATGAATTACATTTTGAGTACAAATTTGGATTAATAGTTCAGAAAAACACAATGCTAAAAGGGCAATTATATGAATTGAACATGAGGTACAAAACTATAATGCTATAGTGGAAGAAAAAAATATTCAATTTTAAAATAATATTTATTTTATCTTAACAAAATCTTTAAATCTTTTAATAGTATAGTTCATCCTCAAATTTCTTTAGTAAGATGAATGACACAAAATAATACATGTTTCAAAAAGAAAAAAAAAATACTACTATAAATAAAACTTTATATAAGAAATATTTAGATAAAAAACAACCGGATTTGCACATTTATAGAAAGTAATGCTTCATTTTAAAACAAGTAAAGTGATGCTTTTACATGTTTTAAAATGAATATCTATCTTTTGAATAATAAGATAAACAAGAAAGGTATACAAAATAAGAGATGAAATAAGAAAGAAAGGAGAGATTACAAGAAAAGAAAAGTTAAAAAAATGAAACTATATAAAATTATTATTAAAAAATATTATTTATATGGTGTTTAGTAAAAAATGGAGTGTAATAGAATCTATCAGGTAAATTTGCATATTGCTGCTGTTACATCTCTATTTGAACCTCTATCAGTGACATAGGCATAAAAAATGCCATGTCAGTTTTATGTTTAACTAAATCTCAAACTTCATTGAATATTGCAATTTAGTAATTGCAATAATTTATTTTAATATAAAATTAAATTTAAATTGGCAAACAATTAGGAAACTATTACTATACTTACAGAGAGTATGAGATCTTCAAAAGATGCTAAAGTATTGCTTTTTAATTGAGTCGTGTTCTTTCAATTGGTTTCTCTTCAAATACAGTAATTTCAAGATTTATAACAATGAGGTCAAACAGAACTTTTTCGTTCTAATAAACGAAATCAAACCTTTTAAAAGTTCACACAAACAATATTGGAAACCAATATTGCATACCAATATTACACAATGAAATTTCACATAAATATTAAGTAATAAAACATGTAATATTAATGTTTTCCATTGAGCGATTCTTCCAACTGATACTTTATTTTCTAATACATATACTCTTTGTCAATTTTTCTATTGATTCAAATGAATTGAAAATTCTTGCATGTGACATGAATTTTCTCCTACTAAGTGGGCCGGGGTACAACCGAATCATGGTATTTGGACTATTACACTTTTAAATAAAAAAAAATTGAATCCTAACTAATAACTATAGTTTTTGACCAAGTGTTAAGCGATCCTAACAAAAATCATAAAAAATTGTTAGTGTTATATTTTCTTCCATATTTATGAAAGTAGTTGTTATTATTTTTTTATTAAAATTTGGTTTCTATCTTTAAAAAAAATGATAATTTAGTTCTATATATTTTAAAGTATTAAAAATGGTCTATATTTTCAAAACTATAAAAAATGTGTATTTTTCTATGGACTATTATATTTTTAAATAAAAAAAGTTGCGTCCTAATTAATAACTATAGTTTTTGGTTAAGTAATAAGTGTTAATTCTAACAAAAATCATAAAAAATGGTTAGTGTTATATTTTTTTCCATATTTATAGAAGTAGTTATTATTATTTTTTTTGTTTTACTAAAATTTGGTTTCTATCTTTAAAAAAATATAATTTAGTTCTATATATTTTAAAGTATTAAAAATGGTCTATATTTCCAAAACTAAAAAGAAGTGTATTTTCTATATTTTTTTAATTTAATTATTTAAAAAATAACTGTTTTGTAATATTTTAAATTAAACTATTAATATTTATAAGAAGAGAATATAACTTGTTGTAACCCTTTATATTAATTTTTAATAAAATTACTTTAATTTTTATTAAATTAAAATAATTGTATTACTTAATAAAATAAATAAATATACCATGTATACTACGATTAAAAATTTATCATTTAATTTTAATTATTTTCTTTATAACTATATATTTTTATATTTTAAAAATTATATTATTTTAATAAAAATACGAAACATACACATATTTAGTGTATATAAATATTAACATGTATCCGAAAATCTTTCTAAAACTGTAAAAAATAATGAATAACAAGAGTGAATTCTATAATTTAGCCCATTTAATAAATTAATCTAAAAGAGTCTGTGAGAAAATGTTATATATAACCAGAGCATTTCAGTGAGAGCTGTATTCACATATTCTTGTCTTCCAAACATTTAGGGTCTGTATTCTTAATCTCTTTCTTTTCACCAAAACACATTCTCCATTCTCTTCTTCTGTGTTCTGTTATAATCATTTGCATTTGCTCTTCCTTTGTTCTATCATTTACAAAATTAATAATGTTGATACTAACAAATTATGTTCTTTCTCTTTTCTTTTCTTTTAATGAAAAACTCTAGGTACTGATCCTTTAAAATAATTGACCCATACTTTTATTAGACTTGTTATTGAACCAATCAATTAGTGAGTTCGGTAGTTTTTACAATTTTACTTATTTCTTTTGTTTGTCATATTTTTAAAGCTTTCAATGTAGTGTAAATGGTGTTTAGTTTATAAGAAAATAAACAAACTTATTTCTTATTTTCTTCTACTTAAGAAGTTTATACAACTAGGGTTATTAAAATATGATTTGGGAGTTTAATGTTGAATTCTGTTTGCGTTTGTGCATTTTTTTCTATTGAAGAGAGAAATGGTCTTATTATGGAGGAATGTATGGCATTGATGTTCTTCATAGAGTAGTTGTTGATTGATTTGCTTCTTCACTTGGAAAGACCTAAATTCGAATTGATGTTTTAGTTGAGCCTTAATTTTTTTTTTTTTCTTATATTAGGTTCCGCTTCGTTGACCATTCTCTGATTTGCGTTGCAGCTTTCGAATAAAAAATGCTTCCAGGGGCTAACGTTGAGAATGAGGCCACTGAAGATGGTGAATATGATGATTCACTAAGTGAAGATGAATCAGAAAGTTTGTCTGATATTGATGATTGTGATGTTGATGCGTATATTCACAATGAGGAGGAGAAGAATATCAAGAAGATGCTGTGGGAAAGAGTTAACCGAGTGTATGTTATGGTACATCATATTTTATCTGCTGTTTTCTAGTTTTTGTAGTGCTAGAAAGTTGTTTATATGTACAAGTTTTTTTCACTTTTTATCATGATCTGAAGTTCAAATTCAGAAGAGGATGCGTGTACTATTTTAGCTTGATCTTTTATTTCAGGAACAGGCAGCCAAAGAAGCAGTTACAACAGCTAATAAGAAAGCTTTTGAGGGAAAGTTTGGAAACTCTTCCGAGGATTTCCTAGCAGCAAGAGCTGCAGCTGCGGCAAAATCCAGAAAGGTACTTTCTGAACTTTTTTGAGGTTCTTCTTTTGAAAGTACACCACAAGTAACTTAAGAATTGAGAAAACATTTCATGAATGCACTGCTAAGAGTTTTAGCCCTCATTACATAAATCATATGAAGAAGTATCAAGTCATTTTTATTTTAACCTAGGCTTTATTATACAACATTTCTCATTTAAAATATGATTTCAGTGATATATATAATAAACTATTGGATGCTAGATTTTAGCTTATTTGAAATTTGATTAGCATGAACTATTATTTTTTCTCAATTCAATGGTTAGATCGGTGAAGATCACATAATAAGTTACTCAAAGGTTGAAGTTTTTCAATTTCTTGTACTGGTACTGATGTACTCTTGCCGTTCTTGGGTATTCTATCAGCTCTCCATTGTTGCTCTGTATCTGCAATTGAAGTTGGCAATGCTGTTGTCAAGTGAGAGGTTATTATTGCAGTGCATATGCCAGGAAGAGTTGGTATTAGTTGTTTAGAGGATCCAAGGTCTGTGAATGGGTAACATGATTTCTGTGTCCCCCATATTTTGACAATCCTAGCCGAAAATATAATAAGAGTGTAGTATGTTGGAGTTGAACCTAATTTGAATATAAAAACAGATAAAACTATTGAGATATGAAGAATTTCTGGTTTGTCATTCTATAGTATGTACTATTTACTAGTATCTAAACAAGAGGACAATGAAATGGAAGTCTGAGAAGCATGGGAACTCTTGTAGGAGTAATTCTAGGAAGTTGGTGAGTCCGGCAAATGCATCGAATTCAATTTTCATTAACATAAAGTATTTTTAATTGTTAATTTCAAATTGATTATACTCCTGGATATAACATTTTAGCGGGTGTGCTAGTAGGTGCTCCAATAATTCTGGATGTTTATTTTTCAACATAGTATAGTACTGCATAAACTAATGCAAAACATCGAGCCTTACATTGTCTTAGTTTCTTAAATTACTATTCTAGGGAATGAAGCAGAAACGAGCCCATGAAGCAAAAAGCATTGCGCCAACTCAATCTGCTGCAGAGGCCTTCGGCCAAATGTCTAACGAAAAAAAGGTAATTTATTCAATAACAAAAGTGCATTTTCTTTAACCTGCGCAAGTTTTTGGCTTGTGTTGTTTTTGACTGAGTAATTTTGCCGTGAGAGGGTTTTAGTGGTGTTCATCAGGCATCAGTGCTGTTAATTGTAATTTTTCTGGTCATTTCTTCATTTTTTTTTCTAAAATATATTATGTGATGAAATAACCTTAGAGGTAAAAACTGAAAGGAAAATATATGCTTGTAAAAAGCATTGTAAACAAAAGACAATATATCTATCTAAGCAATGAGTTGTGTGGGGAGTGCCTATAGTTGTTTTGAGATTGGATTCCCTAGTTCATTGAGCATTCGAATTTAACTTTCAAGACTTTTTTGTTGGCATCTTTTTGGGATAGAGATGGAGTAACATCTGCAATTCTCTATGATTTAGTTTGTTTTACTATGTGTGTGCACTTTTCTTGATCAATATATGATTAATTTTGGTTATTTTAGTTGTCAACATAAGATCTACAGAAATTGTTTATTTATACTAACAATACTTGTTTCATTGTTTTATTTGCAGAGTCTCAATTCTAAAGTCAATTTAGATCGCCTGGAGGAATTATTCAATGATATGGTAATTCTCTTTAGAACTGTTTTACTTTTTTACACGTAATATTGATACACTTTTAGTTCCACCAATAAGAAAAAATATTTGATATTGAGGTCTTAATAAACTCTTTTATAAGAGGCAAAAGATAAAAAAGATTAAATAGATCAAATTTCTCAAATTAGAATGTTTATACATATGTTAGTTTATGTAAGTTCTTCCGTTTAACTTGTTTAATTTCAAAAGTTGATTGACTTGTGTGTATGTTAATTTTAGTTCATGAGGGAACTTTAACCTTTTTTCTTTCTTGTAAGTGTTTCTTAATATTCAGCTTGTCTGTATCTTTTGTTTCATACTATCATTATTCAAATTACGAATCTCATTTCTTAAAGATACTTAAAGCATAGATCACTCAATAATCTGTTACTGTTTCCTTTCTCATGTATTAAAAGTTTCATTGACATTATAACAGTCAATTGAAGCTTTTGCAAAGTTGTGAGTGGAAAGTTGTTTTGATTATATATGTTTGATAAAGTAATTTCTTTCTTCTCTTTTATTAAGTTTTGAAAGTTATGAGTGGAAAGTTGTTTTGACATATACGTCTGAGTAGTCTAGGTTGGTAGAGAGGTTTTATGTGATTTGTAATTTTCTTTACATTCATCAGATGATTTTGCTTTATATGGCTGACATTTCATTCTTGATTTACTAGATAGATATCTTCTGACAATTAACCTATGTTATTCTTAAAATCAAGGCATTGGACTTTTCTCCAATTTAAATGTTTTTCAATATTATTATATTATAACACAGGAGGAGGATGAGATGGGATCAGCGGATGATTACTGAAAAGTTACTAAGTGCCCTTTCTGCTTTTATTATCTGTTGTTTGCAATTGGAATTCAACATGGGTGGCAGTTGAACAGAAGATTACCAGAGACTGAAATCTTTTGAAGGCTGAGTTTTTCCTCCTATTTTCTAAGCACTCATCACATGCATTTGCCCAAATTTGGAAGTTTTTTTTTTACCAGGATATTGTTAGCTAGGTTTATCAGCATCACTCTGTTTTGACACAAAGCAAGGGTTTGGTTGTGTTTCATATCAAAAGTCTACTTTTCTATACATTTTTTTTAAACGTGACAAAAAGTTTTGTGGTAGATTATCTAAAAGTTTCTGCTATGATTCTTCCTAATATTGCTTTTAGTATTTATTTTTTCCAGAGGCAAAGACAAGAAAACATAACACAATCGGAAATCCTATTTTTTGAATTCCAAATGGAATCTGAGAATCATAAGATTATGATCAATAATAAAACATAGCACATGTATACATAAAACAAAATCAATAACATGAAAACACAACAGACACATTTATGGCATGACTGGTTCTAAATCCCCATCATAAGCCTTAGAACTTTTTCAAGTTGAAATTTCCAAAGTCTACAATCACTCAACACAGTTTCATCACTTGCTTAGCCAAACTTCATGTAGCATGAGGACAAATGGCTCATTCTTCCTATGTGAATATAAAACTAAGCATTCTTTCATTGTTTAGTGCAATTTAATGTTAGATAGGAAACTATAAATCTTGTCACAATTGATCTGGTAGATTCCCTTCATCTAAGATATTTTTCTTTACAAATCAAGGATTTGTGCAGGCCTATCTTTATTAGTGATCTTCTTTGCATTGCTAATGAATGCTATTATAGATCGGGCAAGGTGCTGCATAAGGGTTCAAAGTAATTTGGTTCTATTTTCCATTATCCATTTTACCTGCTTCCACATGATATGAAGCTTTGTCCAACAAAATTGTTTGGTTCTCATCTTTTAGACTTCAAGAAAACACACTCACTTCAAGAAAACCCTCACCCCCATGATATGTAGGAGGCTTCAAACTCCTACCATATTATCGAACATTCTTTAGTATTTTGATAAGACTTTATAAAAAAATAAAAAAATCTGCATTCACTCGTATCCATTTATACATTATAATATCCATTTATATATTATAATTTAGTTATATATATTTAATCAATGTAAGATTTTTAATATATTTTTTCATATTGAAAATTTGACATCTTTTAAGTATGGAATTATTTTTGTGAATAGTTTGAGAATTATATTTGTGAGTAGTTTGATAGCAAATAATATGATAAATCTATATAATTTATTAGGATAAACTCTTATATTATCTTAGAAAGTAAATTCTACTTTTAAATCATAATTTAATAATGGAGGAATTCTAATATATTTCTCATATTGAGATTTAGACAAGTATGAGATTAAATATTTACGGGTGATTTGATGACAGGTGATATGTGATAAATCTAACAAATATGTATATAATGAGTTTTGCTTTAATAGGCAATAAATTCAAAATGAAGGAAAAGGTGTTGAAAAATAATAAATAAGTTACAAATTTTCAAATTATTTGTCTAGAAAAGAGCATTTTATGAATGAAATTACAAATTTGAGATATCTTAAAAGAATATTTTCCAAATATGATATATTGTGTTTTTATAACTTTTTGGCAGGTTTTGTTTTAAAATTATTGGATCATAACCCTATACTTGAAACTTTGATAAACACTAATGAAAATAAAGGGGTAGTCACGGTTATATGTTTACAATTATTAATAATAATAAATATAATTAAATTTTTTAATATTATTGCAATAAAAAACAATTATCAATAATTGTAATGATATATGTATATAAAAAATAATTTACTTGTTTATTCATTATTACAACTACACAATGTTAATAAAAACAAGGATACAAAAGATAAATAAAAAGTTAACAAATTAGGACACAAAAGATAACAGATAAAAAATGTAAAAATATGTGTTAAAAGTTAATAAAGAAATTAATTTTCATTGTTAATTGTTATAGATCATTTTTCAATAAAGATTTTACTATAATCTTTAAAATTTGAAAAACTTTTATAAATTAAGCTCTATAAACTTTTTAAAAGGATGTAAGGGATAAGAAAAGATGTAAGAGATAAGAAAAGAGATAATCATTGTAAGTTTGTGAGCGTGTCCTTCTTAACACAAAACTTTATTCAAATTTTGGTATTGTACTAACATTTTAAATAATTAAAAAATAACATAAATATTTTGTTTTCAAAACATCTTTGGGTCAAGCAAAAAATTATTTAACTTCGCTTTCCAAAATCATCTTTTGTTTATTTGCAAAGTGGATGTTAAAATATGAATATGTGTTATATATGGACTAGGAAATTGGTAGTAAAGCACACTCAAATTCAAACACATTCTAAATATTTCAACTTTTTGGAGTTAAACCACAAGGGGAATATGCTATGAAAGGGATGGTGGATTTTTATAGTGTGGACCCTATGGAACCATAGAAATCATATTGTTTTTAGGAATGCAGTACCATATAGTATGGCCCAAGTGAGAGTTTGGACATGACTGAAACATAAAATTACAAATATTAACTTTTAGTTCTCAGATTGGTGCCTTTGTCCCATATATTGTTTAAGATCTATATGCTAAGAACACGTCACTTTTTCTCTGTTTGGGCTAGGGGTACTAGGAGGCTAATTGTACACAAGTATTAGATCTATAACCTAGACTTTAGGTCCAAAGTGATTGGTTGTTTTGCTTGCAGGTGTGGTCATAACTATCAAATTTTACAGTTGAGACCACGTTTCTGACTCTTGACGATATACTTACAAGTAGAGATGGTGCAAGGGGTGGTTGACAGGAATTAATGAGAATTCTAATCCTTACAAGTATATGCAGTGTGCAAGAGCAATGTAGTGAAGGTTGTAAGGGGTTCATATATCGTGCTAGAAAGTTAAATACAACAACAAAGAGTGAAGTAAAATTTTATGAAATTATTCTAGCTATATCCATAGAGCATTATGTAGAGTTTTGTGGAAATTTATAAGGAGTTTAGCATGTTTGTGGTAGGTATTGCTATTTGTCTGTTTTGGATGTGTAGTGGAAAAACAATGTATATATTCTTTGTAAAAGGGTTGGAACACCCTACATGCTTCATAATCATTATATTTACTTGTTGATAAAAAAAAACTTATGTTTTCAAAAAATTCATTAAGTATTATTTTTGTGTAATATTTTTTCATTTACTACTTACGAAAAATGATTAGCCAATAATTATAGAATATCTAAGACGAACAACAAAGCCATGATCCATGACATACATGACAAGTGAGCAAATCCTAGTTGAGGTCATCCCACAATTAGGGTATTGTTAACACTTAGAATAACCAATTGAGACAATGAACAAATGTGTTGGACGGAGGAGATACAAAATCTTAAGGATTAGGAGTAACTTCTATCTCTTATGCCATTGAAGCCAAAACTAGAAGCTCATACCTATAGGAAGATATGAAATATATAATTAATGTTACCAAAGATATCTTTTGCAAGAGACATTCAATCTCAAATCATTACTATACATCTTCATTTACAACCTCATAAAGAATTTCACCTAAGAGAGCATAGAAAATTAAAGAATGAGTATTCTCCTTTTGAATTCTTAGAATTGACTCCACTGGGTGCGTTGTCTAACTAGAGAGAGATGTATAAACACCTTATTCTTTCAACAAAAAGTTAGAATCGCGCTACAGAATGTTCGTGTGTGGACAAAACCCAAGAGGTGGATGAATTGGTTTGATTAATAAAAATTAATACTTAAATTTTTTTTTTCCAAAACTTAACGTTTCAATTAAATTCTTCTCTTTAATGTAACTGTATATAATGAAATAGAGTAAAGAAAGAAAAGATTGATACAATGTATTTATACTAGTTAAGATAAAAAGACCTTACGTCTAGTTGCTAATATCTAAAAAACGAGATTAACTCTACAAATAGGAAAAAAATAGTTTAGGATAGAAATCACTTCTTTTAAAGTCATAAGAGATAAAGACACCTCCCTTGAAATGCACAAGGGATGAACATCTCATTTGAATCACATAAAGGATGAAGACACCTCATCTTGAATCACACAAGAGATGAAGAAACACCTTCCTTAAATCACACATGGAATGAACATCTCCTTTGAATTACGCAAATGATAAAGAACTTCACCTTGCAACAACAACAACACTAAATCACTCAAGATCCCACTAAATGAAAGTTATTGCCCTAACCATACTAGGTTTCCAAAGCCTTTCATGTAGAGTTCTTAAGTACTCAAACTTTTGTATTTTCTAAAAAGAACTCTCACCTTCATTTATAGAAGTCACTTTCAAAATTAGGTTAAGAATATGAAAAGTCAAGTCACAATTGTCTCTCATAATCGATTATCTTAAGTGATAATCGATTATCTTGAGGGATAATCGATTATCATAGTGGCTTTTCTCGAAAATCATTTTTTTTACTGAGATAATCAATTATTGTAGTGATTTTTGCCAAAACTAAAACTTTCTCAGTGTTTTGTTGCTTGGGTTCTATCTTTTGACTCTTGACCTATTAATTTAACCATTTTAACTAATATACACAGATTACAAGACTTCAACAACTAAACTACTAAAATCTTAAGTCTTCAATGTAACTCTTGAATCTAAGCATTCTTTAAGTCTTCAACAATTTTTTATGAATCATCATTAAATTTTCGACAATTCTTCATAAGTCGTTATCACCAAAATTCTTTATTAAAGCAAGATGTCTATTTTCTTCTCTTTGTCAACACAAAACATGCATCTTAATAAGACATACATTGAAGCTATTTTTTCTCATGAACTTCACAATTTCATAATACGCACACTCAAATACTAAAGAGAAAATTTCAGGATGATCAACAACAAATTTCATACATGTGTTAATCTTGAGTCCTCTAAGTTAGTGAGACTTATGTATATATAAAGTAGTATGCAACCAAAATTAACTAAATATCAAAATATTAAAAGGCTCAAACTAATTAATAAAATAATATCTAATAACAACCAGAAACAAACATTTACGCTTTAGACTATAGAAGACATCAACTGGACCAAACAATTTTCACTAGATGATATCTACTAGATACACCAACTAGAAACTACTATTAGACATTTTGCTAGAACACTACAAGAATGTTAAAGCCTAGAGTCGAATTCAACGTCGAAATGAAAATCGACAGAAGAAACCTAAAACTTACTTATAGTAGCATCGGCCAATGCGAGTCAAAGTAAGTATCACCTTAGCAAACATAAATAGAATTTGAAATTGTTTTCGGGAAAAAGAGAAAACTGAAAACATAAAGAGGGAAACATAATTTTCAAATTAAGCGTCAGTTGATGCAATTGAAATCACCTTAGCTAGAGGTGTCAATTTGGCCCAGCCCACAGGGCTTGGCCTTAGCCCATGTGGACTAGGGCCAAAAAAGTTCACATTGAAAAAAAGACCCCATCAAAGAAGCCCACAGGGCCAAAAACCCTACAAAAGCCCTCTGGGCCAGGGCCAACTTATGGGCTTCCATCTTCAACATGAAAAATATATTATTATTTCAAATATATTATTATCTGCGGGACAAGACCAACGAACCGGACAAGCATGACGACCCGAATAAGTTGAAAGACCAAAACCTACCCGTAGCCCTCTACAAGAACGACGACTCGAATGGGCCTGATGATCCAAACATGCCCAACGACCCGAACGGGCCCGACGATCCAGACAAGCCTGAAGACTCGGACGAGCCTGAACACCAACACAGACATGACGACCCAGACGACCCCAACGACCCGAACGGGTGCGACCGACGACAAGGACGAGCTTGACGACCCAGACGGCCCGAACGAACGAGACGGGCTCGACGACACAAACGGGCCCAACGACCCGGACGTGCCCTATGACAAAGTATGCTCGTCTGGGTCGTCGAGCCTGTTCGAGTTTTCAGGCACGTCCGGATCGTCGGGCCCGTCCGGGTCATCAAGCTCGTCCAGGTCGTCGGGCTCGTCCGAATCGTTGGGCCTGTCGGGGTCGTCGGGCCCGTCTCGGTTCGTTGGGTCCATCCGGGTTGTCGGGCCTGTTCGAGTCTTCAGGCCCGTCCAGATCGTCGGGCTGGTCCGTGTTGTCAGGGCCGACTTGGTAGTCGGGTCCGTCCGTGTCGTCAGGCCAGTTGGGGTCGTCATGCTCGTTCGGGTCGTCGGGCTGGTTCGTGTTGTCGGGCCCGTCTTGTTCGTTTGGCCCGTCCGTGTCGTCGGGCCCTCCAGGTTGTCGAGTCCGTCTGGGTTGTCGTTCCCGTCTGGGTCATCGGGCACGTCTGGGTCGTCGGTCCCGTTCTGGTCGTCGGGCTCGTTGGTGTTGTCGGGCCCGTTTGTGTTGTCGGCCCCGCCTGTGTCGTCACACCCGTCTCGATCGTCGGTCTGTTTGGGTTGTCGGGCCCGTCCGGGTCGTCCGGGTCGTCCAGGTCATCGAGCCTGTTTGGGTCGTCGGGTTGGTCCGTGTTGTTGGGCCTGTTTGTGTAGTCGGGCCCGTCTGTGTTGTCAAGCCCGTCTCGATTGTCAGGCTTGTCCAGGTCGTCGGGCCCGTGATGATCGTCGGACCCGTCCGTGTTGTCGAGCTTGTCTGGGTCGTCGGGCCCGTCTCGGTTGTCGGGCTCGTCCTTGTCGTCGGTCCCATCCGGGTCATCGGATTCGTCCGGGTCTTTTGGGCTTTCCTGGTCGTTGGCCTTGTTCGGGTCATCGAGCCCATCTTGGTCGTCGTGCCCGTCCGGGTCATCGTGCACGTTTGGGTCGTCGGGCTGGTTCGTGTTGATGATATTATTTTTGAGTCCGAGTCATTGACACCTATAACCTTAGTAAACAGTTAAGCCAGCGCTGCCCAGTATAAGATATTATTTTTGAGGTTAAAATTTTTATAAGTATAATTACTGATTTGGTATCCCAATTTTTCGGTTAAGTTCAATTTGGTCCCCATACTTTTGGTTGTTCAATTTAGTGTCCCAATTATCTAAAATATTCAATTTGATCCTCTCCGTTAAGTTGAAGTTAACACTGTGTTCGTACAGGACACGTTTTAAGCCGTGAAATTTTTAATTTTTGTAAAAACTTATAAACTGCCATGTGTCAGTTTACCGTCGTGCCACATGGCAGCTTACAATCATGATACATGGCAATGGTAATAGTTGTTTTCAATTTAGTCTTCTATTTAAATTTTTGGTTCAATTTAGTACCCTAATTTTTTAAAATGATCTAATTTCGTCCTCTCCAATTTGAGATCAAATTAGTAAATAAGCTTAATTACAACTTATTTATACATGTTACAATAACTTTTTCTAATATATACATCAAATCATTTCACCTAAATACTTAAATTATTTTATTTTTTACATTTTTTACCTTTGTAAATTTTTACACATGAAATTTTTTACACTTGTAAAAAATAAAATAATTTGAATATTTAGGTGTAGTGATTTGATATATAAATTCAAAACAATTATTTTAACATGTATATATAAGTTATAATTAAACTTAGTTACTAATTTGGTCTCAAATTGAAAAAGACGAAATTGAATCATTTTAAAAACTGGGTACTAAATTGAACTAAAAATTTAAATAGAAGACTAAATTGAAAACAATTATTACCACTGTCACGTGTCATGATTGTAAACTACCACGTGGCACGACGATAAACTGATACGTGGCAGTTTATAAATTTTTACAAAAAAAATAAAATTTTAAAAAAATTAAAAATTTCATGGCTTGACAATGTCCTGTACGAACACGGTTTTAACTCCAACTTAACGGAGAGGACCAAATTGAATCTTTTTATATAATTGGGGTACTAAATTGAATAAACAAAAAATATGAAAACCAAATTGAACTTAACCAAAAAATTGAAGTACCAAATTAGTAATTATACCATTTTTATACTATATAGGATAAGCCAAACATCCTCAAACTTAAAAAATAGTCATCCAGTTGGATTAAAAAAGACTATATTTATTCATTTTTTAAGTTTAAGACAAAAATAAATTTTAATTTTACATCAAAATTAGGAATTAAAAACTCATTCAACCCTTATTATTGTTATTATTATTACTTTTATTATATTATATTATTATATAATATTAACTTGAACATCACATAGTCTCGTATAGGTGGACTTTTATATTAGGCCTTATCCAGAAGGATTTCACACTTCATTAAAATGATTTCATCCTTTCCAAAAGTTTTTCATGTAACTCTATTTCCGATAAAATATTAATTAAAGTTAAAAGGCCTTACACAATTGTTTTAATTATTAGCCTAGTTGAATTTTTTTTTTATGGCTAAATTTTGTCAGTGAAGAAATTAAACCCACAACCTCTTGTATCCTCTTTTGTAAACTCACCAAACCAATTATTTATCCAAATTGTTAGTTCATATAAGTTATGTTTTTTTAAATTTTAATGCCATATTATTATCCAAAGTTCGTAAAAATAAAAGATGGATGATTATCCTGGCAATATAAATATATTGTATTCTTTCTGTCCCTTCTTCTTTTCCACTCACGCCATACAATTCATATCTTTATCATATTATTTTAGTATGAATATGAATTGTAGCAGGGTTTTAATATATTTGCTTTGAGCAAATGATCCATAACACTTCCTCTTTCACGTGCCCAAAAACTTATTTAACTCTAAGGGAGAAAACAATAATTTTTGTAGATATACATAAATTCACTGAGGCATCATCCATTGACACAACAAAATTTGTGAAAGAAGTCTAACTCAATTAATTTAATAATAATTAAAAATTGTAAACTTTTAAGTATTCGTTTAGAAAAGATGTTTATTAGTTAGTTTTAAGTTTAAGTATATGAAGTTTTTAGATCTACAGAAAGAGTGGTAGTTGAGACAGAGATATAAAGTGAAGATATCCTTTATGAAATGAAAGACGCAAATCCCAGGGTTAGAACTTTTAAGAATTAAACCTAAAATAGTTATAAAAAAACTCTACAAGAGTGTGACAGCCACTATAGTTTTGAGAGAATTGGTTGGTACAATCCCATTGAAAACAACATAGAAAACTGGGAAAACAATTTTACGAGCCATGTTATATCTAAAGTTGCATCATGCTTGCAACTTTTCATTCATCATAACTATAATTATCCTAACACACTTTATCTAAATTCATTTTCTTATACACAACTCATTAACCCTCATTATTAAATACGTTAAATAAGTTATTAAAAAAATAAAAGATATGAAATATAAATACTAATTGATAATAAATTAAAATGAAATGAAAAATAAATTAAGACATAATAGTAAAATGAAGTTGAAAAGTAAAAGTTATTGTTCTATTGGGTAAACATTATAGTCTCCCCACTTCATAAAATCTTGGAACAATCCCAAAATTTTCAATTTAAAGGAATTTAAGAAAGTTTAAACATAAAAAAAAAAAATCAAATTTATAGCATGACTTTGATGAAAACATTTATTAGTTTTCGAATTTATTCCATTATAAGTTTCAACTTCCTAAATTTTGTTATGTATAGTTTTTGGACACAGTTTGTTTTGATTTCTTGAGATGACTTTGATTTGATCTCTTCATGTTTTTTTTTTTGGATATATTATTATATGATTAAAAATGGTAACCCTATTAATATTTTACCCCCTACACAAGTTTGATGATAAATTATGGTATCCAATGTATTAGTGACACAGGTGGGATTCCATTATGAAAATTATGGGTCCATAAATGAGTAATGGTGCCAACTTATTGTTGAATGAAATGATGCAAAATTTTGACTTTTTGAAATGACTTGCCTCCTTCTACTTTTGTGAGAACAATTGAAACAACCCACATGTGGCACCAAATTTCAGTTATGGAATTGTGATGGCTATGCCAAAATATGGTATAAAAGATTACACATTTAGTGTTTTTAATTATGTTTATAAATATGAGTGTAATTTGAGAAAATATAAAGGCGTGTAGTATTAGTTACAAGTCTATATATGATTTTAAATTGTGAAAAAAAAATCAAATATACCACTTTAAAGGAGTCAACCAAAAAGTGTATAAATATTTTTAAAAAATAAACAGAGGTTAAAATAACAAGTTTCTTAAGTCGAATTTTAGCAAAATACGGTGAGAGAAAAAAACAATTAAATACAAGACATCAATAGTATTTGACTTTTAATACAAACTAAATTCTTATAAAACAAGACCTATTAAAGTAAGAAATCAAGTTAGATAATTTGACAAATGAGTTATGCCAATTGTCTTCTAATTCCTACGTTGACCAACACGTGAAATCGAAATGCAATGAAGTTGGATGTGCAATTAATTAATACTTTATAAATAAGAATCACTTTGAAGATGTTGAGTATAACGTGAACCATCGAATCCCTAAAGAATAATAAAGAATTTAACCAACACATATAATGGGACAAATTTTTTTTCTTCGTCTTGTCGTGGTTTAAGCGTCGTTTTACTATAATTTTTCTTTTCAAAGTATTAACATTAATTCCTTTTAACAAATGCTGAGTGTCATGATGAAATTTTACATTTCAGCCAGGTCAAAATTCTAAAACATCAATCATTTATTATCATACGAATATAACATTAAAGAAAAAAAAAATAGAAAAGAGATACACAATTATGAAGAACACACCAAACTCATGTAAGAAACGACAAAAAAATATAAAAAGGAATCTATACCAAGAGGGATAAAAAAAATATCATTTAAAATCTAACTTATTATCAATCTCCATATTACTTAATTTATCTACATAATTTTTTTTTTTCCGATCCAACCCAATTTCATCTGGCAACATTATTAAGAACAACCATCGCATTTAAATTGTACTTGACCTCGACTCCTAAACAATATGAAACTTATTGAGTGTACCGGAACAAGTCTCCTAGTTGAGGGCAAGAGGAGTTGAAGGAAAGTTGTCGATCCCCACAGTGGGCACCAATGTTCAGATCCGACCCAAGTCGGTCCGGCAGCCATCGTTACCACCATGTTCCTAAGGTATTGTCCATTCTGGAACATTGAAGTTTCATTATGATTTTATTCTTAAAAGACGGCTCAGTAGAAAAAAGAAAAAGTATTTTAACTACGTTTGACCTCGACGACTTATTGATGTAATGAAACATTTTTCATAAAGAACATTGCAATAACTCGTACACTACCATAATTTGACGTATCTTTATATATTAATAATTCAAGAAAACAACACTAAAGGAAAAAACATGACAAAGTGAAACCGGATCATATTCAAGCCAAAGGCATCTGAAACTAATATTTTGAGAATGCTCAATAACAATACTATTTATTTTTCAATAATCTTGTTATTTATTTGAAACAATACTCCAAATTAACAGTTATCTTAGTTGGAGGAAGAGATAAGAAACAAGAGAGAAAAATGTATTAAATTTTTGTAATGAGTATATTGATCAATTAGGACACAATGAAGGAGGAGATTAAAATATACTTGTTTTGCATATATATTATGGCTGTAACCATAACCATATTATATATATAACTTCTGAATAATACACCATCAGTCATGTTGAACAAGAAAACATAAATTTATGAACAAACAAAGGAAAATAATTCGTATTTGATTATACAAGTAGAAAAACCAAATATATGTAAATTAATTAATTGTCTTATACATTTCTGGGTGCAACTAACTTCATGCAAATATTTATAGTGGTTTTTTGGATTAAACCCCTCCTGGGGATTTTGGATCATGATCTCTATTTGCTCCAGTTCCTTCATAGTCTTGAGTTTCCAAATAAACCCTTCTCTCTGTGAATTCTCCTTCCTTCATATCAACCACCACTTCATCACCATTTCCAAGGCCATGCTCCAACTACAAAATACATTATAATAAAAACGTATTCATCAAAAGGAGAAAAACTATGTAATATTTTATAATATTCTCAATTAATGAACTCAAAACCTATCATCAAAAGGAGAATAGCTTTCGGTAAAAGGGATAATGTTCTTATTTGGTGCAAGTATTTTGTTGAACAATTTTATCCTTTTCACATAAACTACTACTTTCTTTAAAATTTCCTAATAAAGTTAACTAGCCGTATAAACTCTGCTAATGATTCTTAACTCCAGAACAGTGTTATAAGAGGAAGATATTCATAGCTTATGAGAGAGATTATAAAGTAAGGAGCACTAACCCTAGTTAAAGAAGGAATGGCCGAAAATTCTTGTTCTTCTTCTTCATCACCTTTCAAATTTTGGGTTCCTGTAACCAAACAAATCAATGAAATTCATCATGTATTTTAAAATTTACAGAGAAACCTAAAAGGAAAGTGAAGAACGGAATGAAAATCTGACTTGTTACAGGAACAGCAGAGGCAGAAAGAAGAGATGAGAAGTAGAAAAAGATTATGAGGAGCAGTAGCAGCTTCATGAGGCTTCTCTGCATCTTAGAGGATATGAACAGCAATAGTAGCTGATGACAAGGAAAGCACTTGAAGAAGATGAGAGAGGGAGCACAAAGCTTTGTGCTTAAATAGGTGCCACAATAAAGACACTTCAATGCACTAATTAATGTACCACATAAGCCAAAAAAGTCAACTTGTTCATTTTATTTTCTATTCTCTGCCCCCACAGACCTAACTCCATTTATTTACTTATCATAATCTATTTGATAAAGATCATAGAGATTGTAAAAAATCTCTATAGCACACTGAATCGAACACAGTGTTTTGAGATTTTGTTTATTGCTTTTAATTGAGTACTGTTGTTGCGGTTTGGTTAAGCCAAATCGGTTTAATTTCTAGGCCAAGACACGAGAATAGGAAAAATAGCATACACTATCATGAACCATCATACCTTCACATAGATATTCATTATGGCATGCTAATTATGACATAGAATGGATCTATAGTCCATCATGTCAAATAATCCAAGATCTATGTAGATATTCAACTTTTGATACCACTATATTAAGTTTTTTTTTTTTTTAAAGAAGGCTCAGAAACGTGAACAAACTTGTATCAAAGACTAAAATATTAGTTTTAATTTAAAATCTTAAAGCAATAAATTTATAATTTTTTTTTATTTATATATTGTTAATCTTATTGATTTTTACTTAATCTCAAACTTTGGAGTCACATTAAATTCCTAATATGTGTATTCATTGCCTTTCATTTCAAACTCTATATTTTTGTTCTTCCACTTTTCCATTTGAACCGTTGCACTGCACCCTTTGTCTTTATTCTTCTGCTCACAAGATTCTCTTTCTTTCACACTTCGCTTCGCATTACTACGTTGTCCACTCCACAATGTTGTCATATTGGTGTTGGTTGCTCCATGCACGTCTCTCGGGCAGATTTCGAGGTATGCTTATCTTTTGTATTATTTCCATACGATTCAACTTTCATATTAAGTTGTAACAGTAATATTTTAATGTACTTTTTTTTACTCACTTTTATCATACCATTTCGATCACTATTAAATCATTATATCATATGATTAAAAGGAATTAAAATAAATGATTTAATTGTGATTGAAGTAGTGAGTCAAAAACGATAAGTTAAAATATCATTATCCATTAACTACACATGTCAATTTGCCACCAACCTACATAGCTCAAAGTAAAAAAAAAAAAGTCCATAGGACCAAAAAACTTACATAAAGAAAAGTTCACAAGGTCAAAATAGTCTCAAATTTAGCATATATCGTGGACTAGATATCATATCAATAAGTGGATTGGGAATACCCCTCAAATATACAAGAAGTTGTTTAATCCTCATCGTGCAAAAGCATGAAATACATTAGAAAGATCATTTGGATGTTTAAAAAGTGATGTGGTTTATTAAGAATCTTTCATTTTTTATATAAAAAACAAATAAAGATTATCAATTTTGTTTTACATAATATGTCATCATAAATGCTGGCCAAACTAATTAGCTTTTAGAAATTCAAGACTTGGATCTTTTAACTACTGTTGATGAAGAGTTAACCTAGTTAAGGGAAAGAGAAAACAATATTGCAGATGAAATTGAAACCATTCAAGCCACCAGAGAGTGGACAAGAACTCGAGATACATTAGCATTGAATATGTATTAAATAAGAAAGAATGATTTGATAAATATTAAAGAAAACACAAACAAGATCTTGACAAACTTGTTAGATGATGAAAAATTATAAAAATATATGTATTAAATAAGAAAGAATGATTTGATTTTGATTTAAATGTTTGTTATAATTGTAGATTAAAATTATTTTTTAATAATAAAATGTTTGTGTTATGATTGAAAAGTCAATTACAATTATAATTTTGCTTTATGTTATATCTTAAAATAGTAATTTTTATGATTAAATGATTTTATTGTTGTTAAATGAAGTAATTAGAGAATAATATTATATTTCTTATGTCAAATTAATCAATATTAATATAAAGTATATTACTAATTATATATATATATATATATATATATATATTTAAATTTATCAAATATTATTAAATACTAAATATTGAATTATTCAACATTTAAAATAGAATTATTAAATATCATTTTAATATTTTAAGTTGGCTTTTTTTTTTTGAAATTACATATCAAAATAAACATTTGTTAGAAGAAAAAATTAATTACTTTACCCAAAATGAAATATAAAATATCTTAATTATTCTATCTAAAAAATATTTAATTGCAAGTAATTATAATGCGTTTCAATTTTTTAAAATTATTGAAATCTCGAATTTAAATACAAAATTAGGATTCAATCAAATATTTAAAAAACAAAAGGCGTTTCAGTTAATGACATCACTAACAAACGATATCAATGATTATTTCACTTGAAATATTTGTCAAAGTGATTAGAATGTTTATACATCCATAAAAAGTAAACATATATGAATACATGACGAACACAACAACTAAAAGCAATTGATATCTTCTTTTTTTTAAGTTTCTCCAATAAATGTTTTCTAAAATATAGTAAAGTTTGAAATATTTCCACATAATATTTTCCGCAATGTGATAAATTTCATCACATTCCACTTTTTTTTTTTTCGAAATGCGTTAGAAATTTCTACACGTTCTAAAAGGTAGCGACAGACAGACATTAGTAAAGAACAATTGTAAAACGTTTAGTCCAGTTAAAATAAAAAGAAAAAGTGATATAATCGGGGTAAGCCTAACAAATACAAAAGGGAAAAAATATTAAAAAAAAAATGAGAGTTTGGGCCAAGTCTAATGTTTTTAGAGAAAATGGGGATTCCTTTTTGCACTCCCATGATTTTTCCCTGCACTTCCTTGAAAATGTGTAAAAGATAAAATGTTGCAGCTGAATCGCCTTGGTGCTAGACGCATTCTAAATTGAGTTTTATCTCAAACCATTGTGCTTTTGGCAAAGCCATGAGAAGTGGAAAAATGAAGAGTAATTTATTGAATGAAGAAAACGTTAAAAGGAATTTCTAGGCCTTCATGGTGTGTTTGGATGAGGTAATTTAAGAGGGTGATTCATTTATTTGGAGAATTTGAAATTCTTTGCAATGAAATGCTTTGTTTGGATAGAGAAATTAAAAAGCATTTAAAATGCATGTATTTTTTTTTGAAGTATTTCAATTAACTAAATTAGAAAAAATTCAAATACCCTAAAAAAGGTGGAATTTGAAATTCTTCTCACTCAACCTCACACTCTGGATTCAATCCCAAACAGACCCGGCAAACCCCCCGACAACCATGACAGATTGGATTAGCTAGATAATCCAGACGGATCAGACCGACCTGACAACACAAACGGGTCGAGCAAGCCCGACGACCCAAATAGATTAGGCAGGCCTGACGACCCAGATGGATCAGATGGGTCCACCCAGACGGTCAGCGGGCCCGACGACCCAAACGGATGGGGTGACTTGATGACACATAAGGGTCGGGCGGGCTTGACAACTCAAACAGGTTGGTCAAGCCCGACAACCCACAACCAAGACGGGTCAGCAGGTTCGATGGCCCAAGCAAGACAAGCGAGCCCGACGCCCACACGGGTTTGGCGAGCCAAACACCCTAGAGGTGTCGGGCGGGCCTGACGACCCAAATGTGTCGGGCAGGCCCAACGACCCGACCGACTTGTTGACCCGACAAGCCTGACCGACCCGTTTCCAAATTTATCATGAACTCAAAACATAATTAAGCCTAAAATAAATATCTATAAAGTGAAATTTTATCTCACAAGAAATTCAATTATTTTATCCAAACAAGAAATTGAAATGTAAGGTATTTTAATTTCTTTATCCAAACAAGTTATTTAGAAAATGAAGGAAATTTAATTGCAAGCAATTCAAGTAAAATACATTTCAATTTCTCAACATTGTTGAAATGCTTCATCCAAACACAAGTTTAGGATTAATCTCATTTGTCGACACATCTGAGTGACTTGAAGAGACCATACTTGTGTATGAATATTTATTTTAAAACATATCTTACACAATTTTAGTAAATTACTATTTATATGTTTTAATTTTAGGTTTAATTGAAGTCTGGTAAATACTTCAAAATTTTAAATACTTTTAATTAAATTTTGATTATAACTTCTTGTGTTTAAAATATTCTCTTATTTTTGTTTAAATATTATATTATTTGTTTTTTTTTTCTTCTTAACGGGATGACAAGGATCAATACATTTATCTTATCATTTTCAAATCGTGTATTAATTCACTGATTTATTTTTCTTTCCTTTTAAATTGTGATTTGAGTTTTGAGTGGAGAGAATATTTGAGAGAAATGACGTAAGTTGATTTATGTATATTTAAATGATTCTCATGCATGTTGAATTTAGTTCAATTGCATACATAATTGCGTTATTTGATTTACTTTCTTTTTATTTTATATTACACTTGTTTGGTTTTGTGTCGTTTCCTTTAAATGAATGTTTTAGGAGAAAAATGGTTTGGAAGGAAGATAAACATTAAATTTGAAATAGAAAAAGACAAAAGTGAAAATAATTCACAAGGTGGTTATGGATGGTCAAAGAGGCTCGTGACAATGTTTCATAAAGGATATTTAATGTTAGATAAAACCATAGGTATGAATAAATAAATAAATAATATTTAATTTAATATGACTAGATATGTTAATTTGGTTTAGCCACATTTAGCTTTGGTCCATACGGCTTAAGAAAGAAAAGAGTCTATGCGACAAAAAGCTCAATGGATCAAATAGTACTAAAAGCTACACGGGTCATGGTCAAACATGGTTCGGTTTGTATTTCCCGGTTTAGCTAGGGTTGGATTGGTTAGGATGATTAAGCTCTATCCTTTAATATGAGACAATTAGACTTGACCGTTTAACTCAAGTTTTCTTGACCTTTCGATTCGAGTTGATTCTGTTTGATCCTTCAATTCGAGTTGACTGAAATCAACATTCGGTTTGAATAGACTTGGATCAACTTTTAGTCAGGACCAACTCGAATCAATCCTCAACCCAAGTTGGCTCGAATCAATTCTCAACCCAAGTTGGCTCGAATCAATCTTCAATTAGGACCAACTCGTCTCAACTCTAAGCTTGACTCCACTCGTCTCAACTTTGGGCTTGGCTCGACTTGTCTTGAGTTTAGGCTGGGTCAACTTGCCTTGATCTTCCGATCTGGCTTGACCATCAGTCGACTAACTCAGTTTGACCTTCTTCCAAATCGACTTGTCTCAACCTTCATCCAAAAATAACTCGACTTGACTCGTGGATCGATATGACTCACCTCGACCTTTGTGTCAAGCTTACTTGTCTCGACCTTTGGCTTGAGTCGAGGTTTATCAACCTTTGGCTCGAGCCGGCTTGTAATGACCTTTGACCTTGACCTACTCATCTCAACATTTAGCTTGGATCAACTCGTTTCAACCTTCAACCTAGGTCAACTTATGTGGACTTGCGCCTTGTGCTAACTTAACTCAATCTTTGGCCCAAGCTAACTCGACTTGACCATTGGCTATAGGGGCAACTCATCTCGATCTTTGGCTCAGTCCAACTCAGTTTGACTTTGGTCCTTGATCGATAAGTCTCGACTTTGAACCTAGGCTAACAAGTTTCAACCTTCGTACCGAGCCAACTTAGCTCAATCATTGGTCCATGCTGAGTTTGCTTGACCTACAACTCGAATTGACTTAAGTTGATCTTCGGTCAAGACGAGTTGGTCTTGACCGAAGACCTTTGATCAAGGGTAACTCTTATCGACCTTTGGCTTAGGTCGACTCGGCTCAACCTTCAACTAGGATCAACTCATCTCAACTTTTGGTCCAAGACAACTTGGCTCAACTATGGGTCGAGCTAACTCGTCTCAAATACGAGTTTGAGCCGAGTCGTCTAAAGCCTCATCCATTTAAACAAAGCAAGACTTTCATCCTGTGCCAACTTGGCTCGACCCTTCTCGATTCGACCTTTGGCCAAAGACGATTTAGCTCAACTTTTGGCCAATGTCAACTTTTGACCTTCGACCAAGGTGGACTCCTCTTCATCTTAGGTTTGGATTGACTCATGACAACCTACAACCCATGATGATTTGTCTCGATCTTTTATAGACTAACTTATCTTGATCTTTGACCAGGACTAACCTTGCTTAATCTTTATCTTAGACTGAATCACCTTGACCTTCAGTCCGAGATGACTCACCTTAACCTACAATCCATAATGACTCTTAACATAAAAGAACATGTGGATTCTTTTTTTTTTCTTGGAAACGAACTAGACATAAGGGAAGAAAGACCATATATGTCAAAGCTAGTCAAAGCTACTCTCTTCCATCCAATTGTTTTACCTAGGATTATATTTTTCACATTATGCAGTGCTAAGTATTCTCTATTTAGATAATAATTGATGTAATGATCTAAATTATATGTTTTGATTTTCTTTTAATATTATATATATATATATATATATATATATTTCATATTTGAATAAATTATCATAATTAAAAAATTGGACATGTCTAATTAATTTAAATTTGAGATTATTATTAATTTTAATAGTTATATTGAATTTCTTAAGTTAACTAAGAGACTGGGGATTTAGGATTCTTTAAACAAATTTACTATCTAAGGAATTAAGAGTAAACTACTTTTAACACAATGGGTAATTGAAATAAAAGATAACAACATATGAGAAAATATATGAAATCGATTCTCTAATTATTTTTAGAGTGATTCAATTTGTTCTCCACAGGATTAGGTATTTTTTAATTTTGTTACTTTCACAACTAATAATTGTTATCTTGAATTGCAAACTTAATATTCAACAAACTATAATATTCAATAATTTAATTTCTATGAACAATATTTTTATTATTATAAATAATAATGAATATACTTGTCAATCGTACAACATTAATCAATGAATTAGATAAGAAAAAAAAGAAACAATAACTATGTGTCTACATTGATTGACGAGTTGGAGACACAAATAAAAAACAATGTCCACATAAATCAGATGACAAAATCAAACAACAAAATATTTTGACAAAAGATAAAAAGAAAAAGTATTTTAAAACAGAACTTTTCAATAAAAAATTAATTAAAATTCCCAAATTAACAAAGGTACTTAGAATTTAATTTTTGTAACTATTTCCCACGATATAGAATAAGAAAAATAAATAATTATATCCCTTAAACTATGCGAGTTGAGTGAGCTGTCAAAATTATTAAAGAAAAGTGAAACCAGCACCATTGCTCATAAAATTAAAACTAGTTTTTGTAACTAATGATGTATTAAACAGTTCGTACAAAGCAATATAAAAGGGACCCTCTACACTTCCTAATTAAAGAGTTGTACTATAGAAAGTGATGATGAGTAAGGGGAGATTCTATTTTTGTTACTTTAAATTAAGATCCTTAAATGGGAGATGTTTTTAGGGTAAATAATTAAACATGATATGATTATGTCTAACAACTGACAAGAAATATGATAAGATTAATACATCGTACAAGAAACTAAACAGGCTAACATGTCTTTTCTTCTTTTGCTTCAAAAACAACAACTCATTGGATTCAAAGCCACAAACGTGATAATTAAGTTGTGCATGATGAAAAATTAAGAAAATTTTTGTGTACATGTGTGGAAAGGAAACTTGAAACCCACCCACCAACCCACTTGGTGTTGGGGAGCATTAAGCATTACGAAAATAGTTGCTCGTTTTAAGCCTTTAACATGCAAAAGCCTTATATATTGCATTGCCATCAATATGACAGGTAGTGTGACATCGAAACCTTCATAACAAACCATTATTAAGGCTGTCTGTTACACCCTTCTTATCTATTTGTTTAATGACTCTTAATACAAGGACTAATCTCATGGTTTAACAAAATGAAAGAAAATTTCTTTCTTCTATAGCATGGTGTTTGTGTTTAGATTGTACAAATTTGGGTGATTAGAGGCTTTGGGATTAGTGTGGTTACCATAAAATTAAGCAGAGTTGAAGAACACTAATTGCTTATACTTTTGAGTGTTCATAAGATTGTTTACTGTTTGTTGTGACCCATGGAAAACTCTAACCCACCATTGAATAAGCTTCTTTTTAGGAGTCACCAAATGAGAGAGCAAAAAAAAATCTCAATCCCTCTCCCAAGTGGGTTAAGGTTAAGGTCAAGGTGCATTTGGTCCTATTACAATGTTTTAATTAACTCTTAAGAAGAATACCTTCAACTTGAATTAAAAGTTTAACCAAGTTATCTCAGGTCAAAGACAAAGACAAGCCTGCCCAGATCTGACACTGGAATCAAATTGAAACATAACTTATCATTTAGACGTGCAAACGTTGTTAAGGCCTAATTTTTATCAAAAGTCCAATTGCTAATTTAGCACTTGAATATTTAATAATTTTTGTTTTATACTTTCTATTCAAAATAAACGATAACTTGTAGGAAATAAATTTATCCACGTCACATTATTTATTTATTTTAATTATAAATACCTTTTTCCCATTATAAATATCATTTTTCTCATTTACAAATTAAAACTTAAACATATTCATCTTCCTTTCTATCATGTAGTTATACGCTTTCTTTGGTCTTTATAAATGTTTCTTATAAGTCTTAGCATACACATGTAAAAATGCACAATTTAATAATATTGTTCTTTTGTTTTACGTTCAACTCTATTCTATTATCTTCACATTAGTTTGTTTTACGTAAGTCAACACCTCTTTCTTCATCATACATGTATGTTGTATTTTATAATATGGTATTAGAGCTCTTCATGAAGAGTTATGTTGCACACTCACTATTTTTTTTCTGTTCTTTGTCTTTCTTTTCTTTTTTCTTGGTTTATCTTTTCTACTTGCTTTCAGCATGAGTCAAACAATGCAAGAAACACTTGTTATTGCTCACAAATAACCAATGCAAAGCTTTCTTTATATCCATCCCAACAAGAAGACACAACTTGTTTCTCTTGTCTTTGATCCTACGAACCCTATGGAGCAGATCAACGATCACAACTCTTAGTGCAAAGAATAAGGTAGAATTTGTCTATGAAAATGCTCTTCAATTGGCGACAACCGATGCTTCTTATTCCTCGCGAAATCGTTGTAATAACATAGTAGTATCATGGATCGTACACTCTGTCTCAATACCTATTAAAATGTCTAATGAATAGTGAAAATTAATGTAAACATCAACAATTAGATAACCGGTTCCATACAACTGACAAAAAATTAGATGACAAGAGAAATGTAATACCTGAACAACCACCTCCTCTTTTTTTAGATCTTGAATAATTTTCAAATTTGAAACCATTACCTTTGGAGGATAGCTTGGAGTTTGAGGTTGAAGCGAGTTTGAAGTTGCTTAGAAGCTTAACTTTCATTGCTTCTAGTTGCTCTTTTAGCTTGGTTTCCACTTTCATCAATTAATTTGTGTATTCCAAATTGAGAGTTGGATCCCCATAGATATGAAGGTGCAACCCCTTTTCCATATGTGCGCACATAGTCATGTCAATCTGTTCAAAAGACTTGGGAAAATACATCAACTCGAGTTGAGTTTTTCTTTGGTTCTATTGAATGAGAAGAAATTGTGTCCTCAAACTTTGACTAAGAAAGGAAAGAAAAAAAAAATCAAAGTTAAACTTGTTATTCAAACAAAACTATTAATTATAAAAATATATATATAATGAATGAGATCATCATACAATAATTTCTTTGGTTTCCTCATTTTTAGACTTATGTGTCATGATGAACATTTTTGCATGAGATGACTCTATTCCGTTAATATTTTTCATCATCTACCTCTTCATATCGTATTTCATCATATTGATTTAACCATTAATACATTGATCTACTTGTTTTGTTCTTCTCACAATGAACCATTATAATAAAAATATGAAATGAGAAAAGATATAAGCAACTCACAACGAACCTTTATAATAAAAATATGAAATGAGAAAAGATATAAGCAATGGAGGTATACAAGTACAAATACACATATAATACAATTTAAATAATCAAATGACTTTAGTTATGTCAAATTTCAAATATTTAACAAGAATTTTTTACTTCTCAAGTGGAACATTTGGGGTTGACTTTTGAAAATCATCTGGCATATTTGGAACAAAATATTTCGTCTTCAACCAACATTTATGGTTCCTCCAACTTGAGCACATGCCTCCTAAAACCCACTTTTTAGCACATTCTTCAATATCAAATTTTGACTGCGTTTCATAATCAATGAATAAGTATTCGAATTTAGGTAATATATATTAATCAAAGATAAAGGTTAGTGAAATGAATTACCAGGATTATTTTCCACCTGTCATCCCAATTTTCTTTCAATCTTTTCCACCTAGTAAAAGTTAGAGGAGCTAAATGTGCATTTTTAGCTAATGTTCTCAAATAATTGCTCAATGTAGCTCGATAAGTGCCAACAGGTTGGTTAAGGAAATTAAGTTTAACTGACAAACGCTTTTCATATCTCAAGCCATGAGTCTTGAGACATTTGGTAGGACATCTTTTTCTCTTAGTAGTAATTATGTATAAAATTAGGAAATAAGATATTATTACATATATTATAAAGTATTACATATTTGCATGAACAAATATAAATAACTAACCAATGTGGTGGAATGTTGGAGTTTGACTAGGTCTTGATGCAATTTCTTCCAACTCATCAAGGATTTTAACCATAAAACCATTTGGAAATGACAATTTAACATTCTTGGCCAACAAGGGTGGTTTTTATTTCTCATCACTAGCCATAAATCTATTTGGCTTTGAAATTTTATGTTCAAATAACCAACCAATAAAAAAGAATATGCATAGAAATTGGTTTGTTAAAACAACACAACAAAAATAATGCATATAGAAACATTAATATTATGTTCAATGATTATCCAGTACGCGTATCAATTGTTGTTCTAGGCACATCATTCCTAAACCAATTAACATCCTCACATTCATCTTCATCAATCACATATTGATACAAAAATGGACTCTTTAATTCATCTCCCAAGTAGTTTTCCAAATCTCCATAGAGATCAAACAAATCTCTAGGGGTGATTTTAGTGACAACGTGCCAATATCAACTGGATCTTTTGTATAATATACTTACTTTACTTGAGTTACAAATATGAAAGGGTCACTTTTGGAAATCAACTAGCCAAAATTTACAAGTGTTAAACCAAAATGGTCTTGCTTACTTTCAAACCAATCACATTTAAATAACACAAATTTAGAGTGTCCATAATAATCTAATTATATTATATCTTTCAAAACTCCATAGTAGGTAACATTTTCTACTTCAGGATTTTAATCATCTTTATTTTCAAACCTAATAGTCGATGAAATAACCATTAATCTAAAGTTTTGTGTTTGTCTCTCAATAATAAACTTGTAACCCTTTATCACATAAGTGTGTTCCGCTTTTATGAAGATCGAGCGTTTTTGTTTTGCACGCAGAAAGTTTGTCCTGTTTTGAAAAGTTCGAGTATGCCAACAGAACGAACTTTATTTTTTGTTTTTTTAAAATCATGTGAGTTTTGATTTTAAGAATAATACATAATAAGTTTAATTTTTTTCATTATTCAATTACTTGCTTTTATCCTATTTAAAAAAAACAATAGTTTGATGAAATAAAAATTTAATCATATTATAAAAATAAATAAAAATATGTTTTTAAAAATATTAATATTTAATATTTTATTAAAATGATAATATAATAAATTAATTTTATTAAAATAATGATATTTATTTGAAAAATATTAATAGTTATAATTATAATTTAATATTTTATAATAACATCTATTTAAAATATGAATTATAATAATATTTATTTAAAATACATTACTATAATTTATAGATTTGATTTATAGTAACATTTTTAATAATTATAATATAAAACATATTAAGTATAAAATTAGTTCCTCATTGAAATTTTGATTCAATTTAGTCCCTCAACTTTAGAATTATGTGAATTTAGTTCTTTTAAGTGTCACAATGAACTACCGTCGACACATTAGAAAAAAATTAAATGATTAAGTAAGAGGAATTTGACACCTAACAGAAAATTTAAATTAGTAGAAGAGATTTGATAAATAATAGAAAATTTAAATCATTAAGTGGAAGGGACTATATTCGATCATCCCTAAAGCTAAGGAACCTAACAAAATCAAAGTTTCAAGAGATGAATTCTAATTCTATAGTTATAGAATAAAAAATATATTTAACCAAAAATTAAATCTAATTCAAAGACGTACTTTATGCCACAACTAGTAGAGAAAACAAATTGGGCAGGTGGAAAGCCCGAGGGTAGGTCCAATAGAATACAGATATTTTGAGTGTGGAATGGTAAATACGTAGCATAATGAGATTCTTGAAACGAGTGACCTAATTAAGGGAATGACTCAGATTCATATTTATTCATGGTAGATACTGATGTATGATACCTCCATTACCAACAATCCATGTCTGTGCTGTTTCCCAAGATGATGATACCAACAAGGGTGCTTAACACCTACCTACCAACGCACTCATCCATCTTTTCAAAAAGGAAAACCTCACACCTGGGATAATAGATTGCACTTCTTGCATTCAACACACCACTATTGTTTTTTTTGGTGAACCTGCACTTCTTAAAGATACTTTGTTTATTGCAATATATATATACATCTAACCCCTTCGTGTCACTCTCACAGGTGCCAATTATTGAAACTTATAATAACCCCATCACACCCTCCTAAAACCCTTCACTCTTTATTATTCTTACAGAATCTCATCTAGACGTGGAACATTTATGAGAACCATCATAACCATGTTAAAGTTAGCTAAAGTGGGAATGAAACAAGTACTAGATGATTTGGTATCTGGGCCAAATTGTTTATGCAGTGTGGGGAAGTCAATTATGCAGGTTTTTATTCTCTTTGAGGGGTTCTACCTAATTAATCTTTCCTATGTTCACATGTTATATAGCAAGAGTTTGTTTTTTCTGACTTTGGTGTTGTTCAGAATAATGAACTTGGATATAATTAATTTTATGGCAATCATATATAACGTTTGAAAGTATTGATATTTTGTGCTCAAAATGGTATATGCACGTTCTCTGATTCTCCCAATAACATTTGTAGGTGGTAAATATGCCAGAAACACTAGTGTGCCATTCACAAACATGCGTGGTGAAAAGCATTTGTGTGTATCATGCGCATAGCTGACTTTTGCTAACTCAATGTTGACAAAGTCTGATATGAAATGATATTTTGGCTGATAATTGTTCAATGCAAAGAAACTTGTATTCTGTAGTAGCTTTTGCCAACGACCTTCTTAAGTGGAGGGTTATGCTTCAGAACGTGTATTATAGATAACAGAAAGATAAATGTTATGCATTAATCATTTTGTTATTAACAACTCAATGTCAATTATCACTGATGCCTTTGATTACAGCTAAGTACCTGTTTAGTTTATCTTGATAAAAACATTACAAATTAAAGGTATTCTTTGGAGTGGCCAAAAGGCAGGGAATAGAGAAAAGTATTTAAGTATTCCGTACACATATTTATATATGTTTGTTGTAATGCAAATGGAAGGGTTGTGTATATTCTTTGGTTGATATTTTATTCAAGAGTGGTAGCCTTGCTCCTCCATAAAAGGACCCTCTTGGCGCTTCTCTAGGTCATCATCTCACAAACCCTTGTTCTTCTCTTTTCTCTGAATTACTTATCATATTTGATATCATGGAGAACAAACCCCTCTCTAGGCTTCTTGTTATTCTTCTGATTCTTTCCTGTGTTGTATTTGCTGCTGCAGTTCCTGCAACAAGTAAGTTTCAAGGGTTTGATTTATTCGTTGCCTTAATATGCATTAAATTTGGACTATTCATCTGATTCATCGTGTTAAATTGTGAATTATATACAGGAAGCACCATGATTGGGAAAATGAATCCTTTAGTGCAAGATCATCTGGCTAAGGTCCTCTCTCTCGCTCTTTCTTTTTCTTTTTCTTTTTCTTTTTTTCTTTCTCTCCCTCTCTTGACAGATATTTCTGACACATATATATCCCAAAAATCCCAAAAATATCAAGATATAAAGACAATAAACCTCGAAGGGGACATGTCTCTTGTGCCCTAACAGCATGACAAAAACCGTTTTTGTCTGAACTAGTTGAAATGTTTATCTTAAGAAAAAATAAAAAGGAAAAGTTCATATATAACAGCAACAAGAACAAGCTCTGATTTCGCTGGTAAAATCCAATTAAACAGATTATAACCCAAATTATATGGTTGTGAATGTGATATGGTAATATAGTAGTGATAGTTTTGAACCTGCAGGTGGATCCAGTTATGGGGTTAAGTTATAACGAGGAAGACATGAAGGAAGAGATTGGTGAGAGCAGAATGCTTAGGGATATAGTTGACTACCCTGGAACAAGACCAAATCCAGCTCATGATCCAAAATCTCCTGGAAAACCTTAACTTAATCTTGGAAATCAGGGTTTTGAGTAGTTATTTAGTTAGACTAGAAGTGTCATGAGATATGGTTTGGGTTTGTCCTGGCTTGCAATCTTCAAAATGTGTTTGTCTGTATGAAAAGTCTGTGATGTAAGATCCATGTTGTTTTAGCTCATAAGTGCTTTGGTATTCCACATGTATATGAGTCAAAAGGTTTGTTGTAAGATATATGAAAAGGTGTAAGACTTCAATCTGAGGCTTGTAACCTTGATTTCCCTACTGAAATGTTAAAAAGCTGATTATGTTTAGTGTGACAATTTACATGTGAAGCTATTGATCTATCTTACAAAGGGTTATTGCACAACATGCATATGCAGATAATTAGGGCAAAAGGAAAATTTAAGAAACATGTGACACACTCTAACGAAGAAACATGTTATAACAAACAGAAAACCCTTAGATTTTTTAAGAGTGTCATAACCAAGTTTCACAGTAATATGGCGTATTTGAAACATATATCAGAACGTTTTTTAAAAACGTTTTGAAAGTATAAGAACAATTTACAAAATTAATGTTTTTTCTTACGAACCTTTTTGCCATTAGGCAATTTTTTTTCCCAACTGTCTAGGAAAGCCTCATTTCTTGCACATTTTATCATGGATTCTTCGAAGTTGTTAAAGCTTACAAAATATTGTTAGTACCACACTAACAGGTAGTACCACATTCAGATGCTCATGGCTAAATGTCCATGTCCAAGCTTTGCTATTTTCCATCATGTACCATAATAATATGTTTAGAAATAATAATGCTTAGGTGTTTTGTTTTATTTCTTGCATGATTGTGTGTTTTTGCATGATGGCTGAAGTTGTTATAAGAGTGATTCTTAATGTTGCTAACCATTAAATGAGTTAGAAAATAACTTTACATAACCATTGGGTTATATTCACTTCAAAAGATAGAATCGTTTGGTGGTTAGATATAATAGGATATATAAATAAAAAATATACGCAAAACAAACTTTAATTGAAGCAAATGTTTGATATAAACTGAATAACAAGCCTGTTATCTCATCATATTCAATATTTGACACAGACAGTAATATATATTGGCTTTCCTCCTAGTGCTACTCTCCATTCCAATTCCAAGTAAGTTTGCTTTGTTTTTATTTGACTTTTGAATTTGATTAGTATTTGTTATTTATAAGTTATATGATTTAGATATATTTGATTAATTTTATTAGTTACATATATATTTGATTTATTGAATGCAAAATTCCTAGTTAGATTAGAAATATTTATTGTTGAAAGTGTTGGTATTCGGTCCAAGGGTGTTCAATCCCTGACAAATATTATTTAATATGTTTATTTTCCACTACTTCATTGAGCAATCCTTACCTACAATCCTCTCAGCTACCCATTGTGGTTCTTCATAAGTCCATGTTCCCGACCTTTTAAGATGGGTTTGCTTCCATTTCTTATTATAGAGATGGAGGTTGAATTGAATGTGCAATACCATGATAATCGCTAGATGCAGAACATGCTTTAAACTTTTCTTTGATCATCTTCTACTTCAGCTTTTGATAACCACTCTGGGAAAGTAAGTGGTGAGTCTTATTATGTGTTTAAATGTCTTGTGATTTTTTCCGAACATATTGAAATGAAATTTAATTAGTAATGTATATTATATGTAATTAAGAAATATATATATATATATATATATATATATATATATATATATATATATATATATATATATATATATATATATCTTAATACTAATCTCCCATTTCTCACTTTCTCAAATTTGTACAAATTGTTTCCAAGTTTCTTCATCAATGTAGCTGTACTTGGCATAAGGACTTTCATCTTTTCTTGAAGCATATACATAAGTTATGGTCAATTTTGATTTAAATTGACACTATTTGATTGCGATCAAAGAAAGAACCTTCTACTTCAGCTTCCCCACATTATGGATATAAAAATCTATCCACATAAGGACAAAAATAAACATTAGTACATCTCCTTAGTAATCAAAGTAAGGCAAAAAATTGGAACAATTTCTTACAAATATATCTTACCAAATGATGTTTTTCTCCTGCTCAAATAACAACTCCGAGATAAGTGCTAAAATTGTTTGCATATGGCCCAATGGCTTTACTAGTGTAAACATCAACCGTCAACGATGTCCTTTCATTACTAGCTAACCTTATAGTAAAATCCTGTAATCTTGTAGCTCTTCTATCAGATCTCTTGGGAGGACTTTGATCATTAGTCATGTTCCTATTCTACAATGAAAATGACAAACATTAATATCATTAAATATAACAAAGGTTATATATATAATTAATAACATTAAAATTCACAACAATTATATATATATATATATATGTTCCGGTCTCGTATTTTAGGGAAATAAAATCAGGAACAAATTTCCTTCTCAACTCATCAAAGACAAAATGTAAGGAGAACATTCTCGACCTAGTTCACAGAGTTACATCTAGAGTTTCTTGTTATGATTTGCATATACGATACTTAAGTTTGTAATCATTTGAATTTGTTGGTTTTTTGTTTTGTTGTGGCTATGATGCCAAGTTTTTGCATCTACATGTACAAGTCATGTATTTTTGGATACCATTTTAATAAATTTATCTCATAATATACAAACTAATTTATAAAAACTCTTAACTTATGAAAAATAACCATTTAAAATATATATATATATATATATATATATATATATATATATATATATAAATAAAGGAATTCTTTTTTACTATATTTTTTATTGTATTAAGAAAGATCAAGTTATTTTCAAAAAATACTAAACTTTTATTTCAAGAAAGTACTATTAAAGTTATTCTTAAGAAATTCATCTTAAACATGAGACTATAAATTAATAAGTAGTTTGGTAACAAGTGATACGAGTGATACGATAGATATAATAAGTAACAAATCTTTCGATAACATATAACATAATAAATTTATTAAACAACAAATATCTCACATAAGGTAATTTAATCTCTCCTCTTTTCGTAAATTCTAATTGAAAATAAAATAATAGAAAAACAAGTTATGAGAACATGACTCGTATTTCATGTCTAGAAACCCTAAAAATAATAAATAAATTGGAAAATGGTATAAAAAGAACTCTCCATGTGTTAGTCTCTTGAAAACGATTATTACAAATACTATATTATTGATTTTAGTTCATTGTCGTATTCACTATGCTCATATCTTTTAATGGAAAGCTAGAGGATGCTAAGCCAGCGTAGGGTCTAGGGCTAAAGTTAAGGAAAGCTTTCATTTGAGATTGCTTTGAACATACAAGAGACAACTGGTGACATTTATAAAACAATTTCTTGCAACAAGTGCACTACAAATTTGATATTAGTGAGTGAATGAATAGTTAAAAATGAATCGGAATCAATTTGTGATCATAAAGTGTGGTTCTTTAATAGGTAGTTCAAAGAGTTTGACAATTAATGATGATAATGATGGTGTCTTAAATTAACATATCTCATGTGTCCAATAATGGCTCTGATAAACTCAACTACGAATATAAAATTTAATGGACCCAAAACGAAGTACTTGTACATGATTTGGAACCTTGTTAATGAGAGTAGGTAATGCTTTTCACATTCACTCAGTAGGACCATTTCAGAGTACCAGACATGATTATGTCTTAGTTTCTGTAAACAAACCTTTAATATCACTATGCAATGTCATTTCCAAGGTAATGCTTCAAAACTTCATTCCTCTCTTAGTAACTCTTCCATCTACCAAAGGTTTTGATACTTCACTATATCATAATGTATAAATATTTTATAAACTAACATAATGGATAATTACAGATAATTACTAGTAAGGGGAAATCTCGTTTATACACTGATATAAATAATGCTATCAAAGTTTAGATTTTTAACACATTTTCTTTTGTCAAAGAATGGAAATATTTAATGCGATTAAATATTTGAGAGGGTCCAACAACATTTTGATACCGGTACATAATAGTCTTAATAAATATCAGGTATCAATTTTCATAAACTTTATTCATTTTAGTCCTTCTTTTTAAAAAATTCTAATTTTTGTAAATTATGATCGATTTAGTTCTTTTTTATGTGTTGTTTAAATTATTAATGAAAATTAAACAGTAATAGTTTTGTGTCAATGTATCGTGACTTATATTCAATTTAGTTTCAATTTTCATTATTTTTCTTCATTCCCAATTGTTCATTATTTTTGTTATTTTTGTTAAATATTTCTCTTATAAATATGAAATATATTGTTATTTGAGTTATTAGACTAAGATTAGATCTCTTATAAATATGAAATATAGTAAACTTTTATTTAAGATCAGAGATGTCAAAATGAGTTTTAACATGTGTTGACTCAACATGAGTTTGAGTTGTATTTGATTGAGAAAAATTCAGTTTTTTTTTCAAGAGTATGTTGAACTCAACCTGACTCACTTAATCCATAGGTTAAACGAGTTTGAGCTGGGTTGAAGGTGGTTTGACCCACTTAACCCACCAACATTCTTTTACATTTTTTTTTATTTTTTTAATAATTATTTACTACTCCTAATTATATAGGTTCACAATTTCATATTTTTAAATGCTAGAATATTATTCAATAATATTTGAATAGTTTGAATGTTTAATTAATTTGATTATCAGGTTATATATGTTGATACTTTAATTTTAACTATAATCTTTATAGTAAATTACTCAAGCAACCATCTTATAAACAATTTTTTTTTTAAATTAGTATGACAAAAATGTGTAGTTTTTTTTTTATATTTTACTAAATAGCATGACAGAAAATGTGTAATATTAGTCAGTTTTCTTGGATTATATGAATACTTTCTTGAAAATAATTCATCATATTGGTGGTTGGTGAGCATGATGAAGACATAAGTTCTTGATTTTATGGTAATTGTCATCTCATAAGTTCTTGATTTCACGGTAATTGTCATCTCAAAGGTTGCTTAAAAAATTATTTAAATATTTGAATACTTAAAAATAAATAAATAATTTTTTTATATGAGTTGGTAAGTCAATCCACTTAACCCACCAACCCATAGTGGATTGAGCCACATTGCAAAATTTCTGACTCACAATAAAATGAATTGGGTTGAGTTCACTTATTTTCAACCTGCCTCATAGTAAGTTAATTCGGGTTGAGTTCACTCATTTTCCACCTGCATCATAGTGAGTCAATCCGTGTAAGTCAATCAGCTCACTTTAACATATATTTATTTGCATTTAGAAAGTATATTAAGGATTTTACATATGATCAAAATAATGTGTGCATATATATTAAAAACAAAAGGAGAAAGTATTTATATCTAACATTAGTTTATAGTGTTGACTTAAATTTAAAAAAAAAATATTGAATGAAATCATTCATGTAACTAAATCCCAACATAAAAATCTTACGAAACATAAATGAAATCTCTACTTTGATTTTTGGAACATTCTTTTTAGAAGTCCTGTGACATGGAAACACGTTTGAAAGAGGGGCTCTTAATAATTGCGTTAATTGAATTAGATATGTTAATCATGTGAGATTATTATAAGGTCTATAAGCATACTTGCAATGATTATATACTAGCAATTAGTCTAACCAAGGAATTATTATGAAATGGCAACAATCTTGTCCCTCTGTTTTTTTTTTTTTTTTTTTTTTACCTTCTAAACGTTTTACAAATTTGTCCACAGTATTCTGAGAAGAGAAAAAGAAAATAAATGTATAAATAACTTAAAATTAGTTTGTACATAAATTAAAAATTAAAATTAAAAGTTTATATATGAACATATTTTTACAAATTAACTTAAACATAGAATAATTTAAATTTATGGAAAATTCCATTTAACATTTTTTTCTTATTTTTCATTGATAACATGGAAAATTTCCTAACATATTTTTATATCTTCTTATAAAGTTTGAAATTATATAGGTCTGCGATCTCTCTATCCAGTTTTTTTTTTTCTCTTAGAAAAAGGTTTACCCTTTTGAGATGCATACGTTGCTAAATTAAGTAGTTGATTTTATTGGGTGAAACCTAATATCATCCGATTAGTTGGAATAGCTTGAGCAATATGACAAGACGTGAAGACAATCAGAAAAAGATAATCAGAAATGAATATAATGCAAATTGAAGTAGAAAACCATGAAATCCCGATATGGAGTTTATTGAATCATACCATTACAAATATTAATTGAAGTGGAAAATTGAAAAAGAACTTTACCATTTTTTTTTATAAGCAAAGTATAAATATATATATTTATATGAGAGCACTTGGGTGCTCCAAGCCATATAAAAAATCATGTACAATGTTTCTCAAATATATTGTCTCCATGATATAAGATAATACCTTAAATTTGCAATCTAAAAACTCATTTTCTATATATTTCAGTCCTGACAATGATATTCATAATTATTCATATCATATTAATTATACAAGCTATCTTCCTACATAATGTTCTTATTTTATTGTCCATTGTTTTATGCTATGTTCATATTGTACTTATGTCCAACAATGTTTCATAATACCATGTAACCCAACATGGCCTTGAAAATTTGAATTTTTTGCACAAAATTTTTGCACTTCAAACCTCCTCCCTTAGATGTTCTGCTCACCCATTATGTATTTGATTGATTTTAGTTCTCAAAAGTTTTGACTAAATTTTTCTTCTGGGTAAGTCTTCATTCTCTATTCATTTTTCTGAAAAAAATAATGTCCTAGACTAAATCATCTAAGATCGGTTAGTCTTGGTTAATTATGCCCTTTATGTGATCCTCTAGTTTATTGTCATATTATCCATGTGTCTACTTTACCATATTATTATGTTAGAGATGAGTTAGGAATTAATCAAAATTGTGTCATTATTTATGAACAAATAGAACATTGATATTTTTCGTTGAAATGTCAACAATTATATCATATTGAGTTATTCACTTTGAATATACTTGAATTTGAAGTTTATTTTGATTTGTTTAAATATCTTTACTCAATTACTAAATAGTTAACTCTAAGAAATGGTAATAAAATACGATTTAATAAATTAAATATATTTTCTTATACTTATCTTATTAGAATTCAAAAAGTCTATATAAAGAGTTCCCTTTAGGTGGACTTCCATTTAGTTTTTGACAACATAACATCATATTTGAACCTTATGTGGAAATAACATTAGACTAAACTACAATGTTTGTGCAAATGATCGAATCTGAAGATACACGTGCCCAAAAGAAGATCACACTACTAAAAAAACTTATATTTCCTACCAAATTTGTTTTGAAAATTTTTTCGTAGGAAATACTTGTAAATTTTGTTGTGAAAAAAATTTGCAAGAAATTGCTACCAATGTTTTTGCAAAATATTTTGTATAAAACACTTTTCGCAACAAATTTTGTAGAAAATACTTGCAAATTTTATAATTTTTTAGGAAATAATTATCCATGAAAGTTTGCTTACTGATATATTATATATTATTAGTAGTTGGAATAGAAAAAAGCTTGTTTTAAACTACTTATTTGACACTTGAAATGGTTGCTGGTTATTTAGAAGTCTCATTTTCTTGTTGAATATTATAAATTTTCCGTCTTCTTTTTTTATTATGGGCATAGGTTTACGGACATGACTCATAATAGAGAGTGAAAAACAATGAAGTAACTGCAATTAACAAAATAATATTTGTAGGAGATTAATAGAATTGAAATAAATTAACTAATCAATTGTGATACAGATTAGTGATAAAAGAATTACGACAAATTAGCGAGAAAAAAATTGCGACAGATCAGCTATGGATTAGCGAGGAAAAAATTGTGACAGATTAGCTACGGATTAGTGAGAAGAAAATTGCGACAAATTAGCTACGGATTAGAGAGAAGAGAATTGCAACAGAATAGCTACGGATTAGCGAGAACAAAATTGCGACAGATTAACTACGGATTCACGACAACGAAATTGTGACAGATTAGCTATAGATTCGCGACAAAGAAATTGCGACAGATTAACTACGGATTAGCGACAACATAATTACAACAGATTAGCTACGAATTAACTAGAAATTTTAAAACTTTTTCATTTCAATTAGATAGGTAATAGAGAGGGATTAGCTATGAATTAGTTATGGATTAGCTACGGATTATATCCCTCTCTAATTAGCTACCTGTATTTAGCTACGAAAAATTTCCTAGCAATTTGATAGGTAATCTGTCGCAAAAGGTTTTAGCTACGGATTAGCTACGAAATTGTTCGTAGCTAATGTATAAAATTTTTGTACGCATTCTCACTCTCTTTTACTCGAAAGATTCAAACCTCTTACTAACTTATGCATTAAAGAGTCTTTTGCAAGTGAATCTTCCGTTATCTTCCAACCTTCAAGAGTGTTAACAAAAAGAAAAAGATGGACAACTTCCTAAAATAAGGAGTTTTGATGATGATGACTTATGAAGAAGTATGGAAGACTTAATGATGATGCATGGAAAAATGTTGAAGACTTAAAAGAATGCTTGGATTCAAGAGATACATTGAAGACTTAGGGATTTATTTGTTTAGGTCTTGTAATTTGTGTATGTTATTTAAAATGGTTAAATTAGTATGTCAAGAGTCCAAAGGCATAACCCAGGTAGTAGAGCACTAAAAGAATTTTATTTATTTGTAAAATGTACTGGAATAATCGATTATTCTTAGTGATAATCGATTATCTCAGTTAAAAGAGATATTTGTGAAAAACCTATGTGATAATCGATTATCACTGCTGATAATTGATTATCATCTATTGATAATAGATTATCCTGGTTGATACTAGATTATCATAGTGAGAAAAATGTTTTTATAAAAGTTTATGTGATAATCGATTATCATTTATGATAATCAATTATCTATGATAGTTGTGACTTAACTTTTCATATTCTTAACCAAATTTCTAAATAGGCTTATATAAATAAAGTGGCAGACTTTCATTATCAAATATAAAAGTTAGAGAAGTATGTGTACTTGAGAACTCTCTGTGGAAAGGCTTTGAAAAACCTAGTGTGGGTAGAGCGATAAATTTCATCAAGTGGGATCTTGAGTGATTGAGTGTTGCTATTGTTGCTAGGAGAAGTCGATCATCCTTTGTGTGATTTAAAGGAGGTGTTCATTCCTTGTGTGATTCAATAAATGTGGTTCTTCAACTCTTGTGTGATTCAAGAGAAGTGTTCATCCCTTGTGGATTTCAAGGGAGGTGTCTTCATCTCTTGTGAATTTAAGAGAGGTGCTTTCTAAATCCTAAATTGTATTATCTAAAATTGTATTTGTGGCTTATTTTAGTGATTGAGTTAATCTCGCTTTTGAGAGATTAACAACTGGACTTAGGGTCTTTTCTCTTCCCTACTCTCTTTATTTTATTGTGGTTATTAAAATAAAGGAAAGATTTTTATTTGATTTTTGATATTCGTAAAAGGTTTTAATGGAATTTTTTTATTAAGAACCCAATTCACCCCCTTCTTGGTTTTTGTCCATTAATAAACTATTTCGCATCTTAATTACAACAAAGAGCATACATCTGAATTCTCTAATATACACAGATCTTGCCACCTATTCAAAGGTCCATGCTCTGGTTCTGGTAAGAATAGTTGTCAACTACTACGAGTGGTGTAGAAGAAACATTGATGTATGTCATCTTTCACCCTAAAGGTCATGGTCATTACCCTTCCATCAAAGTGAAAATGTCCCAACATCGAGAATTACAATGTCTCAATCCCTTTAAAAATTATTTAGCAATACCATGAGTTATAAGGGTCTCCATGAAGACTTAGCTCACTTTTTAAATATTATATTTAATGGCTTATTTCAAAGTCTATAGCACCAATCTCAGGAGTTCAATATAAGCTTACCAATGTATAGCTACAATTATTTTCCTATGACTATGAAAGTTTTGAAAACCATTGTTTTAATATTTTGTATTCTTTAGACAATGATTATTTAATTATTGTGATTCCGTTTAAAATATAATTATTTAATCTCTCCCTGAACAATTGCCTCATCGGGAATCAAACTCATGACCTTGACTCTGATACAAATTCTTGGATTGAGTGCTTACCACTAAGCCAAAAGTTATCGCTAATAATTAGGATGCAACTCTTTCTACTTAAGATTGTAGCAACCAAAGTGTCATGATTGGATTGTGACTTGACCTACCTAGGTTTAAGCAACATTTTTGTTATACTCTAGGTTTAAGCAAATAAAACTCGCTATATAACCAACAATAATAAACTGTAGGTTATTCCTATTTTGTGCAATGGTTTTTCAGTTGTTGTCATGTCACCGTTGCCTAATCTACATGTATGAAGAAGGTTAGTAGTGTATAGTATAACTGAGAGGGAAATAATACAATGAAGAGGCCACAATTTATTGTTTTGTCTACATTTTCTATGAGCAACATTTAAAAAAATTGTTGCCTTAAATAATCAACGATTTGTAAAATGTGGCCTTTAATAGTTTTAAGCCACATTTATATATTTGTTACCTTTTCTTTGTTTAAGCAACAATTTAATACACGTGGGCTAGTTTAGTGTGGTCAAAAGTAAAAAACAGTGTAGTGGAATATTGATTTGCTAGACAACTTTCTTTTATGTCTTTAGACACTTTAACCAATAGATACTTCTATGAGACAATTTAATTTACTAGATGAAAATTAAGACAAGACAACCATGCCAAAAAAGAAGGTCAGTACATAAGATCCTACACAAACTCATTGTGAAGTCGTCAAATTGAAAGCATGTGTACATCCTTGATCAAATAAGCATACATATATAAGAAATCATTTGAGTATCTTTTTGTCATAACTTTTCTAGATCTTGAAAACAAAGATTCTAAGTTTCTATAAAACTTTGCAACAAAGCATAATCTTAATCAATTCACAAGGACATATATCAATTCTATTCAATCTTTAATATTTTTCCTATAGAAATTAATATAGATTGAAAATAAAATTAAAATGCAATGATGATTAAAAATGAATTAAGAGAACTTGTCAAAATGAGATTGTAACATTAATACTGTGCAATGATTTTGGCATTGTCTAAAGGGGAGCAATATACAACTTTTTTGGAATATATAGGGTGTGAGAATTGGTTGCTTAAAGAGATAACATGTGTAATATCATCACTTTGAAGGGCGTGAACATTTGATTAATTTCACTACTAATGTTTTAGGGTTAAATATATTTTTTGTCTCTTAACTATAATATAAAAATTGAAATTGGTCTCTGCTCGAAATTTTGATTTCGTCTCCCTAACTTTAGAAAACAATGGATTTAGTCCCTCCCACCTAACAATGTTAAATTTTGTTTGATGTGGCAAATGACATTCCACTCAGGTGTGTTTAATATGGAGTTAATAGAAGTTGTGCATCTTGCGCTTTTAACCATTTAATTTGGTGTTTCTTCTTCTCATAGTGGGCACCACTTCTTCAACCTATGAAAAACAGAGAGTGAGTGAAGTATAAGCAAAAAGGGGAAAAATTTGAGAGAGAATAAAGAAAAGGTTTGAATGAGAATGGACATGTCTGATCTTGATGAACACTTATAACAACAACAAATATGTTTGAAGGTTGAATTAACGAAAAAGAGTGAGAGTGAAAGATAGAGAAAAATAAGGAGAATGGAAGGATGCGGGAAGAGGATCACCTAAGCAAAATATACACATTTTTTAAAAAAAATAATTTTTAAAAAGTAGATTTTTCCACGTAGATAATATGTGTCAAGTGATGTGTCAACATGTCACTCTTCTTAGTGGAAGGTCGTTTGTCACGTCAGACAAAATTTAACAAATTTAATATCGATAGCTGGGATGGACTAAATTCATTGTTTTCTAAAATTAAAGACCCAAATAGAATCAAAGTTTTGAGTTAGGACCAATTCCAACTTTGTATTATAGTTAAGAGATTAAAAACACATTTAATCCTTTTTTTTTATATGCCCTCTTTGTATGGTGTATACCAATGAATACAGGTTGAAGAACTCCAAGTGTTTTCGTATATGTTATTTTGCTAATAAAAAAATGAATAAAGAGAAGATGAAAGGTAAATCCAAAAATTCAAGAAACAAATAATTCTTCTTATCACATTTTTATTAAAATTTGATCTAAGTTTAAATAATCAATTGATTCAATTAAATAGTTATACAAATAAAAAATGTGGTAAGTAGCCATCAATCTGTTGGGTCATTTGAGAAAGGATGATCGGAAATATACAACACTAATGAGACATGAACCGAACCCACACAAGTTATTAACACTACTCTCAACAGAAAACTTAAGGCAATATGAGATTTAGATTCACACTTAGATTCCCAACAACATTTCAAGTCATTCAAGCCACGAGTACACATTACTTATACCGTCGCTCACATAATGGGACATGCTTGTTTGACCTTCCTTTAAGAAGACTTTTGATAATGGGACCCATCTGAGTCGGAACCCACCTCACATAGGAGATTGACACCACCTTCAACTCAAAACCTTAAGGCAATGGGTTTATGAGTCTTCATCCTTATATGGTGCTCAACTTTCTCAATTTTATTCAATATGAGACTTAAACTCACACTTGGATTTCCAAAAAAATCTTGAGTGTCAAAATCTTTGTAAGTAGAACTCTCCTGTCTCTTGTTCTCGTATTGTAAATGGATTCCTTCTCCTAATCCTAAACATCATTTCAAATGCATTTGTATTATTGGATCTAAACCTCCTAGATTAGTAAAAGAAAAAACCCTTCAATAACTAATGATTTTGACCATCTGTAGCTTTAGTTCAAACAATTTACTCAACTAATAGAAATAGTAAATAAAGCCCACAAATTTCTTTAGTACAATGCATTTCCTTATTAGAGTATTTTGGTTCAAAGGAACCTTAAGGGTAGCTTATCAAATATAAAGACATTCAAGTCAAATTTCACTTGCAAAATGAATTATGATAAGATAAAACAAATCCTAATAGGATTAATTTGGATGTTATGATTGACTTTGTGCAATAATGAAAACAATCGAAGGTTTAAGAAACATATAAACACAAAAAAGTAATCTAAAATATTATATTTAATATTAGTAGTGTTTGCTATGATTGTTTAATTAGAGCTCCACCACCTGATTAAACTCAGTTAATCATTGAAGGGTGTCCGGTTTTTAAATTGAAGTTACTCTTTTGTCATTGAAGTGATTATGTGGCTTCAGTTCCGCTTTTGCTCCTAATTTTTAACAAATGGGATAATATGATAGAAATGAAGGAACCAAAGAGATAAAGCTATTAGAGATTTTAAAATTAAAAAAAAAAACATGATAAATAAATTAATTTAATGGAGACTAATAAAACTTGAATGAAAAATATGTAGTGGTGTTTTAATGAAATTGGTTGTTATAATATTTTAAAAAATATTTACCAACCAGCTGATTGACACAATGCATATTTGTGGAAGAACATGATAGGCTTAAGAGGATGAGGTTCACATATAGATACAATATCAATGAGATTTGAGTTCAACCACATAAGGTATTGTGACACTACTCTTAATTCAAAATCTTTGGGTGAAGAGTGTGTAAATTCTTTATGTGTGGGTTGAGCTCATGTCTCATTGGTGTTATATCTCTCTCTGGTGATCCTCTCTCGAAAGACTCAATAGTGGTATCATAACCAAAGTCACGAGTTCAACTCCTTGTGGACAATTGTTGAGGGTTGCACAATTGTCCCGTGACGGAGACTAGGTGGACCAAGTCACAATCCAAGAGTGGTATTCCTAGTAGCACAATTGTTGAAGGGGAAGTTGTTACAGGTGACATCAATTGTCTCATGGCAGAGGCAAGTGACATCAATTGTCTCATGGTAGAGGCAAGTGGGCTGGGTCACAATCGTGGCACTTGGGCTGCTGTTACACTCTTAAGTGAAAAAAGTTGTGCCCTGATTAAAGAGTATAGCTTTTGACCTAGTGGTGAGCGTTCCATCCTAACAAATGGTATCAAAATCGATGGTTAAAACTAACTTAAATAAGTATAATGTGATTATTGTATCGAAAGTTTTTTTCACAAGGATTTCAGGTATGTATCCTATTAAAAAGTGTCTAAGAAAAATGTGATATTGAAATTAGTATGAAGTTTGTTAAATAAAGCTTAAATGTTCCAAGGTTTACACTTCTTACTAATTTAGCATGACCAATGTGGTGGCTGATTTAACAATATAAAACTTAAATTTAAAAACAAATCAAGATTATTTGGAGCAGAGTTTTACTTAACCAATAAATTAAATAATACTGACAGATTCTGCACGCACGTGTGTGTTTATTATTATTCAGTTAGCTTCATGTAAATTTATATTGCACATTTGAAGATCTGAGCACTGCATGTGCAAGAAAACAAAAATAGACTCTGACCCAGAAGAAATATAAAAAATTTTCTTTTCTTCAATTATAGTATTTCTTTTAGTCATTCATGGTTTTACCTTTGCAACAGTTCATATCAGAACATGTGCAACAGCAGTTATACCAACATGTTAATTGTCCCACTACCCATACCTTCCACCCTTTATTTAAATTTCAAGAAAGGAAACAAAATATATCCCTCTGATGTAATTTTGGGATGTAGTAAAAATAAATATAACTATAATATATATATATAATATATGCGTGTATGTATGTAACTAAGTATTTTCTGTAACATTATCCATTTGTTTTATTTACTATTATTCAACTACTTTTGTATAAAATAAAAACATTAAAAATATATTTTATGCCTGAGACTTTATCTCTACAAAGTCTTCACTAGATTGACTTTAGTGAGTTTACAAAATCATTTCTGTTTAATCTTGAAAGCAAACTACATATTACTCTTAGAAATTAAATTTCTAAGATTGATTTGCAAATACACTTTTAAATATATATATATATATATATATATATATATATATATATATATATATATATATAACAGGAAAGTAATTTGTAGAACGGTGGATTTTATAAATAAATTTTAAACGGGTATTTAGTATATTTTTCAAATTAAAAATTTGGAATAAAAAATTATAGATTTCTTTTTGTTTCAATATAGTTAAGTTAAAAAAAGAAAACTACAATAGAATTAGCGAAAATAATGCATACGAATAGTTATCGTCATTTTCTTCAGTAAACGGGCCGTTTTGCTTTTGTTTTGGGCTTGAAGATATTGTTGACTGAGCGCTGCTTTGGGCGTCTCTCCCATGATAGCTTCTTCCTATATTTCAATTTGTATTCCTATAAATTTTTTTATTTCGAAATACAAAATTTAGGATATAATTTTTTGTATTTCAAATTGTATATTCTGAAATCTGAAATAAAAAACTCATTTAGATTGTATAATTCTTAATATATTTATATTTTGGATGTACAATTTATAATATAGTTTTTGTATTTTGTGTTATTATTTTGAAATATAAAAAAAGTATATTTTGTATTATACGTTCTGAAGTATAAAATTTATATTTCAAATTTATAATTCAAAATACAAAAAGTTTATGGAATTACAAGCTGAAATTATGAAAGTACAGGAAGAAGTTACCCTTTCCAATTGTGACTAAACCCTCCAAAAATGTTGGTTTCATTTTTTTTTCTTTTGAGAATTTTTTGTGGCAAAACTAGTTTTATCTGTGAAAAATAAAAACTAGTTTATTCTAAATAAATGTTTAAAAACACTGTTATTGTAAATTTAAAAATAAAATAATACAATAAAAATTTATTCCTATTGTGTTATTTTTGGGAAAATTTAACAAGAAAATGCGTATGTTTTGTTAAAAGATTTTGAAGAGAAAAAAAAAACGATCGAGAAAAGAGATTTTGCAAGCTTTAGTTTAAATATTAAAAATATGCTTGTGATAAATTTGTCGATTTTCTCTTATCTTCAACTTTGAAATGCATCTTTTACATCCAAAAGTTCTATGAATCAATGGTTATATCTAATACCGTTTCACCTCTAAAAAGTAGTTTATTTCAAAATTAGGGAAAAATAAATATTATTTTTAAAGAGACCAAAATGAAAGTTTAAAATTTTTAAAAATACATAAAAACCATTTTTATCCTAAAAGATATTAATTAATTTTTTTTAAAATACTATCAACACATGTACTTTAAAAATTGCATCAGTATGTTAATAGTAAGCAATAAAAAATGTCAGTACAATTATACATTTCTAATACAATATGCCGAAGTCAATCTACACAACAAGGACAAGGTGCAGATATATGATGATATAAATTTCTTAATTTATGTTTTTAATAAAAAAAATTTGATGCGCATGTTTAAAAAAAAAAAACTAGTTTCTAGTGTTTTTCATGCATTGTAAATATCGAGTTAAAAATTATTATTGGATTTTTATCAATTTTACCTAAATTAAATCAATCTCTTAAAACAATAATAGAAAGCTGATAAAGTTGGACACAAATCTATCTCATACTATGATTGAAGGGAAGACAGAAATGTGTTGTTGTATATTCTAACATTATTTTCATTCTGTGTGTTAGACAGATAAGATAAGGTTCATCATATCTTTGACACTAAAAACAAATGAAGAAAACAGAAAGAAAAGCAAACACCACATGTTGAATGTGATAACTATATATAATTTCATGAATCCATGAAAATAGAAAGAAGGTATAAGATTTGCAGAGAAGAGAGCAAAAACATTTGTTGACTTATCCGTTGTCACCCAGCTTTTTTATGTTTTAACTATTATTTTCTCTTATTCAATTAGATAAAAAATTATTATAAACTATTTTTTATACAAAATATTATATTATACACTGTAATGACCATGATGAAACGTGATTTTGACCACTCTATTCATGCTGTAGAATTCCTCAAGCAAACACAAGTTGGTGTTAAATTGTTTAAAGTAAACATAACATAAAGTAAGAAATAGTTGTGTTTGGTACAAGAGATAAGGAAAACTTAACATGCCATGAAACTTGTTGAGCCATATAGGAAACATTTGCTCGAGTTTGTAGGTAATATCAACCAGAGGATTCATATATCTTCTAACAACCTATAATTCAAGTGAAGCATGTCAAAATTTCATGGTCGTATATATTTTAAATATTTTAATTTAAGTTGGCACTTGTAAACTTAATAGTTATGGTTTACATATCTCACATGACGATGAAATTTTCCATCGTTAATAATTATTGTCATTGTCAAGGCCAATTTCAAAGAAGCAAATAAATGTTATACACATATGTTAAAAGTCTCCCTCTAGTGATACCATTTTGATTGATGTTATTACTCTAACAACTTCATTCAAAAACACATGTAATGGAGCTAGCAACAAAATTAATTATAGAAGAAATCTTGACCGATGGCACAAATTTGAAGAATTGAATTTGTCAACACTACAAGAAAAATTGATATTATCAGCGATCAAACTCTGTCGGTAATGGTTAAAATTTGTCGCTAAACTATAATTACCGACAACCAAAAATCTGTCGGTAAAATTTTACTGACGGAAATCATGTTTTGTCAGTAATTATCAAAAAATTCGTCGGTAATTAGCAACCAAAAAATTCATCGATAAATTTGTCAGTAATTATCGACAAAAAAATTCGTTGGTTATTACCAAAAAATTCATCGATAAATAATGTGCACTGTTCATCTCTTCCCTTTTTCATTTTTTTCGTCTTCTTCTTCATCATCGTTGTCGTCATCGTCGTCTTCATCTTCTTCTCCCTTCTCCTCCTTTTTCTTCTTCTTCTCCTCCTTCTCTTTCTTCTTCTCCTTCTTCTCCTTCTTCTTCCTCTTCTTCTTCTTCTTCTCCTCCTTCTCCTTCTTCTTCTCTTTCTTCTTCTTCTTCTCCTTTTTCTTCTTCTTCTTCTCCTCCTTCTCCTTCTTCTTCTCTTTCTTCTTCTTCTTCTCCTTTTTCTTCACCTTCTTCTCCTTCTTCTACTTCTTCTTCTTTTTTATCCTTCTCTTTCTTCTCATCTTCTTTTAAGGTGAGCTTTGGGCGGGAAATTTCCCACTCATTTACCGACGGATTTTGATAAATAAAATTTAAATTATCGACAGATTTTACTGACGAATTTTAAGTTATGTAAGTACTAACGAATTTTACCGATGAATAATCCGTCGGTAGTATAAATTTGGGCGGAAAATTTTCTGTTCCTTTTACCGATGGATTTATCTATTGATAAATTCGTCAGTAAAAAAATTTAGATTACCGACAAATTTTTTTGTCAATAAATGAAATTTGTTACCGACGAATTTTTTTGTCAACAATTAAAATATGAAAATCAGTCGGTAAAATCTGTCGATAATTCAAATTTAACAACTAAAATATATCCGTTGGAAAAATTCCATCGGTAATTCCATTATTTTTGTAGTGCAATCTTGAAGATAATATTGATTTGGACCTCGTGTTGAGTTTGACTAAAACCAATGATTAATTTCCAACTTGAATCTCAACTTGGTTAATGAATCCAAATGAGTCGAACACTTAGTCGATCAATTTGGTAATAATTGGAAAATGTTATTACTCATACTAATGACTTATTTGCTCATAGCACAACTAATATGTCAAGTACTGATATCAACTTCATGTGTCTTATCAACCTCATCCTTTAACTTGCTATTGGAAATATGAGAACTTGTGTTTACATATATTTTCCATCCTTAAACAACCATCGTAACTTATATGGCTTAGCAAGTTGAACAGTAGAAAAACCAATTTTTTCTATCACTTTAATGTTAACCACATAAGTACGACTTCCTTCGTCAATAGTATAATTTTTCATTAAATTAACATATTGTATGTGATGAATCCATGACTCGCCACGAAGCCACAAAGGACCTTCTAAGGGGAGTTACAAGAAGCATGACTAAAAAGGAGGCCTCAAACCCTAAGTAAGTGGCATGCCATCCTTGAGCTCCCTTCCCCCTTTCTTTACTTCCATCTTTTGTTCATCTTTTCTTCTCTTTCGATGCACTTTCAATTCGGCATATACTATGTTTTTGTTTCTTGTTTATAATTCTTGGGTAATTGAACTTCTCTTCTTCTCTAGAGCTCCTTGAAGTACACCTTCATACCAAATAACATTGTTATCTTAATTTCCAGTGAAAATCTTCATGGTTTTCTTAATCACCAAAACACCATATAATGCTAAACTCTAAAATGGGTCTTTATTAGTATGAAAACAATGTTTTCCCTTTGAGAAACATATAAATTCTTTTGGATTTGACCAAGCAAGCTCCTAACTATCAATAAATCATCTTCATAAGGATTCATTTTCATTACCACAAAAGAAAGGGGATGAAAAAGATGAACTGGGAGGGTATGGAGGATTAAAATGACCATTTTTCGTTTGTCCACCTTCCTTAAGAATCAAAGTTATTTTCATTGAAAATTTATAAACCATGTGTCCATAACTCAAACATTTAAAACATTTAATTGAACTTGATCTTTTAGAGAAGAAAAAATGGAAGTTTTATAATCCCTAGATTTACTATAAGGTTTTGCATCTTTAGAAACCTTTGAAAGATTCCTTTCATATTTACTTTTAGTCATATCCTTCCAAGTCTAGGAAAATGTTTTCTCTTAACTTCAGATTTAGCCTTTAAAGCTTGAAAAACTAATTTTTCAAAAAAAAAATGTTCATGCAATTCTGCTGTGTCTTTAAATGATTCTATTAGTACTGCTAATGAACATATTCATTTTGCCTTCATCATCTTTATGAAATTCAAGTTTCAGCATAGTAAATTATAGGTCTGGAAGATAATATATATATATATATATATATATATCCCATTGTTGAAACTATTGGAGTTTCAATAAAAGTTTCTTATAATAAGAAGACATGAACTTATAGTGCATGCATTGCTTAAGTTTACCCAAGAGACCATGTGAAACCTCTTGTTTTATTGATGCTGATTAATGTTGTGTGCCACCATGATGGAAATCACCCTAAGAGAATAAGTGTATATGTGTTGTGTTTTTGTGTGGTGTAATTAGCATTTTCCTTAGGATTGAATTAAGCCCATGTTTTTCTTGTATTTCCTTTTGGGCCACAAGTACCAACATTTCAAGTCCAGCCCAGCAACACAAGTCTTGGACCCTGTTTTGCAGCATCCCACACCACATGATTATGTGAAGGAGCGCAAAGCTCAACTAGGGTTCCTTTCATTGATTCATACGTGCAGCTTGACACCATCTTCGACCCTTAGGTGCTAAACCGCAATCCGCAAGTTAGGGTTTTCATTTCTTACACAAGGATTCACCCTTTTTAGGCTTAATTCATGTTTTCCTTATTAAAGGTTGTTTCTACTTCTATATAAAGAAGCAAGTCATTTTTATAATTTCAGCTTTGATGAATATATTGAGAGGTTTATCCCATTTTCTCAAAGCTCACTTGATAGTTAAGGTTTTCATCTCCTAAGGTTTCCGAAATTGTGTGAGTGTGAGGTTCCTTTGTTGGAACACAAGAGAGACTCGTTTCCTCCCCTGAGAGATTCATATTTTTCGCTGCGTTCGTTGACCCTTTCTGAAGGATCGAAGATCTGGAGGCTTCGCGTGGATTTTGTCAACTCACCATGGAGTTGCTTCCTGATGACTATTTCATGACAATTTTTTCCCAACAAGTGCATTGGTGCATTGCAATATCAACAAATGTCGTATCCACAAAGATTTAGCAAGTATATTGGTAGTTTGATACATTAGAACCTAAGGACTTCAAACTAGTGTGATTCCTCAACTCCTGGTAGAATGAATTCTTGCTTTAATGTGCAAGACTTGTTAAATGAATATATGCCATGAGTAGGACCCTTTCATCTAGCATCCCCTCTAGCTACTTAAATAAGCAATAATATAGGTATGATGATTTGATTGGACCACAGTTTGAGACTGGTTTTCCAACCCAATCCAAACCAGTTAAATAAATGAGTGATCAAGTCATAATTAAGCATAAATCAAACCACAAACAATTGAATGAAAGAAAATATAAATATCTAAGAAGTAGAAATGAATAGAACAAGAGTTGATTACATCAAACCTGGACACGAGGGACTTCAACTACTCATAGAATATTACAATGCAATTCCAACAACATCTACACATAAGATTTACACTAAGAGCATCTCCATAGTGCCTCATAGGCCCTATTCTCTCTTATTGCTACATTTCTTACACCACTCAATGCCTAGAATGAAGACATGAGGTCTTTATTTATAGGAAATTTTGAGCGATGTTTAACCCAACTTTTGGTAGCCATAAGGGTTTCTTCACAAATGAGTTTCCTTCTTAGCTCAACCTCTTGTCCTGGTGCTTAGCACTTGACCTTTCCTTCTTAGAATGGTTTTCTTGGCTACTCAACTTCATGGATATGGGCTTCAGGTTTCCTTGCAAAGAAGGTTTCCTCACGAGGCTCAACTCCATTTGTTGTGCTTAGCCATAAAGTCAAAATATGTTGTCTTGTCTTTTCTACTTCCATGGCTTAGCTATTGTATTGTGGCTTAGCTGCATACTTGATACTTTCTTTTATATTCACTGCAAAAACAGTAAAATATCATTATAATTCATAAAACTCCAACTCTAAATACCTCATTATGTATCTTAAGCTAAAGAGGTTTGTTTTATACACAAATAACACCATTTGATACATGATAAGTGTCAATTTCAAATAAAAAAATTACTTATTCTTGATACTTATCACTTCCATTAGGTATTCACAAATACACAATGTAACATCCCTAAGGAATATTACTTTGATAATAACGTAAGCAATTAAATAAAAGGAATTAAATACGATAATATAAGAAATTCCTCATTTATAAACACATGTTCCCAAAACGCGGGAAAATTAAGATCGCAAAGTTTAATACATTGTAAATGTTCGCAATCAAAATTATTACAAATATAAAAGCCCAAAACGGCTAATGTTCAAAACATAAAAAAAACATCAAAATCTCAATCTTCAAAAAGCCCATATGATCCCGCTCTCCAGTCTCAAGCGCCTCTGGCTCACTTGTCAAATCATCTGCTCCCGGAGAATAAATCATCTGATCATCGCCACACACACACAGATAGGGTGAGCTATGCATATTAAACAAATTAAATATGATACCCATCCCAATAAAAATTTATTGATATATGTTAATTACAAATTATCCATCCCTGATCTCAGATTCCTTCTTGAGTCATATGCATGAAACTAGGTCTTGGGACTTTACTGTGCTCCCACGAAACTATCCCTTTCGTGGTCCAACCCTACGAGCCAATCCTGCTCATAGTCCAATCCCACAGACTCCTCGTCTATAGTCAAACATCCAAGTCTTCTCAACTTGGACCCTGGCACATACGCAATCACCATACTATGGACTCCTCACCTAATAGTAGCCGACGGGAACATAAAAGTTCCTTGCCCATCGTACGCCCGACACATGTAATCACCATACTAAGGACTCCTCGCCCATTAGTAGCCGACGAGAACTCTACCAGTTCCATGCCCATCATGTGTCCAACCACCAAGCACATCCCAGACCCCTATTGGACTTAGTTCGTCAAGCCCAAGCATAAAAGTGAGTGAACTTAGTCCTTCAAGTCCACTAATCCACACGTCAACAATTTCCATAGCAACCAAAACCGCCTGGTGCCACCTAGACTCCGCTAGGCGGAAATTGGAAGTCGACCACCCGGCGGCCAGACCCTTACCGCCAGGCGCCAGCGGCCAAACAGGAGCCACGCTGCTCCGTCATCGCCTGGCGGGACCTTCCCTGTCGCTAGGCGCCATATACGTCCAGTGGCTACTGCCACTATTTTAGGCACCTATCGCTTGGCGGCTTGCCCCTCGCCGCCAGGCGCCATACCAATAGCGCAATGCTACTGGTTTTTGGCATTTCAAATAGGTCTTAAGAGACCCCAAGCATGCAATTCAACTCTCACACATCAATCATAGTATTTAATACATAACACCATAACTAAAATGCAGTGAGTACCATTAAATCATGTCCCAATTGAATATGATTATGCCCAAACATGCCTCACTTATGCTCTAAAGAAACAAACCACAATGAATCAATATTGTACGCTCCATTTCCCACCCCACAATGTATACAGTTTGCCAATCCACCCCCCAATTGCAGTTCCATCCTTAATTCGTGCCAAATCCATTTTGTCATATGCACCTACTATTTTTCTCTGATTACTTTAAATCTACCCAAGACATTCAATAATCTCTTGATTCAATACCCTCACGGCCTAATACTCAATTAACTCATTTCACCACAATTGGAACATCATTGCACCTATACATGAATAACAAATCTGCTACGATGTCAACCAACTATATGAACTCCCAAATTCTTTCATCTCACCCATATAATCTCACAATTATCATATAGAATACATCGATCCTAAAATACTACTACATCCCACAACAAAACACAATTAATGATCACCTGAATAAACAGCCCCATGACCAATACACCAACTCATCATGCCTTTGCCATACTATTGGGTCGCCTGGCGGCAAACTCAGCGCTGCCAGGCGGTGCGTGAAAAATCTGGATTCTTCCCAGGTGTGTTCGCACCAGTCTTGACTCGAGCATATTGTGACAGTTTCCAATGCACCCATCATATGAAATTTATATTTCCCTCAGTTTATCCTTCCCCTTAAAACAGTGTGTCAATTATACTTCTAGAATGTGATTATTCATTCTCAACTTCTACAGGAACCCTAATTTTTCCCAATTTCACGCAATACCCTTACTCTCAACAGATGAATAATTACACAACCAAATTAATCCATAATCATTATTAGTCACGCTTACACATCATCGCAACAACACCATATATGTCACAAAATTCCCAAAACAACCCAAACTGACATTCCAGTTTATGTCGCCTAGCGATTCATCATCTGCCGCCAGGCGGTTCATGAAGCGAAACCCAGAACCCAACATCTGAGCTTGTATCGCCTGGCGGGTCGTGCATGACCGCCAGGCGGTTTCTGGAAAATTTCCAGAAACCCGCATAATCGCGTCTAAATTGAACAATTTGGCATTATCATACATTCGATATAGTACGAAAACATGCAATTAACAACAAAACATCAATAATAGCTCCCCTAACCTGGATTAAAGCTTTCCCGGAGTATTCTTCTACTTCTTTCCTTGGACTCAAAATGACCTCCCTTGGCTTCTCTCAATTCAACCCCCACGGTTCCACTTACACTCTCAATTCCTCACTGAATTTCGCACTCTCTGTCTACCTCACAATACTCTGGTTTAAGGCCCTAAAACAAAAATTGCATTAAGAGGTAAGGTAATGACCATTCAATTGTTGGTTTTCTCTTGTCTTTTCAGCCATCCTTGACTGCTAGGTTTACTAGGGTTCCTTTAACCCTTCAAATTCAAGACAAGGTTTGAACCCACACTCATGCACATACCAACTCAATGTCTAACCATTCAACCAATTCATATTTCATACTAATCAATATAATTCAATTATTATAAAACTTCACAACAGGTTTAATATACATAAAAATAATGCCAATTTAATAACACACAAAAATAGCATACATAAGACTCGAACCCAAGTCCTCTCACACAAATAAGTACTTTCAACCACTTGAGTTAATACTTTTCCACGTTATAATACTCCGCATTTATTACCTTAAAGGTTCTCTTTACCCACATTTATTAAATAATTATTTAATTACTATTTAATTTTTCCCAGGTCTTACACACAAAGAAAATAAATAGCATCTTATAGTTCAATGATCTGGCCATTGTTACTAATTGTGATTTCTTCACCCCCAACAACTTCACACCTACTTTTGAAAAATTAACTTTAAGGCCAAAGCTTGCTCAAAGTTTCTCAAAATACCTTTACTAACCAATGTATTATTGGAGGAAGTCTTGCCTAAAATTATTATATCATCAATGAATTGAGGTAAATCAAATCTATCATTACCATAACTTATGTTGTAACTCTTGTATAACTTTTTTTGCTTGCTCTTGTCATCATTTCACTCAATCCTTTTATTTCAATTATGATAAGAAATGTGCTAGCAGATCTCTAGTCTTACTCCTTTCTACACCCTAAAATCCTTATAGAACTTCCATTTACATAAATAGATATAGAATATGAGCCTATATGTTCTTTGATCCAATTCACCCATCTTTCATGAAATCTCAACCCTTCTAGATAATAGGAACCTCCATGAGACAATGTCACATGCCTTCTTTTTTTAATCTTCCAACTTCATCTACATAAATTCTCCTAATCCTTGATGACACTCTACCTTTAATATCAACGTTATAATCCTTTAATACCCTATTTTGTCATTTGCTATAAATATTTGATAAACATAAAATTATGATTATAGAGTGGAGACTTTTGTTACTTCATTTTTACTATCTCTTTCAATTTTTATTTTTATTTTTCAAAAAATTTCCAACCTTATATTCTTACATTTACCTTGTGTTTGAAGGAAGAATTTCAAAAATTTCAAGAAATTGAAATAGTTATAATTGAATTATCTTCATTTCTTAAATAATTAGTTTGGATGAAGTAATTGAATATCTTATATTTCAATATTCTTATTTAGATAAAACAATTTAATTTATATTTTACGCGAACTCAACTCTACCTTTGAGTCTAACTTAACTTAATTCGGCCTTCAATTTGGTACAACTCGTCTTAGTTTTGCTTCAAGTCGACTCAAGCCGATTCGAACTTAATTTTGGGTGATTTTCAAATTCTACTATTTTAGTTTTTGAAATATCTTCTTAGAATTTCTCAAATTCATTTTGTTTAATTTCTTCATCAAAACATGTCATCTTCCTTAAAAGATTTTCAAGTTCTTCAAATAAATAAGTTAGTCTCTTAAATTTTCTCGTCCAAATACACTATTACAGATTTTTAAAAAATTTACCCCATTCAATAATGATATTATGTCCATTGACTTTGTTATCCCTCTTTAAAAAACTATTTTAATATATCATCATTTTGTTTTTAAGAAAATAATTTACAAAAATCTAAAAATTACAATTTAACTTTTTCTTTTGTATTACATATATGTATTGAAGTAGAAAAGGAAGTGAAAATTTGATAAATGATTAAGAGAATAAAGTATTAGAAAAAGACAAAGAGGATGGAAAGGAGATGAAAAGAGGAATGGACAGGGTTCAAATTCACATGCCAAGGTACTCAAGATGCTAAATAAGTGGTAGCTTATGAGTTTGAAGAAACGCCATTTATAATGACTATTTTTATTTTTTATTTTTTCAATATTTGATGACCAATTTAGTGATGCTTATACATTTTCCAAATCACCTCTTATATTTTATCCTTCATTTGTCTCAAGATAAATATATTTCTTCACATTATTAATATTATTTACTCACGTATTAATTCTTACTAAGAAAATAAAGGTTAGTGTAAAAATATTTTTCACCTCATAAATACAAGTATAAGAACTTCTTTCTTCATTATTTTATAAAATACTACTATAAAAGAAATAATATTATCTATTTTGTTTTCTCAATTTTTCTTTAGACTTTTAGGTGTTGAGACATATACTTGATGAACTTAAAATTGATTTTTTTTACCCATCACCAACTCTTTATTTAGAAAAATTCCATTTCTCCTAAATTATTCACCCAAATGTCATTGTTTATACCATTGAAAAGGGTAGATGGACCCAACCTCCTCATGGCTTTTTTATATTTTTTAAAAGCCTGTTTCTAACTCAGGTACAGGGGACCAACTTTCACAATGATTCATTTTCCTTTTGTTTTTAAATTTGTTTGTGTATATAACTTTTTTATTTAATGAAGCATACTTTAAATATGGAACTTCTAATTTGAGTTTGCTAGGGTCCAATTGTACTTTTTGATTCCTTTAACTTAATGGACAAGTAATTTTTCTTCTCATTATTTTAATGGCTGGAATTCAGTTTGTATATTTTAAAAAATGAATAATTTGTGTTCAAATAATTTTCATCGTCCGGTTTTGAATCAGAACGAGCCATATCATCGGTTTATCATCTAAATTTTTAATATATGTGATCATATAATAAACTCACACAAACATCCATATGTCAGATCAATTATTCGATGTTTACAAATGTAATAATTTAATATTAAACATTAGATAAATTATTATTAAATAAATTAAAAATAATGTCAAAATATAGAAAGCACTATCCAAAACAAATTGATAAAAATGTTTGTTTTTAAATTAAAATAGTCAAACTTCTAGTTCAACTTAAAGATCGTATCTCAGTCAATTGAATTCAATTGGAGTTTAGAATCTTTTCAACTGAATAACAAATGTCCTAACTTTTTAGATGCTACATAACAGAATTTATTAAAAAAAAAGGAAAATTAATTAATATTTCTTACTTTTTAAATATCGACTAAAATCGAGCCGTTAAAACTATAGACACTAAAATGTATTATATAATCTTTATTACGCGGTTTCGTCAAATTTCGTAGTAGTAAAAAATGTAATGAAAAGCAAGCCCACGAGTATAATTAAGATTCATACACTACTAAAAAAAAAATTATATTTTTTATTAATTTTATTTTGAAAATTTTTTCGTAAGAAATCTTACAAATTTTGTTGTAAAAAAAAATTGCAAAAAATTATTATCAATTTTTTGTAAAATATTTTATATAAAACACTTTTCGCAACAAATTTTATAGAATATACTTGCAAATTTTATAATTTTGTAGGAAATAATTACTCACGAAGAAATTACCTACCAATTAATACTCTTAGAACAAATAGTAGAAGAAAAAGTTTTTTCTTACAATCTTTTTTTTAACAAATTTACAAGAAAAAATTCATGTAATATGAGAATTTCTAGTAGTGATATATGTTAAACATGTGCATGAGTTTGAATCGACAATCAATTTGCTTAACAATTTTTTTTCCTGCTATTTAATTTAGTTTTTGAGAAATTATTTATTTTAATTACCCAGTTCGTGCTAATTTTTAAGAAGTTTGGTATTTTGTTTTGGTTACAATTTGTTATTTTGTTTTTGTTCAAGATTTGTATTTAAAACAAATTATTATAAAATAAAATTACCATCTTTTTTCATGTGAAATTAACGTGCCTTTACCAACAAATTAGTTTCAAAAGTCTTCTTCTTTAGAGTGATCTATAAGTGAACTGAATGTAACCCACCACAAAAAGGTCAAAACACATCCCTTCGATTCATCAATTAGATGGATTATAAAACATCGTACACAACACTAGCACCGCTTGTGTTTATAGCACCACTTGTGTTTAATTGAGTTAGAGCATCGTCCAATTTGTCCTGTCGGAATGGTTGTTGGGTTTGGTAAGGTGCTTGTTGATTATGTCTTTGTGGATTTCTATCCTCTTGCTTCCATCCAGAATTATGGTATTGATTATTCCTCCAATTTGAATTTTGGTGTGGAAGTTAAAAAATTTTGGTTTTTTTTAGCTACTCATGAAATTGACCTGCTATTCTTGAATCAACTTTGTTGTTGAACATTGGCCATTAGTACAAAAATCACACCTCAAAACTTGCTGAGATGTGCCAATTTTTGTTCCAACCTACATATTAGTCATTTGCTTTTTAATTTCTTCCATTTGTTGTGAAATCAACTTGTTATGGGCTAAGATTACGCTTTATGTGTCTAATTCCATAATTACTCTCTTATTTGGTTGGCTCCTATCATGTTGCACTTGGTGGTCACTAGTTGACAAGGACTCTATGATTGCAGTTGCTTCAACCACATCTTTAGTCATCATAGATCCTCTTGCAGAAGCATCCAAAAGCATTTTTTGAGAAGAGATTTGTATATCTCCCATGATTCATATAAGGGCACATCCATTAGTTGTGCAAAAGTTGCGATTGCTGACTTAGCACCTACCTACTTATCTTGATGGTGGGAAAAATTTGGTCAAGAACTTCATTTCCACATCTTTCTAGTTCACCAAACTTTGTTTTGGTTGAGATTGCAACCAAATTTTTGCTTTTCTAGTTAAGGAAAGGGAAACAATCTAAGATAAAGTGCCTCCTCATTCTCTCCTAATATTCTCATGGTGCCATACAATTCATAGAATGTTGTTATAAGTGACAGCAAGGTAGGTTTCATTTCCACACCCTTGGTAGGTTTAACTATGCTTGAAAACCTCCTTGGCCCTTGCTGCTACACATAATTTTTGAATAATCTATTTTGTTCAGTATGTCCTGCCTTTTGTTCCTCTTGATTATACTGAATTAAGTTAGGAGAAGGTGCATTTTCTTCAATATGTTGTTGTTGCTGCTCGAGTTGTGCCTACTTCTTCTTTCTATTTTTGTTGTTTTTCTCCTTGCCATTTTCTCTATTTCTGGACAAAACAGCAGAATTTCTTTTTGTTCTCTTCTTGGCATGTAAAATAGCTCAAGATCACGTGAGCATAGCAAAGTGATATTTCAAAATAGAATTAAATAACTAACTACTGCGAAAGTTTACAAAAATATACAACAAACTCAAGGTGATTACTTAGCACAACTCCCTAACAATGGCGCCAAAAATTTGTTGTTGCCTAGTTGAGGGTTTAACTTATCCAACAAGTGTATTGGGTCAATTGTAGCACAACAAGGTCGTATCCACAACAATTTGATAAATAAATTAATAATCTATAATTTACTTCAAGTTTGTCAATGAAATAATAGCAAAGGTTTGGTTTAATAACTTAAAAACATATTTGAAAATTGAGAGAAGTGATGTTGATTAAAGACGTTGTGATTGAACTTGGCTTCTTTTACTCAACTACACCGCCCTTAATTATCTATAAATTATGTTCTTTATTTTAGTGTTCTTGGAAGTACGTTGTAGATATAACCTCATGCATGAGAGTTAGAACCTATGGGTGTCAGATGCAGGATGTCCCCATCCATGTGGAGGAACCCTTGCATTAAGAACAAGATTCTTTAAACCAACTAAAGTCACATATCCATGTATGGTATATGCCAAACATTAGGAGACTTGATTGGATCTAAACACTAGACTAGATGTCTTTACATCTAGTGCTGATGAGGTATGACGATTGGCCAAGTCACCAAAGCAATTAATACAAATCAAGTAACCAACACCTAAAACAAGAACATAATAAATATATAATCAAGTGCAGTACAAAGAGTTTAGAAGTTACACCTGATCTCAACTAGAGAAGAAGTTAACTACTCATGATGATATATACAATGAGAACATGGAGTAGCCTTCCTCCCTCCATAGTTTTACAAAGATGTACAATGAGAACAAATCTAACTATGGAGTTTCTCTCTAAAATGATTTACAAAATCAACATGAAAATAACAGAGACATGCCTTATATTTATATAATTTCTATTGTTGCTTCATCCTTGAAGATCATCCATGGAGGTTTCCTTCATGAGTGGGTTTGGTCCTAAACTTGGGCAATCACCTTGGTGATCAGTAATAGAACTTTCCATCTCATGGAGGTTTTCTCTTGATGTTAAGCTTCAATTCTGGAGCTTTGGGTTTTCTTGTAGTAAATGTTTCTTAAAATGTGGCTTAGTCCCAATGTTGTCGCTCAGTCGTAGACTTCAAATTTGAATTTTCTCAATTCATCTTTCTGGCAGAGTTACAACTTTTGGGGTTTAGCTCAAACTTCTCAATTTCCTTCATTTTACCTACAAAAATAGCACAAATATATTAAATTCAACTTATGACTTATATTCTCCTCATTCTGTATTTATATGAAATTAAGGTTATTTTAATGATTTTTACATTGAATTAATGCAAGATAAGTATCTAAATAATATGCAATTTAACTAATATTAGATAATTATCAGTTCAACAAACAAACGAGACTATAGGGCCTTAAAATTTGTCTTAATTTGCTTTTCAACCAAGTCTATACGGCCTCAAAATTAAATAATCAATTCAAATAAAAAACACTATTTGGCTTCGATTGTTGCATAAATCGAACCTATATATCAGTAAAATAAATAAATAATTTAAATTAAGATGGGATATTTGGCTTCAGTTGTAACATGGACCGAGGCAAAGTTTCATTTTATGCTTCAGTTAATGTAGCAACTGAAGCCAAATGTGGGATTCTTTTTTTAAATACCTTTTCTGTTTTGGTTTGATCTCACATTTTAAACCTGCACATATTTTCAAACTAGAACAAAAACAACATAATACATTTTATGAAATCCAAAATCATCTAGAATCCAAATACAACTATAAGTCTTCTCTTACAACAAGTAAATATTGTATATATTATTGTACATTTGAATTATAAATTTTGCAGAAGTTATCCTACCATACGTTATGGACTTATCGGGAATTGGTGCACTATTCTTGAATTTCTACAAAAAATTAAATTAAATTCAATTAGTATATAGAAAGACAAAGTTGCAAAATATTTGTTTCAATGCAAATATATATTACTGCTTTCCAACTAGTTGTAATACGAGCACGAACAATGAGGAATAATTTATCTTCTTCTAGTCGGTCTTCCTTGGTGGAATCGACAACATGTTTAGTTCGAGAAACAATTGAGAAGTCTAGTAATTCATCGTACCATGTCCATGTTATATAACTTCTATGAAAACCATCACAAATAAGATATTCCCTAACTTCATTTGCATTCAACATTCTCTATTTCAAACAATTACAAGGACATCTAAATTTCACCTCATCATCACTTTTACCCTCATTACGTTGCACAAATTGTATAAATTCTTCAACTCCTTTCTCATACTCATCACTGATGCATGGTAAATGAATTAAATCTCAATACATATATATATATATATACTAAAATTGTGTGCACAATTTTAGTAATCTCTGAATTAACGATCATGTCGCTTTTGTATTTAAGGTGTGACCCTATCCAATTCAAGAAGATTCACTCTTTTTTTATTTGTACATACTAGTTTTAAAAGACATATCTTAAATTTCATGAAATTTTTCCAGCATTTCGCATTGATCTTCAAGTTATACGAGATGAAATTGATTATCAACCACAATCAAATAAGCACCCAAAGATCAATACAAAACACAGTTAACAAATATTCATGAATTTTAAGATATGTATATTAAAATATACATGCACTAATAAGCAACGAAAAAGTGATTAATTTTCTTAAACTGTTTAATCGAACAATTCAAGATTCAATACATATAAATTATTAGTATTGTCTCCTCTTATATTAATTTTTACAAAATACAACTTCAAAAGCAAAGCTTGGAGACAATACATAATTTTCATATTGAATCTCAAACGGGAAACTAGGACTAACTCAATGTAAGAAAATCAAACAATATATTTAAGCAAATAATTAATCGCATATGTCTAACATAAAACAAATAACAACATACTATAAAATCATAGGCTCATATTAGAAATAGGAACCTGGGAGCGTCAAAAGCGAATGACAATGGAAGAGGATGCAATAGTCCCACCACACTACAACAGTACCTAAAAAAAAGTAACCACAACAAAGAAAAACACCATAAAAAATAGCAAAAACAAACCAAAACAATAAAAAACTTAAACAAAAAGCACCCAAATTGCACAAAAAAAAAACGCAAAAGAAAGGAAACTAGCAGCATTTTTCAACCCATACACACGTGTTATTGAACTCACACACGAGGCGAGGAGGGTGGCGATGCGATGGCAGCTGGTTGGCAGGGGCAAGAAGCGCACAGGTGGTTGGTCGTGGAAGGAGAGACAATGGAAGCGAGAGGAAAAGAAAACGAGTTTTTGAGGAAGAAGAACAATGCCCACGCCTCTACAATTAACTTTTTGAACCCTAAAAAAGCCTATGGCCCTGGTTCAATTTTTAACTGAATCTGAAAGCATAATCTGACTTGGTTCAATTGGTAACCAAGGTCAAACACGATGATGCCAGTGACAATTTTGAAATATTAAACAAATTTTAGGCTTCGATTTAGACAACCCAAAGCATAAAAGGGCTTTCGGCTTCAATTTTCGTGGAATTTGAATAAACTTATAGACCCCGAGTCCTTTAAAATTGAAGCATAAAGGGTTATAAGCCTTGATTCGTTAGGAACCGAGACAAAAAACCATGTTCTGCTTCGGTTATATTGGCAACTGAGTCAGAAAAGTTTGCAAAAATTGTAAAAATATCATCGTGTCCTTATATGCTTCGTTTCCGTAAGAACCAAAATATATAAAGCGATTTTAAATCCAAAAACTACACTAGTGCTCGTGGATTTTTTGAGTCTAAATCCATTCAAAAGTCTAGTAACACTAAGATTGAGACCTAAGTATATATATATATATATATATATATATATATATATATATATATATATATATATATATATATATATATATGACTATAAAAGACATATTTTGTTTCATACATAAATGAGTTAATTATCAATAATTTGTTATTTTAATAATTAGTATATTACTAATAGTTTTTCAATCGAATATAGTACTTAATGACAATTCATTATCCTTATACCCAAATATTATATTGTAGTGTAATTATATTCATTAAACGACAAACGCTAATGAAATGAAAAGCTCATTACAAGGTTAACCTTTAAATGCTTCTTCAAGCACTTTTTATTTTAAAATACATTAATTTTTAGAATGATGGGTTGAGTTCAAAAGGAATGGTGAATTGAACTATGATATATTTTCGCAATAGGATGAGTAATTAAATAATTAATAAATAAAATTGCAATATACTAGTTTTAGTATTAAATGAAGATTTAAATTGAATTACATATAATATTTAGGCAGTATACCAAGAAAGTAAGGAATATATCTTGCAAAGAAAAGAGAGAGATAAGATTCATATTGATTCACTTCATTACAAGAGTTATATCTAGTTGTATAATCATTTTGATTAGATGAATCTACTATATTTTCAAGTTTTACATAAACTCCTCAAGAAAATAAAATCTTTTACCACCACTCGTGAATTCTATCACAAACACCCATGACAGCTTTAGTCAAGATGAACACACTAGAGAAATTATAATAAAGGAACAAGATCATCCAATCAAAGATACAAAATGATATAGAAAAAAAATATAAAGTAATCATAATATACTCTAATTATGATATAAAAAATAAAATTAGAAAAACACCACAAATATTTCAAATATTATGATGGATATATGGAACCTCTAATTTCTTCTTTTTCTCTCTAGATTTTCTTTTTCTTTCATTAACTCTACTCTTTTATCTCTTTTCTTATTTTTTTTATATATCCAAACCTTCCTTCAATTTCCTTACTGATTATCACGAAAATTTGATTTCTAATTAGATATTAATTACTCATTTAAATATAGATGATAATCCGAGATTAGTCATTTAAATGAACTAGCATCCATAAGTCCCCGCCCTAAGCCATCTTGTCTGTCTTTTTGCTCCTTTATATAAATATAACTAATTTTTCGCAATATATTATATATTTCTTTAATTATTTATATTTATAATAAATAATTAATCCATAAATTTTTCTTTTAATTACTATAAAATACTCAAATTTAAAATTAAAAAATTATAAACTAATTTATTATTCTTTTTAAATCTAAATTTTGATTTTATGTAACTGAGTCCACATCCCAACCTCACAATTACAAATAAATTAAAAATATTGATCCACACTTCTTATACATACAAACCATTTATTTTAATAACTTTTTATACATCGAATGTGTGCATGAAGAAGCAACTTGACTCACATTCAAATCCCTATATATTTAAATACTCTTACTTTAATCCTATTAATTTCCAGCACAACAATAGTTATTAAAATTGTATAAGAAGGTGTGAAGAAAAGACAGTATAATAATAATAATAATAATAATAAGTATAAATGATGAGAATACGATGTATTGGCATGGTATGGTAGTAGTAGCAGTGAGAGGTGGGAAAAAGCCATAAACGTTGAAGGCGGCGTGAAAAGATCGAACCCAAATGAAAGCCATCACTTTTCTCTTTTCCTTTTCTCTTTCTCTTTCTCACGTCATCCACACCTTTTCCCACTCCATTCTTCGCCATCATTCCACCCTTCTCCTTACTCATCTGCCACCTGTCTCCACCCCCTTTCCCCTCTTCTTCCACCCATTTTTATTAATCTACTCCTCAATGCATTCATTTTTCATCCATGGAACCAAAAAACACACATTTTATAATCATATAACTAACCATTTCAACCTACCAAACTTAAAAAGACATTAACTTTTTATGATGTTAATTTAGTAAATGCCTTTTAGACTCTTAAATATTTACTGGGTATTGAAGACACCCTCTGTACACTTTTTTTTATTTAAATTTTAAAAATGAAACGATTATTGTATTTATCAAGGTTCAAGATCATTTAGGAGATGATAATGGGTGTAGTCGGTTAGCATTGATTGTTATTTATGTATTCAAATATCAAGGAATAAATAATAATTGAAAAGGAATATTATATTGAAAGTAAAATAAAATAAGCATACTAAATTGTTACAATGAGGAAAACAAGAAACCAAGTGATACCAGAAGCATTTTATATTGTGTGGAGTAGGGTCACATGTTTGAACCCAAATGAGAAGCAAAGAGAAAAGGCGACACTTTTTTCAAAATTTAAAAAAGGTAATCTTTTTTAAAAGGAAAAGACTTTGTAGTAGAAAAAAAGGGAAAGGGAAGAGAGAAAGATGATTTTTTTTCTTTTTTTTTTTAATTTTTAATGAAAGAAAACATAAGAGATGGTACTGTAGTATAGTGTGTCTTTGATGCCTCACGTTGTTTGTGCTTTTTGCAGGGTGGGACTTTTTCTCCAGAGGGATTTTAGTGCAAGTGTGATGTCTGTCTACACTTGAAAAGTTGTCTTGTGTGGAAACAAATTCAGAAAGAGAAAGAAAGCCACTTTTTTGTTTATTTTTCTTTTTCTCTGTGTAAAATATTTGATTTTCTTTTTTCCTCTGCTTCCCTTCTATGTAATGGGTGTTGGAGGAGCTTAGTTTCAAAGTGTGCAACACAATCACCATCAACAACATGTCTCAGACAGAGAAGGATCCGGGTATCAGGCTATTTGGCAGGAAGATTCCGGTGCCGGAATGTCAGATTCCGACCAACTCTGGACCCACGGTACATACTTCTTTACTGTAGCCCAAGATAACTGTTTGAGTTCGTTTCTTCATGAATCTTGTATTTTTCTGTTTTTATTCCTTGTCTGTATAAATGGGTTGGTCGTAAAATTGGATTTTGTTTCTCTTTTTTAATGTTTCTCGTGTCTTCGTAGTTCCTGGTCTGTCATGAGAGTTCATTTCAAGCTTCTCAACCTTGTGGAATTTGAAGGGTTGTATCTTAACAAATGAAAGCTTTTGTTTGGCTTAATTCAGAATTAGTTATATATGTGTTTAAGGTTCAGAGATTTGATTTGTTTACACAAATTAAGGCGGTGTTAAGAGGAAGCAAGTTATTATTCCTATGAAATGCAGCTTTGAACTTGTTTCATTTTGAATTGGAGCATCTTTAGCTTCTGGTTTCGTTGTTGTTGGTGCGAAGAGGATGTCCGCTTCATCTGAAAAACAAAAGCATTTTGTAACTGATTATTTTCACTAGATTGGATCTTGTGGCATCTTATATATCTCTTAGCTTGATTTGTAACAAAGAATTTGGTTCTCTTCTTATTATTGAAGTCATTTTCTACACTAATTTTCTAGGTGTTCTTTGGCGGTTTCTTTTGGCATTTATGTACAGTAATTGCTTTGGAGACTTTATTCTTAAATAGTGAAAGCCTTTCGTCTTTCGTCTAGCTTTTCAAGTACATGAATTCAGTTGAATGCTTATGCTCATATTGCATGGAATAAACTGAATTTGCGACAGAGTTAATACATACGACAGGCTATGCTTATCTTAATGAACTAAAAGATCATGAGCTGAGGTATCAAAGAAGATTATCGTTATGTTGATTGTCTGCTATGTTGTCTTTTGTAGTGTTTGATGGAAAATGAGTGTAACATGATCATTTTGTTTCTTTTTGCTTGATTTATCTGACTGGTTTAAATTTTTAGGATGCTTGCAGCAGCATAAAAAAGGCGGCGGAACTGGAAATACCTAGTGAATGTGGAGAAAACTCTGAAAAACAAGAAAACTCTTCTGATTCAAGGGATAGCAAACAAGAGTTCCAGCATAAAGTGCAGGAAAATGAGGCAGTAGTAAACCCCAAACCAGTGGAAGATAACACGGAGAATGGTGGCTCAGACCAAGATAAAGTCTTAAAGAAACCAGACAAGATTCTTCAGTGTCCACGATGTAACAGTTTGGACACCAAGTTTTGTTATTTTAACAACTACAACGTTAACCAACCCAGGCATTTCTGCAAGAACTGTCAAAGGTATTGGACTGCCGGTGGAACAATGAGAAATGTTCCCATAGGTGCTGGGAGACGGAAGAACAAACACCTAGCGTCGCAATACCGACACATTATAGTATCCTCGAATGGAATTCCTGCGTCCAGACTAGAATCTGAGGACACATCTGGTTTCCAACATGTCACAAGTCTTGAATCCTCGGTTCCTTTCAGGTCTTCAGCAGATAGCAGCACTGTTTTGAAGTTTGGGCCAGATACCCCTCTCTGTGAATCAATGGATTCAATGCTTAATCTTAGAGACGAGAGAAGATGTGTTGATGCAAGTTCTATAAACCGTGTAGAGTATGCTGGGGAACCATCGTTATGTGGATCTTCTGTGACGAACAATGGAAATGAATTATCAGAACACAAGACATCAAATTGGTTACAATGTTACCCTGTTCCTCCATGGGTGTTAACTTATCCTGGTTGGAACAATGTGAGTTCCATGGAGGCAGTTCATCAGTCTTCAGCACCAATGTGTAGTCCATACAACACTGGTCCTGCACCAATGCAATGGGGTCCAACAGCAATGGTGGCAATTCCTGGCATGTGCCCATCCAGCATTCCTTTGCAGCTTGTTCCACCATCGTGCTGGAGTGGAACAACACTCTGGAATGCTGGAACTGGGGCTATGTCCATAGGATCCAATGCTTGTCTTTCGCCGTCGTCCTCCACGAGTAACAGTTGCTGCTCAGGCAATGGCTCCCCAACCCTTGGAAAACATTGTAGAGACACTGTTTTTGCTGATGAAGAGAAATCAGACAAGTGTGTTTTGGTTCCAAAGACCATCAGAACTGATGCCTCTAACGAAGCCTCAAAAAGTCCTATGAGGGCTGCATTAACCATCAAGCCTGATCAACATAATTCTCTGTCAAATGGTGATGTTTTGAAGAAGATTGATCCAAAAGAAGGCAAAGATCGCGTGTTGGGTGCCTCTCAAATCTTGGAAGCCAATCCAGCAGCTATTTCTCGTGCTCATGCATTTCAGGAGAGCATATAGTGATTTTCTAGCTTCAAGTTTGTTCCCATTGCCATTTTTTTGGTCAAATAAGCTAGTGCATATTGCTGGCTTTTGTTTCACTTGCAGAAATCTAATTTGCAGATAGCATTATTGTGTAACTTTCAATGGTGTACTTAATCTATATTGAAGTATGTTCACTGAAAATGATGGTTTTGCCTTTGCCACAATAAACAGAAAATTGATAGTGATTACTTCCTGCAACATTTCTCATTTAAGGCAGTGTATAAGGAAGTTACAGAAGTGATGAAATTGTATTATAGTATGTGAGATTTGAGATCTTTTACGCTAGTGAAGTCATTATCCTTTTTCTTTTGGGGGACACTACCTTTGAATTTTATTTGGTGAAGTCATAATTGGAAATGGTTTGAAGTGCAGTTGTAAGCAGGCAAAGACTGAAAGTCCTTTTTTGCAAGTGCTTTTACTTTATCACTTTTTCCCATCTTTCTTGGTGCCATTTATCTTGTTTACTTAACCAAAGTTTGTATCTGTCTCAAAAGCCTTGTTTTAAGGCCCTACTTTTTACATGAAAAGATCCCTTTACCAAACCAATAGAGGTATCTTCTTTTAGGTAACACAACCAATGGAATATATGCTTTTTTGACTCATGTCAAAAGAATGCTCAAACACTTCATTTCACACAACACATTCTTTTCACTTATTCAAGGAAAAATAAAGAATCAAAATTATATATCAATTCTCCAGCGTCTTTGATTGTAAGTAATCATTTGCAACACCATTTTTTGTTCATCATCAATCATGATGGGTCTTCTTTTGTGATCACAAACTTTTATTAGGCCTGCATTGCCTACAAGAAAATAGAAGGTAAACCAAATTATATTTTTACTTAAATTTAATTTAGACTTTTTTTTTCTTTTTTTAAGTTGTGTACTAATTAACTGATTTTTACTTACAAGAGAAGTCAAATGTATTTTACCTTTCTATGAAATACTGAGTGTAAAGGTAACACATTTAACTTTTCTTTTTCATAATATTTTTAAAGATAATAGTATTATGACTCCTATTTTTTTATTTTCATCTTTTATTTATTGACGTGATTTAGTGTGGATTATCGATTAATATATTATTATCTTTTCTTTTAAAAGAATTAATAATACATATTAAATGACGTTAAAAAGTAAAGAATGAAAAAAAAAATGAGAATTATAGTATAATTTTTCTATTTTCAAAGTAAAAAGTACGGGTGAACATACATGGCCCAAGTAAAGTAAACATGTTCTTTTTTATGTAATTGATTGTTGTTACACACTTTGGTAGTTTTTCCTTGCACCTCCCGTTTACATACGAATGAGGAAAAATAAACTTTTAAAATCTTTTACACTTTTCGAGAAGGGTGATGATTTATAGAAATTTAAGTTTTCATTCTGCACCTATTCTAACACCAATAGAACTGTATAATTATTTTAAAATATAAAATAGTTCAAGAAGAGTTAAATTAAAAATATTTAAAAAAATAGTTTTTATTAAGTGTTGAATAAAGGTAAGAAATTTGAGAAGTTTACATAAATAATTTTACTTTAAAGAAATACAAATTGATTGGTATTAAAAAGTTTTCAAATTAAACCGTCTGAATTGTAATCGAAAAATATTTCAGGATAAGAATTCTATAATTCATGCTCTTCCATTCCCAAATGTATAATGCGAAATTAGTTTTTTTTTTTAATTATTTTGAATTATTCACTTTGAAGCAATCCGTATATGATAAACATTTATCATTTATATTGAATTTCCCACAACAGTTTAGAATCTATTCCGAAAAAATGGATTTCTCTTGTTTTCATTCCTTGATTTAAATTAATAAAATATGTTAATATTTGATGGAACTTCTTTCCAAACATTATTAGTCATCGATTTAAATATTAATTTATAAAATAAAAAATTTTGATTATTAAAATAGTCATTATTATGAATAAAAAATTATAATTGATTGTTAAATTATTCACTAATTAATTAGACAAATTTAGAAATCAATTTCTTTGATAGTAAAAATCTTGATAGCTAATGTTTACTGATTAATTTTCTTTGGTAGCTAAATTTTAGAAATTAATTTAGCGACTAATTATAATTTTTTATTCATATAGAAACTATTTTAGCAATCAATAATTTTTATTTTGTAGATTGGTATCTAAATTGGTTACTATAGTGATTAACAACTTTTACTAAAATTGATTATTAATGATAGTTTTCTTAAAGTGATAAAATATACTAGAGCTCAAAAAGGATAATTAGTCGAAATTTTTAATATAAAGTGATTTTGGTTAGAAAGTCAATTAGCTCGGTTGTTACCTTTTGTATGAATATATGATGAAAGGAAATAGTCCGATTTGGATTGAATAAATAATTATAATTATTAGCTTTTAAATGTGAGTTTGATCAACATACTTAAGAAAGAAAGAAGATGATGTATTATTCTTTTGTGTGAAATGTTGATGATTATACTCATCCATCCCATTAAACTTGGGTACTAGTCTAGAAAATTTTTTAGGTGGTCTATATATATATATATATATATATATATATATATATTCTCGAAAAGCCTGCAATTAGCTTTGACCCAATATTCTGGTCTAACTCGACTTAACCAAACCTGACTTAATTGCACTTAGTCACACTTGGGCCCAAGTTAACCTAGACTGAATCCAAGTTTGACTTGATCAGAATTGACTCAAAGTAACTTAGTTGAACATGATCTCATCTTGAGTTGGCTTGACTTAAACCTGGGTTAACTTATTTTGATTGGCTTGGGCTTAACTTGATTGAGTTTAGACCAAATCACTTTGACTTTAACCTAAGCCAATTCAACTCGACCTGGATGGGTAGACTTAGCTTGACTATGCTGGCTCAACTTGACCTATACTCAACTTAACCTGGTCTTAATCTGGTTAGGGCTGATTTGGTCTTTATTAGACTAGAACTCCACTAAGCCTAACCAAACTCGATTTAACGTGGGTCAATGTGACTTAAATGAATATTGACCCACCCTAACTTGGTTTGACTTGGGCTCACTAACTTGACCTAAATCCTAACCAACTTGACTCGACTCGACCGACTAGACTAGATGAGATTAGGGTTGATTCGACTTGACTTAGGTCAGAGAAAACTTAGCTTGACACAACTTGACCTCGTATTGGTTGGACTAGGACTAACCTGATCTTGATCAATCTAGGATGACCTGGGCGTAGCCCAATTGGCCTTGATTAGGACTCGGACCTACTTAACTTAAGTTAGGTCTATATCAACTCGAATCAACCTTGACTCAGATCCATTTGACTTGACCCTGATCAAGTAAGACTCAACCTGAGCTTAAATAAGTCCGGATCAGGTTGAAATCCTTGAGTTTGGGTTGCTCTAATATTCATGACTTGAAAATAATCTCATTTACTATAAATTAAGAAAAATTTGTTCAAAAAAGTCTTAAAGAATTTTGACCAAAAGATAATATCAATTAAGATTGACAAAAGATAATTAATATTGGTATTTTTAATTTTTAACAATTATTTAATATTTAAATAACTTTTTGAATATGATGATAATTGAAATATTTTTTAAATAAAAACATTTAAATTCATTAAATTTGAATTGTCAAATCTAAATAAAATATTTAAAATAAAACAATTTAAAATGAAATTAATTCAAATTTCAAAACAACTGAACGTTTTAAAAATTATGAAATTTTCTATCCAAAAAAAAAAAAGTTTTCTAAATCATTTTCCATACCAAGTCAGATTATAACAAATACTTTTTTTTAGAGTTATTTATGATAAGAAAAACTCCATCACACTTAAATAAGAAAAAAAATGAACTTTAAATTGGTTTTCCAATAACATCTCCGTGAGGTAATAACATGATGTTTCCTTATTATATGGACTTGCTTAAGCAAGCAATAAACTCACTTGATCTTTCCAATGTTTCTTCATCTCTGCTTCCATATTTTCAATCACACACTTTAAGTGAGAAATAAATTCATTTAATCGAGCTACATTCCGTATCATTCTCAGCTCTTTTATATTTCATTTAAGCATAAAGTTTAATCTATTTTCACTTGCTGAGTTAAAAGCATTCATAGAACTTGTAAAAAAAAAATATTCAATTTGAATTTTTTTTTTATAAAAAAAATAATAGTTTTATTTTCTAGAAATTTAAAATTCATAATCATAGGATATATGTTTAGTATAAGGTTTTGTTGGAAAAAATCACTATCAATTATCGTCTTTACTTCCAAGAATCACCCTACTAATAGAGAAATAATATTAACACAAGGAACACAACGTGAAAACTCCAAAATTGAAGAAAAATCACGACCTTTGTTTAATGACAACCAGAAAATAACACTATGTAAAAATTTGTACAACACAAACTATCTTCTCACGTACATTCACACTCTCCAAAGCAAGAATTAAACTCAAACCTCATAATACTCTATACAAGAGTATAAGAAAAGTTAAATACAAACTTAAAGTGTGTTTGACTGGAACAAGAAATATCATGGACTTAAAGTCTATAATATAGTCATCAATACCCACTCCCTTGCTTATCCTAGGAAATGTGTGACTTTACAAGATGCATATTTTCATCATACTTAACAAACTCCACCATGATTAAGATACACATCTTCCTTGTCTATACCAACAATCATACTCCACTATAAAAGAGTATATTCTCTTGAAATTAAACCATCCAAGAATTTTCATGCATTCTGCATCAATGTTAACCAATGCCGGTGTATAATATTACCACACACCTTGTATCAATATTAGTCAATGCCCTTGCATAAACACCATACATCATGCTTCAATGCTAACCAATGTTTGTGTATAATGACTACACACCTTGCATCAATATTAGCCAATGTCCGTGTATAAAACACCATACGCCATGCATTAATGCCAACCAATGCTCGTGCATAATCTCCACACACCTTGCATCAATATTAGTCAATGCTCGTGTATAAAATTACCGCTAGAAAAGGTAATCCTAGCACTCATAGTTTGCCCAACCAAGAGCTGCCACGTGTCACAGTCTTCCACTTTGAAATCGGACCAACCAGGAGATGTCACATTTCACAATCCTCCATTATCAAATTGAGTAACCAGGAGTTGTCACGTCATCTCTTTCTTCCTTAAGTAGATCTACAACACAACCAACATTTTTCACCGCACAACCACTACAGGAACAACACCAGACCCTACTCCAGTAGCCTTTGTCGAAGAACCAACCATCACAGGTCTACCATAGTACCACGACACAACACTCGCCAACCACGTAGCACCGTTGCACAAGCCACAGAATGTTGCCACTACATCGAACCTCCACCGCACTGCACATGAGCCATTGCACCACTCACCGAACCAGATCGTGCCCTACCACAACAACAACCACAAAACCTCCAAGTGCATTCCATGCAAACCCATATTTGCAAGCCCAAATTTGTAAGCTATACCACACGAATAAGATATGTAAACTGCAGAGCCCTTCCTCCATGCAAACCACAAACTGCAAACCGCAAATCACAAATAAGAACAAAACATGGAAACCCTAAAACTAGAGAAAAACCACAATCGTTGGCTAATGAAAACCCGAGAATAACACTATATATGTAAAAATTTGTACAACACATAGACTACCCTCCCATGTCCTTTGACCCCACATATACCTACCATCTTCAAAATAATAATTAAACCCAAACCTCACAACACTTAAAAGTATAAAAAAAGTAAAATACAAACTTAAAGTGTATTTGAGTAGAATAAAAATTTAATGAACTTAGAGTTCATTATATAATCACCAATATTCACTCTCTTGCTTATTGTAAGAAATGTGAGACCGTACAAGATGCATATTTTTATTGGACTTAAAGTGTTTTATGTTGGCACAAGCAAGCTTGAAGCAAATAATTGATAAAACCATGTGCATGAACATCTTAAGTGTTTGATGAATATTGATGAAGATTCTCTTGAAGATTAGGTTTTAGTGTGTTAAATATGTAAATAACATGTTAAATGTAATGTGTTAGTGTTATATCTTGTTGATAGGCTATATGACATAGGTTAGATGTCTTGTGTGCCTTAGTGTGTCTCTTTTAATCTGTTAAAATGGGTTTTAACAGGTTAAAAGGCTTGCTGTATATAGTTTCTGGTATGAATGCATTCAGTCAGTTGAATTATTTTTTAATCGACTAATTTCACTTAAGTCAGGTGAAATCAGCTGACTGTACAGAAAATTCAATCGACTATTTTCACTTAAATCAGACTATATAAGTTGTGTTTTTGCGAGCAGAGGTGCGAATCTGAGTTTTTGAGCATAAAATTTTGTCATTCATCTTTGGGAAACGTTCTCTCTCTATAATACACAGTTGGAAGTCATGTTTTGAAGATCTTGGTTGATCTTGGAGGTATTTTGACTTGTGAGTAGCTTGAAGAACACATGTATGGTTGGCTAGGGACAGCCACCATCAGGTTTGGATGTTCTTGTGCCTCTGAATGGTTTGCCTGATGTGATTTCAGGTCTGCAAGTGTGATTCTTGTAGGTTGTGTGTCTAGATTTTTGCGTGAGTCAAAAATCTTGTGTGTTTTGTTGTTTAAAAGTGTAATCTTGGTTTGTGATTTGTAAAACTTTTGAATATAGTGGAAACCAGGCTCAGGTTGTCCTGGTAAACTGGATGTAGCTCTATGATTGAGTAAACCAATATAAAAATAACTGTGCATTTCTCTTTCCCTCATCTCACTCTCTTTGAAACTCTTTAAAAACTCAAGAAAACCAAGCAATTTGATCTTTGGTGTGATTTAATGCGTTCTTGTGTAATCTAAGGCTTTATACTTGTTATAAATACTAATTGGAACAAGTCTTGTATGTAAAAGATTGTTGTTTGAGTTGAATTCGCAAATTCTGCATTCTGCATAATTCTCCAGTATTTTAGCCGACTGATTTGTCTTTTTAATCGATTGTTTCATAGCATCAAGAACAATTTAGTCTGCTATTTTATATTTTAATCGACTGAAAGTGTAATGGTTTGTTGCATTTACATCCAAACTTTCCAGTCCATTAGATTCAATTGAAAAGTTTTATAAAGCCAATTCAACCCCCCCCCCCCTTCTTGGCTTAACTCACCATTTCAAAACTAACATTTTATGCTTACTAAACATTTTTTTTTAAATTACTTTTTTGGTCATTCTATTTGTCAAGTAGTATCAAATTGATTCTCCAATTTTTTTTATCTCAATTTGGTACTTGTTTTTTTAAAAATGATTCAATTTGGTTATTGCCATCATTTTTGACCAAATGGTGTTAAAGTCAACGCCACTTGTCAATTTGTGATTTTTTTTTTATTTTTTGGATTTTCTTGAATTTTCTTTTCGAATTTTTTTATTTGTTTTCGCACATGTCACTTTAGAATGTTGTCACATGTCAAAATGATTCAATTTGGTCCCTATATTTGTTTTTAGTTTCAATTTAGTCCAATTTTTTGCAAAAATGAAGCAATATTGTCCCTCCTTAAATTGAGAATCAATTTATTTTTTGTATAAATCTTATGATGATATACTTACTAAAATTTACGGGTGATCATGGATTGGATTTTTAGTGATCCAATCCACATCCATTTTGGATCCAAATAATTGGATTAGATTTTCGATCCAAATCTATTTTTTTAAAAAAAAATAGGTTGGATTTTTTAAAAATCCATATCCAAATATTTAGATCAAGTTTCAATCCAAATCTAAATATTTGGATCAAGTTCAAAATCCAAAATCCATTTTTCATAAAATAAATTTAAATTCAATTTTTTAAAACTTGTGTCCATAGGGCTGACACCATAGAATTTGGCAGATTTTTTGTTGCGGCCAACGATGCCAAATTTCAGCATGGGATGAACTTGGATGACTTTCGAACGAATTTCGGTCGGGGACAACGTGACCAAATTTGGGCCAAGGTCGACATGACGAAATTTTAATCGAGATCGACTTGATTGGATTCGATTGAATTTCGGTCAAGGTCGATTTTGCCTAATACGACCAAATTTTGGCCAGAGTCGACTTGGCCAAATATGGTCACATTTGGGTCAGGGCCTGATCAGTCAAATTTCGGTCAGGATTGACTCCATTAAATTCGTCGGTCGGGACTGACTTCACTGAACATGGTCAATTTTCGATCACAGCCGACTAAGTTGAATATAGTCAAATTTTGTTCGGAATCTACTCGACCGAATACGGCTAAATTTGGGCTAGTGCTGACTCGACCAAATTTTGGTCATGACCAACTCGACTGAATTTGGCCAAATTTAGGTCTGGACCGACTCGCCTAAATATTACCAAATTTCAGTCGCGATCGTCCCTGTCGAATATGACCAAATTCAGGCCAAGACCAACTCAGTCAAATTTTAATTTAGGCCAACACGACCGAATTTTGACCGAAGCCAACTCGACTGAATTTGGTCGAATTTCGGTCGTGGTCGACTCAGTTGAATACGGCCAAATTTCGATCGTGACCGACTCATTTGAATACGACCAAATTTCATCCTAGGCCGTCTCAGCCGAATACGACCAAATTTGGACCAGGGTCGACTCGGCCAAATCTCAATCAGGGCCGACTCGATTGAATTTTACAAAATTTTGATTGGAACAACTAGGCTAAATACAGCCAAATTTTGGTCGCGTTTGTCTCGACCGAATACAGTCAAATTTTGTCTAGGTCAACTCAGCCCAATGTAGTCAAATTTGGATCGGGGTGAACTCAACCGAATACTTCCAAATTTTGTCCAGAACCAGCTGGAACAAAATTCGATCGGGACCGACTTGACAGAATTTGGCCTAATTCAGCCAAATTTTGTATGGGGTCACGCCAACTCAATCAAATACGACTAAATTTTGGCTAGTTCGTCTCAATCTTTAGCCTAACCTAACCAAAAATATAAACTAAAAATTTGGATTGGATATTTTGGATTATCCATTTCGAAAATCTAGATTTAGAGTATGAATATACAATCCATAAAATATATAAACTGTAGATCAGATTGATATCCAAATCTAATAAAATAGATTGGATTTTTAATAAAATGAATATTTAATGGATTGGATCATAGCAAAAATGGATTGGATCATGAAAATTAAATTTTGTCTCCATTCTTAGTTTAACTTTTCAGATCATCCTCTGCTTCCTTCCGCTCATTTAAGAGTTCAATAAATATAAATTATTGTTGTTATCCTCATAAGTTTGATTTTTATGTGTTAAATAAACATTAATTATTATTTTTACTCTCATATTTTTATTCTTTCACTTTTATATGTATTTAATCTCTTTTTATTAATACATTATTTTACAAGAGTATAATTTAAATTTATTAGTACAAATTTATAGATACATTAACAATTTTTTTATTAAACTTCTAAATTTTTTAATTAAATTGTAAGGTTTAAAGTCTATGAATATAAATTTCAAGGTTTAGTGTTTACGGACGTCTCACGTCTCATGTCTCACGTCTCACGTCGCACGTCTCACATCGCGCCTCCCACGTCGCGCGTCACACGTCTCACGTCCCACTTATCACTTATCATGTCTCACGTCTCCCGTCTCTCTCTCATCTCACGTCTCTCGTTGAATGTCTCTCGTTGCATGTCTCATGTTCCACATCCCACGGCTCACGTCCCATGTCTCACGTCTTACGTCTCACGTCCCATGTCCCACGTCTTACGTCTCACGTCCCATGTCCCACGTCCCACGTCTTACGTCTCACGTTCCACGTCCCACGTTCCACGTTCCATATTTCTCACGTTTCTCACGTCTCTCATCCCACATCTCACGTCTCATGTCCCACGTCTCACGTCGCACGTCGCACGTCTTACGTCTAACGTCTAACGTCTCACGTCTCACGTCTCACGTCATTTCACGTCGCACGTCTCACGTCTCACGTCTCATGTCCCACGTCTCACGTCCCACGTCCCACGTTTCACGTCTCACCACCCATGTATCATGTCCCATATTCCACGTCTCACGTCTCACGTATCACGTCTCATGTTCCACGTCCCACGTCCTATGTCTCACGTCACACGTTTCATGTCCTACGTCTCACGTCCCACGTTTCATGTCCCACGTCCTATGTTTCACATCTCACGTCCTACGTCCCACGTCCCACATTTCACGTCCTACGTCTCACGTCCCACATCCCACGTCCCACGTCCCACGTCTCACGTCCCACGTCTCACGTCTTAGATCTCACGTCTTATGTCTCATGTTGTTTCACGTCTCACGTTCCACGTCCTACGTCTCACGTCTCATGTCCCGCGTCCCACGTTTCACGTCTCACGTCCCACGTCCCACTTATCACGCTCACGTCTCACCTTCCACGTTCCATGTCGCACGTCTCAAATGATTACACTGAAATACTTGATTCTTTCATAAAATAATGGTGCTTTGGTTTACTGTTGCAGTACAGCTAAGGTTCTTCTTTGTTGTTTATCCTTCTCTAGATAATAGTTTCTTATTGATCGAACGAAAGAAGGAAGAGAAATGACATTATTTTACCAGAAATAGGAAAGCTAACCTTATGCAACAACAATAATTTGAAGTTTTTGCATATGTCTGCTATCATTACATGGATGATTTTAGAAAAGTGTTTAGATGTTGATAGGCAATATTTTTTTATTGGTTTTCTGTTCTGACATTCAATATGCGAAGAGATGTGTCACAAAATTCTAATCAAGAGTGGGCAAACAGTCCATTTTTTATAATCAATTCTATTTTTTCTATGATCTAATCCATTTAATATATCTATTTTATTAAAAATTCAATCCATTTAAAATCCATTTTATTGGATATGGATATCAATCTGATATATATATTTTATAATTAGATATTCATTTTCTAAATCTAGATTTTCAAAATGGATAATCCAAAATATCCAATCCAAATTTTCAGTTTATATTTTTGGTTAGGTTAGGCTAAAAGTTGAGACCGACTAGTTTAAATTTAATCGTATTTGATTGAGTTGGCGTGACCCTATATACAAAATTTGGCCGAATTCTGTCAAGTCGGTCTCGATTGAAATTTGGCCCAACTGGTCCTAGACAAGATTTGGAAGTATTTGGTTGAGTTCACCCCGACCCAAATTTGACTACATTGGGCTAAGTCGACTTAGACAAAATTTGACCGTATTCGGCCGAGACAACTGCGACCAAAATTTGGTTGTATTAAACCTAGTTGGCTCCAGTCAAAATGTGGTCAAATTCAATCGAGTTGGCCCTGATTGAGATTTGGCCGTGTCGGCTCTGACTCCAATTTGGTTGTATTTGGTTGAGATGGCCTAGGGTGAAATTTGTCCGTATTTAAATGAGTCAGCCACGACCGAAATTCGACCGAATTCAGTCGAGTCGGCTCCGGTCAAAATTCGGTCGTTTTGGCCTCGACCAAAATTTGACCGAGTTGGTCTTGATATGAATTTGGCCGTATTTGGCAAAGTCGATTGCGACCAGAATTTGGTCATATTTAGGCGAGTCGATCTTAACCTAAATTTGGCCAAATTCAGTCGAGTTGTTCATTACCAAAATTTAGCCGTATTCGGTCGAGTAAGTTCCGAACGAAATTTGGCCATCTAAGTCACGTCGTCCCCGATCTAAATTCGTTCAAAAGTCATCTAAGTTCATCCCAAGTTGAAATTTGGCCTCGTTGGCCTCGACAAAAAATCTGTCAAATTCTATGGTGTCAGCCCTATCAAAAATCTAATTCACATCTATTTTGGATCCAAATAATGGATGTGGATCCAAATTTGTGTCCATAGGGCTGACACCAAAGAATTTGACAAATTTGGCCGAATACTTCCAAATTTTGTCCAGGACCAACTGGATCAAATCTCGATCGGGACCGACTTGACAGAATTTAGCCTAATTCGGCCAAATTTGGTCTAGTCCGTCTCAACCTTTAGCCTAACCTAACAAAAAATATAAAGTGAAAATTTGGATTGGATATTTTGGATTATCCATTTTGAAAATCTAGATTTCGAGAATGGATATTCAATCCATAAAATATATAAAATGTAGATTAGATTGATATCCAGATCTAATAAAATGGATTTTAAATGGATTGGATTTTTAATATAATGGATATTAAATGGATTGGATCATAAAAATTGGACTTTTTGCCCACCCTCACTAAAGTTGACATTTTTATTAAATATTTGTAGAAATATTTTTTAACAAAATTTTTGGTTTTAGTTTTATTGTTAATCAAAGTCCAACCCCAAACATAATTTCAATAATTAACCATTTTGTCATCACATATAAAGGCATCAAGTGTACCATAATATACAAACTTAGTGAAGATTAAAAATCAAATAACTTGTCACACATAGGTTTAAGAACTAAATTTCAAGTTCAAAATAAAACCAAAGTTTAAAGTTTTGTATAAAATTTAAATTTAATTTAAAAATATTTCTAGAAATATTTAATAAAAATGTTAATTTTAGTAAGAATATCACCATAAGATCTATACAAAATGTAAATTGAGTATCAATGTAAGGACATACAATATTGCTATATTTTTACAAAAATTGGAACTAAATTGAAACAAAAAACAAATATAGGAACCAAATTAAATCATTTTGACATGTAACACAACTCTGAAGTGACTTGTGTAAAAAATAAAAAAATTCAAAAAGATCACAAATTGACACGTGCCATTGATTTTAACATTATTTGGTCAAATTAACGACAATAATAAAATTGAATCATTTTTTTTAAATAAAAAAAACCAAATTAAGATAAAAAATAACTAGCGGACCAATTTGACAATACTTGAGTTCTATAAGAACAAAAGAATAATTTAACCTGTCCCAATCACACCTCAGACGCACGTGACACACGACACACAACCTAACCAAGGTTATTTCCCCAAGGATGTTAGCGGTACACGGCCACCAAACTCCCTAGGACCGAGAGCCGAGCCCCGCGCACTAAGAGCACCTCCAAGGGCAAAGATGTTAGCGGTGCACGACCACCAACCAAACTCCCTAGGCCGAGGGCCGAGCCTCGTACTAAGAGCATCCCCAAGGACAAGGACGTCCGCGGTACACGGCCTCTGTCAAACTCCCTAGGCCGAGTACTAATCCCCGCACACCAAGACGCCTAGGACCTCCCAGATCACAAACTAGACGGCCCCCAGCCAGCGGCAACCTAAGCTAGCCAAGCTAGCCCCAAGTAACCAACCCCTCAGATCCACATGGCCAAATACCAAATCCCCCTTACTAAGAAGGAACTTATCACCCATACTCATAACCAACACTCATTGCATAACAACCCTCAGGGGCTCGTTGGTATTTTCACCCCATACCAGTGAACCCCAAGAAAGGTAAATAGGTATTTGGGCATCTAAAGCCCACTACAGGTAGGATCCACAGGTAAAATAGTATATATAGCACATTATCCCATGCATTGATTACACATTAATATATTCTCTGAAAGTTCTGACATCACCAGTGCTAACTTAAGCATCGGAGTGTCTTTTGCAGGTCTCCTGCGCCGCTCCCTATATCCGACTGAAATAAGAGAAGACAGCTAGAGATCAGATATCTGAGTACCTCAGCAGATTTGTGGATTACAGCTTGGCTCTATAAGAACATAACCAATTTTTTTTTATAAGCTTTTAAGGCCTCTTTCTTTTATAAGTCTATTTCTCGCTCGTTATTAATTATTTAATTAAGTCCGTCGTATTTATTAAGCACCCTGCTGCCACTACTTAATTATTATCGTACGAAAGTCTATGTTACATTTTGAAATATTGGCCGTACGAGCCACTTTAATATTTTATTATTTTAGTCCAATAAACGTCACGATTAAATGCATGAGCTAAAATATAATTTATTTGATATACTAAAGACATTTTTAATAAAATATTTAATTATATTGTTTTTGAACTCGCATAAATATTTTTTATATCATCGTCAACAGCCAAAAGCCTTTCTGTTTATTCAGTTAGAGCACTTTAAGCTATAATATTTTGGTATTTGATTTTACACTTGGAGAGTCTAAAATATGTATAAAAAAAAATCAATAATATCAAATTATTCACGTTGAAAAAAATAGCAACAAAATAATATCAGAGATAAAAAGTAAATTGGTCTCTAATTTTGTGATTAATTTCGGATAACTTTCATTACAAGAAAAAACCTAAATATATAATGATTAAATTTAGTGATAAAAAATAATTAGTTACGATCAATTTAGATTATAATTTATAAACTAAAAATTATTAGTAACTAAACTAGTTTCAAAAACTTACAATTAGTCTTTAAACTGGTAATTAAAATATTTTTTATTATGAATTAATCTCTAAATTAATCATTAACATTAAGTACTTAGGTTTTGGTTACTAAATGAATTGATTTCTAGATTGATATTTAAATAATTAATTAAAAACTAATTTAGTGAATAATTTATTTGATAACCAAAACCTACGTAACTAATATTAGTAACCAATTTAGAGATCAATTTATAATAGAAACTATTTTAGTTACCAATTTTGAAATCAATTATAAATTTTTAAAACAAGTTTAGTTACCAATAACTTTTAGTTTATAAATTAATATCTGACTAATTATTTTTTGTCACTAAATTTAATATTATTTAAGGTTTTTCAATATGCTTTAATTTTCAAATATGTCAATCAAGATTATATTACTCTCCATAATTGTATATGGAAAATACATTTTACAAAAAGTTATATTGAATTTAATTCGGTATATATAATAAAACACTTTCATCAGCATTGCAAAACAGAAGGAAAGAAAGTAAAATTGTAACTAAAAAGCAGAAACTAACAGACACGTTAGATGTCTTTGTCGTTGGATTTAATCAAGCGGATTGTTCGAAGATTCAGGTATAGTTGTTAATAAGATACGATATTATAATTAACAATATAGTTTAAACTAACTAAACTAATAAACATTTCATTGTTCCAACATGCAACAACAGCTGGCAAACTACAACACAACACCATTGAAGTTTCATGAGTGTATTCTTGTGTGGTAGTTTCACTCTCTGTTAATGCATATTTTGTTTTTATTTTCCTGTAGTTATCTTATTGGAAGCATACTAAACCCCTCGTAATAAAAAATAAATTGTAATAAGCTACATTCTCAGGGGACACTAAGCATATGCAGTTTCCAATAAATACTCTTTTTATTATTATTATTTTTGTGAATATTGGGTCATGAAGTATTTAAGACAATTAAGAGTGTCACATATTGAAAAATTTACTTTGACTTCTTTCCTTATTACAGAAGGAGTATAGAAAATGTCAAAATTATTTTCTTTTCTTTTATACTACTTTAGTTTTAAGACTATCCTAGTTGCTTCTTATTTTTAAGAAAGTGTTTTGTTTTCTCTTTAGAATTAGAAAGATATATAGGTATCATAATTTGCTTTTCTTTAATGAAACTATAATATTATTGATTTGTACTTATTCTCAGATTTGATTTTAGTTTTAAGTTTTTACGTTATTACTGTTTTTACCTAACCTAAAATAATATAGTAATTTTCTTCTTGATGTTGCATAGTAACATTTAAAGAAATAATATCAATATGATATGAGCCTTATCTTAATTGAATCATTCTAAACGACAAATTCAGTGTTTGAGTGTATTAGCTGCATGCAATGGGTAATAAAAAGTCATAAGGCGGCAATTAATTCGCAGTTACAGTTTCTTCTGTTTCTACATATATATGAAGTCGTCACAAAACTTGAGTGTTGAAATTTGAAGCATCGAAAATGATGAAGATGAATATAATACTGGTCTTGTTTTGCATCATAGTTCCCTTAGCATTTGGGGAGTTGAAGGTTGGATTCTATGATTCTTCGTGCCCAAAAGCAGAGTCCATTGTGAAGAAAGTTGTGCAGAATCGATTCAATCGTGACAACACCATTACTGCAGCTTTGCTTCGCTTGCATTTCCATGACTGTGCTGTCAGAGTAAGATTTTGTGCAGAATCGATTCAATCCCTTTTATCTGTTCATTTTTAATTTCTGTGTCTGATTTTTATACTTTATGGTCATGTCGTTTTTATATATCCAAGCTGATTGTTCGTTTTACTTTCTATTTTAAAATTTCAAGTTTTCATTACTATGAAAAGTAACTTTCCATGTTTTACAGTACATATAACAAATTTATATCTACATTAATGTGTATGATTTTGTTAAGTAAGATTGATTCTCAAACACAGTTTTATAGAAAATAGAGACTTAAGGACGACAAAGAAAAAAAAAAATACTAGTTTTATATGTACTTTTTATAAGTATTTTTCATACTAAATACATTGTTCTTAAACAAAATTGAGAATATGTTTGGGTAGTATAAGATTTAGATGAATTTTTCCCTATTGTAGATCTGAAAAGTAATGAATGGAAACTTGATTTTTGGAATGCGTGGGGAAAAGAAAAGAACAGAAAAAGATGGTAATATAAACAATACGTGAAAAACCAAATACAGGGCTGTGTATGAAAAGCAAAATTTTAAAGAAATAATTTATTTTTATGAAAAACTGGAAATGCTTTTAAATAGAATAAGTTGTTTGAATAAAAAAATTTAGAAAAAATTAAAAATATAGAAATTTATAAGAATATTTTGATTTCTCAAAGTTTATTTTTTTTACTTACATTTATACGATTATTTTTCTTTTTAGTGTTAACTACAACTTTTTATAAACACCAATAAAAACATTATTTTTTCATTTCTAATTTCGGTTTATATTAATATCAATTATTTTGAAGTGGATATTATTAAAATTATTCATTTGACATTTTGTCAATAATTATAAATATTTTTCGATTAATGTTTATCTAAGTTTTCTTAAGCGATTTTAGTTAGGCTATTTCTTTTTGGGTAGCAAGTAGTTATTTTTTATCCATGTATAGAACTAAAGTAATCATTTTGTGTTTGATAGTAATTTATATTTTTTATCACAATAAAAAAGTAAAATAATCAATAAATTTAAATTCGCTTGCAAATTTAACAAGTTAACCAATTTAAATTAAATATATTTCAGTTTTCTTAAATTTGTAATTTTTTCTATCTAAAGAAATTGTATAAGTATACAGATTTATATAATTAATTAATTAATTTGTTTTTGTAATATGATAACTTTAACTCATTTTTATGTCACTCTCTCAACATATAACATATTTTTTAACACTATTTTTTTTTTTCTTTTTAACACTTTCTTTTATTTTCTTCCATGTAAATTATATGTTTATGTGGTGTTATTTTCTGCATAACCAAACTATTTGAACCAACAACAATTCACAACTAAAGTAATCAACAAACAGTTTTGTTAATTTGAATGAACAGGGTTGTGATGCATCCATACTCATAAACTCCACAACGTCTAACACAGCAGAGAAAGAAGCAGGCGCAAACGTCGACGTTCGGGGCTTTGACCTAATCGATGAAGTGAAGGAAAACCTGGAATCTGCATGTCCTTCAACAGTGTCATGTGCAGACATCATAACCCTAGCTACACGAACCGCAGTGTCCTTATCTGGAGGACCCAAATACCAAGTTCCCACCGGAAGACGCGATGGATTGGTCTCCAACATCAACGATGTCAAAATTCCAGGACCCTCCAGCCCCGTTTCAATAATCTCTCAATTTTTCAACAAGAATTTGGGCCTCACAACGCAGGAAATGGTGACCCTTTTTGGTGCACACACTGTTGGTGTTGCAAGCTGCGGTTTTTTTGCCGATAGACTCTCGGGTCCTGACCCTACAATGGACCCTGCGTTGAAAGCTAAGTTGGTGAAGCTGTGCAGTGCTAGGGATCGTGACCCTTCTACTCCGTTGGATCAGAACACTTCTCTGGTTGTTGATAACGAGTTCTACCACCAGATTCTTGCCAACAAAGGGGTGCTGCAGATTGATCAGCAGCTTGCCTTGGATAAAAGTACGAAAGGGTTTGTCGCAGATTTGGCTTCTGATGAGGCTAAGTTCCAAAAGAGTTTCGCAAATGCGATGGTGAAGATGGGGAGTGTTGATGTTCTTGTTGGGAGTCAAGGAGAAATTCGCAAGAAATGCTCGGTTTTCAATTCTCGCAGCTAGATTCGTGACTCATTCATTATCTTTGTTTTTGTTCTTTTCTTTTATGATCACTCATGCTAAAATGAAAGGTATAAGTCAACTGTGTTCCACCTAGTTTATTATCATATGAACAATGAATAAGTAGCATTGAAATTATCGGTTTCCAAACTGTCACAAACTTTCACTTTCCAAATACAAAAAATATATTTTCATACTTTTCCCCAAATACAACCACTAATAAACACTTTTATTAATATAATAATAATAATAATAATAAAATATTTAAACTTTTGTATCTACTTTTATATGTTTATTATTATTCTATTAATGAAGGAAGCTATTAAGTACTCTTTGACATATCAAATAGTTGTTCGGGATTTTTTTTTATGGACAAATAATTTTTAATTAAATATCAAAGAGTTAATACCCGAACTTTAATATTTTACATTACATCTCCATTAATGCGAAAGACTTTACACAATACCTTACACACATACAAATAATTTTAATTTGTTATTAATTAGAAATTTGGTTGATACGATTGATGTAAAAGGTTTATTTTATATTAGCCCATTAATTTCTGTAGTTAGCTTGTGTACAAGTTTTTTATTATGCATATATGCATTATTGTAGCGGCTAAAATTTAAGTTAGAGTGAGATCTTAGGAAATATTTTATTCATTATATATCAGAATAAGGATATACTGTGTGTGAAAAAGTAGGAGACCTCTTCTTGAATAAATGTTTTTTCTTTATCTTTTCAGGCTCTGAACATTCAGAACTAAAGTGACTTAACTAGTTGTATCACATAATCTTCTCTTGCACTCATTTTGGTCTTTATAATCAAACTTTCTCCTGTTCTTGAATCTCTATCTTTCTACTTGTTGAGATTTCTACTATATAACTAAGAAAATTTAAACCTAATGAAATTATTTCAATATCCCAACTTATTTTCTTGACAAGTGTTCATTTATTTTTTTGTTTTTTTTGTCATTCTACATGATTTTGCACATCAATTATCCAACCAACTAGTATCAATTCCTTTTTATACTCTATATATTCACTTCATCCTTCTTTTCACCTCCACTAGTGCAGTACCCCCTTTTGGTCCCGATTATTTTCGAGATTCTGCCTCGGTTTAAGAACCGAGGCATATTAAAGCGAGGCCAAAAGACACCCCCTTTTGGCCTCGGTCATTACCCGAAACCATAGATCTCTTTTCTGCCTCGGGTGCAGAAAGACCGAAGCCATAGATTCAATATTTAAAAAAAAAAAAAATTCGCAGCCTCCACGAAACTTCCTCGTGCACCAACCATGGCAGTTCAGGTTCCACCATTGTCGGCAACCACCGCTTCTCCATCTTCTCTGCAACGCACAGCCACCACAGCACCATGCCCCATCAAACCACCATGAGCAAACCACCATTGAACCATCATTTCCACTGCAACGCCGGCGCGAGCTCCACCTTTGCACATTGAACCAGATTCGCGACCACCATGGCAGGGTTATAGGCTTCGGTTCTATTTCAACCGAGGCCTAAAACTGCCCAATATTGCCTCGGTCGAAAAGCAACTGAGGCCAAATGTGTTCTCGCTGACGCCAATTTTAAAATTTTCATTTCTGGACTGCCTAATAGGCTTCAGTTCTTAAGGAATCGAGGCCTAAAGCTGCTTACGGCAACGGTTGTTTGTAGAACCGAAGCAATATAGGTTGCTGAAATTGCAAAATTGTCACCGCCTCCTTATAGGTTTCGGTTCCGCAATAACCGAGGCCTATAAGGCGAGGTAAATTATCAAATCTGCACTAGTGCTCCTTCTTCCATATTCATCTTCTTCCTTCTTGTTTGGAAGTTAGTTCATTCCTTTCTTGGTTGAATGGTTCCTTTTGTTGATGTTTTGATATTCTTTTATTTTTTTCTTCAACCTACTTTAAAGTTTCAACCTTTCTTAATTTTGTTTTGTTGAAAGCTTCAACCTTATGTTTGTTGTTGATTTGATCTTCTTTGTATATATTTATTTTGAACTTGCAAGGTTTCTTATATTTTCTTGGTTTAAAATTACTTCCTTCCTTTTATCATAGTATTTTTCTTACATTTCTGGATTCTTTCTTTTGGTTCAATGTTACTGCAATCAATGTTTCTTGATTTTTTTTGTTGTTCTAAGCTGCAACCTTATATTTAGGGTTGCTTTGTTTTTCTTTGTATATTGTTATTTTGAAGTTTCAACCTTTCTTGATTTTTTTTTGGTTCTATGTTGAAGCTTCAACCTTTGATGATTTTTTTTTCGAAGTTTGTTCTTTTATTAGTTATATAATGTATCTCATGTCTATATATTGCTTTTGCATATGGCTAGGAAACTTAATATGATCAAAGATATTGATGAAAATAGAGAAATATTGAAACTAACCATCAAAATTATCGATCTCTGGGTTATGAGAAACAAGGATTCTTCTAGATCAATAGGGCACATGGAGATGATTCTTATGATCAAAAGGTAACTTATTTGGTCAAAGTTCTTTTTTTTATACCAGGACATAGTATGATAATGATTTTTATGTGTTTTTAAGCTCAGGGTGATGTCACACTTGTAATAACTAAGAAGGAAGATATTGAAATATGGCAGGACAAGCTCACGGAGGGGAGCACTTATATAATGCATAATTTCAAGATCATGAAGAAAAAAATATATCAATTTAGAGTTTGACTACTGTTTAAGTTATTGTTCATTGGAGTCACCTCTATACGGCCACAACCCATTGCAAATGTACCTATGAAGGTTTTCAAGTATCAAATAAATTATTGAGGGGAATTACTCTGCTGATTTGTTGATTGGTTTATATATACTAACTTGCCTTTTTCAATTGCTACCTCTATTTCAATTTTAAATATTTGTTTTGTCTCTGTGAAACTATGATTTCTAAATTTTTAGATTAGATATTTGTTTTGACTTTGTGAAGATGTTATTTGTAAATTGTGTAGATGTAATTGGTGTTGCATACAATGTGAAGGTGCAGAACAATAATGTCACCTTTCAGGACTTGAGGTTTTTGAATTTTTTCATTTGTGTTCTTTAAGTCTTTATTTAAGTCTATAAATTACTAATTTTTTTTTTATCTTAAGTAATCATCATGTAGTGATTCAACTATTTCCATCACTTTGTGGGATTCCTATTTCAAAAATTTGTTAGTCATTGGAAGGGAAATGATGAAGACTATTGTGCTATAATTTTGACTCAGACCAGGATCAAGCCTGCATTAGGTGTTATTCTTTTTAACTTTTATTCATCATTACATTTTGTTGATGACTAATGTATTTTCTTTGTATTAGCACAATGGCCAATGTCACGATACATGCATAATTTATTTCCTTCAAATTATAAAGTTTAATATTTGATGGGAACCACGAAATTTTTGATAGTAAATCAATGACTCTTAAAACTTGATGTTTAGTACATTGTCTTTGGGATCAGAGAAGAAGTTCCTCCCCATAAGTAATGAATTCCCCCTTTCAATAAAAAACCCTTCTTCAAAATAAAGAAAGTCTTGTAAAAAAAATCTCAAAAACAATTCACAAAGTTAAAATGGACTTCAATCAATAAATACAAGGAAACAAAAATCTAAGAGCGAGGTATAATTTCCTCACATTGGAATAAGTCAGCAAGGAGATGGAATTCTAGAACTTATAACATTTTGAAGATCTCATTTCACAAGCTACGAAGAGAAACTAAAACATAAGTGAGAAACTTTGTAAAAAAAGATCTGGTTTTCAAATAACCTTAAACAGTAACTTCAAATATATACATCAAAACCCAATACTGAAAAAAGATTTGATTCAAAGATTCAAAAACATTTTTTTTCAAAGATACCAATGATCATGTGTAATCAAAGTGAAAATACAACTTAATGAAAATTTATTCACTTCACATGACCAAAAATCATGACTATAAAAGTCATAGCATCACCAATTGTAATTATCAACAACTTTTACTCTATTATTTACTTTTGAAAAAAAAATATTAACTACAAAAGTCATAACATCACCCATTGCAATCTACAAAGAACAATTTTCTTACTTGTTGAAATACTTGCAAGCCCAAATTTTAATCTTAAGTGAAATAATCTATTCTACATTTTTATTAAACTGCACCAAATAAAAATGGAATATTAGCTGTAAAAATAGCCGAATTCAATTTAGAACAAACTTCAAACTTTAAAAAACAATGAACTAAAAAAGTCTAGCAAAATCCAATAATGACAAAAGATTATATTCAAAGATTCAAAAACAAAATTTTGTTTAAAAGATAGCGATGGTCATGCATCAAAGTGAAAAGACAACTTAATAAAAGTTATTCACTTCACGTGACCAAAAATCATGACTATGTATCTAAGTGTCCAATCTATTAAATTAGTAGTCGTTCATTTACTATTTTCCTATAATTCTTTCATTTATTAAAGTACTTCAATTGCAAATAAACAAAATCCAAATCTTGATAATTGGTTATTGATTTAACAATACTAAATCCAACTAATGTGTATGAAATTCTCCCCATTTAGTGTATTTTTATATTCAAATTTAATCAACCAACACCATCAAAAATATTTGTTAAAAATATTTTAGAAAATAAATAAAAAAAAAAATTAATAGTATTTTTAAGAACGAGGGAGAGTAATGATAGCAATTTTGGCCCACCAAGTAACGAAATGGAGCAAGAGACTAGGGTTGAAAATGAGGGAGAGCCCAATACCATGTTGCCCAAGAGAGTGGGTACAACACCTTCTTACCAAGGATTATTTACACTAAAGAAAACCTCCCAATAAAGAACCTTGGGAAAGGATATTATTGTGACGTGTCTTATGATGATAGGTTTTGTTGAGGTATTCCCTTAGTAGTTTCTTTCATTTCCCAAAAATGAAGTTAGTCAATCATTTGCAGCTCATGCTTTATATATATATATATATATATATATATATATATAT
>Ga0214544_1000126_pt1 | contig 109453 bp, 46 predicted proteins | sample CNSS3metaG_FD_160074 | JGI IMG/M metagenome (GOLD analysis project Ga0214544, IMG submission 160074) | Root nodule microbial communities from cowpea collected in UCLA plant growth center, Los Angeles, California, USA - CNSS3 | ecosystem: Host-associated > Plants > Roots > Nodule | place: USA...
AGTGAAAAGGACCAAATTGACCACAATTTGACGAAAATGAGGACCTAATTGAACATAAAACGAAAATAGGGACCAAATTGAATAAAATCAACAAAAATAGGGACCAAATGTATATTTAAGCCTAAATTTAAATCTTTAAGTCTAAATTTCGATCAACTTAAGTCATTTTTAATATGACGTTTCAGGCTCTTAAAAGATAATTGATCCTGTCACAAAATAAACATATTGAGATCTTATTAGTCATAGATAATTTCAGAACAATTTTTTCCTATTTAACTTAAGTATTTTAAAAGGTAAATTATATTTAATTGTTAAACTAGAATACATGTATAATTAACACTGTATACAAATTTTAATGAGAAAGAAAAAAAAAATAATGTAAACTCTTCTGACCAGAATCCAAAGCGTGAATCTTTGGGCAAGTGACAAAATTCAAGTAATAGCTTGAATAAAGATTCTTTGACCTTCAAGTGAGTAAAAGAGTTTTAGAGCCAATAATGTCATTGTACTCCATGGGTAAATACAACCTGTATTTATTGGATTTCTTGGCTATATGAAATATCTTATAAAATAAAAGATGATAAAAATTTATCATAATTATGATATAATAGCTTGACAATAACAATAATATATTATGTAACCATGTATATTTTTGATATATTGTATAAAAGGATATTTATAATGTAATCAAACTATCGATATTTGTCCATATATTAGGTTAGTATACAACAAAGCAATTGCTCCAACAAATATTTGTGAGAATATTATTCAACCACTTTTCACCACAAATGTTAATTGAACCTTATCGAGTACCGTTTTTAGTATATTTGTTGGGCTAGGTATGTACTCAAACCCCAAGTTGAGGACTAAGAGAGTTTTTGTCCTTACAGACGTTGTTAATATTTCGATCTCGAGGCTTTCAAGTGACATCGTTAGGATTGATCACTGCATCAAAGGTATTGTCCTCTTTGAAAGTTAGAACATTGTCACAGTTTTGTCCTTAAAATACATATCGTAGGTTTGAAGGATGAAGGGATCTCAACTTCCAAGTGATGTTGGAGTGTATCGGAAGATAAGCCCCAAATCAATGTCTAAAGGGAACGAGAGTTCATCCCCCAACGAAGGACTAAGGGAATTTGTTTTGGTGCCCATGAACAACGCCAATATTCAATCAAAGTCTTTTGAGATAACATTGTTATGGTCAATCACCACCGTAATTGAGTTATTGTATGTTTTAAAGTGTGAGACTCGATAAAAGTTTAATACAGATTATTTCTTTAATATCCAAAGTATCTTTTAAGGAGAAAATCATGATGAAACTCTAAATTAAAGAATATCTCAGATACGGTAATGGATCTTTGTGATGTCACTCCGGACGGACTTAACTAGATAATAAATTATTTTTAATTGATATCTGTTTTAATTTTCTTAAATTAATAGTTAGTTAAAAGCTAATTATTTATAAAAAATATTAAACCAAAGGAAAGTAAAATTTAAAAATGAGGAAAAATAATTGTAAATCCCGACATCACTTAATTTTTCTTACAATTTCGAATTTAGAGTTAAAGCTTTTCATTAACAAATATATTGAATCAAAGAACTGTATTCTATAATAAATTTATACCGGATTGAACTTATATAATGCGATTGGAATGTTATGTAAACTGATGGGTCTCAAGATATTTGAATGATTAAATTACTTTTTAAAATTTATTAAAAGTGGTGTAATAATGACGGGAAGCATTTAAAGTATATTAATATCTTTGATTTTGGTATTGTTTGAGAAATTATGATGCTTGTCTTCTTAAGGGTGTCCGAAAGGAGAAAATGTGAGAAAGGCCCAAAAGTAGGAGAAAAACAGAGAGAAGACAGTGACGATCCGTGGTCCACGTGTAACAGAAGGAGGAACTGGGGCCACTCAAAAAGCCACGTGTCATTGTCGTACGGTGATGCCTCTGAGGTGTCCACAGTGAATTGTGGGCTATACACTTGGCGATATAATCACCGCTGAACTCATATTTTTGTTTTGAAGTATTGATTATGAACGATAAAAAAATTGCAGAATAAGAATAATTTAATATGTAAAATTAAAAAAAAAATAATAATTAAAGCTCTGGACCTGATTCCTACACACAGTGTCTAAGTAAGCATCACGTCCTTGTCACGTGAGATTCCCTTCCACTAAGGGCACCGCCCCTATCAGTTGAAAAGAAAGTTTTTATGAACAGTGTTCAGTAGTGCAGTGTAATGTAATTACTGTTACGGAAAATATTTTTTATTATTAAATTTATACAACTTTCTTTTATAATTTTAAGTATTATTTTTTAATTAATTTTCAATTTTAAAAATCACTTAAAAAATAACACATCATATTATAAAAGAAATTATTAAAATTTATTATTCAAAAATATCCTGTTAAATAAAAGGATTTAGGGAGAGCAACCTTCCGATCCTTATTTATTCTGTCTTTTAATTCCATCCTTATCATCACCTCTGCAGTTTACAAATGTCCACTCCAAAAAATATGTATAAAATGCTTTTCTGTTACTCATTGCACTTTATTTCATCAATTAATATGAATAACTATCTATATCTAAGATATTATTTGTGTGTATAGTATGCATCACTGCTGGTATTCATTGAGGTCAACTATCGTCTGCAGTATATTGTTTGTGAAGCCTTTATCTTCAAAATGAATGATTGAATTTGAAGCGTTGAAGTTAGTGAACAATAGATAGATATTTTTCTACATCACATCGGAATAATTGAAGTGGAGCATTATTTGATTGAGAGTTGGTTCATTTATTTTGAACTTTTATTTGATTAATCATGTTGGCATTCAGAAAATTTGAAATGGTAATTAATTAGCAGTGTTTGGAGTGGAGTGATACGTGGCGAGTTGTTGTGAAAGGATTGCGACCAACCATGGACAGAAAAAAGATACAGGGACAGCTCCTTATCGTAGTAACCACCAAACAACACCTTTTGGGCCACTCTTTTAGTCCACACCTTTCTCTGCACTACACCTATTCCTTATTCTCACCACCAATCTTAATTTCCATTACTGCATGAGAATGACCTCTTTTTTTTTTTCAACGTAGAAACCGTGTACTCTTCACCAAATTTCCAGTCATAGATAACGAAAGCATGCCAAAATATACATCAATGCTGTCAGACATATATGTAGATCAGATATTTATCTTTAATATTCTGATATACTTAATAAATTTCTCATCGTTTAAAAATCGAGATTAAATACAACGGAAAATTTTGTTATGAAAAATTCCAAAACTTGGAATTGCCTCTGGCGCAGGTAATGTTGATCGGATGCAAGCTATGCAGAGACCCTCCAACACAACAGAAGTTCAGTGAAACAACGTGGCATTTGTCATTATTAGGTGTACTTGATTAGCACACACATCGGTGATGATAAGGCATGCCCATGTAACGTTAAACCTTCATTAATATATACCAAAAGCGCTAGCCTTGTCCTTGACGTGCATGGCATCAAAATTCCAACCATTCGACACACACATCCTCGTCGTGTCCAAAACTCTCCGATTTTCATGGGAAATGTTGAAAACCTATTCAGTTTCAATACGTGTACGGCAGACATGGTCGGCAATGCAAGGTCAATGATGTCTTAAACGATATCAAACAAATTACTCACCATGATGCCATTCTCACCTTTGATAATCTTATACTCTAATTTAGAATAAAAAGAAGAAAATGTGAGTTGAAATGAATGTTCACGATGCATCCAATAGTTTCACATAATTTAGAAGTCGAAACTTAAGACAGTTTAAATATCGTTTAGAAATGAAGACCTATGACTGTTTCAAAGCTAACAATGTTACTAACAATGAACTTTTTTGTATTTCAGGGTCAATTTGATCATAAATTAGTAAATAGGATTCGTTCAATTTTCTTTTTTAAAATTGGGTCAAGTTGTCACGGTAGAAGACGATATTACAGATGAAGTCGTCCTCCACCCAAGCAAAGTCATCCCTACACAGGAAAGTTTCTGTGTGTGTGAACCCGTGTCTATGAACATGAATTGTGCAATGTAGATTGCAGCAACACGTGCCTTTGTTAGCATTTTTGGACAAAGCAAAGTCGATATTAAAGCATACGGTTTCCGATATGAAGTCGTCACTATTGCAGCCAGTTTCCATTAAATGGTATATTGAAGTCGTTGTGCTCCATGCTGTTTCCAATGAGAAATCGTCACCATTGCAACCGATTTCACTTTCCTATGTAAAAAACATAAACTGATTTGGGTGAAAGACGACTTCATCTATAATGTCGATAACTTGACTCCATTTGACAAAAAAAAAATATTAAACAAATCTATTTTTAAAAATCTGACGTCAAATAGATCCTCAAATATAAAACAATCCAACAATGTCACTTGATCATAACAGTAATAAACTGTTATAATATTGTATTATTTACTTTCAATTTTGGGAAGTATGAGAGAAACAAGTATCGTGACAATATTATGATTTAAAAAAACAATATCCAAATTATAACATGATATTTTGCTTATTTTCTTAAATTTACACGTATTGGTTTAAACCCCGTGTTCTTATTAAATTACTGGAATCTCACAAGTAATACGAAACATATATTACTATCTCCACAATTGTGTATATGAAAAAATATTTTGACAAAATAAAAATCTGATGCATATATGATATTATTTTTATAACCAAAATATCTTAATAAAATTAATTAACATTTAAACGCATATTAACAAAATTTGACGTAAAAAATGGGGGGCATCCAAGTCTTTAAGTAGTTCTGTCCCTGAAATTGTTATTGAAACTTTGATTTTTGTTTATTTTCCTGCATGTCACGATAATGAACACCATAGTATGTACAATTCAATTACAGCATTATCACCTTAATATATAATATCTCACTCACATTATCGTTCTCAGTGCATTATCATTCTTTTAATTGTCCATTGTGAAATTCAAATTCATTTGTAATAAACTTTATAATTTGCATATCACTCTGTTTTCGCTAATAAGAGCACTCCATTTTGAAACCTTTCAAATATATCAATCAATCAATCTTATAATTAATGGTCTCTAAAGAAAGAATATGAATACCTGCTTTATGATTATGACTTGAGAGAACAATTTTAATAATTTCACTTTTTTTTTGTAATAAGAGTTAATATTTGATTGTTTTATGCATAATTTATAACCTAAAATTATAACATACTATTTTTTTTCGCATTTTCATAAATACACGATTGAAAAAGTACAGAATGAATTTTGAGAATTAATTAATGAAAGACGAGATAGGGCCGTACTTAAAGAAAAGTTAAAAACATGTTTTGATACCTGGGAATTCTAATGTACGTCATTGAATTTCAAAACAAAACGTGAAAAAGAAAATCATTATTTTAAGATTAGAAGTTTTTTAAATTTCTAAAATTTTATCTAAATATACCGAGTGCAGTGAAATTGTTCTTTCTGTTGTTTCTGCATACTCCACACTTTATTTAGAGTCTTCTCCGGTTCAACTGAAGAAGGATGTCCCTGTTTGAAAATTTTCACTGTAGATCAGAAGTTTTATAAATGGTGGTAAGAGAAATGTTATCTTAGCAATTCGTTGTTTATAAATTATTTGTAAATAGTTTTGACCTTATTAGATCAATTATGATTCTGGATAATTGATTGAATATTATTATTTGAATTAAACATGTACCTAGGTGGTGGTTTGAGCATGGGATAACATTTTAAATTCCAGAATGTCTTGTTTGCCATTACCTTTTCTCATAATTTAACTTCTAATTCTTTTTTCGTTATAAAAGAAAAATGCATAAATACTAATTTTGTCTATATATTTTCGTTAAGTTTATTTAATCTAGTTTTAATGTTTTTTTAATTTAATTCAAATTTTTATCAATTTTATTTTATTTAATTATTTTATTAACTTCGTTTAAATAATTAATAAAAAATGAATGATGTTTGTTAATTTCTGATTTTTTGTTTTATATAATTTTTCTTTTATTTAAAAAAGAAATATCTACATGTTAAATCAACACAATATCATGTAAGGACGTATTAAAATTAATCAATTTAATTTTTACATTTATCAAAATTTTTTAATTTGGTCTCAATTTTTTTAGATGATAAATCAATATCAAATTTAATATTTATGTAAATAATATACTAATTTTTTTATTAAAATTTATATTTTTTTAAATATTTCTGATTTAAGATTTTGTTGATTTAAAATTATAATGAAAATTTTAACCTCTTAAAATTTTAATCAATCATGGTACCTCTCTCTTTAAATTTTCTTGTTGTAGTTTTAAACGGACTTTAACTATAAATTAAAAACATGTAAATTTTAATTAAAATATTAATATAAATATATATAAAAATTAAATTTGATTTAATTTGGTAATACTTGACCGCGTTAATTATTTCACGTTAATTATTTATTGTGTTAGTAAAAAGGACACGTGTTTAATAAAAAGGACAAAAATTCAAATTGAATAAAAAGAAACAAGTATTTAAACCAAAGAAAAATTTCCAAAGTCAATCAGGAAACATTTAATGAATAATATAAATTCAAACGAAAACATTTTTAACCTTTTAACTATTATTGTCTCTCTTTTAAAAAAAAGACAGGGAGTTATTATAACATCAAAAAGTGGCTAATGGAGTAACAACAGGAATTGTGTGAGGGTAACTTTTATGATCATATTACAACTCATTGCAAAACTCTCTTCACCAATCACCATAATCAACATTTTCAGTGTATCAAGAAGACCTGGACCAACTGATATTAGTGACAAAAAAGAAGGGTATTTTAGTAGTTTTGCTTCGCGTCTCTTAAAGTGGCCGTTGTTGTGTTATAAAAAGACTGAATACTCCACATTCTTGTTATGCCAGTAATTTGTATAAACTCATCCCGCGAATTTCATCTCACGCGGTGTCTTCTCATTCTACTCTCTTCGTTACTCCTTCTTCTCAGAAAAAGAAAATATTAGGGTAAGATAAAATCCGCAACGATCTTCTCATGTTTATCATCTTGCATGCTTTAATTATTCAATTTATCATGTCAAACAATCTTCTCCTACAAGAAATCCTCTTTGATATCTCAGTTTCGCAAATTTCTTTATTCTAAATCAGATTCCTCAACATGAACAGATCATAGAGAATGTACAATATATGGATAAATAAGTATGTTGGTTCACATGACTTCGTATTTTTGGTATAATTGTAATTGTTTATTTAATTAACTATTTTCTCAATTTAATCGACAGATATATACAGTGGCGATGAGCATGGAAAATGCAATTTCATCCGGCTTGGCGAGAACGAAATCGGAGGATGTGGCGGAGATGGTGGCGACGAGTAGTGTGAAATCACCCCCGTCGGCAGAGGGTGGCGGAGTGCTGTCGAGGAAATCGAGCAAGAGGATGACGGCGGCCTCGCCGAGTGGCGGCGGAGGAAGAAACACGCACATAAGGAGGGCGAGGAGCGCTCAGCTGAAGGTGGATGTGGATGAGGTTGGCAGCGGCGTGGCTCTGAGCCGTGCTTCTAGCGCCAGTTTGGGCCTCTCATTCTCCTTCACTGGCTTCACTCTCCCTCCCGATGAAATCGCCGATTCAAAACCTTTCAGCGACGAAGATATCCGTAAGTAAATTCTCAAACTCGTAAGCATTGATTCATTATTCTATTTTTAGTTTCATCAACAAATTCACACTTATCTTTGAATATAATCTAGTAATAATAATTAGGAATATCATTTTTGTGAATTTAAAAATCTTCCCTCCTTTCTTTAAAATAAATTGCCTTTTAAGTTAAAATTATGTCACTTTTTCTTATTCGTGATCAATATTCGTATGTAACCTTTCTAAAATGTTCACGAGTGTGATAAGCTACGTTTTCGTCTGAGTTTAATTTCCGTCCCTTTAAGAACGAACGGATAGGAATGCATAAAATAAACTGTCTTCTTTGTCGTTACCTTAACCACAGAAATATTTTGGGATGCTCTTTATTGATATGTAAATTATAATGATAGAATGATATATGTGATAATACGAATGGGATCCTAGATTTTTATTAAATTTCACTATATGAGATAATTATAATTTAAGATAATCAAGGTCCTAATTAATTCAGTTTTCTCTCCAGAATCTCAATTATTGTTCACATTGGTGATTCGTTGTTTTTCTTTTCCATAAATGGCTATGTGCGTGCATCCCGAACGAAGCGTAAGTTTTGTGTGGTGACAAAAATGAAGAAGTGTTGCTTTTCTTTTACAGTCTTAATATTTTAATTTAAACAAAAAAATTTAAACTGACATTGTCTTATACAAATATTTAATTTTGTTGTACTATTAGTATTTTTTTTTTTTTATTGACAACATACTTAATAAGCTTGGGTAAGTATATTTTTGTATTGTAACGTCAAATATCAATATTTATTTTTTATGACTAAAATTTATAATACATATAAGTATTTTTTTTAATATAAATGTGTACTATAATTTTAAAATTCATTGATAAATAAATATTTTTTTAATATATAAATTATATTTTAGATTTATGATAATTATATTCTAATGCAATGCTATTAATCAAACGTGCTTTTGTTGAAGAATAATAGGTTCTCGTTCAACATAGCTAGCTAATCTGATTTATATATGATATTACCAAATATGAGTGTTTCCTTTTATACTATCGAGTACAATGCGTAAAAAATTTGGGAAGTAAAAGGATTTTTTTAACGCCCATATCAAGCGTATTAATTAATGAGAGATGATATTGTGACACTTCTCAGAATTATACTCCATTTGATAATTCAACATATCAAAATTAGTTTTTTTTTTTATATTTTAATGTATATTATTAATATGGGTTATAAAGTATATTTTATTTTATACTGTGTTAAAGCATAATTTTTCTTAATGAAGTGGATAACAGCCACAAAGTTAAAACGGTCACAGGAAAGTACATCGAGCGAAACGAACTTGTGATTCACATAATTTGGCGGGCATTGCCGCATTAGTACTAGAAGGAAGCAAAATGAAGCTAATATTGTTCCTTTCCAATCATTCCCACTTTGTTTGAATAATAAGTAAACAAACAGGAAATAAATAAAAAAGAGAGTAAAATTAAACTATAAGGATCTATATTTTATTGACTTGGACAAATGATAAATAAAATACATAAATAGATGTTATATGAAAAATAAGTGCTATATAATTTTTTTACCCCTTCTAAATCATAAATAAATATAGTGTAAAAAGATGTCTTCTTTTTTCCTCATAGCTTAACATTTTGATTAACATAACCAATCATGTAGTGAAAGATGAAATAACTGGGTTTAAAATACAGTCGAAAATTGAAACTGTTTTAAACATCATTGTTTGTAATTTCATACATTGGTTCTACACATTTATTGATAGAAAAATAAAAAATATAACACATGTTAGTATATGCACTTTATATCATTTATAAACGAAAGCAATGTAAAAGAATAATCTACAGATAATAATATTATATCGCTAAACGGTTTAACATCCACAGAACATTATTTTTTCCTCAACCTATATAATGATTATTAGTTTTTTTTTTTTGGCGTGTCTGTGTCAGGTGTCAATACGATTATGCTTCCTAGTAAAAATATCATTGAATATCACCCTCGTAAGTTAAACGAACCTCTCTTCTCTTGACTTGTGGTAGTGTTACGTCTTACTCGACTACCTATTTTCAGTTACGTGGACTTGTCTTAGTCGGGTCTAATCCAAGCCAACTAAAATCTATTTGCAGTAGCGGTCCAATTCAAACAAGTTGACTCAGTTATTCCCCAAACCGGAAATAATGGTATATGTCCTATAGTTTGGTTGTCTTTTTTTTTTTTTAGGCATGCAGTGCAGTTGTCTTTATGAGCAACTGGCACCTACCCAATAATGGTCCCCCTATCCACATACCTACACAGTAATGGCGTTCTAATTAATTATGATAATGATCATTTCATGCATTCTCCCAGTACGTGTATTTTCTCCATGGCGTGCGATTCATTATGGTACTCTTTCGTTTGCTTGAACATGATTACTGCTCAAATTTAAATTCTTGAATATGTTCAAAATGGGTAACCTTCGTTTAAAAAGCATTATTGATATTTTACACTCTAGCATCGACCCACTGTTTTTTAATCAACTAATTTCACATTGACTTAATTTTTCGTCCAGAACTTTGACGCCTAAAACATGATTCTTTATATTTTAACAAAATTTTAGATCTTTTTCAAATTATTTAAACTCCAGTGACGTAGCAGATATATATTTGATTAATTACTACGTTTCTCTTTGTGTTAAAGTGAAACAGAATTAGTCTGATTAGTTTAAACAAAAGACATAATTATGATGTGTATCCAATTGTTTAAATTATATAATCCTACATTCCAGTCAAACTCTGATGTTTTGCCACAAACTGAAACATAATTAGAATCACCATATATTTATTTTTCCAAACCTGTTGACTATCTTGTTCACATCTTTTATAACTACAATGGGGGATATGACCATCTTTATAACTTGTTGACTAGCTAGGTTGTGCCTGGACCCAGTCTTCCTTTTTTGTGGGAGAGTACACTGTCTCATTCTTGGGCCCCTGCATTAAATTTTGGCTTGACTTTCTTTTCACGACGCCCTTGAGTTGGTTTTACTTACTTTGTCAGGTCTAACTTGTCCTGTATGCCTTAATTTCTAGGAATCATGTATTACAAATGATATGATCCCTCTAAAACTTCTTCGGGCATCCCTGCGTACGGTCTTAAAAATCATCTTTAGTATTATTTTTGTCCTCACAAGCAAACCCTATCATAAAAATGCATTTTTCTAATATATTGCACACAACTTCCCTAAGTGAAGCTACCTACTAATTAACTGCTTGGTGCTCTTGCATGAAGGACATTCTATTTCCCTCATTGTGATTTGTGTAAAAAGGTGCTACTATGTATATTGCAGCGGAGGATATTGAAGCCAGAACTCATAAGCCTAAGTTTCAGACGGAACATACTCTGCCAATATATCTGAAGGTAATATACATTTTATGTATAGAAAATTAGCATGTTCCTCTTCAATATTCCTTGCCTGCACCTACCACTGCCGGTACTACTGTTCAAACCTTCAACAGAGCATGAGTTTGATTTAGTGCTGTATATGTATTTGGGCAGGCAACGGTGAAGATTCATTTAGCGATCAACGCTACCAATAGAACATTGTTACATGGCTATCAATATAGCATGGTCAGGTTCAGTCTTGTACAAAGTTTCATTTCATGTGATGCCAATGTACAAGACTACCCCTTCTTTCTAGTTAACTAGATAAATGATTAGTAATACAGCAGATACAAGAACAGCATATACTAGCTAACTTGTTACTAAACTTTTCCTGAATTTCTTTTTTGATGCCTCCTACAGGGCATCAACAAATTAGTTTTATTTCGAAACGCTTGAAAGACCTAGGTTCAAGATTGGAACCTTTCTGGCTTCGAGGCTTTAGCTATATGTGAGGCTTAATAACATGGTTTGGCTGAGAAAGAAGGGTATGAGTATGAAAAGATAGACAAACTTTTTGATGAAAAAAATGCCTTCGTGCATTGAGCTTATTTTGTGCTTTATTTAATGTTTTACTGTGTTTGTGATGCATCCAACTAAATTAGATAAGTTCTTATTTTGAAATCTGCAGTTCACCGACGTGACCTACAAGGTAGTGATTAAAGGCATAACTACAACTAAGGAAAAGGATATATTGAAGGGGATCACTGGTTCTGTTAATCCTGGGGAAGTGTTGGCATTGATGGGTCCATCAGGAAGTGGAAAGACATCTTTGTTAAATCTGCTAGGAGGAAGGTTAATTCAGTCCACAATTGGTGGCTCTATCACTTACAATGATCAACCTTATTCCAAGTTTCTAAAGAGCAGGTAAAAATCCTACTAATTACTATTAATAGTGAAACCGGGAATACTTAAAACACAGATTGGATTCTTAACGAGACAAATATAAATGTAGGTGAAAATTCCGAGTTTTTTACAATCAAAGTTGTTTTTATGATAATTTTTTTTTATGAGATTGAAGCTGTGGTCGTGATAGCCCACACAATTTTGAAAAATAAGAAAGTCAGAATGTTTTTTAATCTTTGACAGACACTATATTTGTCTTAGACCATGTAAAAATGTTATCTTAGTTGATACCACAGTGACACTAAGTATGCATTTTGCAGGATTGGATTCGTGACACAAGACGATGTTCTGTTTCCTCACCTTACTGTTAGAGAAACATTGACGTATGCTGCTCGCTTAAGATTGCCAAATATACTAACGAAAGAGCAAAAGGAAAAACGAGCTTTAGATGTCATCGAAGAGCTGGGATTAGAGAGGTAAAAGTCATAATCGTCGAAAGAGCATAAGCATGGTGAAAATATAGCCTTGTGATAAATTTAATATGGACTATGAGCCCTTGTAAGTGATCAATATTTTATATTAATTGTAAAATCAATCAGTATAATTTAGGTGTATGAAAACAGGTGCCAAGATACTATGATAGGAGGTTCGTATGTTCGAGGAGTATCTGGTGGAGAGAGGAAGAGGGTTTGTATTGGCAGTGAAATCATAATCAACCCTTCTCTTCTATTTCTTGATGAACCAACTTCTGGTTTGGATTCTACGACAGCTTTAAGGATAGTTCAATTGCTACAAGACATAGCAGAGGTGTTTGTTCTCATTCATCCCTTCGAGTTTAAAAACATTATATCAAATGAAAAAGTCTTAGATAACTCAAAAACAATTATGCTTTCTAAGTTTTACATATTTAGGTCTTAAGCCTGGTAGTACTAATGAGTTTAATTGACCATCTTGATGATAGCACCCTTTACAAACTAAATTCGTGTCATCACACTGACGGTACATGTAAGTGGCACTGTTGGTCATTAAACTCATGACACGAGATGTCTAGAATGTGGTTTTGTCCATTTTGAATTTATCCACAGGAATATTTACTTGGATGCACGCTTTGGTAACAACTGACAAGGCCGCCCTGAGCTTAGTCACAATTGGGGAATGTTTGTTTTCTTACTTTAATCCTGTAATTTAATATTTAGCTACAAATTCTAAATTTTTATCTGATTTTTTCAAAGCAATAAAATAGCTTTCACTGTTTTATATGTTTAAGGAAACAAAAAATACTTTTTAGATTAAAGGATCCTTATATGCTCTATCTCCAAGTCTGTAAAATGTTAGGGCAAAACTGGTTAGATATTTTCATTATCACTCAAATCTTTATCACAGCTAAACATTGTCTTTGTACCAGGCAGGAAAAACCGTGGTGATAACAATCCATCAACCATCTAGCAGACTCTTCCATAAATTTGATAAGTTGATCCTTCTAGGAAAAGGGAGTTTGCTTTACTTTGGAAAAGCATCTGAAGCAATGGACTATTTTCAGTTTATAGGGTGTGCACCCCTTATTACCATGAACCCAGCAGAGTTTTTGTTAGACCTTGCAAATGGAAATGTGAATGATATTTCTGTACCATCAGAGTTAAAGGATAGAGTGCAGATGGGAAATGCTGAAGTTGATACTTGCAATGACAAACCGTCTGTTTCAGTTGTACAAGAGGTATTGTTAATTTTGATTGATTTCATTTAATTAGGAAAAAGACTTGTGAGCAAAATTTTCACATATCTAATTGCATTTGAACTTTACCAAAGTATCTGGAAGAGGCATATGATTCTCGAGTGGCAGAAATAGAGAAGACAAAGTTAATGCTTCCAGTCCCTCTTGACGAAGAACTGAAGTCTAAAATTTATTCTTGTAAAAGACAGTGGGGGGCAAGTTGGTTTGAGCAATTTTCTATACTGTTTTCAAGAGGATTCAAAGAGAGGAAGCATGACTATTTTAGCTGGTTGAGAATTACCCAAGTTCTTTCCACTGCAGTCATCTTAGGATTACTTTGGTGGCAATCAGATGCTAACAACCCAAAAGGTTTGCAAGATCAGGTAAACTATTTCCATCGAAAACCTCCTAAATCGCTACTCTTGGATCATAAAGAAATGCCAAAGGAGTAAAGTCCATAATCAGACTCTAACATCAAACATTAACATATTCTAAGCTAACATTTTCGTTCTTCACTGCAGGCCGGACTTCTCTTCTTTATTGCTGTGTTTTGGGGATTTTTTCCTGTCTTCACTGCAATATTCACATTTCCTCAAGAGAGGGCCATGCTGACTAAGGAACGAACAACGGATATGTACAGACTAAGTGCATATTTTTTGGCTAGAACTACAAGTGACCTTCTACTAGACCTGGTGTTACCAGTCTTTTTCCTCCTTGTTGTTTATTTCATGGCCAGTTTGAGACTCAGTGCAGGGCGTTTTTTCCTTAGTATTCTTACAGTTTTTCTCTGCATCATAGCAGCTCAGGTATGCATTGTGTTTTATAATTCAACTACTGAGCAAGTAACACAAACCAAGGTAACATAATTATAATTGCAACTGGTTGTGAAACAGGGACTTGGACTTGCAATTGGGGCTACACTAATGGACTTGAAAAGGGCAACAACTTTGGCTTCAGTAACTGTAATGACTTTCATGCTGGCTGGAGGATTTTTTGTGCAGGTAAATTTAATTAAAAAAGTTCAATGAACCCAAAATCCTCGTTTCCTGACACAATGACACAAGCCCCATAACATGTTCTCTTTTAATTATTGAACTGTAAAAACATGTTATCATTTAACAACGAATATGAGAAACTTCATTTAAATTTTCCTAATAACTGACTTTTCTAAATTTTACAGAAAGTCCCCATATTCATATCTTGGATTCGCTACCTCTCCTTCAACTACCATACGTATAAACTTCTGCTTAAGGTTCAATATAACCAAATTACACAGACCATAAATGGAATCACACTTGACAGTGGATTCACAGAGGTTGCTGCTCTGCTAGCCATGGTTTTTGGTTACCGTCTTTTGGCATATCTCTCCTTGCGGCGGATGAAACTTCAAGCTGGAAATTAAGAACATCCATGAAGGCACATATGGCAGGTCTGAGTTGGAAATACGCATGCACTACCATGTGAGGAGTACTTACTTGGTCTAATCTCATGTATTACTTCATTTAGAATGTTAAGCATGCATATGTTATGAGAGGCACATAAATATGTAGAGAGTTCAGAGAAAAGATGCTTTTTGAAATTATTTAACTCTTAGGGTGTACAGCTCTTCTTATTCGATCTGTTTCATTAACTCAAGCTCGAAACTGTGTTAGTTAACCATTAAAAGGTGATTGAGCAACTTTTTTATTTTTGCAAGTGTAAGAATTTGAGTTGATTATGCCACCTACTATACCAGTTAAGTTTCCAGAATAAATATTTACCCACTAAATCAAGTTTCTTCTGTGTTGCAATTAAAATTTAGTATAGATTCACCACGTCATTATAGTTGTGATTTCATAAACCAATTACGATCCGTGTATTTCTTATGAAGTGTAGCCCATCCTTGTAGTGTAGCCTAATTTTATGAAAATCAATTAAATTCAAAGTGTAAATTCTAAGATCTTAAAATTTTATATAATTTCTGGCAAATAAATTTTTAGATTAAATATGTTTTTGATTTGAATTTTATACTTCTGATTTTGTTAATGTTAATTTAGTTGTGATAGTTAAGATATTTACATCTCAACATTGCTGATTTAAGAATAACATGTTAATGGAATTAACATTTTTATTAGATAACACATTTAATTGATATTAACGTATTTATTAGATACTAAGATTAAAAACACTTGAAACTTCTTTTTGCAAATAATAGTCTTCGTATGGACTAATCTTAGAGAGAGAAAAACTTATTTAATCCATCGAATTTTAGTTACGATATAATTTAGGAAGATTACTTTTTCATAAATCAAATTTGGACAAATTTAACAAAATTTCTAAAGTTATAATTAAAGTTGATTAATTTTTTATTTTTTAATCCAAATAAAATAATAAAATAATATTTTTTTTATTTAAATAGAAAAGTTTGTCAAAACTTTGTTAAAAATATTTTGTTAACATGTCATAACTCTATAATTTATATTTTTCCCTCACATTTTCTAAATTATATTTAATAAATTTTAGTTATTACGTAATAAGTTTTTATCCTTTAATTTATTTTCTAAATACAAAATTAATAGTAATCTTATATTTTTTAAGAAATCGTACACAAATTTGGTAAACTCTAACTGAGTTTTTTTTTTCATATCATAAATGTATTAATGTTTATCTATAAGAGTATTTAATTTTAAACTATATAACTATTTGCTTGAGATTAAAATTAAAATTTTAAAGGTTAGTAATATTAAAAAACACAGAGTATATTTTGAAAGGCTTGTTTCCTTCGTAGGTCTATTTTATTAATAGACATACATGACAACATATTTAACGTCAATTAGAACACAACTAAAGTTAATTATGAGTATTTTCATATTGGTTAAATAACCATCAACATTAAATTGTGAACTTTTCACACTCATTCATAATTGATATAGGAAAATTTATCTTTTAACAATGTCACTTATAACGGCTATTTTAAAAATTATATAAAAATCTTTCTAAAATTCTAAAATTCTAAAATTCTATAACACTATATAAAAAGAGATACTCTCTTTTGTGTTATATTTCATTATTCCAATTTTATCCTTAATTATTATTTTACAAACTAATTATTTTATAAATAGTTTACTTCTAACCTTTAGCCTAAAAACTTCTTTTGTTTTCAACAGTTGTTTTAAAAACCTCTTTTATGTACATATTTTATTTTTCTAATTTTATATTTAACAACTATTCTAAAAATTCATTATATATTCTTTATTGAACTAAATTGAACTGAACCGAATCAACTTGAATTGAACCGAACCGAACCGCACTAAACCGAATCGGACCGCAGTGGACCAAACCAAACCAGATCGGACCGAATCAAACCACACTGAACCGAACTGAACCACACTGAACTGAACCAAACTGAACCGAACCGAAACGAATTGAACTGATCTAAATCGGACCAGACAGAACCGAACTGCATTGATCCGAACCAGGCCGGACTAAACGAATCACACTGAACCGAACTGCATTGAACCAAACTGAACCGCATGGAACCAAACCTAACCGCATTGAACCAAATCTAACCGCACTGAACCGAATCGGATCGAACCGGACCAAACCGAATCAAATTGAATGGAACCAAACCAAATTGAAACTAACTGAACCGAATTGAACTGAACTTAAATACTCTTTACTTTTGTTGAATTTTAAATCATCTTCAAAAAAAGAGGAGAAAATTTAAGGAAAAATTTTACACTTTCATAATTAATTAATAAAGAGCAAAAGAAGAGTCTATTTGTAAGGTGCGTAAAAAATATTACACCCAAAAGTTTTTCCAGCACCAACATCACAATCGTGAGGTCCCTCTTAAACAATTGAAACATAATATTTTTCCCAAAATTAAATATAACAAGCGTATAAATAATAACATAAACAAATTGTATACTTCCAAGAAAAACAACATTTAAAGGACAAGCTTAAATTGGTTTGTATTCACCTTTAACGAAAATAATTGTTTTGTCAAGGTGAAGAACATAGAGATTGGTAAAAGCATAAATATTTAAGAAAAATATTATAAGACGATGAAAAAAAAATTGAAATGGGAGTAGTGAAGCATTGAGTATAAAAAAATGAGAAAAATGCAAAAAATATATAAGAGAAAGATAAAATGTTAGTTAGGGTTAAGGTTATAAAAAAGACATCCCAGTTCGGTGGAGTGTGAGGTGTTAGAGTTGTAGTGAAGGTGGTAAGGTGGGATGACGAGAACAAGGCGGTATGACCTTATATAGTAGTGATAAGGATGAGAAGCTCACGATCGTTGTCTCAATGGTGATGATTGAATTAAAAAATGAAGTGTGCACGGTGTTTATGATAATAGGCCATTGAAGAAAAATGAGAAAATAAAATACATAATTCAATTAGTGAACAGTCAACCCAGAGAAGTTTAATTTTTCAAAATAAACGATAAAACAATACCGTTTAGTTTTTATTAATTTTTTTAACTTTAATATTTAATTTTTATTATAAATAATTTAGTTTTTTTTTGTTACTTTAATATAATACAAATAACCATAGTTAAGTTTAGTTAGATTAATTTTTTTCATTTATAGCAATATATAAAGATACACCATCTTTTTGTGTTCACATTTCGTTATTCCAATTTTACGCTTAATTGTTATTTTAAAAACTAATTATTTTATAAATAATTTACTTCTAACCGTTAGCCTAAAAAGCTCTTTTGTCTTCAAATGTTGTTTTAAAAACTTCTCTTATGTACATATTTTATTTTTCTAATTTTACATTTAACAACTATTTTAAAAATTCATTCTATATTCTTTATTGAACAGAATTGAACTGAACCAAATCAAATTCAACCGAACTAAACCGAACCGAATCGAACCAGACCAGACTGAACCAAACCGAATTGAACCGCACTAAACCGAACGAACCGAACCGAACTGAATTGGACCGAACTGAACCAGATCATACCGAACCGAACCGCACTGAACCGAACCGAAATGAATTGAACTGAACCGAACCGGACAAGATTGAACCGAATAAAATGGCATTTAACCAAACTGTATCAGACCAAACCAATCGAACCAGACTGAATCGAACTGCACTAAACCGAACCGAACCGCACTAAACCGAACCGATTGACACTAAACCGAACCTAACCGCATTGAACCAAATTGAACCGCAACGAATCGAACCAAATCAAACCAAACCAAACCGGATCGAACCAAACCAAATTGAACCGAACCAAATTGAAACTAACCAAACCGAATTGAACTAAACATAAATTCTCTTTACTTTTGTTGAATTTTAAAACACCTACAAAAAAATAGAAGAAAATTTAAGGAAAAATTTTACACTTTCATAATTAATTAACATAGAGCGAAAGAATAATCACTTTGTAATATGCGTAAAAAATGTCACACCCAAAAGTTTTTTCAGCACCAACAACACAATCGTGAGGTCCCTCTTAAACAATTGAAACATAATGTTTTTCCCCAAATTAAATATAGCAAGTGTATAAACAATAACATAAACAAATTGTATACTTTCAATAATAACAACATTCAAAGGACAAGCTTAAAAGTGTTTGTATTCACCTTTCACGGAAATAATTATTTTGTCAAAGTGGAGAACATAGAGTTCCGAAATTGGTAAAAACCTATATATTTAAGAAAAATGTTATAAGACGATGAAAAAAATTATTATTTTTTTTACTTTATTTAATATTTATTATAAATAATCTAGTTTGTTTGTTACTTTAATATAGTACAAATAATCATAGTTAAGTTTAGTTAGACTAATTTTTTTCATCTATAACAATATATAAAGAGGATATCCTCTTTTGTGTCCATATTTTGTTATTCTAATTTTATCCTTAATTATTATTTGAAACACTAATCTATAACCATATATAGAGGATACCCTCTTTTGTGTTCATATTTTGTTATTCCAATTTTATCTTTAATTATTATTTGAAACACTAATTATTTTATAAATAGTTTACTTTTAACCTTTAGCCTAAAAACCTCTTTTGTTTTCAACAGTTGTTTTAAAAACTTCTCTTATGTACATATTTTATTTTTCTAATTTTACATTTAACAACTATTTAATATATAAATGGATATCCTCTTTTGTGTCCATATTTTGTTATTCCAATTTTACCCTTAATTATTATTTGAAACACTAATCTATAACAATATATAAAGAGGATACCCTTTTTTGTGTCCATATTTTGTTATTTCAATTTTACCCTTAATTATTATTTGAAACACTAATTTTATAAATAGTTTACTTTTAACCGTTAGCCTAAAAAGCTCTTTTGTCTTCAAGAGTTGTTTTAAAAACTTCTCTTATGTACATATTTTATTTTTCTAATTTTAAATTTAACAACTATTTTAAAAATTCATTATATATTCTTTATTGAACCGAACTGAACCGAATCGAATTGAACTGAATCGAACCGGACGAGACCAAACCGAACTGAACTTAACAACACTAAACTGACTCGAACTGGATCGGACCAGACCAAACCAAACATAACCACATTGAACCAAACCAAACTGAGTCAAACCTAACCGCACTGAACTGAACCGAACCAGACCAAACCGAATTGAACCGAACTAAACTGAACCTAACCGAACCGAACTGAATCAAATTGAACGGAACTAAAATACTCTTTAGTTTTGCTGAATTTTAAAACACCTTCAAAAAAGGAGGAGGAAATTTAAGGGAAAATTTTACACTTTAATAATTAATTAATATAGAGCAAAATTAGAGTCGCTTTTGTAATATGCGTAAAAAATGTCACATCTAAAAGTTTTTTGAACACCAATACCACAATCGTGAGGTCCCTCTTAAACAATTGAAACATAATATTTTTTCGTTTTTCCTCAAATTAGATATAGCAAGTGTATAAACAATAACATAAACAAATTGTATACTTTCAATAAAAACAACATTCAAAGGACAAGCTTAAATTGGTTTGTATTCACCTTTCACACAAATAACTATTTTGTCACATAGAGTTATGAAATTGATAAAAGCCTAAATATATAAGAAAAATATTATAAGACAATGAAAAAAAAAAGGTGAAATGGGAGTAGTGAAGCAACGAGTATAACAAAATGAGAAAAATGCAAAAGACATATAAGAGAATGATAAAATGTTAATTAGAGTTAAGGTTCAAACAAAAACATGCGAGTTGGGTGGGGTGTGAGGTGTTAGAATTGCAATGAAGGTGGTAAGGTGGGATGACGAGAGAAAGACAACATGATCTTATATAGTAGTGACGGAGATGAGAAACTCATGATCATTGTCTCAATGGTGGTGATTGAATTAAAAAATAGAGTGTGCGCGATGTTTAGGATAAGAGGCAATTGAAGAAAAATGAAGAAATAAAATACATAATTCAATTAGTGAGCAATTAACTGATAGAAGTTCAATTTTTTAAAAATAAACGATACAATAATACTGTTTAACTTTCATTATTTTTTTACTTTAATATTTAATTTTTATTATAAATAATTTAGCTTTTTTTAATTTAATATTTAATTTTTTTATAACTTTTATCTTTTTATTTCACATATTTTCACAGTTCAAATTGATGTTGATTTAAAAGTATGAAAAAAAAAGTTCAGACGCATGCATCAATTTTTTTTCTATTAAATTATAATTTTTGTAAATTAAAGTATGAGTTGTACCGTATATATTTAAGTCTGTTAATAAAATAATTTATATACATTGAAAACAAAATCTAAATGTTACATTATTTGAAGGGAATATTGTGTAGACATAGAGAAATATAATTAGTTTTGACTGACTTTTGTGTCCCATTCAATATACAAAGAGGATTTCCGTTTTTGTGTTTATTTTTCGTTTTCCAATTTTATCATTAGTTATTATTTTAAAATTAATTATTTTATAATTAATTTATTTTTAACCGTTTTTTTAAATCTCTTTTATTTTAATAGTTGAAAATATTTTTTTTAACAATTATTCTATTTAATAACTATTTTAAAATTTATTATATATATTTCAGAAGTAAATATTATTGATCTTAATTCAAATTTTTATAAAAATTAAAAAATACGACGCGTTAAAAATTACGAATATACATATGTTATCACGTATGTGTTTTCGCTGATATTTTTTAAGTCAATAAAATATTTGTTGTATCATGGTGTAATTATAATTTAAGATTCGTGGTTAAAGAGAATGCCTAGTTGCAATAGTATATTTCATTTTATGTGTAATGGGTGTCTTTTTATAAGTGGAGGTAAGAGGCCCCCTTAGAACTCCATATATGATCATGTTGTAAATATACCAATCATGGTTAAGATATTTGCCTGTCTATTACTTTGTTAAATACAGTAAAAAATATATAAAATAAGATTTCGTTTTTTGAACAGATGAAACTAAATAAAGATTTGCTATGAACTCATTAAATATGCCACAGATTTAGAAATATCTAATTGAAAAGCATGAAAAAAAAATTATAATAAAATAAGTTTGTTTTAAAAGTTTTGTTGGATGAATTTTATTTATATGATCGATTGTGTTAGCATTCGAGTTTGTTTTAGTTTGTAAATGTTACTATTTTTTTACTTGTGTCTTTAATACCTAAATCATTATAATTTTAACAATGGTTTTTAAAGTTTTTCTTATTAAAAATATTTACGTGTAATGAGAAGAATATGATTTTTTTTAACTTTTTTTATTAGTTAAAATACTTTGAAAATCAAAACATGCATTATTTTTTAAGTTAAATCAAAGAAATTAAAGAGAGTCCAATTTAAAAAAAAAAAGATTTTAGATAATTAGATAATAAAAACAAATTCCAATACTAAAATAATTATAAAACCGAAATGACCAAGTTTCTCTATTAGTAACCCGCGAAAGATGCTGGCGTATCATCCCAGATTTACCCCTATAACAAAACGACGTCAATTTGAGGTGAAGGGTAGTTTCGTCATACCACTTTCAACGGCTACTTTCCGCTATAAAAGGAAACTCATCTTTTTTTTTTTTTTCAAGCATTTACTTCTTCTCCTTCTTTCTACTTCTGCGATTCTTTCGATTCTTTCTCTTTGATCTGAACGCGATTACTCTGAGACTGCAATTTAATTCAACCACCACCACACCACCACCTTCTTCCACCGCTCATCGCCATTCTCATTCTCATTTTCATTGTTTTTCCATTTCATTTCTTATCCCTCTCTATTTACTTGCTTCTCTGTTTTTTGCAGGGTTTCTAACCATGGACACTGGACCGTGGAGTGCTTCCTCCAAGATGAAGTCCAGATACCCCTTCCAGGATCGTCTCTTCCGCACTAAGAATTCTCAAGAAAACGTAAACCCTGCCCTCTTTATTTCATTTTCTCAAAAGCAAAAACCCTTGACTTGATCAATAATTTTTTGTTCACATTTTCTACGAAACAGTTGGACAGGTTTATTCCCAATCGCTCGGCGATGGATTTCGGCTACGCCCACTACATGCTCACGGAGGGTAACAAGAAGGGCAGGGAGAAAGAGAACGATGCGGTGACGTCACCATCTCGAGAAGCATACCAGAAGCAACTCGCCGAGGCTTTCGACATGAATCGCACTCGAATCTTGGCCTTCAAGAACAAGCCTCCGACGCCGGTTGAACTCATTCCCAAGTGCATCCTTTCGCCTCCTCCTCCATCCAAATTCTCTAAGCCCAGGCGTCACATTCCTCAGGTATGTTATTTGAATTCGAAATTCTGCGTGTTTTCTGATCGGACTCTTGAAAATTGAAATTCTGTTGTAACTGTTTGTGAAAATGGCTATCAGAGTTCTGAGAGAACGTTGGATGCTCCTGATATACTCGATGACTTTTATTTGAACCTATTGGACTGGGGTTGCGGCAATGTTCTTAGTATCGCCCTTGGGAACAGTGTGTATATATGGAATGCCGATGATAGCTCCACTGCTGAACTTGTCACTGTGGATGAGGAAGATGGTCCTGTTACAAGTGTTGCCTGGGCTCCCGATGGACGCCATTTAGCCATTGGTTTGAGCAATTTTCATGTCCAGCTCTGGGATTGTCATTCTTCTAGGATGGTAAATTTGATTCCTCTTTAAGCGTTTTTGTGAAATTTTATTTGAATAGGCTAATTGACATCGCAAAGGTTCTTGTGAAAGGTTTTTATAGTGTCGTCTATTCATGGATGGTCAAATAGTTGATAATTGTTTGCTTTTCTGATGGTTATTTGGGTTTAATTTCTACACTAACAATGGCAACCTTTGAGAACTGAAGATGGCGTAGATATGATTGAATGAATGACAGTATAAGTCATTATATTTAAATCAAATTGTAATTACTTCCAAAAAGTCACATATAACAGGGTCTTTGTGTGAAAGTTATACTTCTTGTTTTGTGTTCATATTAAATTGAAAACTTCTATGCATTGTGACGTATTATGGTTTTTATTTTGTGACTGCAGGTAAGAACATTAAGAGGTGGACATCAAGCACGAGTGGGTTCACTATCTTGGAACAATCATATCCTCACAACAGGAGGGATGGATGGTAGAATCGTTAACAATGATGTTAGAGTGAGGTCTCATATTGTTGATTCTTACAGAGGACATCAACAGGAGGTGTGTGGGCTTAAGTGGTCTCCCTCAGGACAACAATTGGCGAGTGGAGGCAATGATAACGTTGTTCACATATGGGACAGGGCTACTGTCTCTTCAAATTCAGCAAACCGTTGGCTTCATAGATTTGAGGAACATAGAGCTGCTGTGAAGGCATTAGCATGGTGCCCATTCCAAGCAAATTTGTTAGCTTCAGGTGGAGGTGTGGGCGATCACTGCATTAAGTTCTGGAACACGCATACAGGAGCGTGCTTGAACTCTGTCAACACAGGCTCACAAGTCTGCGCTCTGCTGTGGAACAAGAATGAGCGTGAGTTGCTTAGCTCTCATGGTTTCACCGAGAACCAGCTCACTCTTTGGAAATATCCTTCAATGCTTAGAATGGGAGAGCTCAAGGGTCATACCTCCAGGGTGTTGTATATGACACAAAGTCCAGATGGGTGTACTGTGGCTTCTGCAGCAGCGGACGAGACTCTCAGATTTTGGAATATTTTTGGAACTCCAGATCCTTCCAAACCAGCGCCGAAAGCCAATACTGAGCCCTTTGCTCATGTCAACCGTATTCGCTGAAGATGCACGTAGAGGTTATAATATAAAATATTTAGCTTTTTAGCATTATCCTGATCATTCTTTTATTTCCTTGTAAATTTATATTGTTAAGAAACAAATGTACATGTATTTGTATGAATGGGTGTTGTTGTATATATTGGTTAGAAATAAATCATAAATAAATAAGTTTGACTGGATTTTTTCATTTTATTTTTTATCTGATCTTTCTTGTTTCTTGTTCTACTTTTACTGTGTTTTTAGAGCCTCAGCACCCGATTTTGGGGTCGTACAACATTGTTAACAGTGAACAATACAGATGGAAAGTAAAAGAAGAAAAAAAGAAGACACATAAATATTGAAAAATGCAGAAGACTATAATATAAATTCGAATGTTAATTTGAGTCTGTTTAAATTTAGTATTGTCTAAATTCACCCATCTTAAAATAATATATCAGAATGGTGGATTCGAAAGACTCCTTTTACATAGAAATTGGTAGATTTAAGATAGAAAAACCCAAAGATAAATACAGCCACCACACTTTGGGTCCAAAATTAGCAAATTGTGAAAGGAACATTCTTCAATTTCACTGTTTAAAGTCTTTCCTAACTTGGCATCAGTGCATTGTTGGATTTTCGTGGTTAAAATAGTTAGCCAAAATTTTTTATTGTGTTGTGCTGTGGAGATCATCCATTCCTACGTAAAGTGCCACCTTTTACATGTTCCATATATAAGTACCAACAACCAAGGTTCACTATATATATATATATATATATATATATATATATATATATATATATATATATATATATATATATATACACACACACATATATTTTTTCTTCATCATTCTATTCTTTCTTCCTCGTTATCATTTCATTACCTTAACACAAAATTATTCTGCCTATCATTCTCGCCACCAACCAGTATGCATGTTCATTTCTTGGATGACAGTCACAGATGCTTATGTTTACATCCTAAACTTTGACTGTGAAATAACAAAGAGAAAAGAAAGATGGAGAAGTCGATGAGATTAGGGTTGATGGCTGTGGTTGCTGTATCTGGAAGCATGGCCATCTTGGTTCAACAAGTCCATAAACGTATGCTATCTAACTTCATGAAGAAATTTGAGTATCAAATGGGTGGTATCTTATACGCACACGGCCAAAAGAATTTGTGTGGTACCATTTCTTTCAATTTTTAACTACCATTTTCTTTTCCACTTTAGTTCTAAATCCCTTTTATAATGTTTACAAGGCCCTGAGAAACATGAAGCGAATAAGAAGGTGCGAATTTCAAAAGAAGCATTGGAAGACTGGAGTTACGGTAGAGGTGATAGAATGATTACTACAAGAGTAGGACGAATCAAGGCTGAACAATTTTGGGAGATGGAGAATGTTGAGAGGGATGAGCCCAAATTAGAGAAGATGATGCCTACAAACAGGAAAGTTCTTTACAGGGGAATTATGAAATATAGGAATAGCAATATTCATGGGAGACTTCCATTTTAGTTTTTTTCCTTTTCTAGAAAATAACATTTTTTTTTCTCTTTGTATGTGTTCTTATGCATAAACCTCCTAACTTTTCTTAATATAACATTCTAAATCGATAGATAGGGACCAATGCGGTCCATCCATCTTGTTCATGATGGTCGGTCTATATGTTTTAGTTTGTCTTGAATTTGGTCTCCAAAAAATAGAAAAATGATTTTTTACTACCAAATTTTGATAACTTTCTCTTACAATCTTAGGTGACATCTTCTAAGTGATTTTCTATTTTTCCATTTTCTCATTCTCAATATTTCAAAACCACTTAGAAGATATCACATTATATTGTAAGAGAAAGTTATCAAAATTTAGTAGTCAAAATATCATTGTCCCAAAAAGTATGCATATTCATTCATAGTGCATAAAAAATGTGGGTTAATTTTTTTCACCCACTTACATAATATTTGGCCTGCGTGTTTATGGTCAACCCGCAATTCACATAAGAAATTATTTATTTTGTAATTTTTTTGTTATAAAATATTAGGCTGATGAATTTTAATAATTTTATTTAATTAAATTGGTAGAAATAATAACTTTCATAAATCCATTTTTTAAGATAAGTAATATTTGTAATTTTATAATTTTTTATTTTGAAGTACAAGTCTATTGAAATTAAACATGATTTTGAATTGGATTGAAACAAGAGGAAAAACACAAATTAATGGATTACTTTTGGATGGACTAAATGAAAATAAGCGAACTACTTTTGATGGGCTGGACAAGATTGTGTTGGTGCTAGTGGATTTTACATATTTAAGTTAATGTTGACTATGATGATCAAATGCGGTTTAACTTGTGGTTGACATGTGTGGATTACGAATTATACAAACAAACCTAAATGAGTCAATGAGTTAACATATTCGGTTCGTCCAACATTCTTTCTTTTAGACATGTGGGACGATAATCTATTCCACATTGTCATATATATATATATATATATATATATATATATATATATATATATATATATATATATAAAAGTTACTCATTATTTGATGTTTACCACTCTCAAAATAAAAGGATACTATTTGATGATAGGATATTTATTCTCATGATGGCTTATAGAAGGTTACATAATGACTTCTAAAAGGATATGTTTGTATCATCTTAGTTTCTTTAGGTGCTTTCTATGTATAAAAGTGTATGTATATTTGATTTTGTATTTCATGTGTATCTTTTTTTCGCCCCTAACTATCCTATATTTATTCACGTAACTTGATGGAAGAAAGAGTATATATTCACTAGACCATCTAATAATAGACTAAATTATCCTCTCATACATTCATACATAGATACTAGTTTGTGGAATACCATAATAATTTAGTTTTATATATAGAGTCTTATTTTATATTTTGCATTTAATAATTTCTCATTTTCTACTATTATTTAATATAACTGTATTTTTTTTCCCATGTTTTCTCTTGTTTGTATATTTTCTTGTTGTTGTGAACCTAACAAATATGTTGATCAACTCGTATTTTTTTACAATATAAGATTTTAATATACATTTGAAATTCAGCATCATTGACATGTAAAGAGTGGGAGATCAATACAAAAATTAAAGAAACTATGCAGTATAGCATTAGGACAAAAATATTCTAATACTAAAAATGTTTAGTCGATCATCAGCTAAATTTGAAGGGGTCTACGATTTAATCCATATCAAAATTTCTTGTGATATTGTATGATTATTTATATTTTTGTAAATCATCTCAACATATTTATTATTTATGGATTGGTATCCACGTCTTTATATTTTAATTATAATTTGAAGACAGAGAAATGTTTTCACTATTTTTATCATTTGGATGTTAGAGAACTAATAAAATATAGGAAATAACCGTTTTCAGTTTTTAAACCGTAAAAATCAAGAAATGAACTGACAAAATTGCCATCTATCCAAATTTTATGAATTGACCGTTAAATCTGTAATTATCTTAATATTTCAAAATTACAATCAAGGTGTAAGTATTGACGTGGTAATTCGTTTCAAAGCGATCATGTTATAATTATCCTTTAAACTAAAAGTTTAACTCTAATTTTTCTTTTTGCAAGAAAAATTAATCGCATAATTATAATCAATGCGTGAAAAAATCATTCAGTAGGTCCAGTCAATTGGAATTCCTGTCACATCAATTAAAATTAGTTTCATTGACTTCTAGTTTACTATACTTAATTATTTTTATATTCATAAACTAACATTTTGATTAGTGAGAAAAATCATTATAGTGGATAATAAATATAATATTTTTAGTTTAATAATATAAACATGAAAGTTAATATTACAGTACGATGACGGTTGGAATTAGAATAATCAGTAATATATTTTTAATAAATTAATACAATCTTAATTATACTTATCCTATTATATATCACAGCTGTAATTCCGGTCCCATTCTTAATACTTTATTTAAAAGGATTTGAACCTCTGCCCAGAACATCACCAATAAAATAGTCAAAGTATAAGCGAAAATTAATTATATACATATACATATCTTAAATAGTATATAAAAAATTGTACAAATATTTGTTATTACTAAGTAAATTATTTAAATTATATAAAACTCAATTATATTTAGTGATATTATTTTAGATGTTAAAAAATTGAATATTAAATATAATAAGTTAACAATGACTCAATAATCCTAATATATAAATTAATAAATATATACCAATACCAATGGTATTAAATATTAATATATAATTAATTTATAATGATACTTTGTTAACTTATGCCAATAAACTGATTGATATACCAAAAGAAAAATGGTCATTGATACTTCAATAACTTATAATTTTATACCGGTACTTCCATTTTTGACATGTAATATTTTAACACAATAATTTATAGTGAGATTTAGATTTATATACAACGTATATTACGCAACTTTTGAACACATTATTTATCTCTGGTATTTAATAAATTTTCTCTTATCATTCCGCGATAAATGATTAAGAATACGATAAGAACAAAATTATAATATTTCGTTGGTATTGTAAAATCAAAATCAAATTGAAAAAGAATACAAAAGGATTATGGAAGTTGAACAAGGAAGAAACAGCTTAAAACATAAAACATATTTGAATTTCATCCTTAAACACAATTAAACTTCTGTTGGAAATATTATTGTAATCTTAAAATGAAGACTTAAACGGAAGTGGAGTTGGATTAAACGTTTAATTCTGTTTAGAAAACAAACTACGGTGGCGGTGGCGACGGAGGCGCGTGGGTGAGGTGGAAAGGAAAATGACGTTATTTGTTAGAGAGACTCCTTCACGTAACACTTAAATATTAACAAAAAGCCCTTTCCAATTTCCAAATTTTATGTCACTCCTTGTAATGCTCCTCACATCACACCCAAATTCTACTCAACCCAAACCCAACCCCGTTCTCATTCTTATTATTTTCCTTATTTCTAGGACTACACACCCGTTCCAACCCAAACACCACCCTTAACACCACTTCAAAACGACCCTACTACCCTAAAACCTCTTCAAGTACTCGCGCTTTTTTCAATCTTCACCCATTCTTCCGACACTGTTCAAGATTCCGCAAGAACCTCATACCCACATCCCATTTTTGCTTAAAGTCTCGATCTTTCGGCCATGTCGAACAGGATGATGCACCGGGCGTCGAACCGGCGCCAGCCCCTGTTGCAGCGGCAGCCCTCGAAGCTGGCGACCAGCGTGGGGGAGGTGGTCGGAGGTACGGCGGCGGAGTGCGTGGCGGTGTGCTGCTGCGTCCCCTGCGGCGTGGCGAATTTCCTGGTGCTCGCAATCTACAAGTTGCCGGCGGCCTTGTGCCGGCGAATGCTGAGGCAACGGCGGCACCGGAAGATTGCCAAGGAAGGGCTGCTGAGACCCACGCGCCGCCACTGCTCGTGCGGGTGCTGCGAGGACGTTACCGGACGGATATTCCCCATGTGCGCCAACGACGCGTTTGACGTCGAACGCCTCCACTCGCCGGAGCCCGACAGTGACGACGACACACTCGCTCTGGAGAAAGAGATGTGGGACCGGTTTTACAACACTGGCTTTTGGAGAAGCTCTTCTAACAGAGAACGGAGAGAACCCTCGCAAACGCAAACGCAGTTGCAATTGCAATTGCAAAATGTTGTTCCCCAACCCAACGTCTTTTCTTGAACCCTCCCTTTACAACAAGTACATACACAACTTGTATGCGCAATTTTTTTTATTCACGTTAATGAGACTGCAACTCTTCCCTTTCGGTTTTTCAAGAATATTTTTCTTTTGTGTATCGCGTTTTCCGGTGGAGCTTTTCAGGTTGTGTGAAAGTTTGTGCCAGGTTTCGTTTGTGTAAAGTATTGTCAACTTTCTGATGATGGTGCCCAAGATTTTCCTCTGCCACTCGGTAATTGTTGCTTCAAATTCCTCATCGAACTTGCGGCGATTGAAATTTATTTCCACTGTTCTTTACAGAAGAACAAGAAAAAATGGATTTCCTACTGTTCTACTGTTCTTTACACACCCTCCTCATTTTTCTTACATTGATTTGCAGAGGTTACGCATTTCAATTTAATCTGTTTAATCATTTGCAAAGACCAAGTTGATGTTTTTATCAGGTTAACTAGTTAAACTACTTTTTATTTAACACCTGAAATCGTGATAGCTAGGGAGAGAAAACATAGAAAGAACAAAAAGAAAGTTTATCAAAGATACGATAGAATAAGAGAACAGAAATAGAGAGGGATATTTTAGCGAGAAGAAATACACGTGTATGATTGTGATTATAGTTTCATGAAGTTTAGAGTTAACTGCAGGAGTGTCTGAGAGGTGAAAAAAATGTGAAGTTTAACCTAGGAAGATGCATGGGAGTTGGCGAAATCTAAATTTTGTTGAGAATTAAATAGCCAGAAAAGGATAGGAGAGAGGTGAAATATTTAACTATTGTAAAATGATTTTTTTTTAAATTAAATTTTGACAATTTTTACTGTTATTTTTAGGTGATTATTTATTTATTTATATTTTATAATTACTTAAAAGATACATTTTAACAAAAAAAATTATCAAAAATTTAGTAGTAAAAATATTATTTTGATGGACTAATAATAAGTAGATGGAAGGGAGAAAGAAAAAGTGCAGGTGGTGGTTCAGACGCAGGAAATGGGGGTCCGGGCGTGGTAAAGATGGTGGTTATGCCATTTGTCTGGCTTTTAACTTGTCTCCACACATGGATACCACGTTTTGTTTGTATGATTCCAAATCTTGATTTGAAGTATTCTGACACATTATTATTTTGGAGCTGAGATAAGAATAAAGGAAGCATGCAAAGATAGGTGAAGGGTAGATGTTTGTGGAAATGATTCAGAGATTGTTGCCATCCATCTGTACTTGGCTTCGACATTTCCTTCATTCATTCACAATGCCTCTACGTACTCTCTCTAAACTCCTTCACTCCTCAAAACCCTACGGTAAAAAAACAACATACAAATACTCTTCTATTAAACTCACTTCTCTCCTTGTTTGCTTCAATCTACATATCATTAAGACTCAAATATATTTTTTCCTTATATTATATTCTTAAAATTAAAATTAGTTTTCTCTTTTTAAATTTTGATCATACGTGAATTAATTATTTATAACTCAATTTTATTCGTTTGTTTTGGAGTTTTAAACATGATTTTTATTCATTTTTAATTAATATTAAAACAGAAATACGTGAAATGATATATACAACACTTAAATATTAAAATGTTATATTATCAAACACGTCAAATCGGGATATTAGATTAGATTAAAATTTCAAAAAAAGATTAATTATAATTTTCATTTAAACTCAAGGAAGAAAAAACATATTTAATTCATTTTTAATAAAAATTAAAATTATTTCTCTTTCAAAACTTTATAAAAAAATGTATGAATTTAAATTTTTTAAACAAATTTTGTTAAATTTATTTGACGTTCAAATATATTTTTCAGAATTTTTTCGATTAACACGGAAGCGAAAATGTGTTAAAAGAAACTGAATTCACATATTATTGTAGAATTAAATTAAGGCAAGTCTCATAGAATAATTTTAATTTTCATTAAAAATTAATAGACAAATAACATATTTAACTCTTAAATATATTTTTCATCTTCACAAAATTATAAAAAGTTATATTTATTTTTTAAATCATATCATAAAATATTTTATCTTTGTATTTTACTTTAAGAAAGCCGGGTTAAACTCTATTTTCAACATATATATTTTTTGTTAATTAAGAAATTGTAATTCTAAAATAGTTTTGGATTTCGGTACGTTGTATAATAAAATAAAAAGCTATTTATGCATGCTTTTCTTTTATTTTCTCTTATACACGCATCCGAGTGCAAGGTAAGAATGCTCTGGCAAAACTGTATCTTTGTGTGAACAACAAATCAAAATGTACAAGTGGAAGCTTTCACAACCATTTATTTCTTTTCATGGAGAAAGGGTGAAGATGCAAGTTTAAATACAATTAAATAATTTCAGCTCCAGTTTCATATTTTTAAATTAATATTTTAGCTGATAAAAGTAATTAAATAATTAATCAAAAGAAAGGATAAATAAAAATAATTATTTCTGTAAAATAAATTCAACCAAGTATGAACTAAATTAGTCCGATTCAGACAAATGAACCGAGTGTGTAATCGTTACTAAACTTTAATTGAATTGTATTTTGAATGGAGTACGAGTGTTTGTCGTGTGAATTTATGAATGGATAGTTTACAACTGCTGATGCAATTGGAATTGATATTTTAACAATTCGTGTGTGTAACTCATCCACGCAATCATAAGCAATAAATTTTAAATAATTTATTGGAAAATGATATATTATAATATCACTGGATAATATGTTCTGCCACTACCACAAATATAATAATCATTCAATTAAATGGGAATTTGACCGATTCAATTTTTTTCATAATTATATCACATACGGTCAATATTTCCAAAATTATTTTCTATGAATTGGTGAAGTTAGATTTTATGCAAATAGAATTTACATTAATTGTTGGAGACTTTTTTTTTGGCTTAATTTGATTTTCTTAAAAGTTATACCTCACATGTGAATCCATTGAAAGATTTTTTTTTTCATTGCTAATAATGTTTTATAAGTCTAAAGTTAGCATATTTAATTAAATAGATTTGTTTCATTAATTTATTTAATTAGTTAGACATTTTAAAAGAAAAAAACCCCACCTTTTTTTTATTAAATGAAATCTTAAACGAGATTTTGTGAACCCTACTAATGTATTTGTAGCCACATATGTGAACCAAATAAAAACAATCATGGGGAAACTAAAATTTTCACGAGATTTTTGCTTCTTTAATTATGATGTGATTTCATGTGTTCATTCTAGTTCTAGAAAAGTCGATGACTTAAAACATAAAATAAACAAAAGAAGAAAAAAACCCTTGAGCTTAATTAAGAAATGACCAAGTGGAGAATAATGAATAGGACAACATTTCGAAAGAGAAACAATGGAAAGGGACATTATTTTTTATTAGCAGCAATCAAGTTCTAAAAGAGGTTTAAACTTTACTACTTGGGTGACTGTAATCTTAGTAAAAAAAAATCAATTGTTTCAAATTCGAATTAAATATGTTAAATATGTTTGTACTTTCTAAATTTAAAAATTAAATTAAAATTCATTTATCTTTCAAATTTTAATAAATTTTTGTTTTCAACTTAAAAAATAAATTATATAATTTTTCAATCTAATAATATTAAAATTTTTAAAATATTAAATAATATTATAAATTTATATTTGAGTTCAAATATATCAGACACGATATAACTAACTCAATTATTGATATACACATAAAGAAAATTTAACAATTGATTTTTAAAATTTAGATATTAAATAATATTAAAATTTATAAGATAGACAAATTTTAATTTTATATCAATTAAAAATATATTTAACCCTTAATTTAATTATTCTTGTATTATTTTTTTATCATATTTTTTTATTAAGTTTTACTACATAAATGTCTTTAATATTATTTTTAAATAAAAACAATTTCATTTTAAATTGTAATCATTAAGTTTGTAAAACTAAAATGACCTTAAATAAAACGCACGGTAAATTAAATTAATTCGTTTGTGACAAGGGAATTAAACAGCCTACATCTTTTCAATTTATTATTTAACTTTTTCCAATATAGGATTAAATATTTTTCTATTTTCTTGACATTAATTTAAATTTTTTTATTTGCTTATGTTTTAAATTTTGATATAATTTTATTTTAAAATTTTAATAATAAATAAATATAATTATTATAGTTCAACGTGTTAAATTTTTTAACATATTTTAAGATGACACTTAAATTGTTTATATTATTTAAATATATTTCAATTCAAATATTAATGAGAAATACTATTTAATAAGTTCAACAAAACTAACGTAGGTTAAAAAATTCATTTTCAGTGATGTTTAAATTTACTGGACAAAATATATTAATTTTTGAAAAAAAGGAGAACTACAAAATTTGTTTAACCTAAAAATATATTATATTTTAAACTTTTGGCTATTTGGGTTAACAAAGCTTTGTCTTTTTCTTTCAGCTTTTATGCGTATTGATTTTAATTCATAATTTTATTCAGAAGCAAAGAGCATAATTTAGTTGCTGAAAGAGACATGTGAGCTTTTCTCTCTCCCTGTTATCATTTGCCTTTTGAAGAACAGAATAAAGTTCACACACAAATTATATACATGCATACATCATCCTCTTACCCCAAATAAAATATTACTATTCAAAATGATTTTATTTTAATATTAAAATATATAATTTAATTTAGTACACAATGACGGTGAGAATATATGTTTTCAGTTACAGATGATCTTAAATATAACGTTTAAAGAATTTATTATAAAGATAATAATTTTAGAAAAAAACTTTTTTGATTCTTGTTATTTTTTAAATTTGATACTTGTATTTTCAACTGCTTTAAATTTTAGAAAACATGTGATTTTATTCCTAAATTTAATATTTAATGATGACAATTTTTTACCTTTACAAATTTGATTGAAAGATTAATTTTATATAATATGTGATATTTGTTTTTTTATATCTAAATTTTGTAAGTATATTTAATCCACTCAGCAAATATTGGACAAAGAGCAAAAAACAAACAAAACTAAAACTGTGAACTTCAGAAGTGCTGCTAGGAGAACTTCAATAAAAAATAGCTTTTTGATTGGATAATCTAAATGTTTTTTGGATTGAGTATTTGGAAGCTTTTTAGATTAGATAATGTGAAGCCATTTTTTTTCTTCACATTATACAATTCAGTTTCGAATAATTCAAAATTTGTTTTTTTTTTTTCTAAAAAAATGACATCTTAAATTTAAAATCCAAAAATGATTTAATTTTTGAATTATACAATCCAAAAAATATTTTGAAAAAGTTATTTGTCAGATTGTACATTCCGTATGTCAAAAGATTGACTTCCAAAGCGTCCAATCTAAAAAAAAAATTATATGGGAGTGCTGGAAAAAGTCATGGAGGTGCAGGAAATAACTGTCTAGATATGAAAATTGAAGGCCCATCTTACTTTGATCCGCTACGGAAACCAATTTTTCTGGCCCAAGCTCATATACTCTCTGGGCCTCATATTATTTATTATTTTATTATTAAACTATAAAAGAACCCTCATTATTAAACCAAGTCATGTTAAATATAGGTTTGATAAAATATCAGAAACATATAATCCCAATAATAAAGCACTTAAATATTTTAAAAAGATTAAATTTGATTATATATTACATACAGTAAATATATTTAATATTATTGGTCAATAAATTTTAATTATGACAAAGCCATGATATACGTTGAATACAATTAAACAGTATTATTAAATGTTATATTTATTAAATTATTAAATATAAAAGTGAAAATTTACACCCTTATTTATATATATATATATATATATATATATATATTAAAAATATGTTATGAAATAAAAGGTAATTATCACATATACTATCCAATAAAGAATTCAAACATACGAATATAACGTTAATAAATAGATAACTCTATAAAAATATAGATCATATTTTATTTATTTACTTTACAATATGATATAAATTGTCTAATACTTTATTTCTCAATCTCTATGTTTATTATTTTTAACTTCTTATTTTATTTAGTAAATATAATATTATGAGTGTTTAATTTTACTTATAATATATTATCTATTATAGTTATTAAAAATAAAATATTCATGAATAAAAAAATATTTTATTAATAATATAAATACTTCCACTTTTATTATTCAATAAAAATAATCAATACGATAAATCTATTCAGTTTTATGTTAATTAATTTAGAAATCATATAAAGGATAATCTATAAATAACCTGTCAATGCATTGAAAATCATGCCTATAAGACTTTTCATTTATGCAATGTAACATATGTTTAGTAAATTAAAAAAAGCAACATTTCAATAAATTGTTAGTGATTAGAATAATAAGAAAATTTAATTTTATGGTACTGTTAATAACTGGAATGGGTGGAAGACAATAGAATGTGGTGGGTATATAAAGCTGAAGAAAGTAAAGTGTTTGATTTTTCATTGGTTGTTTCCCTCTCCGATGCGGTGGGGACAACTCCCATTCCTTTAATTTCCTCATTTTCCCTTATCTCTGATTTCTCTGCAACAATGGATCTCTAGCATTCACCTCTCTTTCTCTCCTCTCTGTGCCTCTCTCCTTATCCTTATTATATTCTTTTACTCCATGCATTCCCAGGTATATTGTTATCCATTCTCTTGCTTTTGAATTTTACAGTTTTTATTTTATTTTTATGAATGTATAAAATGAAAAACGAAATTTTATGCTGCCTCAGATTTTCATCTTATATTCTAAGGGTGATTTGTAAGTTAATGAGTAGATTAAATTCTGTCTGTAAAAAACTGCATTTATTTTTATTATTATTTTTTTTCATGTAACATCATTTGTTTTTTGTTGTACCTTTATTCTGGATTTTTTTTACTGTCATCTGTGTTGGGGATTGTGGTTGGAATAACTATTTGAAAGAGAGAAATTTTGGCAAATTAGAGTAGTAATGTCATGCATTATTTTCTTGTCAGCTTCCTGGTTTATTATGTGACTTTGGGTACAATTTGGATTTTACATTTGCTGATTGAAATGAAATTTGGACAAAGACTAAATTAATTTCCTTTTATGTTTGTCACAACAATATCATGAATTCAAGAGCACCACTGGCACAAGCAAATTATTGCATCTGACTCTAAGGTTTCAGGGTGATATGTAGAAAGTTGTAGAGATGGAAGACAATAAAAAAAGTAAAATGATATCGGCTGTGGCCTTTGTAGAAGGGGGGATTCAAGACTCCTGTGATGATGCTTGCAGCATATGCCTTGAGGAGTTTTCTGCAAGTGATCCTCCAACGGTAATACCTACTTTTGTGGGTCAGAATTCTTGTTTCTCAAATATGTTGAAAAACAAATACGACTTATATGAAAAATAAACTTGCTTACATTTTTTTTTTCTTGTTTCTTTTCCAGCTCACTAATTGCAAGCATGAGTTTCACCTACACTGCATTCTCGAATGGTACATAATATTCATTAGTTTCTCATATGTCTGTGTCAAAATTAAGACTTTATTTGCGTATATTTTTCCCACATCCATCTAACACAGGTTTTACTTTCGTCAATGTCCCATGTGTTAATCTCCTTCAATTTTGATTTCTATTTTGAATATCTTCTTATGCTTAAAACTACTTTTCCCTCCTTTTTCGACCATTTTAACACCAAGCTCAGTCAAATATATCCTAGAACCTTCACATTTCCTTCACCTACTGGTACGGATGCTGGTACATGTGATTTCCAGTCCCTGCATTAAAACATCATCTCCGATAGCTTATAGTGATGGACCATTTTTGGAAGTCATAATTTAATTGACTTCATTGGCAGTATGAATCGATGTTTTGGTTCTCCTGACTTTTGTCAATGTTAAGGCCGTTACCGCTAATTAAGACCGGAAAACCAATTATCTGGTCTATAATTTTTAGTCTGGATTTGAGTTGGAGGAAGGTCTTTTAAATGTAGAAAATATTCCTGTTATACACATATACAATCTTAGTAGTTAATACACTAAAAGTTCTTGTTCTAGTAAACAAAAGAAAATCTGAGAATATACTCTAGCAATTGTTGTTTCTGGCTTTTGTTTCTAGGTGTCAGAGAAGCTCCCAGTGTCCTATGTGTTGGCAATCTATTAGCTTGAAGGATCCTACAAGGTTGGTTATGAATTTGCTTGGAGGATCTGTGATATCATTCTTTTGTTGACTGTGTTATTAAACTTGTATGCATTTTTTGACAGTCAGGAATCGTTTAAGGCAGTAGAGCAGGAGAGGAAGTTGAGAGTTACTACATCAAGAAATGCTTCTCTTTTTCGTCACCGTACATTTAATGATTTTGAAGTGCAGCACGTTAGTTACCAGTCTGAGTGCTGTTTGGTTGTTTTATATCTTAAGCACATTATAGTTCTTTCGTATGTTTATATCAGTGTTTTCTTTTTATCATTTTGCAGTTGCGCATGAATGTAAATGATATTGAGCTTGAAGACCGAATTATTCAACATTTAGCTGTTGCTGCAGCGATGAGGAGAGCAGAGCAACTTGGTCGTAGGGTAGGACGACAAGCTCGTTCATCATCTCATGGTCATCCACACTCGTCAGGGTTATCTAATGAAGAGAAAAATGACCAAACGGGAAGTCCTAATACAAGTCCATCTACTCCAATAAAATCTGACAGATATGGAGTGTTGCAACAGATGCTGCGAGTTCGAACTCAAAGCTCTTCTTCAGCTTCTGGATCTACCAATGATAGGTCATTATGGCCATATTATTTATTTCTTTTCTGAACTCATTCTCCTATCATTGATATTATGTGTTTTAGAATTTAGGGTTAAGGCCTAACTCAACTCACGAAAGTGACTTGTAAGACAAGGATTTCTCTTATCTTATAAGAACTACGTTGACCACATTTCCAGTTGTTGTGAGATCTCAACACACTTCCTCACATCTAAGACTGCTCATATAAAAATTGGAGTGAGGACAAATGTGGGTAGCCAAATAACAACAATGCATTTTCTTAGAAACAGAGCCTGTTAACGAACCTAAGATAAATTCTTATATGCTCTTAGAATTTGAACATAGGACCTAACTTGCAGTGATGAAATAAAAAAATGTAGAATAGACTCTTGTACTTTCTTAGAATTTGGGTTTAACACCTCAAATAGGCTTATAAGATTGTGATTATTCTCACATTATAAGGATTATATTGGTCATATCTTTAGCCAATATGAGATCTTTAAAACATGTTTATTTGGCACACCTTCTCCCTTTATCTCGAAAAGATATAACATTTAATTTGTATTTGTTTATACAAAGGCTACATCTAATCCAATGTTTTGTCATGTCTAGTTGTTGCATTATATTAATTTTAAACTGCTAATTCTTTTAACTCAATTAACGATTTTATAGGAGCTCTTGGTCTCTAACAATATTCTGGATTTCGGTGTAATATATTTCTGTAATAAAATAAAATTTTATTTATATTTTCATAATAGAGTTGAGGTGTGCGCAACAAACATATGCAGGGTAGAGTAATTTACTCAAAATATTTTTTGGGTCATTATTTTTTGCGTGGTCTGATGAAGTTATGCCCTGTGCATTTATTTGCTTGCAGAGGCTCTACTACTCCCTCGTCATCAGTAGATAAAGCAGAGTCATCAGAGTTCCAGTCACATTCTGATTCACTGAGGTCCAGACTCACTGCAGTGTCTGCGAGGTATGATTTTCTAAAATAAAATGGAATGGATGTGCAAGCTTTATTTTTCTAATCAACTCATTTGATATTAACCTATCTTGTGACTTAGATACAAAGAATCAATCTCAAAGGGTGCAAGGGGATGGAAGGAAAGGTTCTTCTGTCGTAGTTGTTCCATGTCAGAACTTGGTTCAGAAACAAGGAGGAGGGAGATGAATGCTGATATTGCTAGTGTATCCCGATTAAAGGAATCCCTTGAATCTAGTGAGAATAGTAAAGCTGTGGGTACTTCTTTGCCTAGTCATATGGAAGATTGTTCCATTGGAGAGGTGAGCAACCACAACGATGTTGAAGTTAGCGGGGAGACCTCTTCACATGATGACAATACTCCACCTGCTTGTTCTGCTACATCACATTTAAATTGAGCTCTTCCTTGTTTCTGTCAATGTATCTTTCCTCAGCATCTCACATTTGAAGGGTAAGCTTTGATATTTGTTTAAATCTTTCTTAAAAGAATCAACTGATCCTACCTTCTGTATATTAACTAAATAACTGCTTTGGTTATTATTATAAATCTCACCAATTAGTAGGGGATACCTTTTGTGCATAGAAGGGGCGAGTCTGCCTTGTACTAGTGGCATTAGTACTTACGAATGTGTTCAGCAGTAATGAAACTATGGATGTCATTTTAATTTTCTCCTATAAGGAATCTAACATAAGATATAATAGTGAGGTAATAATGGGGAGTGAGTAAGGGGGTAAGATGTATTTTAGGGTACAAATACAATTTTAACTCCTTTTTAAAAAACACTTTTATTATAAATACTTTGTATGCTATGGTTATTAGTTAAAGATAAAGATAAAAACACTAAGACTTTTGGAAATATTTCCTCGGGAGAAAAGAATAAGATACTACTTAGGGACGTTCAAGGGCACTGTATCTTCTTAACACCTCACCAACTTTAAACTAATCCCATCTCCATTTTACAACAAGGTTTCTACACATTTATTCCCTCCTCCCTGTTGTAAATAACCAGCCTACCTTTCTATATTCTTTTTTCAACAGTCAGCTAATTAAACAAACTTGGGCCAAACAATTTGCCCATAAATGACTCACCTTGTTCTCAAGGTGAAAGTTCAGGAGCTGCTGTTGTATGAGATTGAATAAATCTCAAGAACCCTCGCCACTGGGCATATCATGCCAATGAATGAGGATTTCTACTTCCTGATTTATTTTTTCCGGGCAATCGGGACTTATTCAGTGTGACTTGTAATTCCATGTCTTCTGTCAATGCCAAAGGTAATAGGTTGAACTACCGAGGAAGGGCAATTGATCTCTAACAATGACATGGAAGACATGGTGAATGGAGCACCTTGTTGGCAGTTGTAATTGCTAAGCTTGCGCGCCAATTGTATTTTGTTTTGTAATTTGATAAGGGCCATAGTACCTTGGTCCCAACTTCTAGTACCTTTTTCTTGCCAAAGTTTTCCTTAGGTAGTGGTGTAGCTTGAGTAGAGCACCAATTTCCTTCCTCAAACTGCACCTCTCTTTTTCTTGGGTCCTTAATAAGGAGAAGTCTTGCTTTATCTGCAACCCTGTATCAAGAAGGCCAAATTAGGCATTCACTTCATGAAAGTTTCTGCAGTCAGCGGTCCTGCGGTCTCCAATTCCATTTTCAGTGCCAATTCAGTTGAATTGGCACCATAATTCACAAGTCACAAATTTGAGGCATTGTTTTCCTCCTATATAATCAGAAAATCAAAAGATGAAACTAGATAATTTTTTGTTGTGTTAGTCCATATGGAACTTCGATTGCATCAGTTATTATCACAAACTTTATGGTGGGAGTAAAGTGTGTGTATGAAACTGTTCATTTTACTAACCCCTTGGTGCGCATTTTATTTTGTCTCAGTTTTTTGACCCCAAAGCTAAATCTCTTCAACATGACAAACTGAGGAGCATACGCCATGGAAATAGTCGCAGCACTTATGTTGAGGTTTGCAGTAAAAATCACCATCAGATAAACAGCTGTGCTTATAGCTAAAAGCTATTGTTTATACGTATATATTTTGTGCCAAACACAGTGAAGGGTTGAACGTGTCTTAAATGTCTGGTGGATGGGATTTTAGATGGACATGTACTATGAACATCAATGTACCTATGGAAGAAATATGTTTTGAAGTTAAAGGGAATTTGTCTTGATTCTTTTACCTTTCGTTTATTTACAAATCGATAATATATGGATGGAGGTGGCAACTAGATTACATGTTTTTTCTGCAAACATCCCAACCTTTTCACATGCATGGTTACTTGCGGTTGCAGTGAAGAACTGTCTGAACAAATTGGTTGTTGCAGTTTCTAATAATTGAAACGATGGGTCAAAGAGTAACAATGTATAAAGTTATCTCAAGGAAAATTTTATTCTTTTTCTGAGATATTCTAAAATGATTTTTACAATTTTTTAAAATAAATATTCACTTTCAATATACGTTTGAAATAATATTGTTCAGAAAGTGAGTGTTTTTATTTATTTAAGAAAAAAATAGATCTTCTCTACCTAATTGTATTTGTTTTTCGTATAGTCAATGGAGTGCATGCAGAATCCTATCATGTTGCATGTATCAATTTTCCTCAACAAAATGGATTATCTAAGTTAACAAAATCGGTTATTTAGTTTAATATAATCGGTGATCTAAATGGGGGTAATCCATCCACTCCTTTTGATGAGAAACACGCATTTGTTTAATCTAAACCCAAACCAAAAATCTCTTTCATATTTCTACAATTTTTTATTTTTGTTAAACAAATAATACATATACAGATATATATTCCTTTTTCCTTTAGCAAACACATTGTCTGAAAGATGAGAAAAAGGGAGTAAGCATAATTTTTGAAGAAAATATTGTTAAATGAGAATTTCTGCAAGAGAGTGCTGATAGTTGTTAGGAGGAGAAATTTGGGAAATGAAAAGCATATGAAAAGAAGATTGGATAGGAAGAGTAATGTTAAATTGAGACGTAATAATCTGGAAGAAGGAAAAAGTTGATGATGAAATTGGATGTGAAGGATTGTAGTAAAAGAGAGGAGAAAAATTGATGGTGGGGTATTATTATAGTAATTTGTTAGTGTGTTGCTTTAGATTTTGCGAATTTTGTGATGCAAGAAAGTTGTAAGATGAGGTGAGGCAAAAGAGGTGGTAGAAGGGTGATTGAAAAGGAAACTGTAAGTCAGAAGTGAACATTAAAATTGACAGAAGAACCACCGGCGGGCGGTGGGTCAGCGTCGGCGTTTTAGGAAGCTTAAAAGTTAAAAACGTAGCCACAGAGTGAGTAGTGACGGTTGAAATTGAAACAGAGAGCGTAGAAATTAATTGAACTCTGTTCCTTTCCCCCGACACCGACACTCTGCCAGACTGCTTCCTTTATCACTCACAATATTCACGTTTCGCGCCTCCTTTTAATAATAATAATATATAAAATCAAACTTCATATTATGAATATTATTCATTAATCATTTAAGATGGAACAACAACAATAATAATTATAATTAAAAAAAAGTTATAGCTTACCTCAATTTGTTGAATAATTAGAGTGAAAATAGAAAGTAGTTAGTGAAAGAAAAATGGAGGTGAGAGTAGGGTTCCAGCACATGAGTTGCCGCGTGGTCCCCACGCACAGGCTGTCAAAGAATACTATGCTTATGCTATTCTGTATTGCTATTGCTATGGTGTTGTAGTATTTCATTTGGTTTCAGAGTTCTCATCTCTCTAACCTCAACCATTAAGCAAAGGGAAAAGCATTGAAAGCTGAGAGACAGAGACTCACCAACCATACCCCACTTCCACGCCTCTTCTTCTCTCTTCTCTCACTCTTTCTCCCTCAGTATCATTTCCCCACCAAAACAACACATAAGCCAACACACTTTCTCTCCCTCCATGAGCGCCATGGATTCTTCTTCCATCTATGGCGTCTCCAACTTTTTCCTCCTCTTCCTTCTCTTCCTCCTGCCACTCTCTTCACTCTCCGCATTCCCTCACAACTCTTCCACCACCCCGCAGATTAACTCCAACTCCATCCTCGTCGCGCTTCTCGATTCCCATTACACCGAACTCGCCGAGCTCGTCGAGAAAGCACTTCTCCTCCAGCAGCTTGAAGATGCCGTCGGCAACCACAACATCACCATCTTCGCGCCGCGAAACAAGGCCCTCGAACGCGACCTCGACCCCGAGTTCAAGCGCTTCCTCCTCGAGCCTCGCAATCTTCGCTCCCTTCAGACACTCCTAATGTCCCACATTCTCCCCGCGCGAATCTCCTCTCGCCACTGGCCCGCCGCCGACCGCCGCCACGCCACTCTCGGAAACCACCACCACCTGCATTTAGCCACCAAGCCCTCCGGCCAGATGACCGTCGACGCCGCCGAGATCCTCCGCGCCGACGACGTCGTCCGCCCCGACGGAGTCATCCACGGCATCGAGCGTCTCATAGTCCCCCGATCCGTCCAGGAGGACTTCAACCGCCGCCGCAACCTCGCCGCCATCTCCGCCGTCCTCCCGGAGGGCGCGCCGGAGATCGATCCCCGTACCCACCGCCTCAAGAAGCCCGCCCCGGTCCCCGCCGGCGCCCCACCCGTTCTCCCTATCTACGACGCCTTGGCGCCGGGACCGTCCATCGCGCCCGCACCGGCACCGGGACCCGGAGGCCCGAAGCACCACTTCAATGGCGAGCGGCAGGTGAAGGACTTCATCCACACGCTCTTGCATTACGGGGGGTACAACGAAATGGCCGATATTCTCGTTAACCTAACGTCTCTGGCCACCGAAATGGGAAGGCTGGTTTCAGAGGGTTACATCCTCACCGTTTTGGCCCCAAACGACGAAGCCATGGCGAAGTTGACGACGGATCAGTTGAGCGAACCGGGCGCACCGGAGCAGATTATGTACTATCACATCATTCCCGAGTACCAAACCGAAGAGAGTATGTACAATGCCGTTAGAAGGTTCGGTAAGGTCAGCTACGATACCCTGCGCTTACCCCACAAGGTTCTCGCTCAGGAGTCTGACGGTTCCGTTAAATTCGGTCACGGCGATTCCTCCGCCTACCTGTTCGATCCCGATATTTACACCGATGGAAGGATCTCCGTCCAGGGAATTGACGGCGTTCTTATCCCTCCGGAGGAAGAGGAAGAACGCACCCACCGCACCCCTCCACTTGTCAAGGTTGCCGCTAAACCAAGAAGAGGTATTTTTTTTTTCTTTTTTTTTTAATTTATTTTAGTTTTGCTTGGTGGAGTTTATTTGTGCATTTCATAATAATTATTATCAGTTGTGAGAGAATAATAGGGATTGACTTGGTCTTAGGTAATGGGTGAGTAGTGTTTGGTTGGAGTGAGTTTAGGGTAAAGGTGTTTGGGTTAAGCACTTTTTATTCTGTGTTAGCTAGCAATTGTGTTGAGAAGAGGATCGTGTTTATATTTATGGCATTGAGCTTTCTGGAAAGGGCTGGTGCGGAATAATTCACCGGCACCACGTGTGAAGCCATTGTTGTGTTTTACTTTCCAAGAAGAGAGTTTTAGTGGATCGCGTGTACAGTGAGTCTTCCCTTTTTCTATTGCTTTATCTTTTGGGAGCTGCCTAACTTGTTTGATCAGGTGTTAGTTTCCACTTTGCACGGATCACAACTATTTTGAGTGAAAGTAGAAGAGAAAAGTTTTACTATGTATGAATGTGTTAGGTTTTTTTAGCGGTGAGGTGCTTGGGAGATACGAGAGACGGTGACAAAAAGGGTTGTCTATTGTGTATGAATTGTTCAGTCTGATAGTCTGTCCCTTTGTCTGTGACTAGTCCATGTGATTCGTATAAAAATAATTGGGTGTGCCAAGCTGTAAGCCATATTCTACTTTCCATATTCATCTCATTATTCTACTCACCCACGCCCTTCATTTTCTTCCTTCATCTATTTTATTTACACTGTATAATAATTCTAGTCAACTAAGCTATTGGTTGGATTATCTTTTTTACAATTTAATTGTTTGATACGAATTTGGGTGGGATATATATAACATTCATTTATTTCATTCACTCTCTCTCTCTCTGAATAAATAACTTGTTTTGTTTTTATGGTTTGCATGTGAAAATGTAATGGTTGTTGCCTGGCTATTGGTTGACTTAACATTTTATTTTACCTAAACGCATGTGGCAGGGAGGTTGATGGAAATGGCCTGTAGCATGTTCGGAGCTTTTGGACAAGGATGCCAATGAACTCGTTCTCTCAACTAATCACAAAAAATAATAAAGAGTGGATGTATGTAAACTCGATGAATGGTAAGTGTTAATTTTAGCCTTTGATCTGTTTTATTATTTCCTCGGATAACATGTGGGTGTGTTCTGATTCAGTTTTGGTTGGATTGAATTATGCAGTTGTAGAGTAAATCATTTGAATACAAAGGAAGCATGGCCAGTCTATAATCGGAGAGCGATTACACGGAAGATAGCGAAAACAAATTTTCTGTCATTTTGTTTCATACTGTAATTACATACCATTTTTTTATTAAATTTTTATTTTATGTTGATTCTCCGTCTCTATGGGTAAATAACCGACGCCCCTTCTTGGTTGCCTTTTTTTTTTTTGTTGATTGTATGTATGTGAATCAAGTCATACATAATCTACTTTATTATTATGATGTCTTCCAAATGATTATGATTATTATTATATTATATTATGCCTCAGAATTTCCAACTCGATTTCTTGAGCAGAATTTTTAAAGAAAGAAAAAGAAAGAAGGTATGAAATGGACCTCTGAAGTGAAGTATTCTTTTGTATTTAAAGGAAGAAAGTAAAAGGTTGTGATTGGAAGTGAAGGTGTGGTTGATGAAAGGTAAGGAAAGGAAGTAGGTGGGATTAAATTATTTGGTGAAGAAGAAGACAGAGCAGCTAATGGTCTTACATTGCTGGGCCTCGTTGGTGTCGGTTATTATAATATTCAAGAAAACCCTTTCACGGACTTCCAAATAAATAAAAAAATGTTTCGGTTATCACTTTCATAACATTATTAATGCTTTTCTGTATAATACTAGAAAATCAAGTTTTTCATTTTTTTTCTTTTGAAGAAAACTGTTGACGTAAAAGATAAAAATGTTCATGCGAGTCAGAGGAACATAGAATAAGGATAAATCAGCAACATAGAAAGTAAGAAAATATGAAGAGAAATGTAGATTGTGGTAAATAAAAGCATGAGTTGGAGTCTCTGATTAAAATGTTTGCGTTTATTTGTTTGATGACGAATGACACACGGGTACGATTTTATGTCTCCACATACCTTTCTCCATGCATTTTTTTAACCAACCTCGATAAACTATTATTCTCTTCTTTCTTTCCACTTGTTCTACTTATATCCCATACATAAATAACCCTCAATACAATTTTCTTGACAATAACACCTACCTTTAAACTATTCTCTACATCTCATATTTTTAAATCATTACATCATCAACTCATTATCAAATACATTGTCTAATAGATATTTAATCTAAGAACATTTATTGTTTTTTTCCTTTATGAATCCATTGATGAAAGTCACTGCAAAAATTGGAAATAATTTAGCATGCAGACCCATTCAATTGTGCAACAAATGGAAAAGGAAAAGTTTAGAATATGCATTTACCTAAATGTTAATGTAGTGAAGGTTTCCAAATTGTGATTCTCTTCAATGCTCTTTTTATTCAAAGTAAACATAACTGGAGCGTGTGACATTGAATGCATAAGTTTAAAGAGATAACAAACTCAAAATTTAATTTTCTTTTGGATAAATGTTAAAACTACATTCTTTCCTCCTTAATTCAACTTTATTGGAAATCACACACAAATTACTAGTTTCCTTTCCATGTCTTATTATTTAATGAATATCACTGCTAATTTTCGATTCTTTTTTATAAATTTTAATCAACAAAAGAATGCGTTAAATTAAAATCCTTAAATAATTGTCAGTAGATTCATATAATTAAAATCCTTAAAAAATCTTCATAAATTACCATCTATGTTGCTAATTTTTAATTTGCGTGCTGCGTAAAATAATACAAAATTTAAAGTTATTAGTAATATCATATTTTAGATTTGACAACATTGAGTTATTATTGTCACTATATTGACAATCAAAAGTGATCTATATATAGTTTCAACATTATCATTATCACCAATTTTATCATTTTTCTCTTAATCATTGTCTTTTTAACTCTAAACATTAACTTAGGTTCTCTATCAGATTAATTTTGCTGTCATATTTTTGTTTAATTTATTTTGTTCGGTTCTTATAACACCATAAATGAAGTATTTTGTTTATTATGATTATATGTGTTAGACTTAACATTGTTAGTATAGTTTTTGTATATTTTTTAAAAATCTCGAACAACAAAGGTTAAAAGCAAGTCTTGTTCTAAAGGAAAAAAAAAAGAGAACAAAGCGTTCATCTCTTCCCAAAATTTGACATATTCTCTTGAATTATTGATTCATCATCTTGTCCACTCTAATATTCTTGCCGCCTATATCTTTTGAGGTCATTTTCAATTAGTCAAGGAATGTCTCTTTTCATAATTTACATTATCTTCTTAAGCTAAATACTAAAAGGATGCTTTTTTTGTAATTAATATTTACTTTGATTTGTGCTAAATGAAATAAAAAAACAGAAAAGTAAACAAAAAAAAAAACAAATTTTTTTTATGAAGTTATAAAAATTTAACTGGGCACAATGCTACGAAATTTAATTCCTCATATTAAAACACCCCCGAAAAAAGAAAGTGTTTCAATTTTGAACTCAAGTGTTAGAAGAACAATATTTTAATTATTTTTATATATTTGTTTTTTTAATGTAAATTTATTCAAAAATTGTTCTGAGAGCGCACAAAGTGTTTGATTAGATTTCTTTTCAAAATTTATTAATTTTTTATTTTTCTAATGCTGAAAAAATGGAAATAAGTTTTGGACACAATTCTTGCATCGGTTTCCTTTTATCCTTCCCTGAAAGTTTTCTTTAATTTAACTATAAAAGAAAAAATGACAAAGGAGAGTAAACATTTGAAAAAGTAGAATACAAAGTCCGTCATATTTTCAATGATGATGAACTAGTTTTGTTCAAATTAATGACTTGTATGGAAGTCAGTCACATAAAAAGAAGAATGCAAGTGTTAGTCAGTAAAAATAATAGATCATACGGTTTTTTTAGTTCTATAAAAAGGCGAAGAGAAAGATATTAAATGGTAAAATTGAAAATAGAAAACAAAATAGAGTATTCCTTCTTATACAAGTATAGATATCTTTCTAATTTTAAATATTTTTTCATAACAATAAGAAATTTAATTTAATTTTTCTATAATTTTCACAACATAAATTTAAATTTATATCACATTTCTAAATAAGGATAAATTGATAATCATTTAATTTATCAATTAAAACATTCTTCTAATCTATCATATTCATTACATTGTTCATAAAATCTCACAAACTTTTCATCTAATCCGTGCATTTATCATTTCAAATCTCTTTTTCTAAATAACACCACAATCAATGGCGGATTATTATGGTGGCAGGGAGGGGCCTTGGCCCCCACAAAAAGTTTTGAATTTTTTTTTACAATATGTATTTTTATTATTTTTATTATAGATATTAGGTATTTTTATTTTATTTTGTTATAAATATTAAATCAAATATTTTATTTCTTTTATAAATATAATAAATAATAAAATATAAAATCAAATATAATAAAGAATAAAGATTAAAAAGATTTATCAAGATATTTTATATTATTTGTCTTCATTATAGGTTGTGTTTTTCACAAATTGTTCTCACATTTCATTCTCATCTATTTTTCTTTTCGTTTTTGAAAAGAAAAAGATCTATTATTTTTTCTCTTATTTCTTCTTTATTCTCTTCTATCCTCGAGGAAGAAAAGAAGAAAGTAATTATTTTGTCTCACTTGATAGTGAAATATTAGTTCAATCATTTATTTAATGAGCCTCTTTTATATGTTTATGCCTTGAGTTTCTTACAAATTGTTCTCATCTTCCATTCTTACCTATCTTCTTTTGTTTTTGAAGAGAAAAAGATCAATTATTTTTGCTCTCATCTCTCAAATGTTCTCTTCCATCCTAAAAAAGAAGGTACGTAATTCTCTTTTATCTCACTTGATAGTGAAATATTAGTTTAATAATCTATTTAATGAGTCTCTTTTATATTGATTTTTTATTTTATGAACATAGAAGAAAAAATGATTTTATTGTGTGTTTTTTATAATTGAATTTTAAGTGTGGTTTGATTGTCATCGAATTTTCTTTTGGTATTTATGTCTCTCAATTTTTTATTAGATTATGATAAATCATTTTTTAGTATTTTTTTTTAAATAGGTATATTGATGAAGAATAAAAGAATAGATTCATTAGATTATCGTTATACTAAGTTATATATTCATTTTTATTGTGTTAGTGACAATAATGAAATGTATAAATTTTGGATGTATTATTTTGGCTCTCCCGACAATGTTGGTCAAGATCCGCCAGTGACCACAACTCAATTTTATCCCTTCAAATTCATTCACTCCTTCCTCTCAAGTCCATTTTTTAATCCAAACACTACCTTGAATCTCTATATGTTCCTTTAAAAGAATCTTAACAACATAACATTAATTAATAAAATATAATTTTAATGATTTTTTGGTGTATTATATGATTTCAAACTAAAAGCAATTAATAATTATAAACTATAAGCTCTTAATATTTTCAATAATACATCAAAAATACTAAAATAGTGTTATATCATTTCAAACTAAAAGCAATTAACAATTCTAAACCATAATTTCTTAATATTTTCAATAATACATAAGAAAATTAACAAAAGTATATGATAGTATGCTATATAACCTTTTCATGAAAAATATCACCCGCCTTACTCCAAAATATCATATTATTTTACTAATATACAAGATATTAAAACAGGAGAGGGATATAAAATATAAAATAATAGCTTTACACTATAATTCAATCACAAATAACCGCATGATAAATTCCTTGACTTTCAAAATAACAGTTGTAATAACCATACTAATTAACCCTCTTTATGTTCATAATGTTTTCTCATTGAATTTGTACCATAAAGCTGCAATAAATTTACTGAAGAGAGTGTAGAAACAAAAACAAGAAAATAAAATATTGTTATTAAAAACTTTCTACTTTATTTTCTTTATTATTTTGAAAAATACAATATTTAAGAATAAGAAACAATTTGTTCGAAAATATAAATTATTTAGTGGTTAAAGTTTCTTATTCCATAAAATATCATCTTCCACCCATCAAAACATTTTGGAGATGTTTTTCGTAAAAAGAGATGATCATTGATTTTCGAAAAAAAAGTTCATAATTGTTTATCGCGTTATATGATATAACGAAAATTATCATGAATTTTTATTCGATATAAATTCGTATTTGATATTTTAAAATATTTTATAATATTTATTAATTAAGTATTTAATAATATTTTTATGATGATAATAATTTATAATTTTTTATGTTAACAATTTTAATATATATGATTTTAGTTTGAATTCATTCAATAATAATAATAAATTATATACCTTTTATAATATATATATATATATATATATATATATATATAATATATTGTTTTTTTTTTTTTAGTATTATATCTCTGTATCATAGATTATGTTTCAGAAAATAAATTCCACGTGATAGGAAAAGTGATAAGGTGTACGAAGAAAATAATAGGGACAGAAAGTCATTGCTTATTTTTTCATTTGATTCGTTAATTATAGTATGGGCCACCACTATTGTTTAGCCCAATAACAAAACACAAATTTTTGTCCTGGTTTTACTAATTAATATTCACGTACTTAAAAGACGTATTTATTTATCTGTCTATTTAAATATTTTAAAATAATATTAATTGAAGGGATAGGATCTCATTTAACACCTGAGATAGTCAAGTGTGATGATCTCCGCGGTTTATTTTTTCAAACTAGTACTTCATATGGAAAATATGTTACACTAATAAGGGTTATAATCTCATTCCCAAGAAATTTGGTTGGAGAAAATCATTCTCGTCATAATTTTATGAAAGAAAGATTCATTCCCATTATATAAAAAGATAAAATGAGAGAGAAGTATTTAAGCATAATTTTAACTGAAGAATTGAAGAATAAGAGACAATTTGATCTGTTAAATACAATAATGACTTGCTGAACATAAAAAAGATCAACTCTTATTTCGAATAATACTCGGCTTATGATGAACATGAACCAACCTCTGTATTCACAATGATAAGGAAATAATTAACAACATACAACTCTAATCTTACATAATCTTACATAAATCTACACTCCAACAATAACCTCATACGACACAAGCTCTGTCGTAGTAGAATTCAGAAGCAGTGCAGTATTTGATGCATGACCTGGTTCAGATTGTAACGCCATGTCATTTTTGCATTCAGAATTGTTGTCATTTGGAACTTGGAATTCTTTGTTTTCTGCGCTTACATTTTCCTCAGACTTCACCTTGGAGTAGGTTTTTCTGACTTGTTTCTTTGAAATCACATCCTTTTGACCCTTACCCTTGTTTGAATCATTCTGCTGTTGTTTCCCACGCGGGCTTGAGCAACACTTATCTTCTCCTGAATTGTTGTTCATTTTAGGTTCTTTGTGCCTTCCAAGCTTTGGGGATTTTGGGCGTGTTGTTGGTATCTAATTGGTTCATCAAATACATCAGAATATATGCGTAAAGAAACAAACAAAGAATGCCAAAAGATGAAGCCCCTTTAAAGAATCTATTACCGAAGAAAGATTAAGGATTAAAGATAGATCATTGATTATGAATGTAGGCAAACATTGTTCATAATCCCAATTGGAAGTCAAGTTTTAGACTAGTTACCTTCTTAAGCTCAACTTTAGGAGGTGGTTCCTTGTAGAAATTTGGCATTGGAGTGGCTTTGAATGTCAGGCTCTTCCTCAATAGCTTGATCTCTGCCTCCTGGTTTTCCTGGGGAAAATTCAGAGCAAAACATGCAGAGGAGACAATAAGCTTAAAGCAGCAGATAAGCTTTTAGTGAAAATCTAAACCACAATGTGCATGTTAAGTTATTGTTGTGAGATATACCTTTGATTTTGCTTGTAGGTTAGTTTTCTCTGCTTCCTTGGCTAGAGTTTTTTCCTCCAACTTTGAGAAAAACTGAGTAAAAAGGCATAACTTAGGATTAACATCTGTTTCCGGCATTGGTAATATAACATCGACAGGGTCCAAGGTTTAAGCAAAACTACCTCCTTTCGTTTTTCAGCTCTTTCTTCCAATCGCAAGGAAAATCCAATTCCACTGCTTCTCAGACGAGGAGTAGCACTTCTGACAACACATGAATAAAAAGTTTTCACAACATTTTAGTTAAAGTAGAAGAGAAAAGGAAGCCGGTTTAGAATTGAAAGATCTCAAATCCTATAAGAAATAGAAGAGAAAGGATGAAAATGTCCTCAGAGTTAAAGGCTATAAATCATACGAAGTTGCGGAATGGCAATCATCATCTTTATTTGGTTTTGCAGATTTTGCTGTGTTTAACACATGATCAACAAGTCTGCAATAATGTAAAAACCATAACGTGACAGTTTCATGATTCCATTCAGCAATCTTCTGAACATAAATTTTCCAATACATGCACAAGGATTGAGTTATCTCAAACTGAAAATTATTGATAGCAACACTATAGAAGACTGAAACAAAAATGTATAGAAGGATTTAGTAAATCTTGTGAGGTTGGTGGCTACTTACAACGATGCCTCAGAAATTTGGCTCTTGGTGGCTAGAGTAACTATAGTAGTCCTTCCAAACTGTTAGACATAACTAAAGTCATGAACATGGAAACCAATGATGAGAGGCAATGAAGTTGTGCAAAGAAATTGAATGAGGAATTGAAAATCTCTACCGCAGAGTGTTTCACTCCAGAGTTTGTGGACTTGTTTAAATGACGAATGGGGGCATAACCTTGAACGTCTTTAACTTTTGTCTTCACAATATACCCATCAATGCTTTTCTGCATAGCATCTTCCCCAGATGATCTGGGTGGGAAAGAAACGCTTTGGGAAAGGGATGGCCTTTGTTTCTGAGCCATTGAACTTAGACCCTTCAAATTATCTCTGCCATATTTGTTGCTCTTGGAACCAACACTTGCTCTGCCACCATTTTCCTAATCACGTTAACTTAATTAGTAAGCGTGCATTACGAGTTCTAACTAAAAACACCACTGGTAGTTTAGTTCAAACAAATAATAATTCAGATACGTTCTGTATGATACCTTAGTGGCACCTTTTGAAGTTTTGGAGGCTTCAACTGCAGCAGAAATGGGGTCTTTAGCCTCTTCATTCATGGTCTGAATTTCTGCACCATTACAGTCCTTTTCATCTTCTTTCTTGATACTCTCCACCTTGGTTGTTATCCCGATAACACGCTTCTCTTCCTCCACAGCAAGCCCGTTTTCAGATTCCATTGTGGTGTTAACAATTACGAAAACGAAGTGAGGAGAAAACAGAAGAGTTGATTGGTAGTGCAGAAAAGAGAAGACAGGAGAATGGTGGTTTTAAAGTGTTTGATAAATTTGTGGGAAGAGCTTTCAGGAAGGGGATAGACAGATTAACAGGAACTGCCACAACACAATGACTTTTGTACCACTCCCTAACTCAGTAACTGTCACTGCAAGCAAACTTCTTTTTCTTCTCTCGTTTAACTGTCACTCCTCTTTTCTTCTTTCTTAATCACCTCAATTCTAATAATCCATCATTTCCCTCACATCACTTCTTCCATAGTTATTATCTTTCCCCAAGGAACCTTTCTTTATAATGTTTATGGTTTGGAGGTTCTGTTGTGGCAGAGACAAATGTACGTGGCTGTCTGTCCCCAAAATGCTGACCATGGTTCAACCGATTTGCAATCAATACGATGATGCTTGTTTCTTCTGAATATTTTAGTTTAAACACATTAAATTTGGGTTGGTTCATGTGATTACAAAGATTAGTGAAACACATAATTCCAACCTACAAGACACAGGATTCGGTTAAACTCTTATAATTAGGAATTCAAGTTTAAGATTAAGTTTCACATTAGTTATACGGAAAGAAATATAGTTTTATATAAAAATAAAGATACATGAATTCATTTAAATTTTGAATTCAAAACGGTATCAATTCTTTATATGACTGAATTCAGATATGATCGATGTTATTGTATTTTTCCTATGAAACCTCTTATAAAAAAATCATGGTGTGTGAAAGAAGGGCAGAAAAGTAATTTTAGAAGGGTTGAGAATGAGAATGGTGACAAGTGAGTGTTGTTGGATGACATGGCAGGAGGAAGGAACATGACTGGTGGCACGTTAGGCCAACCTTGACAAGTACCCCACCACCTCCCACCAACCGCGCGCGTCAGCTGCCACAACGTGCAATCTTCCATTCTTTGTTTCATAAACAAATTTTATTTCTATGTATTCTTACAATTATATTTTAATAACAAAATAATCTTACTAAACGTAACAATAAAATATTAATACATAATTTTTTATCTATTCGGTAACTAAAATAAAGATGTACGTGTTAATATTAAAATTTGTGATACTTACCAGGTTTCATAATTTTTGTACTCTTTATCCAGATTTCGGAGCCAAAGACAAGTAAGAAGTAACCGTTGAACGACAAACCGATCTTCATGTGATAGTGTCGTGATTATGCATTTGGTGGGGTCACATGTCCAAGTAACTAATCAATAACATACAACAATATTGCAAAAAAAAAAAACTCAGTTCACATATTTAAATTATATTACATTTAATTAATATTAAATTAATTTATAGAATTACTAAATTAGTGCTTGTTTGATTACATTAAACTTTTGAGTTTTTTTGGGTGGAGGTGGTACGTTGCTTTCTAGGCAAGAACAAATCTAGCCACCTCCTTTTAGAGTTACACTTGTATCCTGTCTAAGAAAGGAATGCCATTAAAAACTATGGTAAAATATATCAGAGAAATATAGTAAAACACTTAATATTTATGATGTATTATGTGCTTAACTCAATTCAATCTTGCGTGCATTTGTGTGGGCGGAGCGTGCTCTCTACGCGCAAACGTGTAATTATGGTTTGCATGGCTCCGACAGGTGGACCTCCATTCATTGAATCTCTAGGTAACATCCACGTGCGTGCCCTAATACTTGGACTCGCTTTATGTTATGTTATTTTTGTTTTAATTATTAATATTATTATATAATAAATTTAAGTGAATTAGAGTGTAAAAAATTATTGTAAAAAAAAAGAACAGGAAAAAAGGGTTCGTTGATAAGGTGAAGTTACCTTTAATATTGTTTTTAACCATGAAAATAACAACTTTAGTGACAACATTCCTCTTACATCTGATTGGACTGTGAAATATTTGACCAGGTGATAGACAAGAGTCACCAAATCCATTAAACACTTGAAGACAAAATGGCCTACTTTGAAAAGAAAACAGAATTAATTAACTTAAGAATTTAAACAGCCGAATCCCACTCATTGATATGCCAGATCTTAACTTGTGGACAATGAAATGGTGTATGCACTACTATTCAAACCATAATGTTTTTTATAAATGGCCATGTCCCCATTATTTTTCTCATAATATGTCTGAAACCACCGAAATTGAATTTGTCCAAAAATCTCTATCCATTTGAATAACATTGAAAGGATTTCAGTGTGTCTAGCTGTGAAAGATTGAAGACTTAAAAGTGTTGATTTTTCACTGACTGTACATAAAATGAGAGAAAGAGAGAGACAGAAAGAGACAAGAGGCAATGATAACTTAAAGAACAGCATATAGCCAACCCATATGCATACCCCCAACAAATTCAGACCCTAATTAAAGCCACTGACTTCAGTTCAGACATCTTACATTGCCCACATCAAAATGCTTCAACAATAGTTGAAAGCAAACAAAAGGAGTCAAAAACCGAGTCATATGTTTCTCAGTATAAGACCAGAATAGATATGTGGTGAATAATTCTTACCATTCAAATTAACCAATATCGGAATATTGGATCCATCATCTTATTGTTAGGCTCATGAAAATAATATGTCTTGAAAAATTTCATATCGTTTAGAATAACCAATTAAGTGAATCTTAATGATTATATAATGGATTTTAAATTCATGATGTTCCTTGTTCTGAGTTAAAAAAATTTCAAACTTATATTTGACTATTCTTATTCATTAATACTCTTAATAAGAACGTGGTGAGGTTTAGATTAAATTATTATTTTGGAGAACATGGATATACTTGGGATAAAAAAACATAAGTGTGTTGTCTATGTATTTTTTTGTGTTTATTTTATTTATAGATTTAATAAAGTGATTCTGGAAGATTTTTCAAATACTTACTAATAAAGGAATTTTGCTCCCATTTTAGCATTTGTTTTTCTGTCTTTCTTCTTCACGTGCTTTATAAACACTCGGTCATCCAGACTCACTCACATGAAGAAATATGTAATGAAAAGCCGTTCTCATTTCTAAATTGCGAGAAAAAAATAAGTCTTGGTAAAACGTTACGTGTATTTAATATTTATTGTTCTCATTTTTGTTTATAATATAGTCAAATGTTTTCACCTGACAATGTTTTCTTCTTTTTATTTTTTCTCTATTAGAGTTTTCAGTATTTCTCCAAATTCTACAAACAATTGTCAGTGTTTTTGAATTGGGAGTGAAAGGTTGAGACTGGTGATCATGGTGAGAATCTGTATGGTCATTTAGTAAGCTGAATGAAGTGACGTATGAGTTTAAAATGACAAAATCTTGATATTTAGATTATGGTAGAAGAATAGAGAGACAGAATGGTGTGTTTCTTATCCACAAGGTCAATGAGATGATGACTCATTAATACCATGGGCCTTGCTTACTTCGATGTCCTTTAAAAAAAATGAAAATTATATTTGATTTAGAGAGTGTCATTCTTACTCTAAACTTGGCCTCCAATTTTAAATGTTAAATTGTAAAGATTTAGAATTGAATTGCTTTTATCCCTTCTATATGTAGATTGTTTCACATTATAACTCATAAAACATCATAGGAGAGACAGAAATAAAAGTGAGATAGTGATATCTCTTTGACATTAGGCAAGTCATCACAATCCTTTGAACCCTAAGTGTTAAGCATGACAAGCACCCCTTGAAAAGCTCCCTCCACCAACTCCATTCTCAAGTCTCATCACTTCATCTTAACTTCATATCAATTCTCCTCTACATAACTTATCAACATTTTTACAGAAAAATAGCCCCTCACAAAGCTTTTCAAAAGAAGTTAATTTCACCATATAGTGGGAGAAAAATCATAAATTTCCACTTTTTTTCAACACACTGATAGTGCCTCCCTAAATCCAATGCTAAAATCAGTGCCACCCTTTATCCTGTTTATACCTAAATCTGCATTTCCTTTCAGCATCATAGCCACAAATTCATTGTAGTCTATTCGGCCATCCTGAAAGGGTAAAACATGAACATAACCACGTCATAAAAGATTAATTAAATTTGGAATATCTTTGCAGCATAAATTTAGTTTAACATATATAAAGAATTATGTAGGCTACTCATGACGTAACAGCAAAAAAAAACAATGTTTGGAGTGTTAGTTTGTTTACTTTTCATTACATTATACTGTAAAATGTACTCACGTTGTTCTGATCAGCTTCTTGGATCATTTCCTCGAAGCATACATTCTCAATACCAAATTCTTCACAAGCTTTTTGAAGCTCATCTTGAGTGATGTAGCCGCTTCCACTTCTATCAAAAAATGAAAAAGCTGCAACTAAATGATCTTCTCTGTGAACTTTGTTTAAATGCAATGTTGCAGCTATGAATTCTCTGTAGTCAATTGTGCCACTGTTATCAACATCTGCCTGCAATCAGAAACAACATTGGGAGATAGATTATAAGAATGTGCTACTAAAAGTTATTGTTGTTCACTGTTTTACTTTTCCCTACTTGCATAAGAATGTTTCACTAAGTCATACTCAAAGAGCTTTCCCGTGTAAAATTAATCATAATCTAAGCCAAGTTAAAAACATATGAAATCCTATATAGGATTACTTCTATTGTTCTACTTAATAGTATGAGTCCTAACTCCTAAAACGATAAGAATCCTACTTTACCAAACAAGAAAAAAAGGACAAAAATGTAGGTTTGTATAGTGACATTAAGGAAATTGTAAGATGATTCTGTACTAATACTTACAGCTTGCATCAGATCCAAAATTTCTGGTTCACTGAGATTATTACCAAGCATTTTCAATCCAGCCTTGAGCTTTTCTAAAGTAATTTGACCACTGTTGTCTGTGTCTATCATCTTAAACGCTACTTTCAGTTCAGAAATTTCTTCTTCTGAGAGGTTCTCTGCAATAACCTGTAGAGAGCAACATGGAAAATAGTATGAGGACTCGACTTGAAAATTTCAAATAGAAGTTTGTTGATATATTCTACCTTGCTAATAGAATTTATGGTGCAGAGTTATATGCTAGAAAGATTTCTTACTCTAAGAGCCATTTTCTTTAGCTTGTTCATTACAGAAAACTGCTTCAGGCGACTCAAAACTGCAGAATCAAGAGGCTTGTCTGGAGCAACTCCATCGACTTGAATCCAAGGGTGACCTGCAAAGAATCAGCATGTTGTCATCTACAAGGTTGTAACATAACATCAACTCATAATCTTTTGTGACAATGACAATTAGTACTCACTAGTCAGAAAGTCCGATATAATGCCTAATATTTTGTCCAAAATCTAAGAAACTCTTTCTTAGAAAAGTGTTTGATAAAATTGGAAAGACGTGATAGCACAGTAACCAGTGACGAAAAATCATGCATTGATTTTTTAAAAGGTTTTCACTGTAACTTTGTATGCGATCAAAGAGAATGTCAGCTACCAAAAGAATAATAACAAGTCCATGCTAAAGAAAACACGACAGCATAATGTGATGCCTAATGTGGTATTGAAATGTCATTCACTAGCATCTAAATGGAATACTGGTACAGAAACTTACGAAGAACTTCATGTGCTGTTATCCGTTTTCTAGGATCTCTAACAAGCATCTTCCTAACCAAGTCTCTAGCACTTTCAGAGATATTAGGCCAAGGATCTGAAGTGAAATCGAGATCACCATGCAAAACTTCTTCAAATATCTCTTGCTCACATTCTATCATCATGGAAAATTCATTTTAGAATCAGCAGAAACTTTAGCAAGATACAAAATTAAGCAAAATGAATGAATCACTGAAGGGCTAGAAATCTTAATGAATGACTCTTACCACCCCAGAATGGAGGTTTTCCACATAAAAGAATGTATATGATCACACCTGCACTCCACACATCAGCTTCTGGACCATAATGCCTTCGTAGAACTTCAGGTGCGATATAATAAGGACTTCCAACCACGTCCCTAAAAGTTTCCCCTGTAACAGACCAATGTCAGTGAAATGCAATCACAAGAATCATGTAATTAGAACATTACAGAACATTCATTCTATTGTATTAGGGAAGCATGAAGGAGCATGCTCCATCTCATATCAAACAATCTGGTAGATTGATTTTAAAGGGAAGCAAATTAATTAGAGTTTAGTTTTCTTGAAGAATTGTAAACTTTAGAGACATTATTCCTGATAAAAAAGACAGGTAAGGTTTATAGATATCTTTAATTCAAGAGTATTATAATATCCTCTCATGAAGTTTCTATTCTACAGTATCACAGTGTTCTTAAAGGCCATTTTATTAAGCTCTTGCCTTAATATTAAAGTCTTGGAGTTATACTTTTATAATTTTTGAAACCAATTTTCATGGAAACAAAGTCACCATAGTTCTATATTATAATTTGGTTGTCTAGCAGGGAGGGACAAAGGAAGGAAACGAACATTTCATCCAAACCTGGTTTGAAGAAAACAGACATTCCAAAATCTATGGCCTTAAGTGTGGACTCTTCATTCCCATCAACAAAGAGAAAATTCTCAGGCTTAAGATCACGATGCATCACCCCAAGGGAGTGGCAACCTTCTACAATACTAACTATAGTCCTTGCAAGTTTAGCTGCTTTTCTCTCTGTGTAATGCCCCTTATCCACAATCCTATCAAAAAGTTCACCCCCTTCACATAACTCCATCACAACATAAACTGCAACACCATCCTCAAAAGCCCCTTTAATTGATATCACATTAGGACACCCCTCCAAGTGATGCATTATCTCAATCTCCCTCCTCACATCTTCCACGTCTTCATCTATCAGCAGTTTCACTTTTGGAATGGACTTGCAAGCATACTTTTTCCCAGTTGCTTTCTCAGTACACAGGAATGTTGTTCCATATTGTCCCTTTCCAAGCTCTTCTCCCAAATTATAGTACTCCTTAAAGTGACCACTTTTTCTCTTCAAAATTGACTCTTCTTGAAGCCCTATTGCTACCCTCTTGACTTTACGGGGTATTTTTTTATTTGCAGGCTCTGAAGGCATGTTAATCTCTTTGTTAATTTCCACCACTCGTGGAGGCTTTTCCTGAACATTCTCTGGAGCATTTGTGTCTTCAGTTTCAAGTGAAGTTGGATCAGAAATTTCTGTGACCACCGTTTGATGATGATAAGGCCACACCAATGAACTCCGAAAAAAACAGGAAAACAGTGTATAATCCGAGGTTTTTGACCCGACACAATTGTTTCCCATCTTGCACTTGCTACTTCCTGTCTGTGACTTGCATGTAAGAAGTAAGAAGCAAGAAGCAAGTGAAGCCCAAGATCACATTCGATTTTCTGCACCAACCCCACTATAGCCTAAATCCAGCATGTGAACATGGAAGGAAGAATCAGTGGATATTTGAAGAAGAAGGTGAATGGTTTGCATCAATGAATCAAACCTTTCTATGGATACAAAAGTGAACGAGAAAAAAACTATGTATATGGGTGATTGTGAAGGCGTAAAAGTGGAAGTTTTCAAAGGAGTGGAAAGTGTAAACGGGAAAAAAAATTGAGCCGTGTGACACAGTCCAAGTGGGAAAAGGAAAAGAGAAAATTTTGATGTTATATAGATGGAAAAGACAGTGGAAATGATCCACTCATGATGACTCAGGAGAAAGAACATTTCATAGTTGCTTTTTAAATACGAAAAAAATTGTGCTTCTATATTTTCTTTCTCTTCTCTTAGATATTTCATTAATGAGATTAGTTGAATTGAAAATTGTGTTATATACACAAAAAAACACGTTCATGAATGGAGTGATTAGGTATGTTGAAAACGAAGAGAAATGGAGGGAAAGACAAGTGACAGTTACCGGTTATTTCTTTGTTTAGATTGTGTAAACGGAGAATGTTCCAAATGTTGGAGCAAAAACGCGTGTGGCCAAATCCAATGGTAGTAGCAGAATGCCACCTGTCCACTGGACGGTTCAGATTTCTTTATTCAAGAATGCTGGCTCATAATTTCTAATATATATTAGTAGTTTTTTAATAAGATATTGGATAAAATTAAAATTTATTAGAAATTATATTATAATGAAAGATTGTGTAAATGTTATTTTATGTTAAACTTATTTTAAATAATTGGGTTCAATTTATATAGATAGAAATGTATAGATTAAAAATGATAAATTAAAATACTAGAGATTGGGAAAATTACATATAAAATTAAAAAAAAAAAAAAAACTTCTCGAGATATTCTGACTAACAGGGATGCTTCACGGGAAGCTCCAATCCTCCGGCCATAGCCGGTATTCTTGTCTTGTCTTTTAATGTATGTGTGTTTTCTTTTTCACTTAAGTCGATATTATTTGGAGAAATTGCAGTTATTTTATCAGAAGTTTATGCTAAAATATTATTATTTGTTTCCTAATCTTAACAAAAATGTTTTATTTTATCTAAAAATATCGTATGAACTAAAGCTTAAATGAAATTTAAAAATTCTAAAATTTTAAAATATAAAAGTATAAAAATAAAATCATTTTTAAAGTGTAAATTTTTTATTTTATTGAAACAGGAGATAAGTAAGTATTATTTATTAAAAGCGTGAAAAAAATGTGAATTTATTTTACTCAAACGCATAAAAGAGATATTTATTCTAAAGTTAAAAAGATTTATCATTTAACATAACCGGAAGAAAAACAATTCCTCTTTATTATTTTAAAGTGTTTTATTTTAAATAAGTTTAGAAGCTTATAGACACATAGTAAATTAAGAGATAACTATGTAATAAGCTCGACTGGAATTTTAAGTCAATCGTACTTATGATGTCGAGTTTTAACACAAAACATTATATGCTCTAAATACAAATATAAATTGCAATAAGTTTTATTTATTTATTTATTGTTTTTTTTTATCCTTATGTAATAATACATTTAAGTTTTCGTTCTTAAAGATGGGACAACTTTTGATTATATTTTTCAAAGTCTTTCTTGCTTTGTGTCAAAAGCCTTTTAAATTCTGATGTCAAAATATTTTTTCACGGGTTATTCAATTAAATAATATTTTTATTTTTCTTAATTTTCTGTTGATGGATTTTAATTTCTATAATTAAATTTATTTTTCTTTAATTAGCATTAAATACTCAATATTTACTTGTTACTGTTAAAAGTATTTTATTAATTGAATTATTATTTTTTAATATTTTAGTATAAAAGTTTAATTGCCGATACTTCTTATTTCAATATTTTTATGATCAATGTATAAAATCATCAATGTCAATTAATTCTTCCCGTTTTAATTTGTAAGCTTCACATTTTTCACATTTATTTATAGTCATTCAATATGTGTAATATTTATCAGTTGTTAAAAAAATGTAAAAAATTACTTGGTCCTCATATTGTTCAATTTGATCAATTCAAATATAGTAGTAATAGAGAGTTTGACAAATCCATCTTATCTACTTGTGCAAGTGACCCACTCAGCATTAGTAAGTAGGGGAGACTTCATATATTTAATTTGGTGAATAAATCAACATTTAAAACAAATAATGAACTCATAGTTGAATACTTCCATTTCTAGAAACAATGGCTTAAAGGTAGCAGTTCGATAAACAAATAAAAGGTAAATGAAGAGGATTTCACCAGAAAGAAAAAAAAAGAAAGAGGTGGAGGCACTAATAAATTAAACCCTTAAGAATAAGGAACAGTTTAATTTGATTAACAGAAAAATGAAAAGGTATATGAACTAGAAATCGGTGCCGCACTAACTTCCATTATCTGAACGTGTTTTTCTCAGAGGAAAAAAGAATGTAACAGTTTTCCATTCGCAATTTTGTTATGCTCTTAAGGTCTTCGGAGTTCTAGTTCTAGTCTTCGCCTTCAAGACTCAAAAATGGCGTCAATGATGTGATGAAAATGCCACTACCACTTAAAAGGGACCGACCGTGCTACACGAGTCAATGAAATCAAATAATGTGTGTTTGAATTACACCAAAGTTAATCTCGGAAATGCTTTAGTGTGAACTGTTTTTAATTAAAAATATACAATAAGTTAAATACGTTGGAAAATATTCAACTTAAATTGATTTTAGAGCAATGAGTATCATTTAGATAGCATTCATAAAGATTACTTTAATATATATATATACACACACTCACACACATAGTACACCTTTTGGTCACAAGACCTCATTTCCCCATTGTCATTGTCAAATCAAGCAGAACCTTACAACATGCAAGTATGTATCTAATTGCAAATTTATTCTTTTATTACTAATTTTATTTTAACAATCATAAAAACAAGTAACACCATTGTTTTAGTTCATTTTAAAAACATTTATGCAACAAAAGGAGAAGAATGAAACATGGTAAAATTAAACAAATTATGAAGTCACAAATTCATATTTTATTAAACTCCATCAGATTAGGGAAGATTGACGAAATGAATTTAAAATGCAAATATACTTCCATCAAATCCACCCGCTGTAACTTTGTCTAAAACTGGATTTATTTTCATTCGTATTGGCTACAATTGAGTGAAGGGAATAGAAAAAACACAGTTTAAAAGAAAAGAAAAGAAGTAAAACAGCTCCCAAAGATGTTATTACAGGACTTGGTTGTGGTCCAGTTCAAAGTTTAAACATCTTGAGCGGCTGTAACATAATCAGTATATCCTGATTCCTTCTCCAGGGTTTTAGGATAAGCTTCTGTGCGACTTGCAATAGGGATCTCTCGCCTCACAGAGGGTGAAGACGACTCTGCATCGAAGATCCTTGGAGACTTACCAAAAACATCAAAAACGCCATTCTTCATTTCTTCAGCTGTTTCCAGGAAACGACTAAGACTATCGAACACGTTACGTTCCATGACTTCGATATCATTTCGTAGCCCTGGGAAGTCGAACACACCACGGTCTGATGAGGTAAATGGAACAGAACTTCCTTTGAGTACCTCGTCTGTTACATCCTCTTCGGTATACTCTTTGTTAGATTGAAACATTTCAACAGGCCTGCAAAGTGTGAAGGTAAAAATAAGATAAAAGTTTCAGTCACATTTTTAAGAGACTTACAGAGTAATATGACTGCAACAAAGAAAGGGTAACTGGATAGTCCAGCCATATTCCCAAATAATACAATGCCCAAATAGTAAAAACTGAAATCAATTAAAGCATAAGCAATTCTGCTCCTCTATGTGCTTGTGAGTGTGCCAGCTCACCTATTATCTCTGGTTTATCTAGCATGATATAAAAACTATTCAATCTAATTTAAGCTTAAAAAGACTAAACAAACTAGATTTTAAAAACCAGTATGATCATTACATTGTATGTCTCACCCACCTACAACCCATTTGGTATTCAAAGCTATTTTTCACCTGGTTTTGCATTAATGCAGATAGATGATAAGAAATAAGTCGAAGAGAAGTAGGATATGATGATGCAGGGCAAAGAAGGGTCATTAGTATTATTTATATCGATTATAACAATCTCAACTATACATTTTACTTCCAGTTTTATGTCGATAGAACAGGACTCAAACACAAGGTCAAAGATACATATCATTCTCACGGCCTTTTAAACTCAGTACATCCTAGTATTAGGGAAATAACTGGCTTTTAACTTATCTAGTATGCTTGTTACTCACTCTTGTAATTTGGTTAGACAACAACAGCATACACACACAAAAATGAAAGTCTGAATTTCTTCAAAGCAATAATACTAATCTACTACGCCAGCCCAGCATTATACTTTAATATGGTATAAGATTTGATTACTTTCTGCTAGAATGACTTTATTTATCTCTTTCGGCTGCTTCTTATCCGTCGTGTATATGCATTCATAGCTGCAGTTGATGATGCTCTGCTTCCTTCTTCACTCATCCCTCTGATAATCCTGGTTCTGTATCAGTTTGTGAGCCTCTAATGGTGTGAACTACACGTCTTGGTGCTGGGCCGTGAAAATGATACTCATTGGGGAAAACAAGTTTGGGTTTGTTCACAATTTTATACAAGAACCAGGTGTTGACAATACATTTCTTTCACGGCAACGAAATAATATCTGCTTCTTCTTGGCTTTTCAAATCCATTTCAAAGGATATCACATAAATTATGATATGTTCACCCTCCACCGATTTTTTTAGGCGTGGAAGTGAGCTTCCAAGTACAAAATGGTCCACTAATTTTTCAATTAAAGTGTGCACTGGTGAATCTCCAACAGTGAAGTCTTTATGTGAGCTAGTGCTCTCAGCATTTTGAAAAATTGAAGTCTCTAACAGAGGGGCTAGGTGAATACAAAACCTGCCCACTCACGCTACTGTGGACGTATTCAACCTTGACTAGAATATACTCATATGAAGTATGCCATGCAATTCTTGATGGGTTTGAATGACTCTCTTCTACATATCAGAGGCCAATCCTCCTCATTGATCCTATTTTACCCATGACGAGGTTTTTTTACTTGTAGTGCAAGATGAGAGACAACAGGGGAAGTTTTTGCAACCGCAATCTTAGATACACATCACTGCGAAAGCATAATAGAGTTTGTATAGATTTTCTATAAGCCGATTATAAGCCCAAGTATGTGCCCCCCGCATCTATCACCACGTGAGTAATCTACCTATCAAAACCCCTTTCCTGATTCACGTCACGGTTTTCACTTTGTCCTAATACGACATACCAGAATTTGCGGACATAATTTTCACTTAAAAAAAAAAAATACATACCTCCAGTCTTTTCCCTAATTCTTAAACGAAGCAAAGATGTCACCGCAATCGTTAACACTTCTACTTCAAATATTCCAGTTTTTGATTCATAACACCATCAAATTAGTTTGTTTGTGATCGAGAAAAAATAAATAAATAAATTCCACACGCTGTAGGAACGAATTCAAAGCAAAACTCTTCCTAACACCTAATCAATCAATCAATCGTAATTTCTAGGGCGTCACATTTGACAGTATAGTAAAAAATCATTAAAAAGATATTCATAATAAGTGACCGAAAACATGACAGAAAAGAGTATTACTTTCCGATGCAATTCCTGAGAAGCTCTTCTGTTTTCTCGCACTTTCTGACGAACTTTCCAGATTCGACCTCCTCTGTTTTGCATTGATATTTGACGACCTTCGTGGTGGAGCACCCTTCCGAAGAGATATCACGTCGAAGATCGTCGTCGTTGTTGTCATCACTCCAAACCCACCCCATTTTCGTGTTTGCAGCTTGAGCACAAAGATTACCTTTCTTTAATGGTTGCGTTTGCAACTTGTTCCCCAAGACTTCGATTTCGAACGCTGCGTTTTGGGTTCTGCCTGCTTTTGATGGATCATAACTTATATATAGAATATAGAAACTCCTTCCCAAAACTATTCCACTTCATAGTTTTCCGTCAGAAAAATAATAAATATATCATTCATAAAAACAATCTCATTTTTTCTATAAATAAATTTCTTTTTGTTCGTTGTAACTATAAATATTAAAGCAGTTTACTTACAAGTAAAATTAAAACAAAAAAATTAATATTTTATTGAATTAAAACATCAAACAGTTTCAAGAAAATACAGATTAAAATTGCAATTATTTTGAGACATTTTATCAAAGAAAGTAATAAAATAAATAAATAAATTAAATTACTTTATTATCAGTTTTTCAATTATATTAGTTTTTTATATGTTATTACATTAGTATTTATAAATTATAGTAGTTATATATGTTTTTCTCAAATGTTAACGGGTTACTAAGATTATTTCTTAAAAGTAAAAATATTTTTCGTTAAAATACATAAAAACTTCTGTTTTTTTATGATTTTTGATACATTCTTCCATATTTTTCTTGAAAAATTTCCTCCTATAACTAGTTAACAAGATTCGATGTTTCTAGTATCTTAAAATTAAAGTAATATTTTTTTTTCTTTTAAAATCAATATTTCCCATCCTGTAATATAAACCATTTTCCACCTTAACACCCAAATGTCATTAAAGACATTTATTTTATTTTATTTTCTCAGTTAAAGGACAAAAACTCCTCTACAACGTGTACTTTTTTCTCGTCATTATTTTGGTCATTTTCTTTGACAAATAATACGAGACAGTTGTTATAAAATAAAATGACAATTATTTAAATAAAACGTTAATGCAATAATCGAATAATATTTTTTAAATTTGAAAATATAAAATATACTTATAAATTACACTTTAATAAGACTTTTTATTGAATAGAAGCAACAATTCGTAGTCCGATTTGTACTTTAATTTATATAATTGAGCAGAAATATTTTGTTACATAAATATAAAATTATTCATAAATGGATTTAGTTCGATACAAGTTATAAAATTTGAGCTGGAAGGTTAAATGTTTAAGTAAAACATTACATTGTATATTTTGAATGTGATTTTCAAAAAGAAAACAAAACTTACGCACGTTTATTTTTATTTTAAAAAAAATACATTTTGATCTCTATTTAAAGAAAATAGAAATTTTACTCTTTTGAATAAAGAGAAAAGGCGTCAGCTTTTGAACTAAATAAATTTTGGAAATTTTTAAAAAAAGTACGGTAATGGGAAATTATTACTTTAAAGGAATTTGAGACAGAAACTAAAATGTGAAGAACATAAATAAAATATAAGATAAATGTTACAAGTGTACATAGGCCAGGAAAAAGAGTAATTTACAAAAGTATATCGTTTAATTGATATACCAATATACATTTGTACTTTTAGATATGTCTGCCTAATCTCTAATTAACCAATCTTACATTTCTAAATAAACTTAACTTTAGAGATTGATTGAGCAGCATCAATGGTAATAATTAGTGGACAAAATTAACACGTGTGAACATTTTACCAGTGATCTTCGGATAAATAAACATCAAACCTTATCATTGTGTTGCAAGTTGATCATATCTCTCTGTTTTATTCTTCTATCGTCTTCCAAACTTTTATGGTTTTAGCTAATTCATGAAACAACAGTATCTATACCTCATCTCCTTGGTTGATTTTTTCATGTCCTCTGCATAATTGTTTAATGGTTTATTATCACTTACTGTCTGCTCCACTATTGTTCCACTTTTCAAAGAAGATGAATCAATCGGATTCACTTCCATTGATCTTGAAAGATTAAGTTCGGGTGAAGCTGGTGCAACTTTCTTATGGTTAAGTTCCTTCAAGTTTGGATTTGTTTCTATCTGCCTTATGGAACCAAAAATAGTAAGAACATTGGTCAAATTCATAGTCACTATAAACAAACCAAGTACTAGTTAGCTTATATTTCCAAACAAATCATATTAAAGGATAACACGCCCCAATACAAAAATGATTTCCCTGTAAACCAGTATTAGATAACATTACTCAAATAACAAGAGTAAAACAAATCACCTGAAGCTTTGTATCGTCGCAGGTTCTTCTGAAGTTTCCTCCCGTATATTGCTGCTTGATTCTTTGACACTATCATCATCCTTCAAACATACTTGAATAGGTTTCGCAGAACTTGAGTCAACTGTGCCAACTTTTTCCATCTGGAACTTTTGCTCATCAGAGTTTGAAGTAGGCATTCGGGGATGAAATCCATGTTCCTTAACCGTTGAAATAACCCTCTCTATTGTTTCTAGAGCCCTTCTCACATCTGAGCGTACATAACCATTCCTCTTATCCTTCAGAACACTTCTTGCACCATCTTTCTCAGTTGGAATGCCACCCACTTTGTTCATTTCCTTCTCAATCTCAACAATCTCTTCACTATCTGCACCTTCAATATCAACAATCTCTTCACTATCTGCACCTTCAATCTCACCATTCTCCTTGCCATTGATCAGCACACTCAATGAATCACCTTCCTCGATTGGAACTTCAAGTACCTTGTTAACATCTTCCTCAACTTGTACAATCTCTTTACAACCTGCTTCTACATCTTCTTCACCACCTGCACGTTGGTTGCTTATATACTCACAGGATATATCTTTCTCTTTTACCCCATTTTTCTCACTTTGAATAAGTTCCTCAGCTTGAACAAACCTTGCATCTTGCTTAAGCTCTTCCCCAGTTACTAAAGCTTCGCGTATTCTAACATACAATGGGTCCTCCAAGGCCTTGCTGATGTCTTTATCTTTATCATTGCTCATCATCGAAGCCACAGCCTAAAATATAACAATTTGAGAAGTTGATGTAATACAAAATAATAAGTATGTAATGTATACATGAGCAAGCAGAAAATGGTAAATAAGCTGAAACCAATCTTCTAACTAGCCTTTGCAAATAAAGTGACAATAAGTTCATGAGCAGGGTAAACCCTCCTAGATATCTTAAGGAAAATGAAATTTGAAAAGAATATACAACCTTCTGATAAAGTCTGAAACCACTGCCGATGAGCTGCCTTGAAATGAAATTTATGAGGGATGGAGGTACAAAATCCAGCTTTATATCCAAATTTCCTATTATCCTACAAAATTTTACACAATTTAAGCCTTGGAACCGAAATCCTTTTATCATTTTTCACCACATCTTGGAAGTTGACCAATACAATTACTCTAAAAATTAAAGCCATTTGAATTAGTCTAAGAGTATTACACTAATCATGATGACAAGTAAATATAGACATATCAACTACATTAAGAGTTTTGGTAAGAGAAACTGTTCTCTTCTCTCCCTTGTGAACAAGCTCAGTTAACTATATAGGCCTAAAAACAATTCTCAATGCATACCGTATTCAATACTTGTACTCATCTTTTTGCAGGCTACTTCTAAGTTTTTAGTACTGACTTAAAACTCACCGAAAATAACTTCTTTCTGATGACACCTTTTGCATTGCATAGCCTCCCAGCAAATCAATTCTCACAACATCCTTTGCCTCAGGAATTGCATTCATGTTGAAATTGTCAATGCTCGTCGACTCAGAGACCTGAAAACAAATTAAACATGGATTTCTCGAAGCTTGGATGATCTGACTTAGAATTAACTTTCCAGAGAAAAATAAAGAAGTACCGTATTCAAAAGAACAACTACTAAGTCATCTTGAAAGTACTCAAAAAGATAATAACGCACTATAGCTTCCCTTGTAGATAGAGGCCATGGAACCTTCATCCTTTCTTCCACAATCAGCAGCATAATAAGCATTCAAAAATAAAGGTTTTTATCATGGTCAGTGACACACACTACAATGTAAATTTACTAAATTGATGGGGCCAAAACAAACCTAACTAGTGAGATATGTTCCCCAATCTGGACTCTCTGCAAACGTTCAGATACCAGAACTTTGAAACTGGGAATAGTAAACTGAGGCCACCTGGAAAAATTGAAAATTGTGAAAAGGGTATATACCCCAACACAGAATCAAATAACTTCTATGTTATAAAAAAAATAATGTCAAATAGAAGCAAAGGCACGTATTGCAATATGATTTTCACCATTTCTTGTAGAGGAAGGACTCCCATGAAAGGCACAAAGCTGTTATTGTAAGTAACAAAGGTTAAATTTCTCATGTTAAGATCACAACATGACCCTTGTTAAACTAATTAAAAGGGTTGTGCTAAAATTTTTGGCTCATCGTTGCATGACTCACAGAGATCTAGAGGCCCATCCACATAGCCTTCAACTAGCAATGTATGAAAGGGAGTTCCCTCTGGTCCTTCGCGATACATAACTCGAAAATCTTCAGTATCCTGTTTTAACTGTTTAAAAAAAGCAAGAAGTTGATCAAATAATGTAACTGTTTAACGTGTTTTTATTGTTTTCTAATAAGAATTAGCATTTCACCTTAATATTTCATATAATAAAAGTTCATATCAAATGTCAACATAAATTATGGAAGTAAAATTTCAAACCAGAATACATAAAAACGTTGCTCCTTTGTTTCACATGTTACAAGATACAAAGGTTCAAGGTATAAATCAACCGAGGATGATCTAAATAAGCAATTGAAAGGGGAAGAAAACATGACATCCATAGCTTACTTTCCAATCAGAGCGTGATGTACTAGATCCTGCACTATTGTCTCCAGAAGCACTTCTCAACATGCTAAGAAAGTCATATATCTCCTTGGTTTTGGTTTCTACTAATTTCTCATTACATCCTGCAACACCAAATGAATAAACAAATAAAAGAAGATAAACATAACTACCTAAAATAATAACATCTGTCACCTAGTACCTTTTCTGCAAAATACCTCAAAGCGAACTAGGAAATGCTATCATTACCTTCAATTTCCACTTTTGATGAGCCTTGGAGTTGACTTTTAACAAGGGTTTTGAGTATCTGTTCATCTGTCAGATCAGGTAAGGCAAGGCTCTTGTCCAACCTCTCCCTGTACTGAACAATGTTTCCTTTTTTCACCATCTCTATCTCTCTAAGGAAAGAAGAATCAGCCTTCTATCAGCAAGTCATGTGCCAAACAACCATTTATAATTTTAAGATTCTAAACTGAACATTCGCCAAAATCATAGAAATCCAATGATGAGAGTAAAAAACACTATCTAGCCACATCCATTCAGATTAAGTTCAATTTCACATCTCATCGAAAACAGAACAAAATTAGCATACTGTAACAAGTAATTGGTCCCAGAAAATTTCTCCCACTAGCCCCACTAATGTTAACAAAAGGAAAAAAAAAAGGCCAAGAGAGTGTTTAGGTGTATAACTCTTAGACACGTTGTTCATTCGAAGCTGTGAGTGTGGGCTAGCTACCAAGTTGCCCCAATAAAACTCAAAAATATTGAAAATTCTGAGACACTTGGCAACAAAATTTGGATACACCCAAGAGAAACAGGTGACAAAATTTAATGAAACCATGTGAGTAGAGGTACTAATCATTTCCAGTTCATAGCTAAAACATAGGCGTTAATACCAATTCAAGAAGGAAACTTTATTAAAAACAAACCCCACTTGCACGAACCATTCGGTTGATAAGCTCTGGTTTTTAATACAAGAAAAATCTGAAATTTGCATCGACCAAGAATCAGTGAATTATCCTAACCACACAGAGAAGAGACAGAGTTGTTTCAGGAAAGAACACCAATGCGTTTGCCAGCAGACATGGGAACAACTAAACCAGATCAAGCTTATTAGTATGAAGAAAACTTTACTTAATAACTCCATTATTCTTGCTTAATCTACGCATGAGTATGACTCTGCAATATTATATTTATATAAATATATATTTATTTAATGAAAAATAGGTTTTAAATGATTATAATTCTACTATAGATATTCACCTTATTTAAATTTTTAATAAAATAATATTTATGTTTCTTGATGTTGATAGACACGAATCATTCTTCCTAACAATGTTAATAAATGTTACTCACAATTTCTAATATTTTAATAAATGATACTTAAAAATAAAGTAAAATGACATCAGTCTCTTTTATTTTATTTCAAACTAAAATTTAGATAAAAAATTATAAACAAAAACTAGATAGTTTAATTATTATATATTAAGGATATCATAGAAATTATACTTTTATTAAATTAAAAATATTTAAAATTATTTTTGGAGAAAAAAATATTTTCAATGTAAAAAAAAATAAAACCGGTATAGTATAAGATTAAATTATTTTATTTATAACTAATCCTTATTAAGTGGGTGGAAGACTAATCCATGATGCGATGTTGCATTTACTGTTAGTTGGATAAGAGCTATTTTCATATGGTTTAAATGTCATTTAAAGAAGACTTTTAAGAAACAATTCCTTTATAATTTATTCATTTAATCAGTTGTTAATAGAACAAAATTAAGTTTTATAGTTTAAATTTTAAATTATACATGTTTTAACTAAATTTTAGTGAATTTATTCTTTTTAGATAAAAAATAAATAAATTCATTTATTAAAAATTAAATATGTTTTTAATCTTTAAATTATTTTTAAAAATGATATTTTCATCTATTTCTTTCGTATTATATGAAAATTGTATAAAATATAAAAATTATACATACTAGCAGAAATTCGTCTGCATTTTACCTGGATATAGTTATGTCGAAAAGGTTTTGGTGAAAGGTGTTGTAGCAGATAGATTTAGAGAAAAGAACCATCTATCTTCATGTCTCTTGTTCCAAAATGCTATTGTCTTATTAAGAATGAAACAATAGTAAATCCAAATAAGAAGAAGAAGAATGTGGTCCTGCAACCACAGGCAAGTGGAATCAAAACAGAGTAAAATCAAATATGAAAGGGAAGGGAGAGAGAGAGAGTGTGTGTGAATGGTTGTATTTTTAGGATGAAAACATCTCGGGTCGGGTGCTTTTAAAAAATACTTGGGGATTTTTTGGATAAAGTATAATTAAATTAAATTTTAATTACTTAAATTTAACCTAATAAAATATAATTTTAATTAAATTTAACTTAGAAATATAAATTAAATTTTAATTTTAATATTTTATGGATAATGGTATCCATAAATACAGATAATATGATATCAGTATCCAATCTATTTATAAATAAATATTAAAATACTCACAAATAATAAATATTTGCCGTTACTAACTATAACCTATCCGTCGGTGAAATTTATCATCCAAATGTGAGTATTTTTACCATGTAATAGGACCAGACATCATTTATAATGAATAAAGGTTGGGTTAGGTTGGTCGTTACAAGTTAAAATGCTGAAATAAAATACACAATCCATTAATGAACATGTGTGTCAATTACTTACACTTTGGTGCCATTTATTAATTCGGTTATGGGCTCTCCAACTTTTTCTCTTTAATTTTTCAATATACATGTACGTTAAATTACATTTTTATTTTTCATGATTTTATTTAAAATTTTAGCTTTCTCAAAATTATTTCAAAATTTTCTATCAATTTCCATCACTAAATTATAGGATCATCTTTTTTTTTTTTTTCTTGATGATGCTTTTTATGAAATTGGAAGATAGATCACAGAATGATTGGGAGAAGTCTCCAGAAGATGCCAGCATGGGAAAGTTAGCTTTCATTTCCCATCCTTTAAGACTTTTCTGTTATTAAATTAATGTTTTTGAGATTTTGGTATTTTTTATTTCTGTTTTCATAATTTAATTCTCAATTTATTAGTTCTCTCACTTTGTATAAATTCATAATTTTGATTAAATTCTCCATTTTATGTATCCCTTAGTTTGATTTAACTAAATTATATATCGAACTTGTTTTTTTATTTAGAGTTTCTAAGAGAAAGGAAGAGAACAAATTGAAACTTTTGGTAGACATTATAATTAGTTTAATATGGTAATATTTATGGAGGATAGATAGTCCTTTTCTGAATGTGTTTGCAAGGATAAACAAGTAATTTTAAAATTATGTTACTTTTCACGTCTTTATAATTTTATATTGTAAAAAATAAATAAAACTATGTTTATCATTATACTTTAAATACTTTAATATCCTAAATTGTAAACACCTCCTTGCATGCCTTTCTTTTTCTTCTTTTACCTCTTATAAAGATTCTGCCATTATTCTAAAACAAGTTTTGTTTGAGTTCTTTATATCCAATCCTCTTTTTTTTTTTTTTTTTTTTTTTTACCTTTTTGATATATGAAACTTGTTCTTACGAATCATCATATATTTATAGTTTATTATATAAATATTGGATCAAAAGATAAATTATAAGCATAAATTGTTTTAATCTTAACAAAGTACCAACTTCAAAAAAATATAAACCATAATCTTATTTAAGATAAAAAGAAATCTTATTTTTTAAATACATTAAATCTCATATTTCTTTAATAATTAAATTGATGTGGATAATATATTATTGAAAATAATGATTTATATTGTCGAGAATCTTCAATGCCATAGAGTATATATAATTGATTTCATATTTAAAATAATATTAAAGAATTCAAATTTTATACCATTATATATATGAGAACATTGTTTAAGCATAAAAGTGCTTATTTAACTGTTTGTGCGATCCTTTTGTATCTTTATAGTGACAGTGATATTATTGAGATAACGTTACACTATAATCTCATTTTATAAACACCTTTTACGACTAATATGTGAGAAAATCGTTTACTTTATTTGATCTAATCCGAGTTTGAAGAGATTTACTTAAATAAATATTTACAAAAATTGTTTAAAAGGCAATTTCGAAACTACATAAAACACGTCATAAATGGCTTCAAAAATATACTTTTAAATCGTACAAAAATAAAATTTTGCTGGTCAACTATTCAGATTTTAAGGAAAATTGTATTATTTATAAGATATAAATTGATTGGGTAAGAAATATGACATCACTTTAAAGATAAAATTTTTAAATTTAATATTTATAGATTATATTTTTTTTGTTATATCCCTTTACCTTTCTTATTTTTCTGATTTTTTACACAACGTAAAACTTTGAAATCTTATTTCACCAACTACTAATTATAGTTAAGGTGGGAAAAGTAATTGTATCTTTGTTTTTTTTTTAAAGGTTATTTTCAAACAAAACTTTTTTCAGGGATAATTCACATCCTACACACGAGTTTTACGAAAAAAATAAAAGAAAGGGTACGGGATTCAGGACTAGTACGGGTCCTTTAAATAGCTGCACCACACTCAGTAAACCACCCACTTCAAGTATTTGCTTTTACATAACTAAAATATATTTTGATTTTATTTTTCTATTTATTTTGAGATATTAAAAAATAATAAAAACTGAAAGATATGGATTATGTGTTTAAACATGGAGTAAATAATTATATTTAAAATAATTTTATAATATAATACTAGTAAAAGAAATGTATACATATTTTTGTATATTCTAAAAAGTAAAAGATAATAATGATGATTATATAATAAATAACCGGTTGTTTAAAATTTATATTAAATTTAATTAATTTTTAATGTGTAGAAAGGGATTATAAAGGAAAATTAATATATAACATATAAAATATAGTTATAACTTATCGAAGAATAGAGGTGAGATAGATGGGTTATTATGTAATACAAATATTAAGACTATTTTGTTAAGTTAATTATTTTGAAAGATACTTTTATGTAACATTTCTTTGATGAATGTAATATATATATATATATATATATATATATATATATATATATATATATATATATATATATATATATATATATATATAGTTTGATGACATTTAGTGCTGGCAGCATAAGATAAACAAATAAAGCGATTGGACATATATCTTCATCCACATGGACCACACATATCATTAATTAAAATTTAATGAGGTGCCTTGCATTGTTTGGAACTGTCTAGTGTTAATATGCATGTTTTTTAAGAAAATTTAACTTCGGAATTATAAAACATTTCAACAAGTTATTATTTTTAAATTACTTTAATAAATGTAAGAGTATTTCAGAGTTGTATATATTTTTTTCCATGAAAAAAAAGAAACAGCTGTAGACATAATAAAGAAGGTTGGTAATGAATTCAAAACATTTAAAATGGAAAGGACAATCAGAGATGATGAATTATTCCATTCAATGCGAAATCTAGCCAATGTTAAAAAAGAAAAATGATATTTTAATCTACTTTTTTATTCACTTTCAACCCATTGTTTTGATCATCATTAGATCATTTTTTTTGATTCTTTTTAATGATGTGATGATCTAATGGTGATTGAAATGGTGGGTTAAAAATGAGTAAAAAAATGGATTAAAGTATCATTTTCTATTGTTAAAATTTGGTAATATTAGAGAAATGTAGTTAGTTATCCAAAAGCCTACGATATGATACCCAAATACATATGATGTGATATGATGTGATGTACACATATGATATATATGATATGATGTACAAATACAATACATATGTATCAGATACATGTATTATTAATAAAAGGATAATGATATTTTAACTATTAAATTTTGACAATTTTTTCTTACATGAGGTGTCATCTTCTAAGTAATTTTAGAATATTAAAAATAAAAAAGTACAAAGATGAAAAATCACTTAAAAAATGACACATAAAATTATAAAAGAAAATTATCAAAATTTAGTAGTCAAAAAATAATTTTCTTTAATAAAATCACGCGACCCACTCTAAAAATGATTAATAAAATTTCTGTCATGAACCCTAAGAATCACGAGCGTTGGTCTAGCTATGAAGGCTATTGTGTCAGACATGAAAATAATCTTGATAACTATAGGCTAGGAAATTTAATGATATTGAGATAATACAGGGATTGTTTGTAATATTGGAAAGTTTAAGACTTTGAGAATCTTGACTTCATTGGTACTATGAGTAATCGTTATAGATTTAGTGTGAATAAGGATGAACTATTGAATGCCCAAATTTTCAAAACATTTGCAGAAGGGTATTGCCTAAATGGGGAAAAATATGCTGATCGATTTCTATATTGATCATTCTCTTTCATAGATAAGTGTTGTTTTTCATGATCAAGTCGTTGCTCAGGTTTCTCAGGTGTAGGGGAGACAAGGTAGAGATTGTGAGTCAGAGGTCTCAGAAGAACTGCAAGATTTTTCTTATGTAGGGGTGGTGGTCCTCGTGGAACAGTTTCTAGATTGACCATTCATAATCTATTTAACAAAAAAAAATAATAATAAGACAAAAACTTTCGTTGAGTAATGATTTCAATATATTGTAATGCAAGAATATTAACAAAATTCTTCAGTTGGGATGGCAGATGATACACACATTACACCCCAACTACATTACTAAACAAGATGAAAATATGGAAACTATTATGAGCAGTTCTTCCGGCCATACCAAACATGGGAAAGAGTTACATTACTTTTGCATCAAATGGATCTTGAAAATATAAAAACCCTGTAGCAGTAACTGAGAATGGAACCAAAACAAATGTGAAAATTTAGGCTGACAAATCACTCCTCCGCCTATAAATCTCAACGCCTAAGTACTCAACTGGACCTCGAACTGCCACATGAGGCTTTCCAACCTTCACTCGAACAGCTAAAATTTCTTTATGATTTGTCATAGTTGCTATTGCAATTTTTTGGGCCACTGATTCCAGAAGGTTGTGAGGTGACCCTTCAAGAACTTCCTTGGCTATACTGTATCACAAGTAATTCACATGTTAATAAGATTACAGCGACTAAATTAGCACACTCAACAATATGAAGAGTGCCACTAGAAGTTTGTGCAATGAAATGACGAAAGCAGAACAAAGAGGTTCTAAATTTGTTGGCCGCTCACTCATATATTGTTGTGTAACTGACTGTATCTGATAAGTGATCAGTTTTGCCAGCAGCTGCGAGATCCATCCAAGCATCTATATCTACCACGAACTTCTGGCCCAGTTTCCTTTCTTCTGGTTTTGCTCCATGAAAGCCATAGAATGATAATCCCCTCAGTACCAGTTTGTCTCCCCATGTCAGTGCATCAGATTCCATTTTAGCTAAAATAATTGACAAACAGAAATGTAAGTTTGGTGTATTTGATTTTAAAAATAAAATAAAATATAAAATAAAGTGTCCTTTGTTAAACTATTTCCTACTGATTCACAGTGAACCATTGAATTGCTAAACAGAAAATGCTTTAGCTAATAATCAAGACTGAAACATTGAAACTTGACTTGCTCGGTATCATATACATGTACACCATGCACATTCGAGTCTAGAATGTACTCTGTTAACCACACAAGTATGCAGTAAAAACATAAGTTGTCATCGTTTAGCACCTTTGTGCTATTAGGGGAATCACAGGTTCAGTACCAGAAAAGGTCTTTTATTGAATTTTATACGACTTAACCCAGTCAACCAAACAGAAACATAAACTTAAAAAAAACCCTTCCTAGATATCCAATCAGACCCACTTTCTTCTGGCCAAACCAAAAATACCAAAAGCTTATAGTTTTAATTGAAATAACTAAAATCAAAATCCATACAGATAACATCATTATGGCGAGTAGAATAAAGGGATAAAGGCATCTTTGTAGCAGTTTCACTCTGTTTATTCATCATTTTATGTTGGGATGAGTTGTGATTTCAGGCTACGAGTTTCAAGTAAATAGACTTTTAACATAGTATAGCCGAAACAATTTATACAATCCACAATGTCTAGTTTTTCTGGTTTCAAACTCTACGTTTTATTCATGTGAACAAATTAGTTGTGATTCTCATAGGCGCGATAATTTCTTTTGAAGCAACTACACAGCTGAAGATTGAAACTGTCACAAAGATGCTTTAGCCCTTTATTGTGTTAAAAAAGACTATTATAAACTATTTGACATTTGTATTTAAGCTGAAATAGTAAGAAAGCTAACAATTGTGTTAAAAAAGAGCAGGACTTTAAACTGTTAAGGGTTATATTATATCTACGAAAAGTATAAAAAAAAAAATCTGATATCTAGAACAGAGCATATTTTAAACCAATATAAAGATAAGCATGACATCTCTTAATAACAGAGAGCTCCCTAAATTATTGCATAATTTGAAAACATCAGTCACTGATATAAGTTCTACAAAGGACATCGATCACTTCCTAATTGAATTTTCTCCATTATACTATAATAAACTACAGTTTTACGTAGTGTGTATTTTTAGTTAGTACCATTCACAAAACAACAAACAATAAAGCAGATTTAGGACCCACTTGTTCACCCAAGAGAGGCTCAAAATGCCACCAATAAGTGAAAATGATGCAGATCCCAATAAATTGCAGTAGACAAGCATCTCAGTATATTTATTTAATCTGTTTTTGAAAGTCTTACCTCTCAGAAATTCTTTCAACTGGTATGATAAAAATCTAGAACTGCTCAAAACCTTGAGAACAACGCCTGCAATTTTAAAACTGCAGTAAAATGTACCAATGAGTAAAAATTATAATAGAAAAATATTAGGCGGTATTGAAAATATTTATCCCAGGGGACAATACTATATATGCTCACAGTTTGGTAAAGCCATCATGCAACCCATTATAATCAAACACAGTACCAGATATGTTCATAGTTACCAACACAATCAGAGACATTTATATCACAAAAGCTGAAGAAAAAAACACTCACTTTGATCATCAAACTTATGAATCCAGATCAATGTGTAGATCCTTAGCATCTAACTCCAAAAGTATATTTTGGAAACCAGACCCAAAATCTGCTAAAGTATTTGTCTAAATAATGGACAGTTGATGATGGCATTGATGTAATATTTACTGCATTTACTTACACGTTTTTACTACGTCTTTGAATTTTACCAAAAAAAAAAAGTTCTATTGGATGGGAATAAATGTGTCAAAAATTTGGAATCAAACATGTATTTTATTGTTGAAAAATCAAGCATATACTTAAACATATAAAGAATGGATAGGGCCTGTCTATTCTAGACAATTTGATCGAGATCTGCAAAACATTATTCATTCACTTCGTGCATTTCATTTATCAAGCATTTCATTATTTCCCACAATAGACCTTCAAATATTTAAGTTAAAAACAGAAAGCTCCGCCCAAGTGCATGTCAAATCCAGAACACTTCTTAACATAATCTATCCATCACACACAAACAATTTAAGCACCAAATGCCAGCCATGCATTCACACTCCTAAACTACTCAAATAAAGGCAATGGAAACAGAACATTCAACCCCTTCCCAAATCAATTTTTAAAGCAATCCCCCCACGTAAACTCAAATTCAATTCACCATCACAAACAGCAGAGTAATCGCAGAAGAGTGACAAATTCAACCAGAGAAGGACTCTCCAAAACTTACATCAAGAAATGAATTAATGCATTGCTCGTTTTAGTTGGATAGTTAGATGAATAAATTTAGTAAGCTTTAAACAACTATGAAGTCCTTTCCATGTAGCCACAAGCTATGTTTGAGGTTAAAAAAGAAAAAAACCGTAGCAGATGGGCAATGGGCAATTGATATTTCCGACGATGGATGAACAAATAATTCATGTGTGAATAGAACACGAAAGAAAAGGGATTGAAAGAGGAAAAAGAACCTCGACCTCGCTCCTAAGACTGTGTTGCCAGAAAGTAGCAGCAGCTGCGCAGTGAAAAGGTTTTTCCTCTCTTTGATAAACCTTTCCCTTTATGCTTAAGATATTAGTGCTCTTTTACTCCTACCACACGTTTAAATCAACTTTTCAGATTGGATATTCAGAACTTATTTTTAACAATAATGTGATTATTAAAAAATAAATCTTTAGGGCATAAAAAAATAAAAATGATGTAAAATAGTAAGTGTTAACCACTTCTATAAATTTGTTGGATGTTGAATTATCACTGTACTTCTCAATTATCATCATTGTCTATCAAATCTTTTGCATTTCATGTCTAAGAAAATAGATTTTGTATATTCCAACCCTAAAGCACGATGATCTTGATTAATAGTGTTACAACTTTTTTAAAATAAAATAATTTAAGTGATAATGATATCTAACAATATGATTTATAATTTGAAAGGTGAATCACTATTGCATATTACTGCTAATAAGAAATATGTTTAATAATTATATTTAAGAGTGAGAAAACACTAAATTGTCAAATTCGATCCACAATTATCTAAATTTATATTATTTTAGGTTTAGGTTTATCTCAAAAAAAAATTATATTTATTGATTTTAAGTTCAATCTATTTATTTAAATTTGAATTGGATCATTTATTATTTAAAAATCTAAAATTAAGGCGTGTTATGATCATTTTAAGTTATGTTATAAAAAGCTAATTTTACTTTTTCTCTTTTAATCGGAATTTATGAAGATCATCTAAACATGGCCTAAAATTTCTATACGGCCCGATCATTATTCGATTACATCTTCAATTAAAATGTTAGGAATAGATGGTAGTTCAATATATTTAACCGAAGCACAAGCTGCGTATATTTTGAAAACGTAAATAAGCTAAATCTAAATCTAAATCTAAATAAGCGTATATTTAAATGAGACCTAAATCTAAATTTATTTTTTAAGATAAAATCATAAATATGTCCAAAACATTATTATCATGACATATGGATTATTACTTAACATGAAAGAGCTTATAGTTGACTATACATGATTTGAAAAATAAACGAGGCAAAAAATGTGTAATTTTCCATTTATAATGACGGTTTAAATAAACTACATCTGCTAAAAAAATCGGTTAAACATTTTTAGGATGCATATGTACATGCGACATGTGTAATTAATCTAACCTCAGGGTTTAAAAATTTAAGTGCTACCCTCTTTTACCTGTAGCTTCTAAAAGCTGTACAATATTAAATTCTTTGCATTTCTCTTCACTTCTCTCAGTAAAACCCAACAGGTGCCGCTTATGCAGCAATTTAGAGGAAATCAGAGAACCGCATGTATTGGTCTGAAAAGCCTGGAGCATTCCATGTAGCTGTGACTAATTTTACACAATTGCCTCCAAAATATTAATCTAAACTTTCCTGTAGAAAAGAACATAAGCAGCAGGAGTCTTTATCGTGTCCTCGTTAACAGCTTCGACTCTGCTGTCATCAAAATCATACCATTTATCATCGCCATACTGCAACAAAATAAAAACTTATTAGTAGAATGTGTAGAATAAACTAACCATTGAAAAACATTGGCGAAACAACCCAAAAAACTATCAACTAAAATAAATCAATGTGATTGTACTGCATATGTCACTTACAATTGTCAAACATTTATTTACTACATGAAAATTATAAAACTATATGAACAGATTATGTGCTCTAACACCTCTGCCAAAGCTCTTTTACCACACCACAGGACACTCGTATCATGAAATTGTTTGCCATTATAGGGGACCTGTTTTTGATTTGAAAAATGTTTTCATTTCATGTTACAAAAAAAATTGTTCCTTGAATATAAATATTTGAAATAGAAATTGTGGAAACGGGAAATTCAGGTAACAATGAATGAGTACATAAAAGCAAACAAATGTCTTCTCTAACCAACAAAGCTCTTGGTTTTTCTATGGATACATAGTTACATCCTAATATTATAAAAAAGAAGAATTCATTATAATGTTTTAACGGAGTTCGAGATATTACAAATTGTGAGGTACTTACTCGGACAAATGCTGTATAGTGACCTCCTCCTAACCCTCCATAATGACAACTAATAGCGTATAACACATAGCGGTTGGTAGATTGACTATTCCCATATGCTACATATGTTGATAAGTCCAGATTATTAATTGGGAAATCAACAAATGTTTCCAGTTTGTTCTTCAAGTATCGGCTGTATGAGAACCTCTTCAAATGAACAACAAGGACCTCAGGCAATCTCCAAAGATCTAGTTTTTTAGTTGCTTGCTGAGGTTTTTTGCAGGTAGGACAGTACCTTGTGTACACCAAATTGCAATATTAAACATCAGAACGACTGTAATATACATCTTGTCTTCAGCATACAGGACATTGATTTTGATTAACATAGAAAAAACATGATGCCAGTAGTGTTGAAGAGGCTATGTTCTAAAGCATAAAAGAATAAAATCTCCAAAGATAAAATAACAGAAACGATATATTATATATCAACTAACCACATGTCTTCTGGCCCAAGAGGTTCTTCTTTCAAGAAGGCTTCAAGGCACTTGTAAATAGAAACTGATTCTTGTATTCTCTTAGTGAATAGCTGGGACTTGAAAACCTCGGGCAATGAGTCAAGCAGAGATGTATTATACATTTTAAGCATCTTATCCGACCACACGACAACTATCTCAGGCCCTTTCCTGGTCAACGTTGTGACTGTTAATGGTTTGTCCAATATTAACTTGGCATTCTCCATTCCATGTAAGTAGAATTCAAAGTCAGTCGACAAATGTATGCCATCATCTGTTCCAACGATTGAGTCTGCATCGTTTCCTATTGCGCAGGAGTTAGTAGTATCCCCCAATTCATCATCTTCACTTGGTCTTTTACTGATACCTTCATTATTTTCATAATCATCCGATACATCTTTGGCACGCATCAAAAATGGATTGATTATCTTCATAAATTCCCTTTGAACATCATATCCACAAGAAATATTGGACAACCTTGTAACAAGGGGAATACCAAACAAACTTTCCTTCCCAAAACTGTAATACATGACACAATAAATTTAGTGCACCAAATAAAAACACAGTTATTAATGTAAGCAAATTGAGAAACGACCGACAGAATAATTTCAAAAAGCAGACTCACCTAACAAATAAGCAAGACATTTAACACCAAAATTTGCTAGCATAAGCATTTCAGAAACAAAAGCTATTGCAGAAGACCCGAAAACGTGTACGCTCTACACTCAAGGCATATCAGCACAACTTGTATAAACCAACCATGTTAACATTCTTAGACAACTAGGTAGGCTGTCTGGGTATTAGGATAAATTTATTATGATGAAGTCTAAAGAGTTTTTAATCTAAATCTTGGAGCGGTGAAAAATGTGAAATTATTAAATGCTTGGGGGCAATACTAACGTTTTTGATTCTATAACTATAGTAGATATATATAATTATTAATTTTAAATATACAAATAAAAATCATTTTAGTTGTATCCTAACCAATTTATTTATAGTTTTAGTTTTTCTTTTTCAAATAAACATTCATAATCTTATTTATTTTTAGACACGTATATCCTTGTAATTAACAAAAAAAAATCTCAGTTATTTTAAATTATCTCTCTTTTATTTTATATATGTTTATGTTCTAGCAAGAAGTATGAAGGGACTTATTGCCACAAGCATTCACGGTTTAACTCATGGTGGTGAGACTGTGTTTCTCTCCCTCTCAATTGGGTGTGCCCTACTTGTTATACAGGGGCGGTTAGTTATCAAAATTTTATCTTTGATCCTTGTTTTAAAGACATTATTATTCAATTAATTGGAATAATATAAACTACGTGGATTTTACGCACTCCTTTCTTTAATGTTCACAAAAAAAGATTCCTGCCATGAGGTATTTGGCAACGTCTTTGGGACCAACTTGAACATCCTGAACTGGATCGGTATCTTCATTCTTCAACCAAGTTGGAAGAATTTCTAGACAACTTAGTGTTAACTTTCAACCCATTCCAGCTCAGTCAACATACTACTGACCAAATTATAACACTAACACAACGACCCTCGGCCAAAGGACGATCCAGTTTATAATTTTTTAACTACCTATCATTATTTATCAACATTCTTTTATCTTCACCATTAAATTAAACTTCAATTTTTTCTTCAAAATAAATTATCAAAAATAAATAATAGTGTTTCCCACTACTTAAGTTGTTGGTCTGTCACTTTAGGAGTGCTCCCATGAATTGACGTCATACCATGAGACAAAAATATTCTATCATATCATGATGGCCACAGTGGGATCAGTCAGTACTTCTGGCCCTAGGGCACATGATGGTTATTCATGACATGCACAGAAGGATATTCAAGGGATGAAACAAATTACTTCTCTGTAAATGGATTGGAATCGGAGTATAGAGAAACTTACTTTTCCACCGAACGTTCATGGACAAAAACAACCAAGGGAGTAGTTTCAGTATCCTTCGGCATTCGGTAAGCGACAACTTTATCTTGATCTCTAATATCACCTAATGAATCAGAAGGATTCTCGAATACTCGAAAAATTTTATTCCTGTATATCTGCAGAAAACTCCATAAAGTCATAATTATAATTATAATAAGAATACAAACAAAAATGTTTACAAGGCCTAGTAAATTATAATTAACATATCTCAAACAACGTTTTTATTTAATTTCTAAATTTTGCAACATACCTCAGCCAACAAGAGGGTTTCATCTTCTCTCAGAGAACAAGAAGTACTCAAAGCCCCTATAAGATCCTTCAGTGTTCCACATTTAGGTACTGTTACCGTAAGTGTAGAAGGCAATGTAATTCCGTCAGTGCTTATGACCGTCAAAGTCATGGTCCGTATCGTTGTAGAAGGTAAAGGCAGAGATAGATACATAAAAGGGTCAAATGTGATAGAAACCTTCTTGCAAATAGGGCAAACTAGTGTTGACCGAAACTGACCCTACAAGATAGGGGAACAAAGTTTAGATTTGTTATAGCTTCCTATGAACTGTATAGCTTTTACTTCGGTAATAAAACTTAAGAAAAATTAGTTAAAATCTCATAATTATGTGATTGTAACCAGTCAATGAGTTCTGTTCTGTGCCAACTAGTAGTCAGTTCACCAAAACAATAACTTCTATAATGAAAATCCTCTTCCCAATAATAATTTCATAATCTGGCTTGCAAGAAATTAAAATATCTGAGATATCCATTTGATTGATTCCGTCAAACTTTCTAATACGTCTCTGGTAAAAAGAAACACGGGATGCCGAACCCAAAATTACGTTAAAAATCTATAGAAGAGATTCTCACATCACAGAGGAGAAAACCCCTATAAGACTCACTTGGCACAAATCAACTACTATGGAGTCATTGCGAGCAAGGTGATTTCGCCAATATTCTTCTGCCACTTCTTCATCTGGACGACCATCTGCATCCTTAACTTCATGATATGGCTTGCGTTTCACTCGATTAAGGTCTTCATGCAATCCATCCAACAAAAAAGCAAGAAGTTCCTACATGCCAGAAACTTCAATGTTCTATAAAATTATTTCCTCTCGTGTCAAAAAAAAGAGACAATTCATCAATGATAGGAGATGCCCATGGAAACTAGAGCTGTTTTAACACATTTTGCATCAATAAAAATATATATTATTATTACGACCACTACTATTATAAGAAGAAAAAGATGAAAGTATACTTGAGAGTCATGCTGGCTATAACCACTAAACTGAGGAGCAAAATTAGCCAGTTTCGTCTTGAACGTTCTCGGTGCAATGGGCATAGCTCTGGGAACCCAGAGTTTTCTAAGCAAGTCTCCAAAAGCTAGGGCTAGTTCTCCCTGAAACAATTGCGAAGAGAAAAATAAACAATGTAAATTAACTAAAATAGAGCAAAAAAAATTATGTTTAGAAATGAGACTTCAAATTAAAAACAGAAAATAAACAGCTTACATTCATCCCCAACGGATTTTCATAATTAATCTCTTTATGGTAATCTCCAAGGAAAAAATCAACAAGCTTTGGGGTGTGAGCCAGACACTGAATGGCACTATTCATAAAACATGTATTTCCAAGATTCTGTAATCCTGTCAAGCCCAAAGATCGAATTGCTCTATAACTACTACCTCGAAAATAGTTGGCTGTTATGCAGGGGGGTACATTGTCAGTGCTTCCATTCATTGTAACAGAACCACTGCGTGAACATTCCATCTGAGACCTATCTAAAATCATCTCATTTCCCCCATTACCCCTCATAGAATCTGGAAGCCCATGTACTTGTAACTCCAAAGTAACCTGAAAAGACATGATGCAGCTGAAATGCTATAAACAGCCAGAATATCTGTAACTGGTATTTTCGAACCTCATAACCAAACTATAGATAGAGATTAAAAAATAAAATTTAAATTTATCAATTACATAGATTGATTCCAATATTCCCCAATTGGTTAAACCAAACATTTATTTCCTTGCTATAACACATCAAAATTGAAATTTCTTCAACAAACTTATATCAAAAGAAGATAAAGAAGAAAAAAGATGGATCACCAACTACCTCTTTTACAGATTGACCAGAAGAGTCAAGTGGCAATCTTGATTTGTCATTCAGGAAAAACTGTGTCGTCTGCCCTGAGAAGTCCCAAATATGCATCTGCAACATCAATAAAATAGAGTTATACAATACCAATGTATCATATAAAAAACCTATAAAACAATAAAATCAATAGATGACTAACTCACTGGGTTATATGAAGAATTGAAAATGTCACATGCTTTCTCATAGAAGTCAGCCACATTTTCCTGAAATCATGCCAGCTATTATCAATTATTGATTGTAAATGTCTACTTTAAATAAAAGACAAGATACAATTAAAGCGGCAGGAAAGTCAATAATTCAACCTTTTGGCTTATTTTTGCTTCCAGTGAAGTAGTTTCCCATGAAACAAATATCTTAACTTGCAAGGGGAACAATTCTAGCAAAAAATCCTCTGCATTTGAGAGGCTTCCTACATCTTTCACTCCATTATTAGAATCATTATACCTACAAGAAGAGTGAGATAAACGATGGATCAATTTTCTGCATCTGTATGCTATATGTTCTTGTAAGAAACATCTAGAAATGTTTTTTAGCTTGAAAAGGAAATAATCTGGCAGGAGAGCATTCATCAGTAGAAGACCTATAATATTGTTCATTGCTGTTAAAATCATTTTTCTAGTGGAAAAGCAGCAACAAAATGCAAATCAATGTTGGATTTCTATAACTACGCATAGAATGATTCAGAAAAGTGAATTGTAGCAACACATAACAGATACAATGAAAGGGAAGGGGCCAGAATAAATGGCATAAAAGGACGTAGCTTCCCATTCATAATAAAACCTTATGGCTGGTGCATTTAGTGTCACACAGGCACTAAAGAAAGACAAGCACACTCCTAGCAAACAGGGTACCTTATTGCTCCACGACTCATTTACTGCACTCAGTTGTTCTTGCAGCCATTTCTGTCAACACCATACGATAATTACCCACAGGCTGTATTGGAGGAACATTTATAATCTGATCCTTAAATAATTATCCACCACTTCAACTTTTCAGGCTCTTAGTATTTGCTTACCAGCTTGAGGAGCAAGAGCAGGTAAAGGATGTGATTGTGAACTATTATGTCTGTGCATCTCCTAGGGTTGACTTAGTATCAACTAAGGTCTCTAATAAACCCTTGATATAGTGGGTACGGCCTGGGAACACACATTTTGGCCTTGTGGATGGAGACTACATCTTAGAGCTGAAATTGCAAAGCACACCAACACCCCAATGGACTTCCTCAATCAGACAATTATCTAGACTATCCCATTAGCCAACTTCTAATCCAAAAAACGAATGAATGAGCAAATAATAGAAACATAGACACCATGCCTAAAACATGCAAAAACCCACAATCCCTATAAACACATCAAAACATCGTTTAATCTCAATGAAACAGCACCTTCAAGTAAAAACCGCACCATTACGGTGACTCACCGTTTGAGTGTTCGCAACCAAAATCCCTCCGGAACCAACGCATACTGACGACCAGAAACCCCAATCTTGTGGCGCTCCTCCTCCTTCCTCAGATGAAGCAAAATTTCGGAGTCGGAATCGGAATTACACGTCACCGTATAAAGCACACCCTCTCTTCGATCAGCTTCATCTGCCGCTTCCACCAGCCACCTTCAGTCCACCAGAACAACAAAATCAAATTCCCACAAAAAAGAACAAAATTTCCAATGCAAGCAATTGAAAGAATCCGAAAGACATTTTTGGTTTTCCCTGACACAAATAATGAAAAGAATGATTGAGTGCGGCAGGTACCTGTAGGGGAGGAGGTAGACCCTCTCGTGGGCAAAATCAAGGTCGTGGTCTTGGAGGAAGCGGCGGTGGGGACGGTAGGGAGAGGAATCGAAGTCGTCGGAGAGGTAGTCGGAGAAGAAGTTGTCCATAGCGAGGAAGGGTAGGGTTTGGGAGAGTAGGAAGCGAACGAGGGACTTGCAGAGATGATGAAGAGTGGAGAGAGAAACAAGAGCGAGAAAACGGGTCGGTTTCGGAAACAACCAGCGCAAACGGAGCCTCTCAGAAAAACGGGTCATAGAATTGCGCTCCCTTTAACTCCTTTTCGGTCCCTCAAACTCACCATTATCACGTTTTAAAACAGCAATCACACATTTCTAATTTTTTCGCCCACCTTTTTTTCAAAAACATAAAATAAAATTAATCCTAATATTAATTCATAAATCCATTAATCTGATCGTAATTTTCCCTTATATGATTATTGTCGCTTTGGGAAATGAAACCCCACCTGGAAGATAAAACACACTTTTATCACAATGGATTTCAAATCAAATAAAGATATAACGTGTCAAATCTTTTAATTTGAAATTAATAATCTTAATTTGAAATTTGAAAAGTCGTGCAATTTTCTATTAGTGTATTTAAAGATTAAATTGATAAAAAAAAGTATGTGTAACCAAACTTAAATTTATTGGCTTTTCTTATGCAAGGAAATAAACAAAAAAAAAAATCTAAATAAACAATAATTCCTTATCTTATCTAAGACTTCATTAACAGAAATAGGAGTACTTAATTAATCTTTTCGACTGAAATGTTCTAATTAGTTCAAATTTTTACAGTAAAATTAGTCAATTGAAAAAGATTATCTTCTTTAACATCATAGTCTTTTGAACACAGTCTTCATATGTATGCATCCAATTCCATTTTTTATCCCCATTAGTAGACCTTATTATTAATATGTATTTATACCCAAGTAAAATTTGTAAAGCATAACTAAACCATGAATAATAGATAATATTTTTATCTCCAAAAGGACTTCCTTAAATATAAAAAAACTTATGAATTCATCCTTTATACTTATCATGAATAACACTTCACAAGTACATATCTCGTATTTGAGACACCAACTTCCATACAAATTTATCTCAATCGTCATGGGAGAATAATAGTACTACTTTGGCATCTTTAGAATGAGGTTATTTTTTTAAAGAAAATTATTTTCAAGAATTTAATTTATAAATCTTTTTCAAAATATTTAATTTTGAGAAAGCCAGAAGTTTAAAATAAAAATTTTGGACAGTTAATATATATATATATATATATATATATATATATATATATATATATATATATATATATATATATATTCACTTTGAAAAAAATTACAACAAAAAGTTAAGGAAAGTTATGTCCTCTTTAAATCCTTAAAATGATTTGTAACAATGCAGTGTTGTTTTGTTTGTATGTTAAATATGATTAATATTATTTCATTTGATATTATATACTTATAGATACAAATCTAAATTCTCTTTTTTTCATAACATATTTCATTATTTTAGTAAATGGTGAACTTTAATTTTTAATTCTTTTTATAAATTTATAGTTCAAGTAATTTTTTACTTTTATTAATATTCAAATATGAAATTAGAAGTTGAAAAGAATTTTTTAAATTTTTTTAAGTCAGGCTGTTGTCCTACAAATTCATCTCATCTAAGCAGGGGCGGATCTTGAAAAAAAAATGTTATAGGAGTTAAATTATTATATTCGATCATTAGTATAATATTTTAAGAAATAAATTTTCTAACTGAATTGATAATTAGTCTAATATTTCAAAATATGTGAAGAAGTAGAGTTTATCTTTTTTTTATTAATAATTTTTTTATCACTTTTAAAAAAAAATATTTTTTATTATTTATCAATATACTTTTCTTTTGTAAATAAGATTAAAAACTAATTTATCATAGTATTTTTTTATAATTGAGACACATAATTATCGAAAGAAAAATATATTATAGTCAAGTCATAATTAAAAATTATTTATGAAAAAATACATAATAAATTATTTCTTTTTCTTCTATATTCACAAAAAAAGTAATATACAAAAAAACTCATGAAATAAAAAATAATGTTTTTTCATTATTGAGATAAGAAATAAGGAAGAGATAGAATAAATGAGAAATTAGAGCATAAATAATGAATTTGTTTTTAACTCATTTTTTTCTTAAAAAGAACATAAAGAAAACATGAGAATGAGAAATGATTACAATATGAGAGTGAAAAATCATTACAAGTTGTGAAGAATTAAAAAGATAACGAGAAAGAAAATAAAAATTATCTTAATAATTATTTTGTTTAATTACTTTTTTGATTTGTGTCTTGGTTTCAAAATGTTAAATTAGTCATCCATTTTTTTAGTTTTAGTTTGGTCCAAATTATTGAAAAATTGATACAATTTGATATTTTACGATAAATTTCGTTAAAATTTTTAAAACAAATCAATGACTTTTTTATTAAAATCAAAACTCTTAATATAAATTATTTGCTTTGTTGGTGTAATTAACATAATAATATAATCAATTTTTGAAAAAAATAAAACCAAAAAAGAAATTAGACCTAAATATTTTTATTTGTTATTATATTTAATTTTATGTTTTATTATCTAACACTAAATATTATGTTTTATAAAATAAATAAAAAAATATATAATTTAATTTTCTTCAAATATACTTCTTACAATTTAATAAAATTTATATATATATATATATATATATATATATATATTATAATTAAAAAATAAATAAAAATTTTGGGAGGGAGGCCCCTCCCTGCCCCGTTAAAATACGCCACTACATGTAAGTCAAAAGTATCCCATATTTTTTATATGATACCGGTATGCTTTTTTGGCGGAAAGGATCGAACCAACATTTTTTTCTTCTTTTCCTTTCTTTTTAAGGACCAAGCCACCTTATAACTTCTTATATGAACTTGTTGAATATTCAACTAGTTAAATTATTAAGACCGGAGAAAAATTATGTAAGAAAAGAACAAATTTTCAAGTGCATACGAAATAATTGAACTATTGAGAAAGTGGGTAAATAATTGTGTAACAAAATATTTTTTATTCAAATAAAATAAAACTAAAAGATAAAAGAGAATAGTAAAAAGAAAATTAGTTACTTAAAAAAATGTATTAGCAAATTTGAGATGAGAATAAAGATGAAAATGAGAACGAGAGAAATATGTATATATTTATTGATTTTGAAAATGTGACAAAACCCTGACTTTGTAAACACAATATTTCTTTGGTTCGATCTCAACACATTGCAGTGAAACTTAAAAATCTTTCTCAACTAGCAGATTATTGGACATTTTTAAGAATTGCAAAATGTGTTCCTAATTTTTCTATTTGGCGTTCATTGCCCTGATGCTGACTTCCAACCCTAATGCAGAATACTCACGGTGTAAATAATTTGGCTTGCTCCATTAGTTTTAACAGGTAGTATTTTGTCTTTTTCTTGTGATTCCAAAAAAATTTTTAGGGTTAAAAATATCCGTGGAATTATAACTTTCATCGGAAAATGTAATGAGTTTCTAATCGAAATTTTAATATAATTTAATCCCCTTTAGAAATTTGTCAGATTTAATTCTATTAATAATTTTTTATTAAGTTTATTTAATATTTCAAATATTTTTCGTAATTAATGTCAAAGCAAAAATATATATAATTTTATTAAATGAATTAAATTCATATATATTTTAAAATTTGAAAACTAAATTAAATTATTTTGATAAAATTTTCACTCAAAATTAAAGACAAAAAACATATTTAATCATACTTTTAAATATGTCAATAAAGACTAATTTTATAAGTTTAATTATTTCATGCAAAATTTAATGCTACAAATTTTTAATTGTACAAAATGTATTCCTTTATTATTTTTCTAACCCATTTTTTTTGTCTTCTCATATTTGTAACCGGGATGAGATAAAGGTTTCTAGTAAGTTTGATGATGTAACGGAAAAAATTAGTTGGATATTAATACATTTGGAAAATAATTCATAAAAGAAAAAAGATTTCAGAATAAAAATATATTAAAAGTATCAAAATTTAAATTGATTAATTTTATTTTATTTACTATTTAATTATAGATTATATTTTTATATTTTAATTATTTATTATATTAGAATAAAATAATACATGTTTTATTATATTTTAATCAATTACATTTGTTTTTTTAATGAATTACCGAATTAGAATTCAAGTATAAATTATTATAAAATTTACATAAAGCACATTATTTTAGTTGTTATTGGCGTGGGGAAAAGTTGGATGTATAGTTCTTTTTTTCACGTGATTTTGTTGTGGCATTTTTTCGCTTGTTATTAAGTTTCCATCATGATCAATGATATATATATATATATATATATATATATATATATATATATTTATTAATTGATTGATAATGATTAAATGGTAATATCTTTTGTACATATTTGATAACTAACTATATTTCACATTTGCTTTTATTATCTTTTCAACCTTTATTTTAAATTTAAAAGTTGTATAGATAGATATCAATTTCACATACGTCACTTACTTAATTCTTTCATTTATTATTATACTCATATATTTTACAATTTTTTGAAAAACTTTACTCACCCTGCATCAGACAATATTTTGTAGATAGATCTCTTCTTCATTATTCCAAAAACAAATAAACGGAAATTATTCTTTATTGATACATAAACTTTGGTATATATATATATATATATATATATATATATATATATATATATATATATAAAACGAAATCTTTGATATTAAAAGAAATATATGAATTTCTAAAATCGACAGTTGTATTAAATTAAATTTAGGATATACATGTGTTGCATAAAACGCGAAACTATAATTTTGTTAGAAGGAAAAAAACAGAAAATAGTGTTAGATATGATATGTATATTCATTAATCTAATCCAGTCCACCAAACTAACCAACCAGTAACAAAGCACACACTGTTTCTTAAAACTCAAACTAACGACTTCATCTCCATTGGCATGTGTCGTAGCGCAACCTATGATCGACCAAGTCACCTTGTCGCATTCTCTCCATAAATAAGTCAGCAATAACCTTAACCTTGTTTCTTTCCACCAACACCATTTTCGCTTTCAATATTTTTTTTGGGAAACGATAGAATAATACAACAGTGAGAAAACGGGAGTGACCGATGGTGGTGAAGACGAAGAAGTGGTGGCCATGGCTGTCGCCCGTCTCCAAGAAGTTCATAGTCAGGTTGATTGTGCGGAGGCTCCAGGGCTGTGATCTGCTACCGAACGCTGCACGGGAAGGTTCCAGATTAGTCGTGGAGATTCGCTGGAAGGGTTCTAAGATGACGCTCGGCTCTCTGCGGCGAAACTCCGCCGCAAGAAATTTGACGAAAGAGGCCGTGGTGGACGGCGCCACCGTGGTTGACTGGGACGAGGAGTTTGAAACGTCATGCAATTTGAACAGCGACAAGGACAATTTCTTTAAGCCCTGGGAGATTGCTTTCACTCTCTTCAAGGTACGTCTCTCTCTATCTGTCTCAATCAGATTTGTTTTAAAATTTATAAATTGGATTCACCAGTTAAGAATAAAAGACTTTTTGAACGTGAATTTGGAGATTGGGGATTTAGTTTTATCATACGTATCTACCACATGTGTTCATATTGATATTCATTACACAGTCTAAAAATACTATAAGATACTATGTCAATGCGTTTAGATCAATCTCTTCCTTTCTATATTCATACACCGAATTCTTAATTGTATTTTTAGCAAGTTTAATCTTCATTTATTTACAAGACTTTTATATTTTTAGAAAGTTTACATTATTCTTTATATTTTATATTTTTACGAAGTCAACTATTTTTTTACTTCTATAAAATCAACTATTTAAACCTACAAGATTTAAAATTAGTTATTTAAAAATTGGATTCACCAATTAGAAAAGAAAAAAAAATCCTTGAACGTGAATTTGGAAATTGGTGATTTAGTATTATCGTACAGAAAGTTTTATTACAGTTTTTAGTAGTATGGTGATTTTGGATCATCGGATTCTTTTGGGTTGTCACCGGAAGAAACAAACTTTAGAGGACTAATTTCAGGTTCATGAAAAAAAAAGTCATAAAAAGTTATTTTAAATATTAATTATATGAATATTGTCACAATATTAAAAAATATATGTTTAGATAATACATACACAAAAATATCTTCTTAGGATGTAATATTATCATTGATCTCACATCTTCTAAAGATATTGATTTATAATCTATAACAATATATAAAGGGGATTCCTTTTTCTGTGTTCATTTTTCATTTTTCAATTTTATCTTTAATTACTATTTTAAAAATTAATTATTTTATAATTACTTTTTCTGTAATCGTTTTGTTTTAAATTTTTTTATTTTGACTGTTATTCTAAAAACCTTTTTAAACAGTTATTTTATTTAATAACTATTTTAAAATTTATTACATATATTTTAAAAATAAATATTATTAATCTATAAAAAAAATGCGAATTAATTAGTCTAAAAAATATTAATTTTTACATTTTTTAAATAATACGATTTCAAGAAGGTAATTTTAAAAAATTGTACCTAATGTTATTTTGAAGTGAAAAAGTTATATACTTAATTTTAGGTAAAAAAAAAATATAGTTGTATATTTCATTAAATAAAAATTATTTATATTCATTAAATAAAAAAAATTATGTAACTGAAAAATAACGTTAAAATTGTTATGAAAAATTGTATCCCTTTTCTAATAGCATGGATGAAATAATATGTTTTCAAGTTATGTCGCAATCATATCAGGTTAGCGTTAATTCGTTTACTGTGTTAGCAACATTACTGTTGTTTACTTATTGGGTTTTCACTACAAATAGGAGATTTAGTCGAAATTTTTTGACTTTTTCTTCTGTTGCTAACTTCTGGTTGACTTTAGATGATATATGGTTTTTGTATTTTTCTTTTAAAGTTTGGTCGATTAATGAGTGACGAATTTGATTTTCTTTTTCTGTAAACGGAATTTGAACTGTTTTCTTTTGCAGGGATCGGATCGGAAGTCGAAAAGCAAGGTTGCTGTTGGAACGAAATTATTGAATATTGCTGAATTTGCATCGTCAACGGATCAGAAGGTTTTTGATTTAAACATTCCACTCACTCTAACCGGAGGTTCTGCAGAGTCCTCTCCTTTACTTTGTGTGAGTCTCTTTCCCAGTATTTTCCTGTGTTCTTTCATTTCATCTCATGCATGCTATAGTGTACAATTATTAAAATAGTAGCTTTCAAGTTTTTGTCTTTGCATTTGTTACAACGGATTTTGATTGTGTGCAGATATCAATTAGCTTGACAGAGCAGAGAGTTTCCCAAGAAATCTTGGATTCAGTTCAGAGATCTACAGTGTCTGTGCCATTGCGCTCAGCCAAGTCAGCAGAAACAAACTTGGCAGAAAAAAATGAGTTTTCTACAATTGGTTGTATGAAAGTAAAGATTTTGACCGAGTTGGTATCGAAAGCAAAAAAGGGGTATCCTGAGGAAGAGGGAAGTGAAGGTAGATCCTCTAGGAGTGACGGTGGTGAATACAATTATCCTTTGGAAACCGATTGGTTTGGTGATTCTGATGATGAATGCGAAACAGATGAGGGGAAGGAGAATTCCAGTGTCAGTAAGTCATTTCGTTATGGAACGTTGGCCTCTGCAAATGCTGGTGAATCTTTTAATTCCGAAATGAGAGAAAATTATGAAGACTGGGTTTATTACAGCCAGCCGAAGTTTGATGATGGGTGTTCACAGATGGAGGATCCTTCTTCTTCTTCTTCTTCTTCTTCTTCTGAGCCTTATTTACGAAGTTCTAAGCGCAACATACTTCCATGGAGGAAGAGGAAGTTGAGTTTCAGATCTCCAAAAACTTGCAAGGGAGAGCCATTGTTAAAGAAGGCGTACGCAGAAGAGGGTGGTGATGACATAGATTTTGATCGTCGACAACTTAGTTCCGATGAATCCCTTTCTTTGAATGTAAGAATTATTTCTGAATTGAAACTAACACTTGTTTTCTTCTCATTGTATTATCAACAAGTTTTTGGGGACACTTTTAGCCTATCTGATGTTTGTGTTAATGATTGTAAACTAACAAATACGCAAGTATGATGCATTTGATTCGTTTTAATGCAGTGGTACAAGACCGAGGAGGACACATCTGTGAGATCATCAATATCTGAATTTGGGGGTGACAGTTTCGTCGTAGGGAGTTGGAAGCAAAAAGAAATCATGAGTCGTGATGGTTATATGAAGCTTCAAACACATGTCTTCTTTGCTTCAATTGATCAACGCAGTGAGCGTGCAGCAGGTGAGAGTGCATGTACCGTTCTTGTTGCTGTGATTGCCGATTGGTTCCAAAATAATCGTGATCACATGCCTATAGAGTCTCAGTTTGATAGTCTAATCAGAGAAGGCTCATTAGAATGGAGGAAACTCTGCGACAATGATACCTACAAAGAGCGATTCCCCGACAAACATTTTGACCTTGAAACAATTATTCAAGCAAAAATACGTTCACTTACAGTGGATTTTGAAAAATCTTTCGTTGGTTTTTTTCATCCAGAAGGCATGGATGATGAAGGGAAATTCGACTTTTTACATGGTGCCATGTCGTTTGATAGCATTTGGGATGAGATTAGCTGTGTTGGACAAGAGTGTCCGAGTAGTGGTGAACCTCATGTTTATATTGTTAGTTGGAATGACCATTTTTTCATCCTCAAAGTTGAATCTGATTGTTACTACATCATTGACACCTTGGGAGAAAGACTTTATGAAGGGTGTAATCAGGCATATATCTTGAAATTTGACAGCAACACAACGATTTACAACATGCCAGATGTTCCTCGTATATCAGATGGTAAAACATCAGACGACCAACAAGAGGTATCAGATTCTAATATGAAGAAAACACATGAAGTAAACAAGGAAATAAATTCTGTTGAAGGAAACGACGTACAATTGAGTAGTGAACAAGAAGAAGTTATATGTTGCAGAGGTAAAGAAGCATGTAAAGAATACATTAAAAGCTTCCTAGCTGCAGTACCTATAAGAGAATTGGAAGCAGATGCTAAGAAAGGTATCGTTTCTTCAGAATCGCTTCATCATAGACTACTACAAGTTGAGTTTCACTATACCCAACTGTTACAGTCTTGTTATGCAACTCCAGAGGTCGAATAATCAATAACTGCACTAGACTTTAGCTTTAGCCTCAAATGAGGATTCTACTAATCACACTGTAAATTGAAATTTATGCTAACCATTGATGTTCTTATGATTTTTAAGTGAATTCGATTAACAAATGGATGCTCGTTTAAGCTTTTTGTTGCGGACAACGAGTGAGTTGAATTTTTATCTGTTATCTTTTTTCTTGGGAAGGTTATTATGTAAATGGCTCTATAATTTCCTTTTCAAGTGAATGCATATTTTTCCATGTAGAGGACAAATTCTCAACTAATAAATTCCTCTTATAAATAGAAATTACTTTTGATTTTAATACCTTGATGCCTATTTTTGAACTCATAATAAAAAAACATATGCCAAATCCACGAGTATCATCAAATATTATTATAAATAAGTTTGACATGATAATTTTAATAAAATTGTCTTTTCTATATAATTGAATTTTTATTTATTTTTTCATTTTCAGTGCACGTAAACTCATGTTTCTCCCTATTACGTGCTTTTGCCAATTCTAATGTATGTCACTGTTTATATATAAATAGTACTGGTATACATGTGACATTTACTAATGACATCAATTGACATATTGAAATACTTGCTTTTAATGTCAAAGGACTTATACGATTTAGAAGAATAAATGTCTCGTTCATAATTGTTTGAACAAAATCTTTTTTCACATTTTTTCAATTTTAATTATTGATAGAAAATAAATTAATCGTACTTGTTTTCAATATATTGTAAAATATATGTAAGATAATTATGGTAATATCTTATGATATAGTTGTTTATTGTGAGATTCTATTATATCTTATAATATAGTGAGATATTATCTTTATAGATTTTTGATAATCACAAGTAAATATATATTTTAAACAAAATTTAATATTTAAATATAAATAATTATTATATTTAAAAATATTATATAATTAATTATTGTATTATAATATGGTAACGATATAATATAATAAAATTTTCTTATAAACTCAAAATTGAATGAATACAGAACGATATTAAAGTTCATAATATAAAATTTTGATACCAAAAATATTGGAAATTTTTTTGTAGAACTCAGTTTATGATAAAAGATAATTTAATAAACAAATATGAAATTTATAAGATTAATATCAGTGTTAATGATGAGCTCTAAAATTGTAGAATTAAAAATTAAACTTTCTGACTTTATAGAATTGAGAATTAGATATTTTGATGCGTATAATTGTAATTAGAAAAAAAAAATATAAAAGTTAACTCCACGAACAATTAAAGATCACTATAAACATTACTTTTATTTATAAGATTACCAAAATTTTCACCCTTAAAATAAATAACAATATTTTATTTATTTCTAAATAATTTATATAACTTAGTTCCTTTATACTTAGAAGTAAATAAAAGAAAAAATATAATTGACTTGTCTTTGTGAATAAGGTAGGCATGCTTAAACTTGAGTTCAAATAATCAAATTCTAGCAATTGACCTTCTCATTCGAAGTGGACCACTTTAGTTTTTGTCATGAATCCTCTTAAGTGGGTACTGGATCTTAGACTTCCATATGGTTATGGACCTGAACTTGATGGATCTTGGGCTCTATGGCATGGTTTTTCTTTCTGCACCTCCCCAATTTTAATGTGCACTCCACACATTTTAAAATTCAAATTATATATTTTTTTATTTATTATTTTGAGTTCCAAAATACACAGACATATACACTTCGAAACATTTTTAGATTGAAAAACAAATTTTATATTATAGGATTGTACATTATGTATTCTGGAATACAAAATACAAAACCAAAACCAAGGTTATTCGTACTTCTACATTTTGTTCTTTTTTTTTTCTTTTTGATTTTGGATTCTATACATTAAAGGATAAATCTAAACATTGTTGTTATGAAAACACGATACTCAAATTTTCCATTCATTCAAAATCACTGTACAACCTATTAATAACCGAGTGACATGTTTACCTGTCACACTACACAACATGAGCTTGTATTACAGTTTCTACATCTGATAGTACGAGTTGCATAGAATGTCCATTTCTAAGGAACCAGATAGACAAGGTTAAAGAGCAAAAAATATCAATAATATAGTACAAGAAGAATGATATAAAACTTATTTGGCCACCTTGGTTTGTTTTTTCTTTTCATTTTCAGTTGATGCCAATAATTATTAAAACATCTCTTTATTTTTACATCTACTTCTCATTTTCACAAATCTATAAAGAAATCGGTGAGAACAACCGAGCTAAATTTGTTGCCACCTTTTTCCTTAACAAATTTTTGAAAACAAAAATAGAGTGAAAATAGAAACGATGTTTTTGTAATCATAACATATGAACTGAAAAATGAAAACAAACGCACCAAAAGGTTGGATAAATCTCTAGCAGCAAACGGGGCATTTGACAAGGCCATTCTCGTTACAATCAGGACATCTAACGAAACATTCATGGTTGTTGTTGTTGTCCCTGTCGCAACTGAACACTTTGCAACTTCCACAACAGTTGGAACAAATGGCGAATCCCATGTTGGCGCAGCCGGTGCAAGGAGAATCACTGGAGTGAGTTGGTGTTCCTTCTAGAAACTTCCCAAGCCACCCCGTCTCGTGCAACCCAACCACTTCATCGGCTCCTCCAATGTACCTTCCCTTGATGAAAAGCTTGGGAGGGATGACTTTCCCTCCCAAGATTTTCCACAACTCCTCTCTGAACTCCAAGTGCAGAGACACATCCCTCTCATGGTACATTATTTTGAAGCTCCTCAACAAGAAACGGATCGTGTTACAGTCATGAAACGTTTTCCTTATCCCTCTCAGGCTTGTTGTGTAGAGAATGATGGAGTGGTTCCCCCCTGGTGGACATAACTCTTTGAAATCACTGAGAGATGGGTATCCATTGTTGCATGATGCCATAGCAGGCACTGATAACTTTTGTTCGGAAGGTTTTGTGATTTCTTTGGACCCTACGGTGGCTTCTTCCTCCCCGAAATGATTACCATCATCATCAAGCACCAGGTGAGATAGGTTGTTTTCTTTGTAGTCATGATATGGGGTTGGAAACCTTTTTTGAAGAAGAAGGCCTTGTTTCTTCAAGTTGGTTATGGTTGGGAGGAGTTTTAGTTTTGTGACGAACCTTCCCCTCACCATTATTCCTGTTGTGTCTTGTAGCTCTAGAAAATTGGATGGCATGTGAGTGAAAAGAGTGAAGAAAAGAAGAGGTTGTGAGAATGAGTGAGGCAATAGAGTGGGGTTGACGATAAGTTTTGTGTTATGGATTGAAGAGAGTATATAAAGTGGAGATTCTAAAGCTGTGTGATGTTGTTGGGTTTGCTTTTGAATGATCACTGGACGATGTGGGGACAAGGCCATACCCACTCCTCATCTTTTATCAGATTAGAGTGGGACTGACCCTTTACCTACCATTTGGTGCCTCAATCATGGTGTGGAATATGAACCATATTTGTTAATTCAAAACTATAAAGTGGCTAATATTCTCAATATCATTTGCCTATCTGATTGGGAAACTATGCCAGTCTCAATTTGCCACATGATTCAGTTGGTTCAATACCAATTTCACTCGGAGTGCCCTTGGACCACACCTATTCATTTGGCCAATACAAAAGAGGAGACAAAGTGTGCCGATGATCATGATTCCACATATTTCTGGTAAAAGCAACCTTGTCCTTAAAGTCCTCGTATCTAACTTAATCTTACAAAATCGATTTCATTCACATATATATCTCAAACGTAAGACTAGATATTAATGAATAATTTCATATTTCATTAAGAAATATATATCTCGAACGTAAGACTAGATATTAATGAATAATTTTATAGTATTGATTTTAAACTTAACTGACTTATGATGCGAAGTTTGTACCGATTTATACTGTAAATTTGCCTTAGACGTGGGTCTTCCATCAGGTTCCAGTGTCTCACATGAGATTTAATAGCTTCACACATATTTTCTTTCCATCCTTACAAACTTAAAATGAAACCTAACATCAATTTCTTATGCAGTGAAACTAGAATAACTTCTTTTAAGTCTAAGAATCTTTAAGCAACTCCCATTGCATTGCAGGGAGAAAAAGACACAAATAGTTGCGAAAGATTGACTATAAAGTAAGTTCTGAAATTTGTCGATGGAAATTTAGTGACCGACATGATAGTAACATTGTAAACGACAAATTGATGACTACAGTCCTTTTCGAGAGACTAATGTGATTGATATGACCAATATCTAGTTTCAGCAGTAGTTCCTGATCGATCATGATTGAGGTTTTGCCTTAAACTCAATGTCTATTGTGAGATTTCACTTAGACAAGTTTAAAGATGTTTTCATGATTTTAGTGAGAATAAGTGTACAGATTCTTTGCAGTTTCATTATACCTTTCACCCTTCTCAACTTTAATTATCATGTACACTTTTTTGTTACACCAAAGTCAATCCTTGGTAATTTCATCTCCCTATGAAACGAAGTTTACATGATCGAAGCTTTTTTGTGCAGAGACATGTCTACACCATATCTTTAATCCTTCCCCATCCGCAATCAAATGCCGGTATCACGCACATAAAGCAGCACACCGGAAAGACCTAAAAAGATTAGTTGTTGCAAGCAAAAATTAAGAAAAAGCACTAGACATTGCAACCATTAAATGTCTATTTCAAAAAAGTGAATCAATAATTTGTCCACCAAACATGTTCAATGTTTAATCGCGTTTGTGTCAGACCATAAGCCCTTGTACAATGTGTAGGCACAACAAGTATACCATTTTGGATGCATTTCATAAATCAAGCACATGAATGCAATCACTGTATTAAACTTTAAAACAGAGTTCATTGTATGCGTTTGCCAACCTTTTCATGCTCCCTGTATCCCTCCTGCAAAGATTAGTAATTTCTTGTTATTGTATTTCTTATATGCAGTCCAAGTTTTTATTAAGTCCGTGAAACAAAGCATATGAATGATTTGCGTAGTGTGGAAGTTGGTACAATAGAAGGAACTGAGTATTATAAAGTGTTTTGGGCATTTGAACATGTATGCAGAAAAGGATAATCATAAGAGCTAGGAATTGGTCAACTAATAAGATTTGACGTTTGAAAAAACATGCTTATATGGTGTTGCTGTCTTGCCGGATTAGGAAAGAAAACTACGATACCAACAAAACAATTAATGCAGTTTTCTGATGGCAGTAAGCTCGATTTCAACACAATATATAGTCTCATTTTTGTATTCATTATAGTACTACTCCTTGCATTGGTATAACTCTAGTTATTATTAGAGAAGAATCCAATAATTTAGTTACTAAGATTTTAAATGAAACTAAAATTAATAAAAATTTAAGATGAATCGAATATTCACACTTTGTAAAAGTAAATAAAATGGATTTTATTTTTCAAAATATATGTTTTAGGATTTTGATTTTAAAATAATATCATAATTTCTTAATTAAATTTATTCATGACTTATTCGTAATCTTAAACCTGAGAGTGATATATTTTTTTTGGGTTAAGTATGTTTTTAGTCTCTGAATTTTGACTCAAGATTGAAATTTTTCTCTGTCTGGAACTTTGATACATTTTGGTTCCTAAACTTTAAAAATTAATGAATATAATCATTTTAACCCAATTATGTTGATTTTTGTTGAGATGTAGAATACATTTTTCAGTAAATATTGAACCGAGACTATGTCAAATAGTGTAAAAACCTCCAATACTAACATGAAACAGGTTCGACACGTAAAAAAAATTAATAAAATTGGATTAAAAAGACTATATTTATTTTTAAAGTTTAAAGATCAAAATGTATGGAACGAATTTCAATTTTGATCAAAATTAATAAACTCAAAACATACTTCATCCTATTATTGATATAAAAGTGAATAATAATATTAAAGTTGTTATAATGAAATAAATAAGTACCAAATGCAGAGAGAGCATCACATGCATGCAGCAAATATAGCAAAACATTCCATGTTGTTATATATTATAATAAGGAAGAGATTAAATAGATTAAAGATATATAAGTTAGAGGGCCATCTTATACTTCTCTAATTTCGTAAATTAGTTCAGTTCCTTATTATAATTTTAATAATTAAATTCATTAATTAATAGTTAATATTTTTTTAAGTGATTCAAAATAAATTTAATCAACCATTACAATTTAACATACTAAATCGCAATAATTTTATTTTATTTTATTCTGTTAGATTTCTCGTTAAACATATGTTCAGGGCACAGTTATGCTGTAGCCGTTGGCTTTTCGTAGTTTTGGGATGATTGCATTTTTTTGTTCTGTCACTTTTCTTTTGGCTGAAGTTTTGTTAAGTAATTATTGGAGCATTATGATATAATTAAGCAGGTTGAATTTGATGGTGGCGGTGATTTGAATTTGATATGATATGATACAATATGCATCTATTTTGGTTGTTTGGGCTTTGAATTCACATCCAGGACATGACTTTTTCAATTATTGGCACAAGTTTTTCTGAGGCTGGTTTTTTTTATTTTTTTCAATTACATAACATTATTTTTAGTGATGGGTGATGGAAGGTTTGTGAGTCAAGTTGAAATTTTAATATGTGAATTTGGTTTGATGGGTTAATTTGATAGATTAATAATGGTTTTTCTAATCTACCTACCTTTTATAAACTTAAAATGAAGATAATTTAAAAATTAAATTATTATATTATATTATATTATATTATATTTATTTGATAATAATATTACTTAAAATAGTTAATATTTATTAGATAAATCTAATTATTAATCCTAATACAATAATTAAGATATAAAAGTTAAAGTTTCTTTAATATATTTAATTAAAAATATAAATTAATTATATGAAAAATCATAAAATTATAAAAAAAAAACTACTAGTTTATCTTGTTAACTTGCTTTCTAGTCATTATGATTAAGATTTTAAATCCATTCTAACTATAACGAATTAATTTGTCCCAATTCATTTTTTATGAAAGTGAATGGATTAGTTTTGCATTTTTTTATTTTCAATATTATATTTGGAAAAAAATATTTTTTTATTATGGGACCTTTAGTTATCTGATTTTCTGTTTTATATCTATATGATAGGTGAATATTAGTTGGTATTTAAAGTCATATGAGGTAAAATATATATTATTAGAATCCTAATCGTTTAATATCAATTACCTTTTTTTCTTAAATTTGATTTTGTCTTTCAATGTAATAGTTAGTAACTCGAAATTATTAATGGTTTTGAATTACCACTTGTTCTATGGTTGACTAATTCCTTGTACGTGATATGTATTATATGTATTATGATCGATTGAAATTGTAGATACAAAAACAATCAAATAATTTCTCTACTAACTCATAAAATAGTCTTTTGAGGAAGGACTATTATATATGATCAAACTTTCTCATTTTGGTATCAATAATGAGTGTATTGAGACATAAGGTTCATTAGGGAGATACAATACCAATGAGATATGAAACCTAACCACATAACGGATTGACACCGATCTCAATCCAAAATGTTAAGACAATAATTTAGGGGTATTCCTTCTTATATGATGCTCAACTTTCTCATTTTTACTCAATGTGAGATTTAGACTTAAACTTTTGAATTTTCAACAAAGTGAGTTTTATTGTATTAAAGGTTTGAAAATATTTATTATGTGGAAAATGATCTAAGTGTGACTCTAAATTTCACATTGAATAAAAATGACAAAGTTATACACCTTATAAGATAAAAGATCTATAAACCTAGGTTTGAGATTTTGATTAAAATTAATGTCAATCCTTTATATAAGTTGAACTAAAGTTGCATCTATTTAATTTCTCTTTAATAAAACTCTTCTGACCACATCTTCAAACTTGAGATTGAATTCTTTATCCGAATTATGGAGAACTCATCTTATTGTTGGTCTTATCTTCTTAACTTTCAAATTTCTAGTTAATAATTAACACATACTTGATCATGTATCAAGGTTTAAGGAGACAATAACAAATGGATAGTAATTAAAGGAAGAAAAATAGGCGCAAAAATTATAATTATTTGGATAGTGAATATGAATAGAATATAAAACGATATTATTTGATATTAATAATTTTATCTATTTCTTTTTAATTATTAGAAAAAAGAAATCTTTGTAACATAATTCATTAAATAATGTACTCTATCTTTCAGTTTCTTTGTCTTTATTTTTGCATAAAATAAATTTTGCAATCTATCTTTTTTCCATTTTTTTCAACTTTAACCAGAAGTAAAAACCATTTATCCCGAACCTTAAAGAAACATGGAAGGGGTTAGTATATGATGAGAAACGGAGAAATACGAAGCCATATCTAAGAAAATACAGAAGGTAGGAATATAATGTAATCTAAATTTTGGCATTAATGTATGTGCAATCCCAGTTGTGATAATTCTTTATATCAACCATGAGAGGTGCAACCGTAAATTAGTTATGGATGAATTATAACTGTGACAACATTGTGAATTTTTCTCTTCGGCTCGCCCAAATTCAGTGGTTCACCCATTTCTCAGTCTTTGCAAACATTTTAATAGGAACAAGATTATGAAACACATGTTAAAGCTAGCGGTGTTTCAAGTAGACGTTAAACGTCTACTTAAACAATTTGTTTAGTTTTCTAATTTTTACCGCGTCGTTAAGAATTCAAGTGTGAGTCTAAGTCTACGTTGGTTAAAAATGAGAAATTAGAGCATTATATCAAGATAAAGACTCATAAATTCATTATCTTAAGGTTTTAGATTGAAAGTGGTGTCAATACCTTACGTGGTTGGGTTCAGGTTTCATAAGTGTTATATCTCTCCAGTAAAACTTCCTCCGTAAATCATTGAAGCAATCTCGCAAGGATCGACCGACCAGCCCATACAGTACAAACAGTAAAAATGTCTTGAATGAGTCCAATCTATTACTTATATCAAGGTAATAGATTTGAGGTTAGAGCTAGCTATCGATTCACATGGATACACACATACGCATAATTCAGTTTTCGATAGGTACAAGAAAAAGTTAAAGTAAAGGATGAAGCAATAAGTATCTGTATTGATACATAATTGCCATGAATATTTTTTTACCACCATCCAACATATATTGTGGTTCAAAAGATACAAGATCTATGTTAAAATTTTATTATTATGTATATTATTTGTTCTTTGCATCATTTTGATCAAATGATGTATTATAACTTTTATTAGTGTATAAAATATAGATTCATTATAATTTAAAAAATTGAAGTAAACAAACATTTCAAATATTTTTTAATTTAAATATTTTTTTCCTTTTATATTTTTTTAAAAATATTTTTTCCTTTTATAGTTTTTTTAAAAAATATTTTTAAAGTTTATCAACTAGGTTTCATTAATGTTTGCAAATTTAATAAATG
>Ga0214544_1000127_pt1 | contig 109355 bp, 39 predicted proteins | sample CNSS3metaG_FD_160074 | JGI IMG/M metagenome (GOLD analysis project Ga0214544, IMG submission 160074) | Root nodule microbial communities from cowpea collected in UCLA plant growth center, Los Angeles, California, USA - CNSS3 | ecosystem: Host-associated > Plants > Roots > Nodule | place: USA...
TATATATTAAAAAGAATGGCTCTTAATGTGTCATGATTGTAATAAAATTTACTTAAAACATAATCTCATAAATTGTTGTTACACGATAATAAGTTAGATCAAATTTATTTTATTGATGAACTTACTGTTTTTTAAACACAAATGCTAATAAATGTAATTTAAAGTTATAAAATAAAAATCTTACTCAAATTAGAAAGGAATCATTTTCTTTATTTTTTAAAATTTATAATTAAAAGAAGAAGAAATAAGAGGAGTGAAATGATGATGAAGGACGTCGGGTCATGATTCTGCTTTTGTGATTTTATTTTATTTTTTCTTTTGGCAGACAGACATTTTATAAACACATTCCTGCTCACGGTTTTTGAATTTTAAAATAAAAAATATTTTTTAATAACTTTGATAATGTTCTTAACAAAAAATATATTAGTCGGGGTATGTTTGTGTATTTCTAGAAAAATATTTGTGTAAAATTATTGACATACTTAAGTTAGTTGAAATTTTTTGTGGGATTTTAGCATGGCGAAACTTTTTTCAACAACTTTTTTCAACAATAAGAAATATGGAATTTATTCTATTTTAAATGGATTTTTTTTGGTTCACGTAATTTTTTAATAACGCAAAATTTTATAATCTTTATTTATATTGTAATTTTTTGTAACCTAAAATACCATTAAAATATTATATTAATATTGATTTTTTTTCTGTTGATACTCAAACTCTTAACTTTAAGACTTTTCTAAAATTTATGCATTGGAGTGGAGATGGTCGACAAGATAAAATAAATTAGAGGTTGAAAAAGTCTAGTCAACATTCTAAATGTGCGTTTATGTTTTCAATCCCGTATCATTTTAATGCTCAAACTGAAAATAATTAATATCGAATTAATTGGTGAATTAAATTGTAGTTTCTACAATTTTAATCCATTAAAGTTTTGATTTTAACTACTTTTGTGATTGGTTTTATTCTTTCTGTTGTTTTAAAAAAACGATATCATGTTAGATTTTATAGTAAAATCTATTAGAAATATCTGAAATTGTTATATATAACAACCATTTGTTCTTATTTGATATTATGTTAAATTTTATTTTGAAATTAGTTTATGTTTGTAAAGTTTGCTAGGCTCAAACTTTTCTTTTTCTTTCTTTAGTTTTAAGATTTTTTGTGTCTCAATTTTCTCTTATTTTAAGATTAATTTTATTTAGTTTCAAAATTGGATCTTACAATTTATTAGTTGATGAGTTGGAGATTTTTTTCCGATCAAATATTAGGTTTTTATATGAATGTTGGAGTATTAGTTTTCTAAGTTCTTGCAATAAATCATATTCAAGCAACATCATGTGGAATAACTAATGGTCTATAGAGAGAGTTTCATTATAATTGACCCACAAACATTTGTATACACTAGTTCTAGTCCTTCAATTTTAGACGACTTACTTGTTTTGGATAAGCAAATATTTTTCTGCTTTCCGAAGATACAATGTTCGCAAGGTTCAACTTCAACATGCTTCAAGTTCGGTATTTTACCTTTTGAGACCATGAGCTTCATTCCTTTCTCATTCATATGTCCAAGCCTTTGAGGCCACAAAGATGAATTGTTGCCAACTTCTACAACTGATATCATATCCTCATCTGCAATCATGTAAAGAGATCATTGCTTCTTTCCACGAGCAACAACAATATTACCTTTCATTACCTTCCAATGTCCATCTCCAAAGGTGGTGTAATGCCCCTCATCATCCAACTTTCCTGTAGATATTAAGTTTCTCTTTAAGGTAGGAATATGTCAGACATTATTCAAAGTCCACACACTTCCATTAGAGGTTCTGATGTTAATATCACATTTTCCTATAATATCAAAAGATTTTTCATCTGCAAGGTAGACCTTCCCAAACTTTCCTGTAATATAGTTAGATAATAGTTCTAAGGAATGTGTAGTATGAAATGACGCACCTGAGTCCATAATCCATGAGTCAATAGAACTATCTAAACTAAATAATAGTGCATCTTCAATTTCATCAGTTGCTGCATTTCCTGATTGATCATCATCTTGCTTCTTGTTGTTGTGCTTCCTTGGAGTCCTACATTGATTTGTAAATTGACCTCTTTTCTGACAATTCCAAAAAGTGATATCATTCCAGAATTTTGGTTGTGATTTCCCTTTAGACTTTGATCTGTCTCGGCCTTGATTACGACCTTTTTGGCTACTTCTTCCTCTAGTTTCAGTACTCAATGCTAAACCGTAACTAGAATTGGAAGATTCTCCTGAACTTTTCCTGCGAACATCTTCGCTTATGATCAAGTCACGGATGTTATCAAGTTTCAACTTGCTATTACTTGCAAAATTACTAACTGCAATAACAGTTGCACTCCAACTTTCCGGAAGAGATGATAAAAAAATTAATGCTTTCACCTCATCATCAAATGTTATCTGCATTAATGTCAATTGCGCAATAATTGTATTAAATTCACTAATATGATTATTAATTGAGTTACCTTCACCCATTTTTAGGTTGACTAGCCAACGAATCAAATACACTTTATTGGCTGCAGATGGCTTCTCATACATATTTGAAAACGCCTTCATCAAATCTACGGTTGTGTTCTCGTTCATGATGTTGAACGCAACATTCTTGGCTAATGTCAATCGGATCACACTAAGTGTCTGTCGATCTAACAAATCTCATTATGGTTGCGCCATGTCAGTTGGCTTCTGCCCTATTAAGGGTAGATACAACTTCTTCTGATACAGGTAGTCCTCTATTTGCATCTTCTAGAATCCGAAGTCATTGTCATCAAACTTATCAATCCTCATCTTCCCTTCTTTCAATGTCATTGCTCTTGCTGCTTTTCACGAAAGTTCCTGTTGCTTTTGACCAAAGCTCATGCTGCTGCTTTTGACCAAAGCTCATGCTGCTGCTTTTGACCAAAACTCCTGCTACAATGATATGCCTCGCACCAGACGTTTCCCGGACCACTACAATGATGGACAGGATCAAGCAAATAGGGGATGGAAACGAAGTCGATCCAGCGATGATGGTCGAGTTTGAGGTAGAGCTTAAGGCACAAATCCTATGCTCCTACATACGGAGCTACGATAGCTGGCTGACCCTCAGATGCATGCAGTTCCATCGACTGCGATTGTCGAGTACCTGGATTGGGAGGGGACGACGACAATGTTGGACGTCTCACCATACGACCCAAGAAACTAGAAGGACTCTGGCCCAAGGGCCAACAAACTGAGAGAGGTCGAGGACAGGTCGCACTTGGGCCACAAGCGCAACATGTTGACTCGCTTGATCTTTGACGAGGAGTGTCCCATGCCCAACAAGAGGGTGTTCAACGATGAGCACGTGATCAAGATGTTTGTGAAAGTGGAGGGACACAAGGATCTGGCTAGGGCGATTTTCTCGACAAACCTAACGGATCAGCAGGCGCAGTCGTGGATGGAAAAGGTTGTCGAAGTGGTGGCTACGAAGCACCCTTCCTATATGATAGGGCAGGAGATAGATGTCAGGGTGGCAAGGGTTGTCGAGCTAACTAAGCCACCCAGCTTGTATGACATTAGCCACCAGATATGGGCGAAGCTCTATGGGGGACACCTGATCAACTCTACTATGTTGATAAATGAGGGCGCCCTTATCTACATGGTCTTGGATGGGTACTATGGATGGTATTGCAACACCCACTCAAATATGGAGGGGTTCAACGGCAAGGAGATGACTGGACTGTGATACTAATCGCACTACTATCGTCGACGATTAAGTGTTGGAGGAATGTGGCACGGGAGAGACAAATTGTGCCCGATGCTCTGATATCGGGCACCTCAGCTCTTCTCTTTGCCTACATAGACGACAGGTTGAGTCGCATAGACCTCCCAAAGAAATATGCTATTGAGGCTTTCAGCTTCTACAAGTCTGTCGTCATTGAGACCTTTAACGCCTGTGAGTTCTCAATAGAGGTTTCCAAGTGTTTCCCAAGTGGCCGATTCGTAATATTCCTCAACGAGGTGTACCTGGTCGATCTCCACGTGGTACATGGAGTCAGGGCAACCATGGGGATCTCAATTGAGCCAACTGAACGACACACAAGTCTCATAGAGAGGGTTACGAGCGTGGCAACAAGGTGTAGAGGCGCGGTACCAACACCGACAAATGGACCAAAAAAGATTGTGATAATTATTCATCACGATATTCTAGAGTTGTTTATAATTGTGTTTGAGTTCCTAGTTCATTACCACATTTAAGAACAACTCTAAGTACGCAGAGCTGCTCTTCGTCTACCTAGACTTTGCCTACAAGGACAACATCCCGCTCACGGTGTCTAAGGTCTTGTGCGCTTTCGAATGGAGATTCAAAGGGGGAACGCCGAGCGAGATTGTCGTAGCTACCTGATTAAAGTTGGAGACCTATTCCGAGCACTATCCAGATGACTCTGTGGAAGAAATCACGAACCAGTGGCCAGACAGGAACAAAGCGAAGGCGCTGAACCGTATCTTAGCGCGGAGGTCCAAGGCTCAACAGATGCACAGCAAAGCCCTATTGGCTCGGGTTGGCACACTCTAAATGTTACTTTCGGATTACGGGTTGCCACAAGCACCTCAGAAGATCGTGAGCGGTTTGCCGAGTGTGTACACGATCTTCAACATAATATAGCGCTGGTCTCTGAAGCCATCGAGTAGCTCGACTTGGGAGGGGATAGTGAACTACAACAGGGAAATGATGATAGGGTGATGCGCCCCCAATTTTATTGACATGCCTATAGTAGAGGCAGACAAGAAGCAGTGCATAGAGCTCCTCAACAACAGTCACTAGTGAAGAGGCTAGTGGGGATGATGAGCTTAGTGGAGGCGAAGACCTTAGCGAGGAGAGTGGGTCAAAGGGTGAGGGAGTTGTGGTCCCAAGATAGGGTCGAGGAGGGGAAGTCGGCAACGAATCAGAAGGTGAGGTTGGGCCTCTCAGATCAGGGGATGGAGGTTCAGTACTTAACACTAAACTTGGCTTCAGTGACTCTAAGGGTGAGTCAGGAGGTAGCAATGTTGGGGGTCAAGCCAAGGAGGTACGCCTTGAGCAAGTGCGACACGGAGCGACTGACCAGCTGGTAATGTCCACAACCTTTGCATTTGTGAAAGTGTCTTGCCAAGTCGTAGTAGGAACGACACGTTAGAAGGCACTGGCGCACAGGGCGGTAGAAGTGGCAGAGGCCAACATAGGACAGATAGTGCATTCCTCAAAGCTCGTGACTGAGGGGGACGAGGTCTTGGTATGCAACGGTTCCAGGTAAGTGTGTCCCGTTAAGAAGAACAGTGGTACAGAAAAGGACAGAAAAAGAGTATTCGTGGTTGGAATTGCTTCCTCTGGAGGGGAAGTGTACCAATGTGGTTGAAGGGACTCACCCTTGAGGAGAAATTGTTAAGAATTCAAGTGTGATTCTAAGTTCCACACTAGCTAAAAATGAGAAAGTATAACATTATATAAGGATAAAGACCCATAAACTCATTGTCTTAAGGTTTTGGGTTAAGAGTGATGTCAATTCCTTATGTGGGTTGGGCTCATGCTCATTGGTGTTAAATCTCCCCGGTGATCCTCTCTCGAAATATCCAACAGTGGTATCATAGTCGATAGTTAAAACTGGCTCAAACAAGTGCAGTATGGTCCTTGTATCGAAAGTCTTCTTGGCAAGGATTGCTGGTAAGCGTGTTCCGTTAAGAAGAATGACGGTATAGAAAAGGTAGAAAAAGAGTACTCGTGGTTGGGAATGCTTCCGCTGGAGGGGGAGTATACCAATGTGGTAGAAGGGACTCACCCTTGAGGGAAGATTGTTAGAAATTCAAGTGTGAATCTAAGTCCAACAATGGCTAGAGATGAGAAAGTAGAACACTATATAAAAATAAAGACTCATAAACCCATTGTCTTAAGGTTTTTGGTTGAGAGTGGCGTCAATGTCTTATGTGATTAAGCTCACATCTTATTGGTGTTGTATCTACTCAGTGAAACTACTCAGTGAAACTTCTTCCTTTGTAAACTTAACAAAAACATGAGAGCAATTACACCTGATTTTAGTATTAAAACAATATCTTTTTCATTCTAGTAAGTGCGTATCTCAAGTAAAATTTGGAGAATGTAAATCATCATTAATTCAAAAATTAAATATAACAATAATATAATGTTATATTATATTGATTTGGATGATTATATATTATTTAATATTCAATTATTGAAGTGTTCGAAGAGTCTATAAAGCTATATTTCTTGAATATTATTGAAAATTAACATTTTTATCATGTAAAAGATAAGTAAAACACGACAGCATTACCTTTTTAAGAACTAATAATGTTTTAGAGTAGTTTTAAAAAAAAAAACATATAAACATAAAGAGCCAAACATCCATAAGTACTTATGGAAATAATTTAGGGGGAAACATTTTTTTTAAAAAGGAAACTATTGGCCAAAAGAAGATATAAGGAAAAGCTTCAAATTTTAATTAATTTGTTCATTTATTTACTGAAAAAGACAAAAAAAAAAATTCTTGCAAGTGAGTTTTATGCCATTTTTATGATAATAAAAGAGTACTTACTTTCTCTAACAAAAGGACAAAAAAAAAACAACACATTTCATTTTCACCTAGGATATCTCTAATATTTCATATACATATTTTTTCCTTTCATCTTTATACAACTAAAAATAGTATGTGTGTTTTCCTTTCATCTTTATTTCACTCTATTTCTGTACCACCAACCATACCATTAAGCACTAGAGAACCATAGAATTCGGCTCATTTTGAATATCATACATTAGTTGAGCAAACTTTAATCATCAAACAATTTTTTTTATTTTTTATTTATTTTTTTGAATTGGGTGCAAGTCATGATAAATACCAAATGTATATTAATGCACAAAAGTAAGTTGTAATAAATTTCTTTATGAACCGATCATAGATTTTAGTCCAAAGTAATTAATCAAAGGGACTAAGAATTAAAAAAAAAATCTCAAAGCAATGAGAACACCCAACCTAATGCTTTACACTAACCAAATATTAATTTGATTTTTGACAATAGCTAAGTCTTATTATGGCATGCTGATTTTATAACATAATCATAGCCCTAGAGCGGATGTATTCAAAATAAAGGTCATAAAGCAACACAATAATTAACCCAAAAGTTCAACAACTTCCAAGCTTTCTAATTAAATATCATAAATAAAAATAATGTTTGTGGAAGAAAAACAGAACAACACTTCATTGTTCATTAAAATGGATAAATATCAGGTGTCCCTTATTTATATATTCAAAAAAACAAAAATCAACTACTTGTTTATTAAAATATCAACACCTTATTTTATAATTAATAACAAACCCAAATACTATGAATCTTATTTTTTTAAAGTATCCAAATTAATTTTTAATTATTTTTCTTTGTATTAGTTTTATCTTTTATCTTTAATGATTTATATTAGGATATCACTAATGAAGATTAAGAAGGGTAAGTACATTAATATCGAACCATGTCGCATCATATTTTTCTTTAGGCTTTAGCAATCAAGTTTTTAGTTGACATCCAAACTAACGTAAACGTATCTTTTTTTTTTTTTTCTTTACTAGTTGATTCAACATTGTGGTTAATCTATAATTTTCTGCTTCTAAAATTTTGACTTCGTACAAGATGAAGTCAGTGAAGTGAAAAAAGTAAATATATCAAATTTTAAGTAACCATACAATAATTAATAAATAAAATTTGTCCACACAAATATAATATTCAAAACAAAATAACTAAATTCATTAATATCCTCGTAAGGGTCAAAACTAAACCTACTATTTAGGAGCAACATCTTGAATAGCATAATAGGTTAATTTGGATAAGTTCATGTTAACTTAATTATTTAAAAATAATAATCTATATTTTTTAATTTTGAATAAATATACCAAATCTTTAAAATAAAATAAAAAAATCACTTATGTCATTTTAATAATCATTTTTATAATAAACTATAACTTTATAGAGTTTTCTATTAAAAATTAATACAAATATTTACAATATACTTACAAATATATAGGTATTGAAACTTTACTTTTGAATTAGGTGGAATACTTACAAAATTGAAATTCACTATTTAAATTCGACTACTATTATTCATTTTACTAATTTTATTTATTCAATATTTTTTTATTTATTCGATCCAAGTCGACCAAATCTCTAATTTTACTTTGAATACAATGAAGTAACTTTTATTGGGTGCCACCTAGTTTATGATATAATCCTATAGATACGAAGGGTCATAAGTTTTTTTTTCTTAAAATATTATTAATCTTTTTAAATGAAATTTTAATAATTTATTATATTTATTTATTAAATTGAAAATATCATTGGCCTCTTGGCTTTTGGTGAGATAGAGATTTCAATGTGAGCATGGTGATTGGGCCAGTTCAACAAGATGATTTCGAAACCGTATTTTTTTTTTCTTACTGCAGTTGTGGTTCCCCTGTCCCCCTCCTCCTTTTCAGTTTTTACGTGTCAAGATGAGACCAAATCTAAGTTTGATTGACCACAGTTTAAAGACAAGTAACAAAGTGGGCCCATGGGGCCCACGAGCCCACCAATAGTTGGCTACACAGTTAATTACAATAATAGCGGGCGGGCCCACTAAGCTGCTTCGTGCTTGTACATAATGGCTCTCCATTGGGCCTGGGCCCCACCCAATAAAGAGTTACCGGCGGCTGAGGCTTCCCAACAGTAGACACTCTCAACTCAAAGGGTGAGGTGATTGGACTTTTGAGTCACAAAAATACTTATTTTAATGTAATATAATATAATATTAATATTATAATAACATTGCTCCACATTAGTTGCATTAATTAATTATATGATATGTGTGTCTTGTTCATTCTGTTGAAAATCATCTGAAGTTAATAATGAAATTTTAAACTGTTTTGTTTTGTTTTTGTTTTTGTTTCCTCCAAAGCCATTTTTTATTACCTTGTATCTTCTACTAAGCAAAATTTAAAATAGATGGATGCAAGTAATTAGTACTAATTTTCTCAATTTAGTTTAAAGTTGATATTCACATCTATTGCTAGTATAATAATTATTGATTGATCAATCTTATTTAAAAAATAAATAAAAAAATACAATCCAACACGCCCTAAAATTGTTATTGTTGTTCCCATATAGCGCTTTGTTTTATTCAATACTCTTAAAACAATTATCAACACAGCCTTTAAATTTATATTGAACCAAAAAAAAATACATTTACGATTTTTAATTTGATTCGCTAGTAATCGACTTTCTCAAAAAGACGTTTCAATTTAAAATGATTGGCAGTGTCTGCTAAAATAACTTTTAACATAACATTACATTTTTTATATTTATGTAAGATTTGAATTTTATTTAAAGATATATTTTTCAATAAATAAAGAAAAAAATGTTTATAAATACAGTATACATGTTATTTTTATTTTTAATAATTATTATTTCTCTTAAAAACTCATTTTACCTTAACTCTTTCTAAGTTTAAGAAATAATTACAATTTGTTAGTGTTGTTGTTACTTGGGTAATATCGAGGATAGGTTATGTGTGAGTCAAAATATTAGGTAGAAAAAATAAAGTTAAACACTATATAAGATAAAAATAAACTCATAACTTTATTGTCTTGATGTTTTGGGTTAAAAGTGGTGTCAAATACCTTATATATATATAAGACCAATGTCTGAGTCAAAATCTCACATCGGATAGAAAATACAAAGTTAAACATTATATAAAATGAAAGACCATAACCTCATTACCTTAACGTTTTAAGTTAAAAGTGATGTCAAATACCTTATAAGACCAATGTCATATATATAGAACTATAATCTCTCAATTACTATAACTCATATAATAAAATAATATAGAACTATAATCTCTCGATTATTATAACTCATATAATAAAATATAAACCCAACTCCAACACGCAAATAGTCTGATTCATATTAAAGATTTTTTTTTGTTTGAGCTCTTTATATCGAAAATTTTATTCATGTAAGATTTATGAGCTAATAGCTAATGGTTGTATCTATTCTAGTTGAGTATTGATTTAAGATATGTAAAATTATGTTTAGTTGGAATATGATTCTACAATGACTATATAAAAATTTGGATTGTATTCTGGTCATGGCAAGATTAGTATTTTGGGATTGATTCAACATAATATACATGTATGTTAAAATGGGAGTTTGGATAGTTTCTTTTTTCTTGCTAAATTAATGAGTATTTTCGTTACCGGTATCACTTGAACAATAATATGAATGTTAAATTGAGATGGACCATAGTTCAAACACTTCACAGATGAATGTAATTCTAATTTTTTAAAGTGTTTTTTTACTGAATCGTGTGATCAGTTAAATTGAGAAGTGTGAGAATGATATCTAAAACTTGTTAAAATATATATAATAAGTATATTTTACAAACATTGAGAGAACACATGAAGTGTTTGAACAAATAAGAGATATTATGGAATTATGTTACTCAAGTAATGAAATTTTCTCAATTACAAAAAATACCAATATATATTGGTATATTAAACACATATTATAGTATTAATTAAAAATGTGAATGAAGATTTATAACGTGTATTTTAATTATATGATAAACATATAGTAGGTATGTGTCTACTAAGCATGTGTGATGTTTAATTTAAATTAATTTACTCTAGATAATGTGAAATGTTATAAATGTTACAAGAAAGAAAATAATTTTACGTATGGTAGCAATAAAGTTAAATAAAGATGATGTTCATATTTCGTTTTATTAAACATATTCATATTATTTTATAAACTCGTAATGGTACATAAATACATACATGTAATGTACGTATCGGTTAAGGTATACTATTTATTGCTATACATTAGTATACGAATATTTAAAATTAGACGAATTACTTTACCTATTATTTTATTTATATGCATCTATTTAATGTCCAGATGTGACATCATATGCGGATCTGAAAATTTGAGGTATACGTGTTATAAAGATAACGGTTTCTAGTTTTTTTTTTTTTTTTTCTTGTAAGGCAACGGGTATTATGTTTTTTAAGTTAATCTTTTTATACTCAAGAGCTTAAATTTCTCTTAATTATTAATTTAAATCATGACGTTTATTTTAACATTTGAGAAGGCTCACAGATCAACATTTAAAATAAAAATGTTTTCTAAATAATATTTTTTTCAATTAACTAAAACATCTTTTATTAAAAATAAAAGGGTTAAATATGTTTTTGGTCCCTTAACTTTCAATGAATTTTGGAATTAGTCCATTTTGAAACTTTGGACCAATTTAGTCCTTCATCTCTCGGAATATGTGGATTTAGTACTTTTAATCAAATTTTGTTAGGTTTATTTGATGTTTCGTATGCATTTTAGGATTGTATTTGAGTTGTTTATACTGTTTGACACATTTTTGCTTTAATGTTAAGTCAAATACAATTGTGAAACGCACTTGAAATGTCAAATAAACTTAACAAAATTTGATTAAAAGGACTAAATCCACGTATTTCAAAAGATGAAGGACTAAATTGGTTCAAAGTTTCAAAATGGACTAATTTCAAAATTCACTTAAAGTTAAGGGACGAAAAACATATTTAACCCAAAATAAAATAGTGACAAAGTCATGTAATAGTAAAACTGTAGTTACGATTATCGTAATGAAAGGAAAAAAAGGATTTTGAGGATAGAAGAAGAAGATGTTGTTGTTGTGTGAATTAATAAAGTAATAGAGGAAAAAAGAAAGGCCGAAATCAATGGATTTAAAGACGTTGAAAGTTGAAAGGACGTGATTTGGTGGGTCCCACGGTTGGTGAGCAAAAGAGATACGAAGCTTAGAAAAAACCTAAACGTGAGGATCCACCTCCCTATCCTACGTAGCCGCCTTCCACTATCTGCAATATCATTATTTTAAATTTGAAATAATTACGTTATATTGTATGGTCATACGTAGAAATATTTAAGTGAAAGCAGGATTATATAGTACTAGATTGCAATTTGAGTCCAATAATTTGACCTTATTAAATGCTCACACACTGTTTCAAATCAACTCCTTCTCAATGTTCATTTCTTCTTTCAGGATGCACGATAACAACAACATCCTTCAACGCATAACACTGTCTTTGCCTCATTGGGTAAGCCCAGTCCCGACAAATTTAAGTTACACACACAGCAATTTTTCTTTTATATAGTTTTTTAATTTGCTGATTTGGTTTATTTTATTCTTCTTCTTTTTTGTTTAATTTGTTTTTTAAATTTTTTAAAAAGGTTTAATTTGATTTTTTTTTCAATTTAGTTGACATTAATATCGTATGTTTCATTTTTTTAATTTTTTTAATTTTTTTAAAATTAAATTGTCATGTGTCACGCTTGTACCACGTGTTAATTTATGATTTTTTTATTTTTTATTTAAAAAAAATTGTCACGTAACATATCAAGATTGTATCACGTGTCAAGGTAACCGTAATTGTAATTAAGCTTGATATTTAGTTTGGTCTCAAATTGAAGAAGACAAAATTAAATTATTTTAAAAAATATGAAGATTAAGTTGAATCAAAATGGTTAACAAAGGGACTAAATTGAAATTAGTCACGTTAGTTTGACATGTGGCACAATCATGACTTGTCATGTGACAGTTTTTTTAATAAAAAATAAAAAAAAAATCATGAATTGACATGACAATTTTATTAAAGATTTTTAAAAATTAAAAAATAATTTAAAAAATAAAAAATTCTACAAATTGACACTTGGTATGTACGAATACAGTATTAACATCAATTTAACAAAAATGACAAAATTGAACGTTTTTCAATAATTATAAGACTAAATTAAACAAAATAATAATAAGATAACAGAAAGGGATTAAACTAACAAATTGGAAAACTAAATCACTAATTAAGCCGTAATTTATCTATTAAAATTTTAAATTAAACTATAATATTAGAATGACTTTGATAATAGAAGACTTTCGATGAAATATATTTTATACCATCAATTAATTAGAAATTACTTTATTATTTATAAAAGTTACTTCATAGCTTAATAAATTATTATAATAATTTGTCGTTTTTATGTTTTTTTATAAATTTGGATGTTTAATTAATTATTTACTATATTATTTTTATTGTATTGGCTATATAAAATTTTAATATCTCTTAGATGCTACAAACTTCTACAAGTGATGTTTGTGATTGATTTTGAGATCGATTTGGTGACTGTTTTTGTGACTAATTTATTGATTGATTTTGTGACCGATTTTGGAACTGATTTAGTGATTGATTTCGTTACTGATTTTGTGACTAATTTTGTGACCGACTTGTGACTAAAATTGTGACAAATTGTGTGATTGGATTTTAATCATTTTAGTTATGAGCATATCAGTTATGAATTCGATCACTAATATTAATTTTTTATAGGTTTAAATATGTTTTTGGTCCCTGAACTTTTAGTAAAAATTGTAATTAGTCTATCCTCGAAACTTTGGCCCAATTTAGTCATTCAAATTCAAAACTGCGTGAATTTAGTTCTTTCAAACGAATTTTGTTAAGTTTATTTAATGTTTTAAACGTATTTCATGATAACATTTGAGATGTTTACACCGTTTGACACATTTTTACTTCAATATTAACTAAGAAACGATCATGAAACGCACTTGAAACGTCACATAAACTTAACAAAATTTGGTTAAAAAGATTAAATTCACACAGTTCTGAAGTTTTAGGGACTAAATTGGATCAAAGTTTTGAGGAGAGACTAATTCTAATTTTCATTGAAAATTGAGGAATTAAAAACATGTTTAACCATTTTTTATATTATAAATTATTGTTTCAAAAATTAAAATATATTCTTAATTTGTATTCATTTTCAAACATTATTATATCTTGTATAACGCATTTGCAACATAAATATTTTGTAAATTTATAAAGTACTATTAAATAATATTATATTAGAATATAATTTTCATGTTTAACTTAAACGACCCTACAAAAATATTGTTAAAAGTTTTACACAGATTCAAAGTTCATCAAGAAACTTAATAAAGTTAGCTACAAAAATGACTTATAATTCGTATTAAAGGTTGAAGTCATTAAGGAGCATAATAATTTTGTTATCCAACAAATTTTCCGTTGTAACAGTAACAGATTTTGACCAAAATTTATAAGAAAGTTAAAATAATAAATTTAAAATTTATATATTTAATATTGTTGTCTATAATTTATTAAAAATAATACATAATTTAATATAACTATAACTACAACAAAAATTTATATATTTAATAATATTATTATTAATAAGTTTGAGTTATTATTTAAAATGAGAAAATTAAAATTTACAAATTTATATTAAGCATGAAACCGCAAATGCATGACTTTAAACAATGAAAAAACAAAAAGGTAGAGAGTTATTATTGTAATTAAACATGTGCGTGACTTTCTTCTCTGATCTCTTTACACATGGAAAGATCCACCAAAGTTCAACCCCTCAAATATATTTGTGCTAATCCCTCAAACTCTATTCATCATCCACACAATTTTGTCATCTCATTTTCTTTTCTTTACTACAATACATCATCCCAAACGAACACAGCATTTAAGATAAATAAAAAAATGACATATAAAATAATAACCACTAATTCAAAATGTTACATATAAAATGATAACCAAGACATTCACTACACAAAAATATTAAAAAATAAAACTCAATTCCATGATATAAAAATTTTGAATATTAAACCAAATAAATTTATTAGTGTTCAATTAAAAATATTAAAATTTATCGTCAACTTAAAATATGTTTTGTTTATTTTAATTGTGTTAGGTTTTATCAAAATATTTTTTCTTTTATATTTCTTTATGAGACTATTTAAAAGGTTAGGTTGTTGGCCAAAAGAATTATCAAACTTATGAAGTTTTAGCACCTTTACACAACCTTTACACAAGTTACAATAAATCATGACTGGAACCTGCAGCAATTTAATATAAAAATGTGTTTTTACATTTGATCTTGAACAAATATATTATAATCAGTTTCAACTAAAGTAAGCTAAATTTTTAGTGAATCAAATTCAATTTCGGTACGTACAATTTAATCTTAACTCAAACTTATTATAAAACAAATAAACTCCCATAGTCCTGATTTCTCTGCCGAAAGTTTTTTCCTATCACTGAAAATTATAAATATATTGATATTGGTATATTACATTTTCTTTCAATATATTTTAAACCATCAAAATCGGTGTATATTTTAAAGCCACGATAAAAAAAATAAAAATAAAATCAACAAAAGAAATCCAGATTTTACTTTCACTCACTTTAACAATTATATTTTTTTAATACTTTAAATTCCTAAATTCTTTAATCGTAGTTTCGAGTTCTTTTAAATTCCTAAATTTAAGATGATATAGTATATCAGTCTAACTCACCATGACTTCTACTAATTGAGCAAATTCTCAGTGAATTGGATTAAATTTTTTTCTATAAAAGTTTAACCCTAACGCAAACCCATTATAAAACAAATAGACTTATACTCTCACTCACTTTGACAATTATATTTTATTAATACATTAAATTCCTAAACTTTTTAATCGTAGTTTAGTGTTCTTTTAAATTTCATTTATATTTTGGAGGAATTAAAGCCTTGTATTTTTCTTTTAGATTTTATCATTCAATCACAATAATTCCTAAATATATATGCCTTTTGTAAAAAACTGGTGCGATCATTATTAAACCAAATCTAAATCTAATCATTTATCCCAGATTTAATTTGAAATAGAGTTATGCTGAATTATGAATTTCTGAACTTGTTTGTTTTATCATGAAAATATTTTTATTATAAAAATATGTTCTAAAAGTTCTATTTCTAATTGCTTTACAAAATTTTGAAAACAAAAATGATATTTTTAATTATTTTTAAGAGCTATGTTTCAACTGTTCTGAACAAAATGTAATTATAAATTATTTTTAAATGCAAAATATTTTTCATTATAATTAAATAAAATTTTGTTAGCTATAATATGGTTTTCATCCCTCTAAAATATTTGGTAACTTAATTTTAGTTACTAAAAAATAAATGATTCGTTTTTTTTCGTTGCAAAATTAAAATATGTCAAATTTAATTTCATGTAATATTTTTGTTAAACGAAAAACCTACATTGCTAACAAAATTAGACATGTTAAAAAAATACTTAAGATAAAATATTATTTTATTTCTCTAAAATATATGTATTTGACTCCTGTTTCTCAAAAATATTTTGCTTGATTTTAATTCTTATAAAATAAAAATTGTGTCAATTTTGGTTTAGGTTATACTAATTCAAATAAAGTAATATCGTATGTGACAACTGATTTAATATGCGTTATAACTTAACCATTATTTAAGTAGTTTATTTTATTTGGTAAGTTAATGAAATATGTTGAGAGATATACTTTTTATTTAATATTTTATTACGAATAAGACTAAATAAGAACTCTACTTTATGTGGTGTTTTTGAAGGTGAGTATGTGATTATTTAGAGGAGAGGTATATTAAAAGTATTATGGACCATATACTAGTTGAATTCTTCACAGTAGAGGATTTGTTTTCTCATCACAAAGTTTAAAAAAAAAAAAGGTTAAATATGTTTTTGGTCCCTCAAGTTTCAGCGAAATTTGGAATTAGTCTATCATCAAAATTTTTGACCAATTTAGTCTTTCATCTTTCAAACTGCGTGAATTTAGTCCTTTTAACCAAATTTTGTTAAGTTTATCTGACGTCTCCAGCCCATTTCATGATAGTATTTAAAATATTTACACTGTTTGACACATTTTTGCTTCAATCTTAACTTAAATACTATCATGAGATGTGCTTGAAACGTCAGATAAACTTAACAAAATTTGGTTAAAATGACTAAATTCACGCATTTTGAAAGATGAATGACTAAATTGGTATAAAGTTTTGATGAAAGACTAATTCCAAAATTCACTGAAACTTGAGGAACAAAAACATATTTAACCCAAAAAAGAATAATATAATTCATGTTATAAACATTTTCAAGTGTAAGATATATGCATTCTCAAGTGTAAAGTACTTAATGAATATTATTGGCACGCAATTTAAACTTTTTATTTATGTACGAAGAGAAACTTCTTCCAATTTTGATTACTTGTTAAGTGAAATTTTTTAATTTTAATAATGATATTTCTTTTAATGATCAAAAGTTAATCACAAACGAAGTATCTCACGTATACTAAAAAGTCAACTATTAATATTTTAAAAGGACTAAAAATGAATTTTCCAATATTTAAGACGCAGGAAGTTCAAAGGTTTAAAATATTTAAAGCAAATTTAAAAGTAAAATATTATCTTTAAAGGTTTTGTTAACCGGTGACAATTGTTAAAGATAATTAATATATATTGAATCTTGTAAAAATTTATAATTAACTATGATAATAAATAAAATCTGACCTAACAATTATTAATAAAATTTTATTATATTTAAAGGACAAAAATACACTTAATTGTTGTATAATTGCATTTAATATTTGATTTGGTGTTCACCCATAAAAATTAAAAAAAACAGTTAAATAATAAAATAATTATATTTTAATATTGTTAAAAATTAAAATATAATTAAATATACAAAAATTAAATTAATATAAAAACCTACAAAAAATAGTAATAAACATTTTAAAATTAAAAGAAATTAAAATACCAATTTAAGATTTCATTGAATCTCTTTACTCTAACTTGATAATCTTTATCTCTTTACTCTAACTTAGATAATCTTTTGCATCATATCTGTTAACTCAACAAATTCCTGTATTAAAAAAACAAACAATATTTTAATATTTAAAATTATTAATTATAAATACATAAATTTAATAATATAAAAAAATTAATTACGTAAACTTCTAGCAGAGACCTTACAAATTTTACATTGCTTATTTTGTATCTTAAAATTTTGAAGGACAGTTTTGTCTTTATAAGATTTGTTATGTGTATTTATATTATTTTAATTAATAAACTTAAATATTTCAACTTTTAATGTAAAAATAATAAAATCAATGTACATTAATTATTCATTAATCAGTGTCTTAGGATCTGGTTAGCATTTTTTTTTAATATCACAGTTAATTGTTAATTATAAATTTTTGCAAAATTTAATGTGTTAATTATCCTTGATCAGTGTCTATTGGTTAGCAAGATTTTTTATTTTAATTTTGTTGAAAAAAAAGAGGAAGAAAAAGAGTAGATTGTCCAAGTTTTAAAGGTAATAGAATTTAGCTTATATATGCACACACTTTAATTAACTTATGTTTTATAAATTAAAAGGAGAAAACTAAACAAACGGAAGCATCGGCAACACCTATGTGGAGATATCTAGTTTATGTTGTTTGATTCAGTTGATAGAAACATTTAATACTACAAGACAAAGAGACCATAAAGTTTGAATTGTATGAACAGCTCAAGTGGCTGCTTTTGTTAACTATCAATCAATTTCACTACCTTTGCATACATATAAAAATGTCACTTCAATTTTTTTCCAACAATTTTATCATCATTTTTAACTTAGAGGATTTACTCTCATTTTATAATTTTTGTGTTTCTTTTTCTACTTTTCCCTCTTCATCACTCTTCTCATGAGCCTTTATTATTCTTTAACAGGCTGAAAGAGACTCTTCTTCCTTATTTCCATCGCTGATTCCTGCATTATTACAATCTAGAAGGAAGCAGCTAGGACCAATATCATATCTGGGTGTGCGACATAATTACCCTTCTAGAGATATGTTTTTATGCTTTTAAATATCTTCATTCATGGGAGACCCAACTATAGAAACAAATAGTACATTTTCTTTTAATTCATAATGTTTCCACATACCTAATGTTTCTGCATTTCTTTGATTTTTCCAAACTATATAAATATTGTAAGATTAAATTTAAATTCAATTAAATTATATATGTTTTGGCAAGAGGTACGTAGACCTCTCAGCCAAAATTTTTAAAGTGATATCTCTTTTTTTAGTCTCCTACAGCCAGTATTTTCTTTTGTCTTTAGATTTTTCAAATTTCTATTTTACTTAGTACTCCAAAAACTTTTCATTTATTATAATAAAATATTCTTGAATGTCTCTTTTTTAGTATTTGAGTGACTATTTATATGTATAATCTCTCTAATAATTATCGATCAACTCGGTATTTTCTAGTACATTTATTATAGTACTGGACTTAGAGATCTAATCAACTTCAAACCTACTGACTCAATCAGAATTGCACCTAACACGTCAAAGTCCCCTAAGCCTAAGCTTCTCAAACCGTAAGACTATAAGGATATATGACAATCTTGATCCAATCGATTTTGAACCTACTCATTCAATCAACATTGGGTTTAACACCACATTATAAAATTGATTTGTAAAATAATGTTTGAATTCACTTATATATTTAAATTTTGTTTTATCTTTAATCAATGTATAATCTATAACACATCTATCTCATGCCGAAACACATACACATTGAACATGAGACCACACATTAATAGATGACCGATAGTAATCTGATAGATCCAACAAACAACAAATATTACAAAAATAAATTTCAAATAACTCTGGTACCATTTTAAGAAATAAATTTTAAATTCAACTAAACCATATAAAACTAGATTATAAAACGAGATTTACATCTACTTAAATACTTAAAATCTATCTTATTTTTATTCAATGTAGAAAAAACTCCTTTCATGAAAAAAAGAAAAAGACATTTTCAAACAAGTAAAATATGTCATGGATAATATTACGTCATTCCATACAAAAAAAACTTCAAGTAAATTACATCTGTATATTTTCAAATTTTGTGTGATGATTTTCTTGGAAACCTATAGAAAAAAACTTTAATTGTTTTAACAGCATTATGTTATGCTGAGTATATGTTACATTGATCTTCTTGGATTGAATAGAAAAGTATTAGAAGGTGTATTTGTATAAAGAGTTTGTTGTAATGTTTAAAAAGCAAGAGTAGTATAGAAGCAATTGAAAACAAAAATGTTTACATGATAAGAGGAGAAAGTATGTGGGAAGAGATGATTGATGTGACAAAAGGAGAAAGAAGAAGAATGCATAAGAAAGTAGAGTGAAAAATGTGATATAATAATAAAATTATTGAAGAGGGTACAAAAAATGAAGGTAGATGTTGAGTAGGGGAATCACAGAAGGTAATGAGAGGATAGGAAAAGGGAGAAAGAGAGTTGTGAAAATTTAGATGGAAAAGTTAGGAACATGTTGATGGAGTAGCCATGATTTGGCATGTAGAGAGAGTGAGTTACATGCACATGGTGATAATTGGCATTCACTTCACTATGTGATGCTAATGGGTGGCTCAAAAACCCCACTCCCTATCTTCCTTTCCCCATTCACATCCTCTGCATTAATCATCACAACTTTTCATCCTCTGTCTGCCAACTCCCTTCATCACTCTCTCTCTTATTTTACATTTTCAATTCTCATTTCAAAATTTTCATTAAGTGAAAAAGGAAAAAGTTAAGCTTTACAAAAATATCCGTAAATTTATTTATAACTAATATAAGTGTTAGTGAAATTTCTTACAAATCTCATATTATCATAACTGTATTTTTACATCATGTTTAATTTGTAATTTGGTTCTTATATATTGACATTTGATTTATTTCAATATTTTTGATTCAATTGAGTTTTTATTTTTTGAAAAAACTTAATGTGATATTTTTCATTAATTTGACAATATTTAAAAATATTATATGTTAAAATTTAAGTTTATTGTGTCAAAATTTAAGTCATATTTTATTTTGGAACTCTTATGATTTTGACATGTAATATTTTACAAGTAGATAAACATAGATTTTGAAATGATTCGGATTTTGACAAGTGTCTCTTCCAAATGACATTAACACCGATTTGTAAAAAAAGACCACATTGTGTCATTTTTAGAAAAATAAGTACTTGATTCAGTATTCTTTAAAAATATCCAAAAATTTATTCTTTTAATATTTTAAATTAAAAGTAATGAGTAATGTGAATTTTATTTAAATTTGGTTCATATTTCATTATTGTCGAAATTTGTTACAAATGTCATGTTATTATAACAGTAATTTGACGTAATGTTTAATTAGTAATTTGATCTTTTATATTTAGATATATGATTCACTTTGGTTTTTAGATCTTATTTGAATTAGTTGAGTCTCAACTTTTGTAAAAAAATCAATGTGATTTCTTCAGCTAATTTGACATTAACACTGCTTGGAAATATCATGTGTCAAAATCTAAGTCATGTTCTATCTTAGAACTTCTCTAATTTTAACTCATGATATATTTCAAATAGAAGATGGCCCATATTTTGAAACGATCCAAATTTTGACATGTAACACTTTCAAATGACGATAATGCTAATTTATTTATCATTAGAGACTACATTGAATTTTTTTTTTCAAAAAATTTAGGACTCAATTGAGTTTTTTCCTTTTTTAAATCGAGACTTAATTGAGTTAAAAAATATAAAACCAAAACGAATCAAAAACATAATATAGGAGTTAAATCACTAATTTAGCCTTTATATCAAGTAAACTTGACAAAGTTTAACAAATTTACTATTTTGAGTAGATGTCGTTGAATTAAAGATGCACTTGTGACGCGACTATCATAACTCTAGAGAGAGAAAAAAAGGAAGAAAATGAAAAGAAAAATAAGAGAAAAAAAAAGGAAAAAGATTTCCTATTATGTATTTTATTAATAGATGTTATTGGTGGTAAGAATTTGTTAGTAGTTATCTACATATATTTAACACCTTATATTTATTAACGAATTTGTAATGGTTGATAATTATCAATTAATTTCGCAATGATAGATTTTTATGAAAATTACATTATTTTAACACATCTCTTGGTTGCATAGTCTATAGTCATCTTATATTACTTTTCACGTATTAAAATTTTGAAAAATTTAATCCGTTTAATTAAATTGTCATTTATTTTGAGTTTGTAAAAGAATATAACTCTTGACTCAATTTTGCGTTGAGTGAGAAAATTATAAAGGAAGGAGCTTGTGGCAACTACAATTATTTATGAGAAATGTTTTTAAATGGAGATGTTTGTTAAATCTTGCATTCGGTATTATTTATGAAAATTACTGACATTAAGCATAAAAATAAAAGTATAAATGAGTTTTTTTATTTAATTTTAGTGTGATATAAAATTTGAATTAAATAGAATAAATAGTTTAGAATTGTACTTATATTATTGATCTTTTTATTATAAAGTTGTTCATTTTCTTAAAAATAATTTGTTACACTTTGTTTTCAGAAAAATGGATAATATTTTAGAATAAAAAAATGTGCAGTAAAATTATGTAATATTTTTAATGATGCAATTAAATGATAAAAAAGCTTTGGAAAAAATATACGTGTTAATTTGTTATCGATTAAAATTAAATATATAAGTTATAACATTATAATTAATTATAGTAAACATTTTTATTCTGTTTTTAATTTCTCATTTGAAATAAAACCAAATTATTCTGTAAAAAATAAAATTTACACCTATTTATTTATTATAATTTAATCTTACATATAGTAAAAATAATAAAACAATTAATGTAATTATGTTCATAAAATGATTATATAATTTAAAATAAGAGTCTAACCTATCATTAACACTTTAAATCAAATTATACTTCAAATACTATTACCATGGTAATATCCACTGATGGTAAGATTGAGACTACTTTAATCTCATCCTCCATATCCAAATAAAAGAAAAGAAAAGTTAAATATATTTTTGATCCTCAGGTTCAATGAATTTTTAAATTAGTTTCTTTTTAAAACTTTATATCAATTTAGTTATTTATCTTTAAAAATACGCAGATTGAATCTTTTTTACCAAATTTTGTTAAGTTTATTTGATATTTTAAACTTATTTTATAATAATATTTAAGTTAACATTGAAGCGAAAATGTCTCAAACGGGATAAACAATTTAAATACTATCACTAAATACACTTGAAACGACGTCAGATAAACTTAACAAAATTAGGATAAAATGACTAAATTCACGTATTTTAAAAAATAAATGACTAAATTAATCAAAAATTATGAAAAAAAACTAATTTCAAATTTGACCGAAACTTGAGGATAAAAAGACTTACTTAGTATAATTGAATAAAATACATCTTATCATATACCTTTCATCCAATTTTATTCTGTTCATCTTGTTTCTCTAGGTCAACCCAAATATGCCGCAAAATTAGGAAGGTTTGGTGAGGAATAGGAATAGGGTTTGTTATGAGACAAAACTGGAGCAGAAGATGGAAAAAGTAAAGAAAAGCAACAGCAGATTAATTTTTTGGTTAACACTTTTTACTACAATTTTTCAAAGTTCAAGCAATCTAAGAAGGCAATTGTCGCAGTTGTTCTTCACCAAATCTTTTATTTTAAAATCATAAGGGAGAAAAGAATAAAAAAGTTTTCTCACACACCTTATTTGCCACCATGTATTCTCATTGACCATGTCTTTTCAAGACAATAAAGACCAAACATCACATTACGGAACCAATCAACTCAATCCTCCAAAATCATAACCATTTAGAATTTAACAATTTCATTGAGTGAGATAAACGATAAGCAACATATATTTTCAGTATACATATATGTATTACTTAAAATTTCACAGAAATCATCAAAATTAGAAGGTTACATAATTTATTTAACATTGCAATTTAAAATAAATTTAACCAACAAAAAATTGTGTCACTAGAAGTTTCATACAGGACAATTTAAAATATATAAGTGCGTAAATATCTCACTTTACAAATTGATTTTGTACAGTTAAATCAAACTTAAAGTTAATTGTTTAACATGGTATCAGAATGATCAAATTTATTGTTTGTTAGACTCATTGTTCCATCAGAATACTTATTAATGTTTAGTCTCACACTCAAAATATATATATATCTCAATGAGAGAAAATATAAATTACAAATAAAATTAATTTATAATATATAAATGAATATAACCAACCTCTTTTATAAATGAATGTAACAAACATCTTTTATAAGATTAAATTAAATTAAAATTCACTCCTTAACACAAATAATTGGGTTTGTTAATGTTTCTCAGAACCTTAAATATTTTCACAAAAAGATTATTTAAAACAAAATGCAATAGAATTATTAAACGATGAAAGGGTCATAGAAAATAGTAGAAAGTAGCAACAAGTCTAGCAAGTGTTTACCCACGCAAGCACACGAAACACTGTTCTTGAGACAGAGACAAAATGTTGAAAGTGTAGTGAGTAGAAAAATTCCAAACACCAATTAGCATCCACATCACCCAAATCTGTGGTTATAAATAGTTTAATTGTCAAATTGGGTGAATAAAGGCATCACTTGTTCCGAATAAGACGAAACAGCTGGTAAATGTGTGTGATTAATTAATAAAGTGAATAAGAACAGAGAAAAATCTTGCATAGTGGTCTTTTTGATGGTTCCAAATCCCATTACTGTGTTTTCTGAGAAATTTCTTAGTCTTTTGGTCGTGGAGACCCGTTCTCTCTGAATCTTGTGAATGCACAATTTTTGTTAGGCAGAGTAGTCAAGTTTAGAGGAGAAAGTTTAAAATTGACCATAAACTTATTGAAAATGTCAGAATTTGAATTAATTAATGGACAGTAGAAGATTGAATAGGACGTGGAATGGAAGGGGGGCTGAATCTTAAACTGGGCCTTGAGCTCACACCACATATTTGGTCACACAAGTCAAGCACAAGTCCAATTCCATGCAACTTTATCACTTTCAAATTTTAAACACCCAATTATCAATTTTATGCCTATACTCACACTACGTTATATGTTGAACCTTAGGAATTTTGATTAATAATTTAAAATAGTAGAGATATCAAAATAGGTTAAATTTGTCGGCTGATTCTCTCATCAAGGATTGAACCGGGTTGAGTTGGAAAAAAATGAGTATTTCTAGATGTAAATCAAATTAAACATGTAGTTTAGATGAGTTGAAATTTGAACGTGATTTGATTTATAATCTATCAACAAAATAAAATGAGTTAAATCATTCAAATTTTAATTGTATTACAATAAATATATAAAATAAATTTAAAAAATAAAATATTTTAGAATGGATTAATTCACTTAACTTATCAATTCATCAAGATGATTGAAACTAATTTACACAAATTTTGATTTATCAGAAAATAAACTATATTGAACTGATTATTTTTAACTTGATACGTGATTAGTTAAATTGACTTACTTAAATCTACTACAAAATAGAAACGTGATATGACCAATAAATAGTACTATTTGAATAAATATTGTGAGTAATATATTATTTATAAGTTACTTTTGTAAATAGTGTTGTTCTGAGAAAAAAAAATCACAATTTAGAAGATAAACGTTTTTGCTTAAAATAATATTTGGATCATGTTTAATAATTTAAATTATTTTAACTTATGGAAAGAAATCAACAATTTGATTAATTATTAAAAATTAATTAATAATTTCATTTAAAAGTGATTTTTTTAAGCAAAGTAAGAAGAGATAACAAATAATTTAACGCAGGCAGAAGATGCCAATATATATATATATATATATATATATATATATATATATATATATATATATATATATATAAACTCTATTGATTAATTAATATTATCACCATAAGATATTAGGAGTGGACTTCACCTTAATACCACAGTGATACCATGTTCAACATAAATGCCATAATTTGATTTCTTTATATAAAAAAAAAAACGTAGTTTTATTCTGTATTTCAACGTTAATTAAAAGAGTGATTAATCTAAAAAGCACATTTAACTTTTTTTCTTCTCAAACATCATTATTTGTTGGAATGTTGCATGTGTTGTAGTTCTTAGTTACTTTGGTAAAATTGAACTTTTAGAGCAAAATAAGAAACGCAAACTAATATTGAAGTTCCACATACCCACCATGTATCATAATATTAGTATTATATTTTTTTTACAAGTTTCCTTTTAAATTATTTACACCATCAGAACACGTACCAAATTATTGCGTATAAATGGATTTTTCTCGGTTCACAGATCTAGACCCACACAAATCTGGCCCAACAGTACTAGGGCCCATCTAAATTTCTAAACCTAATATTTTATGAGATTTGATGGATATAACGTGATGTAATTGATAATTTTTTTTAATCTTCAAAATATATATTCAAATTTTTATTTTTCAATTATATATATTAAAAATTAAATATGTTGGAGAAATCTAAAATACTTGATGAGATTAAGAAACATGTAACTCATAACTAACACCGTAAATGTTTCAAAATAATGAATTTTATACTCATAATAGTATATGGTATGGTGTGTGTGAATTGGAAGACATGAAATTTGGAAGATGGAAAAGTAGGAACGGAGTTTCTAGATGCGATTGAATTTTGTAGGAGAGAAGTAATTTGATTTTACCTACTGCAACTTCTGGTGATAATATTTATTAGAGGTTGACTTTAGGTAGGTTGCATCTTAGAGTGAACACATGCCATTAATTCGTCGGTGAAAGTTGTAACATGTCTTTAGTTTATTTGAGTGTTTTTTTTTTTTCTTATTTTCTAGTGCTAAGAAAAGTATTCATTGCCATGTGGTATGCTTCCTTGTCTTTAATATCTTTTTCTTTTTCTACATGTTTTTTTTTTTATGTATATATATACATTTGGCGATAATAATAATTTTGTGTTGGTGTTTTCCCTTTCAATAATTTAGGCTTAATTGTCTCTCTCTCGTTTTATAACATTGGAGCATTTTAAAAGTTTATATGATATTTTTATTTTATATATTTTTTTATTTGTTTCAGATTCTAACACAACAATGATCAACTCAGCATTTCACTTGTCGTTAAAAAATTAATTAAGCTACAAATTTAACTTACTTTATTTTATTGTAAAGCTATGATATTCATTTTTAACGTTACGTGATATTAATTTTGAACTACTATTTGTTGTTAAATTAATTTCAGTTGCATAAGTTATATTGACTTATGCATAAAATTGAAAAAGCATAAATTTCTATAGTATGAGTTTAATTTAGTACCGACAAATTGTACTAAGTTTGACTACGTGCCTCTTTGGTTTCACGTCGGAAGATTTGGAATCCATTTTTAATGCATATGAGATTATCAAAATCAATTCATAGATTATTTAACTATTTTATAAAATCAATTTGAACACAGAAGATTTATGTTTTCAAAGAAGTCACTCATCCTCGTTTCTCCCTCAATGAAAATTGATTTGAGACTTTCATTTTGTCAGATTTATTTTTTTACCCCTCGTCTATGAAGGGTTCTTTGTAGGAAAGAGTTGTTGAAAAAAGAAAGAAGAAGACGAGAAAGACAGAGGAAGAAGAACTTTTGACGGAGAATGATTGGCTTGGTCAGGACTCCGAACATAGCAATCATATAAAGATAACGAGAGGGTGATTTTTAATTTTGGGAAGACCCAACCTTCATGAAAGCTTTCTTTAGGGATGTGGAAAAATAGAATTGTCACACAAGTTGTTTGATGAAATTCCACATAGGAACGTCTCCAATGTCGTGGAGTCTCCAATATTGTGGACAAGTTAGTATTGCAATCACATTCCATGTGCTATGCTGGAATGACTATGAATATGATCAATCTAATACAATTTTAGAAGTGGAAGTAGTAATGTTTTTATGAAAATTATATATAAGTATGAACGTCCATTTTTGTATTTATACACTCAAAATCAATTTTGAAAACAAGTTTCCAAAGAACATTTAATATAAAAATCATGTTCATATTTTATGTCATTCAAATAAGAATCACGTCACTTTAAAATTACTTTCATTCAAAATCAGTTTTGCAAATTCATGTCAATTAAAATCAATTCAGCCAACGCATATTCAAACACACCCTAAAACAACTGGGATACTAGGTGTTATGAATACACTATCTCTTACCTTATAATTTTTATCTGTGTAAAAGAAACAGTTTCATTAAGTATTTAAGCACGAAGATTTTATTATGTGGTTTCTTTAAATTTTATAATTAAAATAATATAATTATTTTTGTTGGTTTATTTAATAAATCCATTTTTTTTAATATAATAACAAAACTTGTTTTTATAGAAAAATTGAGTGAAGTTACTATCATATTTTACTTCTTTGAACTAAGTTTGTAAATTTGAATTTATGTCATGAAATAGGAAATTTTAACCTTTTTAAAGTTCAAATTTCATTTCATTTCCGTGCATTGTAAGTGTAAAAATATTTACATGGTCCATCAATTGAATTTTTTGTGTGGGTATAATTTGTTTAAAATATAGGATATGCATTCACAAGAGAAAATAACCATTTTGAATATTTTAAAAAAAATAATAATTAGATAAGTTCAATATTTTAATGTTATTATATGTGTTTATTCTTTTCCTACTTCAGAATTCTCTTTGCAAGTGAATATTGATTATTGTACTAGCAAAAATAGAGACGCCTTCATAAATCTGAGATGAATTTTACTTTGTGATCTTTTGATTTGGGATCCTCTTGTTCTTTGTTTTTGGATGCGGACGTCAGTTGGTGCCTATAAAGATACTTCAACAACCAAGTCAACGATTGTCAGAATAACAATAAATGTAGTGATAAAATGAGCAATTTTTTACCTCGTGAATAATGTTTATTTTGTACTATTTTAGTAGGCATTTACATGAATGTACCTAGATTAGTCACACCAATGTTCTTAATCGTCTAGTTAATCCTATATGTTAGTTAATTAAGAGTAACCTTACTCGTGAGAAATTCTGAATGGTGTCAGTCTTGTTAATGTACAATAGTCCTCGTACTCAAGGTGAGGCTTAAGGTCTTTGTGAAATAAAGTATTATTGGTGCATGATACATCAACAGGTAGAGTTCATTTGATGTATATTCTTTTATTAGTTGACTTAAGTTATATCTCAAAATTTAGTTGGGTCTGATTGTCTTAAGATATCTATATTATGCATCAGACTTAAGAATTAACTTCTATACAAATAACATTGGTGGTTGCATATTACTTTTGTTGTGTTGGGCATCAGAACACATTACTTCCCTTTTGCCATCTATTGAGCCATTGTCTTCTAAAGAGATCGCAATACTAATGGGATTATCACTTGCCATAAGGTATATTTTATTATATGCATTTACTTTCCTTATTTAGAGATTGAATGAATGTTAACTTTTCCTATCAAAATAAACACACATGTTACTTTTGCAAGGTGAACTCATGCACCAATGCAAAGGCAACACCGCCTACTAGTACAATTTATATATATAGTAAGGAACATGTTAGACTAGTTGCACCCTAATATAGATGAATAACTGAATGATATTTATAACCAAACACTAAAACCAATTTTTTACTCTTATTAAAGATAATTTTTGTAGTTTTTGTGGACTTTATATACCAAGGACGACGTAGTTGCTTGATTACTTTTGAGGTTTATTGTCAAGTTGATATGGTAATGGAAGAATATGGTTTCAACAAACTATTTCTATAGACTCGCTAAACTTAAATTAGCTTCATAAAGAAGATATGAAAGGCAAAACATACATACATTGGTCTCAATACCTTGCAAGGTGGATAACAATGTGAAATGACAAACAAAATTGTTTAGTTAAATGTATTCATTTTATCGATAATGGGCATCGACATGACACCACACCATACATGGAATGTCACATTAACCATACCATTCGCTACATACCACTTCGACAAAATTCATCCAAGAAAGATGTATGTCGAATTCCTAACTAATTTTGTATATCACTTATACTTATCTATAATTTTTCTTTTTTATACAGTATGACACACCGTAAGAGCCTAGCCAACCCTACCCAAATAGTCATATTTAGCATGTTGGCTCTTATTCAAATCATTAACGATTTCATCACCACTTATTTGGTCAGTTTAGTCATGAACAACCTCCAACGTCCACTTATATGGATTACCTTCAACACATGTCTTCTCATTCTTTGTTCTAGCAAGTTCTTTTGATAAGGAACATTTTTCTTCTCAATCAAATATTTTTTTTGTCGACTAAATATGTTAGCAATTTCAACATTAACATCTCCACTTTCATATAATCTCACATTATCCATGCATTATTATTGGTCCATGTTGTTGCAAGGAACTTATAATGTTGAATAAAATAAAGAAGACGAAGATAATAACGATGATACTCTTATTAAACTTCTTGAATTTCCAGAAATAAAACTTAGAAAAAAAGAACAAGATCTGTTTATAGCATGCAGTTTCATAAATAAATTTTATCTCCAATATAACAATGTCGGTATTAAAATTTAATTTTATTTACTTATCATTCTTAAATTTCTTCTTAATTTTTTTAATCAAAACTATAAAAGTGACTTTTTCTCGATCTGCATATAATTATAAATTATTGTAACTTAGATTACTTCATTTATAATATATGTTATTATTCTTAAAATTACATATTTTATTTATTAAATAAATAAATAATAATATTTAACACTTATTAACATTTTTAAAAATTTTTTATTAATTCAATTTATATATTTTGAAATCAATAATATAAATGGTTAATTATACAATTTCGTTCTCTATTTAATTGAAATAACTACAAATATATAAAATGCATTTAAAGTTTTTTTAGGGCTAACATTGTACCAACCGTACTTTAAATAAAAAAGATAACCAAAACGATTTAAAGTTAAACAAATTCGTTTTAACGGCCAACACCAAAGTCATGGTTACCAAACACAACTTTAGTTTCACTAGTAAAATGATTTATCGAAATCTGTAATTTTTTTAAAACTTACCCATATATATAAAATTACTTTAGAGTTACACCATTTAGGTAAATTTGTAAAGTTAAATTGATGTTCAATAGAAAATCTGAATTTTTAAATTGTTTGATTTGTTAACTTTAATTTTATTTTTATGTATTGCAAGTGTAAAAATATTTACGTGGCCAATCAATTTAAATCTATGGTTGGTACAGTTTTTTCAAATATAGGTTATCTATTGAAAATAACCACTTTGCATTTTTTAGAAATATGAATATTTACAAAGAAACATTGAATTGTTCTTTTCGTTGAAGTCTTTATTTTTAACTTACAACAAAAGATAGATTAAAATGTTATAGGTAACTGTGATGGGTGAGTATTGTTATTCCTTCTGTTTTATTTTATGTCCAACTGGTTTTCATGGTTTCAAAATATTTTAACCATTAAGCTGAAGGGGTTTTCTTCCAGCACCCACAATATTTCTTATACACCTCTAAAGATTTGTGGTGTTGCATTTATGTTTTTCTAAATTAAATTAAAATTAAAAAATAAATAAGATAAGAGTAAGAATAAAATAATGATGAATTGTCAGAGGTTGGTGGTTGACTGAACAAACGAATTAAATGACGATAAATGTTATATCATGATCTTTTGTCCTTTCACTATAAGTCGACTTTCTAAAATTGTCTCAACTCCTGAAAACTGTTATCACTTATGAAAATATCAAACATAAAAAATAAAAAAATTAGCATAAAAACTAAAAAAAATTAAAAACTAAAAGAAAAGCTACCCAATTTACAAAAGTCGACTTCCGGAAAAAGATAATCGTAATCGACTTTTAAAATCCATAATTTTTTAATTAGAGATTAAAATAATTATAAATTAAAATTATTAAAAATTAAAATAATTACAAAGTAAAATAATTACAAATTACAATTACAATTCTTACAAATTAAAAATAATTACCATTTTAGATTAAAAAATAAAAACATTAAAAAAATTTACATAAAAACTAAAAAAATATATAAAAAAATTACTTAAAAAGTATAAGAAAAAACTAAACAGAAGTCGAATTCCGAACATTCACTTAATTGGAAGTCGACGTCTAAAACTCATCGATTTCACTTGTCTCCACGTTTAGAAACTGCCCTTCTTCCAAAAATATCAAACATTAAAGTAAAAAAATTAACATAAAATCTCAAAAAAACTACCCCCACTTACAAAAGTTACCTTTTGTAAAGAGAGATAACCGAAAGTTGACTTAATTGACTTCCAAAATTCAGAATTATTTTCACACCCCTAGTTTTCGAAAAAAAAAAAAAGCACTACGAAAGTCCACTTTCATTTTTCGTTTTCTAAAGTTTCTCCTACGGAAACCCACTTCCGGTTTGGGTTTCTAAAGTTGACTTATTTCTTGTTTATCAAATATGCATTCCTAAACTACATCAAAAGCATGGCAGCAAACCAAACACAAGAAATACATAAACAAAACAATAAAGAGGTAGAGGATTGTTACATGAAGGTGTGCGTGCGTGTGTGTGAGAGAGAGTTGGGATGAGGTATAGGTCAGAATGTGTGGAAAAGTAGTTAGTTAGTTCTTATTAAATAGGAGAGATAATGAGCTTCAAATTTTGAAAAAATTAAAGGGTTAAAACTCTTTTTGGTCATTTAATTTTGGAATTCGTTCATTTCGAAACTTTAGACCAATTTAGTCATTCATCGTTCGAAATATGTAGATTTAGTCATTTTAAAAAAAATTATTAAGTTTATTTGATATTTCAAACACATTTCATAATAGTATTTGACTCAATATTAAAGCAAAAATGTATCAAAAAATATAAACAATTCAAATATAATCCTAAAATACGTATGAAACATCAAATAAACCTAACAAAATTTGATTAAAAATACTAAATTCACATATTTTAAAAGATGAAGGACTAAATTAGTCCAAAATTTCAAACTGGACTAATTTCAAGATTCACTAAAAGTTAAGAAATTAAAAGCATATTTAACCCAAAATTAAATGTACTGGTCAAAGTCATAGGATTACTCGTTGAATTTCAAAAATACTTGGAGATGCAGAAAAAATATTGGGGGTGCAGAACGAAAATCCCTAAGCTGTATATTTTGGGTCCAGAGTGGAGGCCCTGTTCCTCAAACGGCCCACTAATCGGCTGTGTAGGACCATTGAGAGGCCCATATTCGAAGCCCGATAATATCCTTACAAGATGCACAAACATAGAAGAAGGAAAAGAAAAGAGGTAGTGCAGCGCTGAGTTTTGTGGGGGAAAGAAAGGGTTTTTCATTTCGCGACCACCGGCCGCAATCTTGTCTCTAGGGATTCCATTATCTCTGCCCTCACTTCAAAGCTTTTCTTTGGGCTTTCAGGTTCCTACTCATTTTCGATTATCTAATATCTATTCCTATTATTTTTCTATTTTTTTGTTTCTATTCGTTGATGTTTGTGCCTAATAAAAATTTCACTTGATTTTCCTTTATCTTGCTCCTCGATGTCCAAAATCGGTGCTGATTATTGTGTTTCTTCCTCCATTTCCAGCTATACGTTTCGATGTGTGTTTCTGGAATTCCTTTGTCGCGTCTGTACGGTGTGCTAGGTTTTGAAATTTAGGGCGAACTGATCGCTTTCTTAAAGCTGTTTAGAGCGCACAATAAGCTAATTAAAAGGAACACGTAGTTGCGTTTGGATCTGTGAGTTTTGTAATTTCTGTAGATTAAGCTTCCCCTCGGTTCTTGTGCTCGAGTTGATAAGATTCTCGTTGTGCATTAACGATGGAGGTTTTGATTTTTTGTTATGTTTAATTAGGTTGTACTACTTGCTTCTTTTTAGAATTCAACTGCTCAATCAGCAAGGGCTGTCTTCGCTATCTTTATATCCACTTTTTCCTTTTTTCAACTATTGGTTTACAGCACTTGGGAGTTCAGGACATTCCCTAGTAGCACAAAGTGTGTAATGGGTTCCCTATATATATATATATATATATAATGGGTGCTTTGATAAAGTTTCTAAAATTTTGTAAGAAATTGATTTCGTTAATACCTTCCTTAATTGTTCGCTTTTGTCTGCTCGTTTTTTGTATGTCTTCCTAATTCTCTACTCATCTACAAAATTTTATTTTATGTGTTGCAGCAATCATGGCGGATGAAACACAAAATGAACTGAAGGAGGAGATTCCAGAAGTGAGTTCTTTGACCCTAGTTATCTATAATTTAAAAAATGCTTTCTTGCTGTCTGGCTTCGTTTATTGCGCATTAGGCCTAAAAATCAGGTTTTTCCGCTTATTTGTTATGATGATCATGTGTTGCATATTTCGGTCGGTCAAGTTTGTTAGTTGAGATTTCTGTTTGTCGTGGCATAACCATCATCTGATACCTGAATTTATAAATCACAGATTGTACCTTTTGACCCTACCAAAAAGAAGAAGAAAAAGAAAATTACAATTGTAGATCCTGCTGATGACCCCGTGGAGAAATTGGCTGAGAAGACGGAAAACCTCACAGGTATGCAAAAATAATACAAGTAGTTTCCTCTTCTGGTTTTATTTTCAGTTCTATACGGCTATTGTGCATAGGTATGATTCTCATTTATTTTGCATTTGCAGTTTCTGATGGAGTTGAGGCTGCATTTACTGGTTTGAAAAAGAAAAAGAAGAAGCCTGTAAGTGATCCTATATTTATGCTTAATTTGGTCTTTTTGTTTCCCCTGTATAATTATGTGTCTTCAGAGATTGTTTTTCATGTATCTAGTTTTTTCCAGAAACAATTTGAAACCTGATGTTTTTTGATTATAGGTTGAAATGAGTAACTTGAATGATGAGAGCGGAGATGCAATTGAAGATTTGGATGGTGAGTAGCATATACCTTTGTAAATATTGTTTTTGTGAATTGTGGAGGAGTATATTTGCTCTAAATGTATGTCTTGAGGGGAGCTTATTGACCACTTAATATCTGGTAAACTTTTTCTTTTTAGATCATGCTGAAGACGATGAGGGGGAAATGGTTGCTCCTCAGGCTCGTTATCCTTGGGAAGGGAGCGATCGTGATTATGAATACGAGGAGGTTTGTCATATTTAAGTATTTTACTCCGACGCTGCTATATGACCTCTCAATTTAAATGTTAATGTGAAACTTTCTTTTATAATTTTTTTTTTCTTTGTCACTTTGTTCAAAAATATTTTAGTTGATTTTAATTTTCTTCCATAGTTCTAATTGTTTATTTTGTAGACCTGCCTTGTATTTCTCAACATTGTTTTAGTAGGTTGATATTAGGGTGTATTGATTATGCTTCAGATTCATTTATATGCTTGAAATTTTTATTATGGTAATATTCATTTTTGTAATGATGGTCTATGTGTGCTCTGTAGTACATCTGATTATAAAGGGATTTTTACCGTTTTATCTTTCTTGCATCCAAGAATGTCAGTTTTCTATAAACCGTGAACCATTGTGGAATTTTTTCTGATAGTCAAAGTATAAGTCCATAAAATATTGGCAAAAGCATTTATTGTACTCTGTTATGGCTTTACTTGGAAACTCCTTGTCTTTCGTACCCCTTTCCTTACATATCTTTTATGGATTCTGGATATTTCCGTGCAGCTTCTTGGCAGAGTGTTCAACATTCTTCGTGAGAATAATCCTGAACTTGCTGGAGATAGGCGAAGGACAGTAATGAGGCCTCCTCAGGTTCTTCGTGAAGGCACAAAGAAAACTGTGTTTGTGAATTTTATGGATCTGTGCAAAACGTATGTTAATATTTTATTCAAAATGCTTAGTAGTATAGAGTGACATGATGAAAGTTCACTAAACACTAGGCCTGGTTTCTGTCTGTCTATGTTCTGTAAATTTTAATGTTATTATTCACTCATTTAAACACGTACACACCATTTGTGATTTATGATAAGCTCTATGACTTTGTTGGGCTGGAGGAGGATCAGATACTGAATCCAAACCCAAGCCCACCATCGTCAGGTTTACTCTAGGAATAACAGAAAGTCCTTGTGAACTTCCATGTTGCAGTTATTGCAGAAAAAACTGCCATTCAGAGAAATTTATTGGAGGAGCTAGTTCTGTTTTTATGTATTGGATATATTGTATGTGTCAGTCTTTGAACTGAGAACTAGTTTCTGGAGGAGCTCTAGTATCCGGCATTCAATGAACACCCCTTTCAATTTCTGTTACAGAAGTGGTGTTCCCTCAGTATGGCAATACTGATATTTTATGTTAGTGTAATTTCATGGTAGGGGGGATGAATTTTAAAAGGCATGTATTTAAAACCTTTAGTTTTCATTTTTCTTCAAATTAACCTTTCATCTAAGGAATGCAAAATACTTATCCAATCTATTAATGCCTGGATATATAGGAGTGAGTCTTTCTACTAAATTGTTCATTATCTTCAGCTAATAAGGACTATTACCATTGATGTATGTCTTATAATAAGAAAATATTTTACATTATATAAACTTCTGTTTTCTTAATGTACTTCTATGCAATCTTTTAGGATGCATCGGCAGCCTGACCATGTCATGGCCTTCTTGTTGGCTGAGTTGGGTACAAGTGGATCGCTTGACGGACAGCAGAGATTGGTTGTGAAGGGAAGGTTTGCACCAAAGAATTTTGAAGGAATTCTGCGACGATATGTCAGTAAGTACTCATTTTGAATTTCAATTATTTGTTGTGTTTCAAAAATGAAAGATTCGTATAGGTATGGAAGTTGTGTTGTGTTGGTGTTTTTTGCTGTTTTTTATCACATGCGGCCTAACAGGCAGGGGCTTTAAAACTCCCCATTCATATTTGTATCAGTTGAAGTTGACCATAATTTTGTTTTTGTCAGATGAGTATGTCATTTGCCTTGGATGCAAGAGCCCGGATACTATACTTACGAAGGAAAATCGTCTCTTCTTTCTCCGTTGTGAAAAGGTTAATTTTCTTTACCCGTTTGCCTTTTTTTCTTTTTCCTCTTCTAGTTTCACGCCAAGTTTCTTACCCACATAGCAACAATCATATTTCAAACATGATGGTTTCTTGTAGATGGTTAATTTTCTTTTATACTTTTAGCATTTTATAGAGTTTATAATGATTTGCGTAAACTTGGAAATCTATTTCATGTAGCGTGGGTGTGATGGTAGTTTTATAATATTCCAATTTTATTTTTTCACAACCAATAAGTGGACGTCCAATTGCACTTATGGATTTTGATTGCCACTTCATTCTATTTTTGGTCAATGATTCTTCATCATAATGCTTAAGGATATTTTTTACCCACCTCTGATCTTAATTTTTGGTAGAAGAAATTATGTTTATGCTATACTGAAAAAAGTTATTGTGTTGGTCACATTTTATACATTTTCTCATTAAATATCATAATCTGGTTTATTATTTACAGTGTGGATCAGGAAGATCGGTTGCTCCAATCAAGGCTGGTTTTGTTGCTCGTGTTGGCCGAAGGAACACGGGGACATAATTGGTCCTACTTTAATAAATGTAATTGGCTGAGGATATGAACCTTTTTATGAAAGTTTTGCCCATGTAATGATGTATCTCTTGTCCTACAATTGAGTTTGTTGCGGTAACGGTATCTTTAGAGTCAACATTGTTATATCTTGTGTCTTGGATGCAAGTATAATAATTCTTTAGTTGAAAAAGATTGTCATACATCGTGAATCTTCATTCCATTCAGAAAATCCCGAATGTTATTACCATTTAAGTTAATATTTTTCATTTTATATGCTTAGGATTATTTGCATACACCATGTAGTGCTCATGGTTCTGTCATAGAAAACCACCCAAAATCTCGACCAAAAGTAGTGAGTAACCGCCTGTCTGTATATAGTAATCGTCATGATTGTATCAAATCCCTTGTAAAACCGGAAAATCCAGAGTTCTTCCACTCATTAATTATTTACTATGTTTGAATGGAGAAAGTCTGCGAGTCAAACCGGTGGAAAGAATTATACTGTCCATTTTCGAACATAGAAACTTATGAAATAAAAATTTTCATTTTAGTGAATTGTGACACAGGCATCCGTCAGAGGTCAACTAGGACATGCATGGTATTTGTGCGACACGAATGTCTTCAATAGGGTTGTTTATGAGTTATTAACATGAGACATTGTTTTATTTTTCTTTTGTTCAGGGGTTAAACTACAATATCCTTACACATTCAAAAACTAAAGTAATGGTTTAACATACGCAAATTCTTAATTTGGTTCACATTTGAAGTTCCAAGTTCGTTTTTTTGGTTGCTTCTAATTTGTACTTAAATAAATGTTAGTCAACCATGATTCATCCTTGCATTTGTGCAATCTAACTTTTGGTAATTTATTGAAATTCAGGTACCTTGTAACAAACATTGAAATGTGGTTCCGTTTTAGAGGTGCTTTTAGTTTTTTTAATGAATTTTATCCTATATTGTGATGAGCCAACTTCTACTATCCTTTTATATTGATGGTTACAAGTTGACAATTGAGAGTTAGATTACGAGGCCTTTTTCTTCCTGCACCCCATTGATTTCTAATTGCACCTTTATACTACAAGCAAAAAGACTATAATATCTTCCATTGCTGTACCACATCATCACTGTTGTAGGATTGCTGTCATTGTGGCCGTCATCACTTAAAAAGTCAATTGATTTTTTTTTCTTTTCTGAAAATCATGATCTCAATTATATTTTATATGTTCCAGAAAATTTGTTTCGAAAAGTTTATCTTCGAAAGTTCATTTCATAAAACATTCCAAAAATTGTTCTAGGAAGAAATTTTATTCTAGAAAACTCATTCTGAAATGTATTTTATGTCTCAAAGAAATTTTTCTTAAATTTTTGCTTCGAAAATTATGTTAAAGAAATCATATTCCAAAAATGATATTCTCAAAATTTTGAAAAATTTGTTTTTGAAATAATTATTCCACAAATAATTCACAGCCCACCTTTAAAAAGATAAAATCCATTTTAAAAATGGTAGAATTTAAAATTATGGAAACATACGATAAAAAGCCAAAAATGATTCCTCTGAATAATTCTCTCAAACTAAAAACAAAACGCTAATGGTAAAAGATTATAGGAGATAGTGAGTCATTAAATCCAAATTCCATTAACAAATAGCGTGTTTTTCTTAATCTCAACAACTAAAGTTAGTTATTGAATGAAAATAAATACTTAATAGTCCAAGTGCAAACTAAAACTCCCATCAAACTTCTTAAGCTGTAAATCAAGACATGGAGATCTTCTTTAAGAAGATTGTTCACCAAATTCTTGTTTACTCATGTCAATTTACATTGATGAATTTAAAACATCACATTTTAAATATTTATACCATGTTATAAAGATATATCTTTTTATAGTTTTTTTAATTATATATTTTATCTTTTCACAAATAAAAATAGTTTTCTTATTTAATAAAACATGAAATTGGTCGGCCATATAATCTATCTATTCAACCGTAACTATATAATTTTTCACTTGAAAATAATTACCTTATATATTTTTCACTATAAGAAAATTTTTAAATAATGACCAAATTTTAGTAAGTGATAATAATTAGTAACTATAGTAAACAATCTATATACTAGTTAATAATTATTGATTATTAAAATAGTCACTATTATGAATAAAAAGTTATAATTGATTACTGAATAGGTTTCTAAAATTAACTACCATGTTTTATCTATCAAAGGAAATTGGTCATTAAATTTTTTTATTTAGGTTTTGGCTATAAAATGACTTATTTTTTAAATTGGTCTCTAATTAACTAGCGACCAATTTAATGATTAATTATAATTTTTTATTTATAATTGTGATTATTTTAGTAATCAATAATTTTTAATTTTGTAAATTTTCATTTAAATTAATCATTATAGTGACTAACTATTCTTGATTACTAAAATTGGTTGGTTTCTAATTGAGAATTTTATTGTAATGTCATTTGAAATATCTTTTCACTATTAGTAGATGATTAAATAACTATCAAATTTAATGAAAAAATTAGAGCCTATTTTATAAGTTAAAAATTATTGGTATAAAAAATAACTTCCATTATAAGTAAAAATAGTAATTATTTTATGATTTAGAGACAAAATTGATTACATATCGAGTTTTTAACTATTTATTATTAGTAAATAATTAAAATAATTATAATTTTTTACTTATAATAGATCTATTAATAATTTTTAGTTTATAAAATAGTCTCTTTTTTTTATATAGTTACAAATTTATTAAATTTATATTATTTTAATAAAATAAAAAGTTTGATATATAAATGCAAATGCAGCATGTTCTGTTAGTTAAAAAGAAAGGAATGGAACTAAATTTTACTCAAATATTCTATAAACGAAAAAATTATTTAAGCCTAAAAAATCATTTAAATTATATTAGTTTTTTCATTGTACTACCGTTGTAATCATAAAGGAAAATAGTATAGAGAAACTATTTATTTCATGAAATATACCCGAATTTTTTTAGAGCTACAATTATAAATAATTTTATATTCAATCGTAAGCTGAAATTTGTTGATTTTTACTAATCACATTAAAAGTCATACTAAAATCATCTCTCATTAATTGGTAATACAAATTTTTACATTAATTATTAAACTCTTTCTTTGAAAGAAAAACTATTATTGTTTCTAATTAATTCACAATGCAAAATTTATTGTGTAAGAATCTTTAGTACCCTTCACTTGGACCAACATAGATTGGTATTTTAGGAATATACATAATACCAAGTAATCCTCCTTATAATTAAATTTGTGTGTTATATTTTTGCTTATGGGGCTATGCTATGCATTACACCACTACTTTATTTATTTGTATGGATTACACATGAAATCACAAGACTCAACATCATTCAACTAAATTGTTCATTCCCATAAGACTCAGAAAACTGTCACACACCAAATGTGGCGATGAAAGCCATTGTGGTTAGTGCTGAAACAAGGGGCATATAAACTCTCCCATACAAACTGCTGCCACTGTTTGGATTATGATTAGTAACGTTTGTATTGAAACCTGCATAATCAAAACTCATCTTTAGTTTAATTTATTCTATGACTCATAAATTTAATTGTGTTTTTTATCCTTTATATTAATTTTTATTTTCTTAAAAGTGTGTGTGAGAAAATTGATAAAAGAATTGTTACCAGAAAGCTGAGTAGCGCAAGCCCTGGAAGTAACATTCCAGACATAAGAGACGGGTTGCTTGGTCTGGAAGAAGAAGTTTGATTTGACATCTTTGATGCAAGTTAAGACATATAAAGTGTGGTCATAGCATCCATTGTTGCAAAAGTTCTTGATATCAGAATCCTGCACATTTATCACACCCTCCATTCCAATTGTGAATCCATCTTTTATCGTGCAATAATATGATGTCTGCACATAATAACCATCATTATCAGATATAAGTATAGTGGTTAATAACCATTAAGACGAATTTAACATATATAACTCATTAATTACATTCTGCATGCAGAAGTAAGCACTCCTCCAACTCTCGAATGGACTTAGATTTGCATTTTTCCTTGGTTCAGTCGTATCTGAAAGGTGGCACACACAAAAAGTCATGTTTCTTTCGTTGTCTCATGATTTTTTCTACAAAATATAATCACCAAAATTAACTGTAATTAGGATCACTATAAGAAAATACTTTCTTAGTAACTAAGTTTAGTGATCAAAATTTGTTAGTCGCTAGAGTGATCAATTTAGATACCAATTTAAAAAATAAAAAATTGTTGGTTACTAAAATAGTTACTATTATAAATAAAAAATTATAATTAGTCACTAAATTAATCAGTAATTAATTAGAGACCAATTTAGAAACTAAGTTATTTTGGTAGCTAAAACTAAGATAGCTAATTTTCAGTGACCAATTTTCTTTGGTAGCCAAAACCATGGTAATTAATTTTAATGACCAATTTAGTAACCAATTATAATTTTTTATTCATAATAGTGACTATTTTAATAACCAATAATTTTTTATTTTGTGAATTGGTGTTAAAATTGGTCACAATAGTAACTAATAACTTTTGATCACTAAAATTAGTTACTAAAGAAGTATTTTCTTGTAGTGGATTAAGGTTTGTGAATGTAAGTGTTTGAGTACAAGGTTGTTATTTATAATAATCAAAATTAGATTAAATCATTTTCATGCAAATTGTAATTGGTATGAATTTTTTTTCAACAATTAAATTTTGATAACTTTTTTTTCTAATTTAGGATGATATTTTTTAAGTGATTTTCTATTTTTTCATTTATATGTAATTCAAAACCATTTAAAAAATATCACAGTAGGCTATAAGAGAAAAGTTGTCAAAATATCATTGTTCAATCAATTATGTATCATTATATCTCTGATCTAAAAGCTTAAAGCAATAAATTTACTGTTATTTTTTACACGATTTTCAACTTTCTTATCTTTCCTACACTTACACTTGGATAATCCAATATTTTGATAACCCATTTTAGAAATTGAATAAACCGTAAACAGTTCCTACCAAATGCATAAAGAAAGAAAAAGAAAGTGAAAGAAAAAAAAAATACTAACTTTCAGCACAGACGTGGGTGAGTAGGAGAAAAAATGTCCCCAGAGAAAAGCTGAGAAGGAAGCTGCTTTTTCCATTCATCATGATTCCTTAATGATGAAATTATTAGGGACACTTGTTTGAGCAGTTCTTTTACGAGGAAATTCTGGCATTGCATGATGTTGTATTTATATGTCTCAGATATATAAAACTTGTTTGGATCAAAACTAGGAAAAATGTTGTTATGCTCAGCATATGATAAGAATATGGTATCAAGCATCAAGAATCAAGCATTTGACACAAACAAGGTCAGGTTTGAAATTTTAGAAACATTGCAATATGAAGGTTTTGCCTGAAGACAGAAGAATGAAACATGGGTTTGGAAGTTTGTGTCGGAAATAAAGAGGTGGAATACAATGATTGCATCGTCCTAGGCTCATTGGTTTTGCAATGTGTGTGCCACTGTGGCATGGAACAACAAACTAAATCTTCAAACTTGTTCTTTCTTTCTTTACTGAGCCAACTGCATAATTAGCTGGTTATATTCTTATTTTAAAGTTTTGTAAAAAGTATATATTTAATTAGATTTATTTCCTTATATTTAGAGAAAAAAAAAGAGATTAGAATTTAATGTCTTTTTTATCCTAGTCTAAACTTTCTTCTTAGACGTCTTTATAATAAATCTCAATCAAAATTTAAGTTCTTATTCTAATTTGCATTTAATCTCCGAACTTTAATTTCATTTTCTCATTTTAATTTTGTTTACTTAGTAATAATACCAAAACTCAACACAACTTTTATGCAAATATATATATATATATATATATATATATATATATATATATATATTACTATGATTAGATGTGGTTAGTTATTTTATTATATAATAATATAATAATAAATCTATATTCGGGTCTAGTTTTATAAAAAATCACATGTGGAAAAGTCAAATTGACAAATTTAACCAAAAAATAAACTAAATAAATTTATATCCACTTTAATTGTTAAACTAAACTCATTTACGGTTCACATGTTAATAATTTAATACTAACTAAAATTTTACTTTTCGATAATCGAATTTTGACCAAGTTTCTAACATGAGAGTGGATATGTTGAGATTTCGGTGATGAGGGAACAAAATTCTCAACATGAAATTAAAGTACAAATACATTATTTTTAATAATATTTTTTAAAACAGGTTTATTTTGAAAAAGAAATATCAAATTGGCAGCAACAAAATTTGTGGCTGAAAATAGGAAGTGGCCATAAAAAAATCTGAAAGATGAGAACATTGTTATTCAATGAGACTTGCAGTTTTAGTTAACAATAGATTAATAGGTAGGACTAAAAGGTGAGACTTATGGGTGACAGAAAATAAAAAAATAAAAAAAAAAGTTGTAGGAAGTTAAGCATTATCTACAATGTAATTGACTTCTCAAAATTCTGGTCCCTCAATCAAAAGTGCCTTTTATATTTTGGAGTTTCTTTTTATTTCTGCCATTAAAAAAGACAAAAATAAAAAGGAGAAGGGCTTTTACTTTTGGCCAGGAATAATGCAAAAATGCACACTCTCACAGTGACAGGTTTTCGACATATGCATGAATAATGCATATAAATGAATAATTCGTCCTACCCGATGTTGGGTCACTGTAGGGTGCCTTAAGGCTTTGTATAAAGTTCCTAACTCAAATTATGAGGCAATAGATTTTTCAAATGTTTACATTTTTTTTTGTAAAATTCTGTAATTTGAGAGTATATATACGTGAATATAGTGTGGTTGTCGTTGTTGATTGTTTTAAAAGGTTTTATTATTTGTTTTTGTTAAGAATTCAAATCTTCTGAGTCTCATATTGGTTATAAATCCAAAAAGTGAAGTACTTTATAAAGATAAAAACTTATAAATTTATAATTTTTAAGATTTTAGATTAAGAGTGAATATTTTATATAATTGGACTTAAGTTTTATTAGTGTATCTTCTCGTTAAAACCCTCTCTAAACCCAATAATTTTGAACTCTAAAAAAAAAAAATTGTATTAAAATTTTGAAATACTTTAAGTGTGTACATGAAATCAAATTGGGGTATGATGAGAATGATGAAGCAGTGGTTGAAGCTTAAAAAGAGGTTGGGTTTGAAGTTATGCATAACGCATGATTCATGGTTGATGTTGGAGTATTGGGTCGATGTGAGTGGTTCAAGCACTCAAGGCAAAAAGAAAAGTAAACAGGCAACACAACTACATAAAGTTCCTAAATTAAATCATGGGGTAGTAATTTTATTTTATTATTTTAAATTGATTTGTCAGTAAAATTGAGTAATTTAAAGGCTCCAAATAAAGAATTTTTTAATATTATTTAAAAATGTTTGTTAATTATTTCACAATGAGGAAAAATATTTTGAGGATATAACAGTAATACAATAACACATTTAATTGTGAAGTAATTGTTTTAGTCACAAAATTAAACTATTTTTTTAAACCTGTTTTATCATTAAAAATATTATGAATAATAAATTTTAAAATTCTACTTATAACTTAATGATATAAACTATAATTTTAATAATTTAATTATTTTTTTTTTAAATTCATACTTCTGTAATGTTTTTTTTTTCAATTTTCTCTCTTTTATATTTTTTTTGGAGTGATTTCTTTTTCTTAATTAGGTTGAACAATTAGGAGGTGAATACGTGTAGATTATTTTGAGGTAATTAAAATTTGATTTGGATTAAATTTCTTTTTTCTTTCCAAAGATCTGTTTTGTCGTTTTTTTTTTATTCATCATGAGTGTTTTGGGTTTCATGTGCTCAATTAGCTTATAAAGTTGTTATATAAATTAATCCAAGTTTTCGTCAATATTATGATTTGTTAGGTGAAGTTTTCCATATCTTTCAAAAGAGATTTTAGTATTATTTTATCCTTTGTTTTATATAGGATTCTTATTACTTGGAGATAGGAATAACAAATTAAACCCACACCCACTAGTTTATTTAAATTTGACTCTACTTTGATCTTTGATAAAATATTTTCATGGAATAAAAAAAATATATGAATATTTATAATATGTGATTTTTTGAATTAGGTACTAGAACGATGTTGAATATGTATATATATTTCATCTCTGCTTTCATTTTACATTATTAAAATACCTTTAATTTATTAAATAACTTAAAATGTTTATTTTCAACTTTTAGTTTCATTTTATTTAATTTCTTTTATGTTTTTCACATATCTTTTTAAATCTATTTTATTTTACAGAAACGGAATGTATTTACAAGCATAGGAAACAGTGGTACCATATTAGGTAATTAAATCAACCACCAATAACTCTTTTCCCACTACATACAACTTTTATCATTTTTGTGTCTCCAAGTTAAATTAAAGTGTACATTAATTATACCGCGTTTTTTTGAAAATTTTTGAATCCTACTATGGTCCCTTACATTATTAAAGCCTATACACATTAATCTAATCCAACTTTCTGGTCATACTTTGGTTTATTTCTTAAATTGAGCAACGGTAGGTACCTCTAATGAAACAAGCGTGCCACCTTCAACATTCATTCCAACTCGTAATTAATGGTATCTCACTTTTCTTCTATTTTTAAGCCATGAATCGCACCATTCAGCTTTTCTAATGGGGAATTAAGAAAAAGATTGATTACCAATGCCAACCTCCAACTACAAGTAAACCTTAACCCAAAGTCCATTTTGCCCCCATGGGGGAGTGCATTTAGAAAAAAAAATTAATTAATTCAACTTTGATTTTCAACGCGGCTAGATGTGACATGAACAACACGAAGTATTTCTGAAAGGCAAAGAAAATGTTAAATAATAATAATCAACGTAGCGTTTGAACCAATTCAATATTCAAGAAGAAATACGTGTATGAAAAAAAATCATATAATTACTCGTAAGAAAAATATTAAAAAAAATAATAAAAGAAGAACATGTGCGAAGAGTGGAAGCTTAGTGGACATTAAATGGAACAACCCCTTCCTTTCCCTGCACTTTCTTTTGCCTTCAGTTCCCACTCTCTCTCTCTTCTTCTTATTATTAACAACACTTCACATTTCACAACACAAACGCATCTCTCTCTTCAAACTTCTCACTCTATTCCACCCTTTTTACCTTCTCTCTCCCTTTCTCTGTTCCCAGATCCATTGCTTTTTCTCACAGTTTCCGCAACTACTTCCAAACACGCTCTTCTCGCATGTAAGAACATTTCTGTCATGTTCCTCGGATTACTTTCCATAATTCATTTTCATTTTCTCTAATTCTTTTTATTATGTTTGGAATTCGGTTGTGTTTGTGTTTATTTGGTTCCAAAGGAAGGAAGTATTGAGATTATTACATGTCTGACATGACATTTTGGTCGTGTGGCGGAGGATTCTCGTATTCTGTCTCTATTCATCGTTATCCTACCGCGGCTGCAATTTGTTTCTTTCGTTCTCATTATTGTCCTGCGACACCCGACTAGTTTTTGGACTCTTCGGAAATTTGAATTTCTGAAAAATAGCGTAATTATCGTGAATAAATTTATTTATTTATTGTAAATAAATAAAATCCTTTTCTTCGTTGGTTTTTACTTTTAAATAAAAATTGGTCAGAGTGATATTTTTTGTTGTTGCGTGTGTAATGCCAAATTCAACTACCACGTTTAAATGAGGCGATTGCGCTGCACGACGCGTGGATATAGCTGTAGCCAGTTGTCTGTGATTTTCAGAGAGAGAAGATAAAAATTTTGAAACACACGGTCAAAATTTGACTATTTTATTCATTTATTTAATTCGCTATTTAATTTTGGTTTTTAAATTTCTCCGCGCGCTACTCACTGACATGGCCATGTGCTTCTCGTTTCTTCGTTGGCCGGTTTGATTTCACTGTTGGTATCGGTTTTCCCACTTTGGGCCTGTTCGGGGAGGGTGATGGCCCACGTAGTTGGGCCCATATTTGTGATTGTGTGGGAAAAGTTACAGCATTCATATCGTAGTACTATCACATTAAAGACTTCGTTGTCGTCATCTTTTCAAGCCATCTTAAGGCGTTACGCTAACTAATTATTCCATCTTTTGAACTTTGAATGCTGATGTTTATTTTCTTCTTTGGGGTTGTTGTTGATACCAGAGTTTCTCGTTCGGGCTAGAACTTGCTCTCGCAAATGGCAGCTTCTGGGGTAAGTATTCCGGAGCTTAATTTTTGAGCTATACATGTATGGTTGCTTCAGAAGAATGATGGGTTCATTGGTGCGCGTGTTAATGGTGTTTTTTTTTTTTTTTTTTTTTAATTTTCAGGTTCAATCTAGCAAGCAAATGAGGAGGTTGGAATCGAGGAAGTCCCATCCTTGGTGGTGGGATAGTCACATCAGTCCCAAGAATTCTAGGTGGCTTTCAGAGAACCTTGAGGGTATGTAATTGCAATGGTCTTTATAGTTAAATTGTTGCTCTGATACTTGTTATTATTAAATGCAAGTTCTATTTATATGAAGCATTTTTGGGGCAAAAGCTTCAGGAATTTGTGAGACGCATTCTCTGTTTTCATGCGGCAAGGTTTAATGCGTAATCAAAACTACATGTATTAAGATCAGTAGAACTAAAATTTCTATTAATTTTGCAGAAATTGAACAACATTGTAGCACGGGTTACGAATCAAACCAGTTACTTTAGACAACTAAAATCGAATTGGGGTGTAAGTAGGTAATTAGGTGTTCCGTTGATTCCTCCCGATCTCTTTGCTGCACTTGAAATCAGGATCAACAACTTTTAACTGGTGGTCTAGGTTAAGTTCAGGTCTTGGAGCAACATCCCCTTCCCAACATCCACTCCTTTACGAAAAGAAGAAATGAACAATGTTTTTCAATTTGACTTGGATCAGGTTAATTGGTGGTGTAGGGTTGTCTTTTATATTATTTACACTTTGATTCTACCTACTATACTTTTTAACACTGTTATACTTCTGTCCTTTTCCTATACCCACAAAATACCACTGCCTTCCTGATTGACAAGCTTTTCTATTTCTGCCTCTTCGTTAATCTGGCTATTTGACATTTCTGCCAACTGGGACCAGTACTAAACATCTACTAGAGAGCCATGAAACGTTATTTATTAGTTGATATGCCATATTCAAACTTTTTGCTTGGTTCTAATATTCCGTGTATTAGGCAGAAAAGCTACAAAAAAAAATATTTTTGAAACTTCGGGAAAAAGTGTTTAGAATGATAAACAGTTCGACTGATTTGCTTCTATCTTTAAGTGGACTCTACTACTGTAATTTGAAATTATTATCTCCTATAAAGAGATTTAGCATCTCTAGTGTGAGTGAGAGAACTTTAGAGGAGGAACTTTGTAGCAACCTTATACTTCATAGTAGTTTGTACTGCATGAATTTATATATTTATCGTAATTTCAGCTATTTATTTTCTAATCAATGGTTATAATTCCACACTTCTCTCTCCACCCTCACTTTAGAGAAGCCAGACTTTGCTGTAAGATATCTATGGATATTAATTATCTTTTTGTTTTGGTGAATGGAATGCTAATTATTTATCTTTAATAGACCATATAACTCTACTGTCTACTTTCATACCCAACTCAACTGTGAAACATATACGAACTCCTGTTTTTCCTAAAGGGGCATTAGTGTTCGGGTTCTGTAAAATCATTCCCATCCAAAAGTTGTTTCCCACTAGAATGATTTAAGCTAATAAAAAAAGTATTTTTTAAAGATATTCATGTCTTATAATTGCATATGCCTTGGAATAATTTTTAAAGGATACCTACCAAATACCGAAAATGGAAATGATATATTTAAGAAATACCGTTCTCAGGAACATCTATCCTGGTTATCCCCAATAGTGTAATGTTATTTCTTGAAAAAAAATGTGACCTAAATGTCAATTTCCACTCTTTTATTCCTTCCATGAGTGCACCTCTTAAACAAGCTGAACGATTCTTCAAAGAATTCCGTTTTCTACACTTTTATGATGCCTGTTACTCTTGTTAATAAAGTTTGCTTTTAGACTGCCAAGGTTACATTCTTCTGCTGGCTAAACAGAGAGAGCTGTTGACTTTTGTCACTTAGTCTAAGCAAGGGCAAGTTAAATCTGGTGTAGTTGTTGTCGTTGTGATATGATCATCTCATCTTTCCCATGGTTTCCTGGATAAGAATTCTCTAGTTTTTTTTTGGGGGAAGGGGTTTTGCATTTTGTTATGTATAAGTCAATCCATTTTTATCATAATGTCGTCCAAGAAAATGACATGATTTTCAACTTCAGAGATGGACCAGAGTGTGAAGCGCATGTTGAAGCTGATAGAAGAGGATGCGGATTCATTCGCCAAAAAGGCTGAAATGTATTATCAGAAGAGGCCAGAATTGGTTGCTCTGGTTGAGGAATTTTACCGTCGTTACCGGGCTCTGGCTGAACGTTATGATCATGTGACAGTAGAATTGCGAAAGAATATACCCTCTGATCTCCAATCCCAAGGTTCTGGTATTTCTGATGCTGGCTCCGAACCGACCTCTGCTTGGCCTTCTCCTACTCCAAAGAGAGGGGGTCGTCTTAAATCAAGTAACCGAGCTGCTGGATTTGATTACTTTCTTGGCTCAAGTGGAAATGGTTCTGATGCACAAAAAGATGGGGATGAATCCTCTACTTTGACAGATTCTGAGAACGAATCTGATGATTCGTCAGTTAATAATTATTCTGGTTTCTTACAGAATGGAAGTGATCTGGTGATAAACAGAAGAATAATAGAGTTGGAAACCGAGCTACGTGAGTTAAAAGGAAAGCTATGGATGCAGGAAGAGGAACATGCAGAGGTTTCATCTAGGGGATCAAGAAATGAGAATTCTGAAGATTTTTATACCAAAATCAATGCCTATGAACAAGAACTGATGAATGTTAATGACAAGTTAAGACTATCAGAAGAAGAAATTACTAAACTGAAAATTGAGCTAGAAAAATACGGACCCTTTAATGCTGAAAATATGGAGGCTGGTTTTGAGTTTTCATCACCTAAAGAACACATCAGTGATGGAGGGGAAGCCCTGGAGCACAAGACGATAGAGGTTGAAGGAAGTGTCGATGGTGTGGATAAGGCATTGTCTGAGAAAAATGCTGAGATTGAGTCGCTTGCAAGGGAGCTAAGAATTACCAAAGAAAATCTCAAAGCTTCAGAAACACAAATTACTTCACTGAAGTTTGAGGCCAATAAATCGTCTGAAAGAATTCAGCAGTTGTTGAATCAGCTTGATTTGGCTACTAAAGACATTGCAACTTGGAAAAACAAATTCAACAGTGAGAAAAGAGAGAGCACCAAACTCAATGAAAGACTTGCAAGGTTAAGGACTAGTCTATCTGACCGAGACCAAGAGGTCAGGGATTTGAAAACAGCAGTATCTGATGCTGAGCAGAAAATCTTCCCGGAGAAAGCTCAATTGAAGTCTGAAATGTCAAAGATGCTGGAGGAACGGACTCATTTAGAAGAACATATCAGAGACTGGGAATGTCGAGGTCGTTCATTTGAAGAGGAAATCAGAAAGATCCAGTCTGAAAAAATAGAGATGGAGGAGACACTCAGGATTGAGATTCAGCTGTTGAAGGCGTACATTGAGCAGAGAGAGAACAACATAAAAGATCTCAACACTAGCCTTGATACTCTAAAACTAGAGAAAGATAAGCTCCATGTTGAAGTTGGTTTGCTTAAGGAAGAGGTGAACTCCAAAGATGTTAGGATTGAACACCTAAGCAACCATTTGAACCAGCTACACATGGAACATGTACAACTGATTTCTGGAATGGAGGAGGCACATAAACAAGTGGAAGAGCTAAAATCAAAAGCTAAGCAATTTGAGGAAGAGATTGATAGGCAGAAAACTGTGATCTTAGACGGAGCGGAAGAGAAACGGGAGGTCATAAGGCAGCTATGTTTCTCACTCGAGCACTACAGAAATAGCTATGATATGCTTAGACAGCACGTTATAGGGCAAAAACGGCTTCCAGTTTTGGCTGCCTGATGAATGAATATGAAGGTAATCTTGTATATTGTTTTGGCTATCTTCATTTCTCTGTCTTGGAATGTTTTTCTTATGCTTATGGCTCTAGTGTATACGAGTCAGAATCATGTGTAATATTATGGAGAAGTGATGACATGTTAGATACACTACACATTGCTGATGGCACTGCTAAGTTTCATCGATTTTTGTAAGACGCTGTGCCATAGGACCCTTCCTTAAGGGTTCATGAGAGATTGAAAATTTGCTTAGTTTGGTCTAATATTTGTATAATCCATCCGTCTGGTCTGATGTGAATGGTTGTGCAACGTTCTTTATTTTATTTTTTTCAAAGTTGTTACGAGATGAAATTCTCTTACAGTAATATATAATGTTGTTGGTAATATAAAAAAGGAAGCTTTATTATAATTGGGTTTTAGATTTTTGATTTTGAATTTCAACTGTCCCCTTCCCTAATGCCGCAATTAAATGTCGTCATGTTGGATTCGGACTAGTCTTTAAAGAATTTTTGTCTTCACAATGGGTGGGAGCGTATTCTGTATATATTTTAGTATTGCGGTATACTTTTTTAAGTTTTTTATTACGTCATTTGTATTATAAAGTTACGATATTTATTATTATTATTATTATTATTATTATTATTATTATTTATTTATTTATTTTGTTTAGTTCCATGGACATGTACTCATAATGTCAAGTATTTATACTATTACCTGATAATAGTTCATTGTCGTCGGCAACTTTAGGAAATTATGTAAAAGTTAAAACTTTATGTTTCTTTTAGTAATCATTATAATTATATTTTGAATGGAAGCAGACGATGATATTATACTTAGGTTGTTGTATACTTCATCATGGATTGAATATGTTTCATTTTAAAAAAACAATTTGATATGATTAGAATCACAATTTATATTATGTGCATATGTAAAAAATAAACATGTTGAAAATGTTTATTTAATATCTGTTATTTAAATTAGTTTTTTTAATATTGTTCACATAAAAAATATATTTATTTATTATTTGCATTTAAAAAGTTAAAATTATAATATTGTTTATATTTGATATTATATTATATTTTGTTTGCAAGTTACTATTTTAATCTTTTATGAAAGAAGTGACTATCTAAGAACGGTAAGAATTGAAAATTGATTAGATTTAAAAATTTATCGAAGATAATCACAATGTTGATCAGCTTCTTGAAAGTTTCACCATGACTCAAAGCAAAATGTAAAAGAAAAAAACAAAACAACAAAAATAAAAGTGAAATCATGCTTTAAAACACTACACAAATAAAATAAATAACAATTTTTTTCATATAACGTCTCTTATATTTATTTTTTTCAAAACCCCAAAATTCTATAAATATTAAAGTTATTTCACAAGTCACTATATCACTCTTCTATGACAAAAGTTATGATCTAAAAATAATAGAAATGTAAATTTAATTAGAAGAGTTGGAAAGTTTTGAAAGAAAATTACATTGTTAATCCAACACTTGAAAATTCCATAATAACTCAAATAAAAATTTAAAAGAAAAAAGTAAAAAAAGACAAAGAAAACAAATGATCTTTACTAAAATCATAATCCTAAAATCACAATTTGAAAAGAAAATAGGAAAGAAATAAGAAGATTTGAGCCATAAAAGTGTTAAGTTTAATAACAGAGTCTAAAATAAAAAGGTTGAAAGAATACAAAATAAGGAATCCTCAATAAATTATTAGGTAATACTAACATGATATATTTATGGGTAAAGATAACAAACTTTATGTGATTGAATATGTAAATTATCTCAAAGTTTTCAAAGTTCATGTGAAAAATAAAAATATTAATTTACATATTTGATGAAAAAGAAATTGATAACAAATAAAGATACAAACGGCGACTCAAAGTAAAAAAAAAAGAAGACAAATATCTTTTAAACATGTTTGATGTTGAAGAGAAGTTAGATGAAAAAAGAAATCAGTATCATTAAATTCATAATAGAAGAAATACGATAAAAATATCAAGATTGAACTAAGATTTGATAAAAAAAAAAGTAAGAGAAAACAAAAATGAATACAAGAAAAAAAAGGAAATAAAGCAAGAAAAATCAAATTTAAAATTTAAATAAATATATATAAAAGGAGGTAGGAATGTAAATATTTATTTACTATCTTTTATTTAAATTAATTTTAAAAAAATATTTATTTTTTAAATATATTTTCAGGAGATAATTTTGTTATTTTGATTTAGAAAGTTGAAACTGCTATATTACTAACATTTAACATTTTTTTACATTTTTCTCTCAATAAATATAATATATATTACATACATATATGAAATAAATCACAAAACCCATCCTAATAATATACTTATTATATTATATTTATAAGGAACTTTATATTTACAAGATACATTTCAAAATCGCGAAATCTTAAAACATTTAATTAAATATTGATAGTTTCCTCAATTAAAATAGCATGATTAAAATTCACGGAAAGAAAAAAAATGGACGGCGAAGGCAGTGAAAAAGAAATAGGCGAAGGACGAAACAAAAGTTAAAAATACAATCTTAATTTATATATTTTGTTTTGCCGATCGTAGACAACAATTGTGGAACAAAGAAATTCGTAAACAAAAAATAATACATAAAAGTAAATTGAAAAAGAATATATATATAACAAATATCCATTAAATGTGCTAAAATAAAATACTCAGAAACATGTCCCTTAAACAAAATTACATATTAAAATATATGTATATGTTCAGAATTAAAAAACTTGAATATAAGAAAACCTTAATAAAATCCAGCACCCTGTTGTGGGTTTACTACCTCATTCCCATACAGCCAAAAACTAAAGCAACAAGAATCAATATGGGAAGCATATACATTAGAAATACTGATTTAAAAAGTAGCAGAATAGCAAAAATAATCAGAGGAAAAAACAATTCTAATGGAAAATTCCCTGAAGCTTGACTCTTCTGTAAACCATTTCCTTCACCTTCACCTTCTCCCTTTGGATCAAAATCACTATTATTACCCTGCAAAAATATTACAAATAATAATATTAAAATTATTTTTTATATGAAAACATAAACTTTCACATATAATAAAAAAATGTCTTTTCCTTCTTTAACTAGGTCATTAGGACACTAATCAACATTTATCAAAGATGCTTTAGAGTCTCTTACCTTGCTACAAGGGCTAAGTGCTGTTGTTGCTACCACCACCGTCAATAATAGAATTAAAACAATTGTGCATTTTGCAAAAGCCATGGTGTTATCTATATAAAATAAATAAATAAAAACAATTAAAACCAACAAGAAAAGGTACAAGAAATAGATGAATTATGCGATGGTGAATGCATTAATAAGCTAACCTCTTATAATATAGAAAAATCAATTTTTACGCATGATGTTGATAGTAAAAACTTTATAATGATCTTAACATGATTGAAAATTATAAGAAAACACATTGAAATCATATAAATGTAAAATTTAAAAAGAACTAACCTTCTCCTTTCTTCTGGATGTTTCAAATTCTTGTTCTGTAAATAGAGATGTTCGTGTGATGAAGAGAAGAGTATGAATTTTGAATGAAAACATAGAATATGTGTCGAATTTATAGAATTCTACACTAGTAAAGTTTTGATCATTTTGGAAATAAATGTGAGAATCATACACCAAATAATCTACAATATATTTGATAGTGGATTGCATCAGTATTAAAAAGGGTCATATATTCAATTGGGTGAAGAGAAAATCTAAATTGTATATACTCATTTCACATGTTATAAAAAAAAATAATGAAAATTCGAATATAAGGAAATTTGGTAACATTTCCCAAACATTATAAAAAATATAATGAACATTTTAATTGAGAAAATTTTGTATTGAGATTTGTTAATTTTCTACTTAGTCTATTTATTCAATTATCACTTAAAATAATACATGAATCATAGTAATATGTCTGTCACAAATCTCAATACATTTGAATTAGTTTTAATAATGAACCCATTTCAATTGCTGCCAAAAAAAATTAAGATTATTATTTACAAGTATTTGGTAATAATTTATGGAAGAAATTGTTGATCTATTTATAAATTATTACATATACAGATTTGTTAGTAAATTTTATTTTAATTATAAATGCTTTTTACTATTTTGATCCATATCTACATATATAGAATTTACCGATTTTTCAGTTTATAAGCTTAAATTAATTATTTAAAGAATAAATTTGTACTAATGTAAATGAATATTTACATACAAATATAAAAGTTTTAAACCCTTCTATATTTATTAAAAAACACATAAAAAGTAATAAGAAAAAATCAAGTAAAAATATATAAAATTAAAATAAAGTATTGTCAAAAATATAATAATGAAAATGTTAGTTGAGAAAATTTGTATTGATATTTTTTATTGATAGTGTATTGAATTAGTTTTAAAAAAGAACCCATTTCGATTGTTGCCAAAAAAAAATTATTATTTACCAATATTTGCTAATAATTTCTAGAAGAAATTGTTGATCTATTTACGAATTACATATACACATCTGTTAGTAAAATTTATTTTACTTATTTTTCACGATTTTGATTCATATGTAAATAAGAATTTACCGAATTTTCAGTTTATAAATTAATGATTTAAGGAATAAATTTGTACTAATGCAAATTAATACACACAATACAAATATAAAAGTTTAAAAGCCTTCCATATTTCTTAAAGAAAAAAGAAACATAAAAAATATTAAGAAATAAACAAAGTAAAAATATATAAAACTAAAATAAAGAATTGTCAAAAATAAAATTAAAAATTTAATTGAGAAAATTTTGTATTGATATTTGTTATTTTTCCACTTAGTCTATTATTCAATTATTACTTAAAATAATATATAAATCATAGTAATATGTCTTTCGCAAATCTCAATACATTTGATAATGTATTGAATTAGTTTTAAAAATAAACCCATTTCAATTGTTGCAAAAAAAAAAAAAGATTATTATTTACAAATATTTGCTAATAATTTCTAGAAGAAATTGTTGATCTATTTACGAATTATTACATATACAAATCTGTTAGTAAATTCTATTCTACTTATAAATGTTTTTTCACGTATATCTGTTAATAAATTTTATTTTACTTTTAAATGCTTTTTCACGATTTTGATCCATATGTAAATATATAGAAGTTACTGAATTTTTCATTTTATAGGCCTAAATTAATTATTTAAGGAATAAATTTGTACTGATGCAAATGAATATTTACATATAAATATAAAAGTTTAAAACCCTTCCATATTTATTAAAAAGAATATAAAATAATAAGAAAAAAAACAAGTAAAAATATGTAAAATTAAAATAAAGTATTGCCAAAAATATAATTAAAAATTTAATTGAGAAAAATTTGTATTGATATTTGTTATTTTTTCAATCAGTCTACTTATTCAATTATCACTTAAAATAATATATGAATCATAGTAATATGTCTGTCGCAGATCTCAAAAAAAAGAAAATTAAGAGTGTTATTTACAAATATTTGCTAATAATTTCTAGGAGAAATTTTTGATCTATTTACGAATTATTACATATACAGATTTGTTAGTAAATTTTATTTTACTTATAAATGCTGCTTTTTTACGTATATCTGCTAATAAATTTTATTTTACTTATAAATTAAGATAAATATATTATTATTAAAAAATATAAATTATTATTATTAAAATAAATTTACATACAAATATAAATGTTTAAAACCCTTCCCTATTTATTAAAAAAAACATAAAAATAATAAGAAAAAATCAAGCAAGAATATATAAAATTAAAATGAAGTTCTCACCGTTAACTTTTAAAAACTAAAAATACACGTAATGTTTATTTTTTTATAACCCAATCAATAACGGTTAACTATTTTTAAACCACAATTCTTATACTTCAAAAAAAAAAAAAAAAATAAAAAATAAAAAAAAAAAAAACATAAAAATAAAAAAAAAAAAAAAAAAAAAAAAAATTTAAAAAAAAAAAAACTAAAGAATTAGAAATAAAAAAACATATAAATTAAGTAATTGAGTAGTGGGCGTAACATTTTAAAATATATATAACTATCATTTAAAACAAGATGAATGTACTCGAAATATAAAATACCATAATAAATTTTGAGATGAAAAAGATAACTCTTAAATTTATAATTATTTTTATATTTTATAAGCATTCATTTTATCATCGTTTCTAATGTTAATTTGTTAAGTAATGATTTTTAAATGACTTTTATCTTGTAGTTAAGGTGCACTCTCTCACCTCATATAAATCAATCTCCTTATCACAGAAATAAAAAAAGTAATAAGGAAAATTAGTTAATACAATGCACGCGAAAGTTAAATACCAACTTTTCATTATTAAATGATGTAATAATGAAACTGTGATTATTATTTATTACAAATCATGAGTATTAAAATGGAAAAATAAAAGCACCTTGAGGTCAAATTATGTAGATACATATACAAATATAATCATGGGTTGACCAAAATGATAATTTAATTTACAAAAAAAGTACAACATAAAACTAGCTGGATTTGTGAAATAATCTAAATTAATTAAGAGTAATCAGAACAAGGGCATGAGTCTGATTGAGAATAAATATTAAGCTATTAGGAAGATTGATCACATCTTATTGAATAACAATTTTAATAATATAATTGTCATGATCCCACATGCATTGTGTAGTGAGCAATATTAGTGTAACCAAACTACACAATTATTTTTTGCATAAAATATTTATAAAAATTGGGAAAAAGGTTATATATAATTGAATTTATAAAGACTCATTTATAAGCTAATTTTAGTTTAAAAATATTGAGTTTTTTTTTTTCTTCTAATGCAAACATAGTATTTAAGACACTAATTGGTCTTTTTTCAAGTCTCCAATTGCCACTTTTTGGGTTTGGGCCAGTGCTAATACATTTTGCTTTTACATGCACAATTGTTAAGGGTTTTTGAAATTACATAGAGTTACTATTCGCACCACCTTTTTTCTTTTTTTTTACCTGAATTTATCAAATCAATTAATCTTTAACTAATAGAATATTATAATGTGATTTATGGTGGATATTATATAACTTTTATTAAAGTATGTTTTTTGTTGTATAAGTAAGAGTTTAGTTTGCGTAGATGAAATATTAGGTGAAGAAATGGTGTAGAGTTGGTCGTGTTTTTGAAAAAAACATATGAACACTTGATATCTTGCACAACACTATGGGTTTGACTTTGAATAAAAGGCAATGTCAAAGTGTACACATCTATTTTGCTGCCTAGATAATATCGGACATAAATTTAAAATAAATTATTAAATATATATTTGTTCCTTAACTTTAAATGAAAATTAAAAATAGTCTCTTTTCGAAATTTTAAATTAATTTAGTCCTTCAATTTTCACTACACTTTCATTAAAAGGTAAAGGACCAAAAACATATTTAACCTTTAAAATAAATAATAATAAGAAAAAGACGTTTGAAACTTGATAAGTACCGTCCTATGCTGCATTCAAAATTGAAGGAACATACATATACAAAAGTAAAAGTGCTAGATATTATTTTATCCTCGATAATAAAAAATTTAAAATGACAGCTTAGTTTTTATTAAATGCTAAAATGTTAATCAATTAAAAGTATATAAAAAATTAGCGCAATTAAAATTTAAATAACTTATAAGTATTTTTAATTAATATTTTTTAAAAAATTATTATTAATTTTTATATATTTATTTATCCTTGTGGTAATAAGGCGAATACTAATTGGATTATCCTATTTCTATCTCTATTAGATATAGATAGTTTCTATTAGACAAGAAAACTGTTGGTTTATAGTTATTTTCAGTTTTTCTGTTATAAAATAATTTTCTGTTGCAGATTTTACGTCTTCTTCTCTAATCTTTATCTCTATACAGCTAAGCTTTTGTATTATTCTTCTTATAAAGTACTTGTAGCAGAATGTGGAAATGGTGTTTTTGCAGTGACATAGCATGACGTGGATTAATGTAGTTTTTGAAAACGTTTTGGAAGAAAGAGTGGTTGGTGTTGTAGTTGGTTGTAAGAATTGAGTCTCTGATTCGAGTTAGGTGTGTGTATGTGTTCGTCTTTTTCTATGGTAGTAGGTGAACCAACATCACACTCACAAATCACCACTTCAAACTTCAATTTTCAAAACATAATTAAACTACTTTATTCTCCTCATTCATATTTAAACCAAATTAACATCTAACCTTCATTCATATCAATCAACTATTTAAATACTCATTCAAAATAACTCAAACGCCGAAAAGAATGATTAGACCGATGAAAATAATATGAAAAGTTTCACATCGTCTAGGACAATCAAGAAAGTGAGTAATAGTGACTATATTATGGATTCTAAGTTCCTGATGTTCCTTGTTCCTACTCAAAGACACTTCAAACTTATATTTGATTCTTCTTATTTGTTAATACTCATGTAATAAGAACGTCGTGAGATTTGAGTTAAATTATTGCTTTAGAGAGTGTGATGTACTCGGAGGCAAAAAACATGTGTGTTATCTATATGTTTATTTTATTTCTGTATTAATAAAGTGATTCTTGAGATTTTTTTCCAACAAGAATAATTTCAAAATATGTACAAAATACTTTAAAAAGATTAGCAATTTGTCAAAAAATATTAGAGTAATTTATTTTATAAAAATAAAAATATTTATTTTTCAACTTGTAATGGTTGTAAGGTTTTTTGGTTATGTGAGATTTTGTAATGGAGATTGGCATTTAAATTGGGTTGTGTGACTTGCACTTGTACGAAGAAGACGTAGGAAATGAAGTAAGACTGATTCTAAAATAATCTCAAAATAAAAAGTCAGCATTGGGTTGATTATTTTTTTCAAAGGCAAAAGTTGAAATTTCAGAAGCTATCAAAGAATAATCATTTAAATATCAGAATAAGCAACATAGTCAAAACCGTACTGCAATGAAAGTAACATAATATGCACCTTCTAACATTTTTTTTTTCTAACCTTCTAACATTGTTTAATTGACTAAAAAAAAAAACTGAAAGAAGTGTTATAACTCATTTATATATTTTTTTTACAATTTCATTTGTGTCAATATCTTAAGAAGTGTTAAAGAGAAAAAAAATAGTCAATATTCTCTTACTCTTCAATTTTAAATTTTACATTTATTCCAATAGTGTTTGTTTTTATGATAGATTTATACGAAAATAAACATGTCTTTTCATATTAAAATTTCAGGATCAAAGAAAATTTGTAGAGATAATAGAAGCATAAGTATATGCTATTATGATAGAAATATATATGTTATAAAACTCAAACTCGTGGAAAAGATATATAATATATGTTGGAAGTCTTTGACTAAAAACAAAAAAGTTAAATAACATGTAAGAAAAAAACACTCAACACTAAATTTTAAAATTTTGAATTAAAAAATGATCTTTCAATCTTTTATACGTGTAACTCCAAACTTAAATATGATAAACTAGAAAAAGACTCACAAGATTTAATAAGTTTTTAGTCTTTGATATTATCATTTTAATAAAACATATTTGATTTGTAAGTAATTTATCTTATATGCATAGTTTCATTTAAAACGGATTTGATTGTGACAAAGTTTTTTCAAATTAGTGATTTTCGTCCTTAAGTTAAAATGACCTACATATAACGCGACATAGATACTAAACAATTATAAATATTTAAAAAATATGAAGTTTGTATCTTGTTACTTATGAAGTCCACTATATCTAAATGTCGTTTTGTATTTTAATCCTTCAATAATGAGAATGAGATATTGAATATCTACAAAACTATTATTTAATTTAATCAACAAAAACTATGATATATAGAAAAATATACATGTAAATACTTTAGAATATTTTATAAAATATCTAATTTATAAAATAATAATACTTTATTGATGATAATAATTTATAACTTTTTATGTTATATATGATTTTAGTTTGGATTTACACGATAACAATCGTATATTTACTATGTTTTTAAATTATTGTATACTTTTTAATATACATATATCACACATGTCGTATTTTATTATTTTTAAAATAAATATATCAATATATTGGATATATGTCGTATTCGATATATATATATATATATTATATATGTGCATCATAGACGAGAAATAAGATTTATATTTTAATTAAGTAAAATATTTAAGTTAATTCTATATTATTCTTCTCCTCCATGAATACAAAATGTTTACTGTAATTATCTGCATGGACTCACATTTACAGTTCTTCCGTCGATGCACTAGCACTACAAAATTATATAAAAATATATTTATACAACAATTTAATAATTATTAAATAAATAACTTAGATGTAATATATCCTAACTTTTTTTGTATTTGGTGAAAGGTCATGCAACCTCAAATGGACTTGTATAGCTTTATCGCAAACAATGCAAATTTAATTATATTAATAATTAAATTATCAATATTAAATTGTTTAACGAAAAAAAAGAGAGACTAACAAACTTACGAATCTATTATATTTATAGTAAGAGTGTTAGTTTCTTGTACAGTGAATACCTAAAACCATAAAAAAATAATAAAAAACAATTTCTAACACTTGTTAAATGTGTGAACAAGTTATAATAATATTACTAACAATTAAGTTATAAATTAATAAAAAATATCTCTATTTAAGTATATCTGTAACTCATTAGCTTTATTCGCTTGTGGTTTCAATGGTGATATAAAATTTCATAAATATAAATAACCTATTTAACATATTAAATTTCGTTTAACGTGAATAAAACCGTAATTACAATAACTAAAGCTGTAGTAGTGAGCAGGTATAGTATATAAAAAACATCCCTCGCATATAAAAAAATGGATGCTAACTGGTTATATACAAACCTAATAAAATTTTAAGAGCATATTTACTATAAATATAGACACAAAGGTGCAACATTACATTTGTCTTGAGGATCTCCAACTCATTTAGTATATATAGTAACTATAATAGATAAATATTCAATATACCATAAATAATGTTTCAAAATTTTCATCCTCACATAGTTACATCAATACTTACCTAATTAAAAAATTAGTCATCTAAAATATACAATTAATTTTTGGATTAAATATATTTTTGATCTTTTAATTTTTAGAAAAAATTGAAATTAGTTCATTTTTGAAACTTTGACTCAATTTAGTTTCTCAATCCTATAAATGCATGATTTTAGTTCTTTTAATTAAATTTTATTAAGTTTATTTGACATTTCATACGTGTTTCTCAACTAACATTGGAGTAAAAATGTGCCGAACAGTGTAAACAACTCAACTCAAATGTTATCATGAGATACGTTTAAAACGTCAAATAAACTTAACATAGATATGATTAAAAAAACTAAATTCATACATTTCTAAAGATATGGACTAAATTGATCCAAAATTTTGAAGAAAGATTAATTTTAATTTTAACTAAAAATTAAAGATCAAAAATATATTTAATCCTTAATTTTTTAATAATATTTGTAGAAAGTAATTTAATAAAAAAAAACATTGTAGTTCCTTTTCCTCCATTCCATTACCCATTCCATTATGACTATTACTTATTTAGTAAATTAATGACACACATCAACTATGCACCTATGCTTAGTAAATCTATCATAAAATAAAATATATCAAATTGGATAGATTTATTTTTATTTTTCATTTTTTTTATAAATTTTTATGAAATCCTAATGTTAATAAGAAAATGGATTATATATTTGTTTTCTCCCAACAATGAGATTGGTTGTGTGTGGATTATATATTTTTTTATTTGTTTTAAGGAATAAATTTTTTTGGTGATAAGTGGTGCATAGTTTTTTCCCATATCAGATTAGCAAATTTCATTGTATAAGCAGTGAATTAATTAGTTATAGGTCAAAATTGGTGACATATGTTTGAATAATAGCAATATAGTAGATGAAAATGAAAATTGGTGACCCATCGATCGTATGAAAAGAAAACGTAAACTGCACGCAACTTATATATATACAATTTGCAAATTGCATAATCATAATGCATTTTCTGTTAGATTCATTGGCAGCTTGCACGTGCAAACTACCATCTTTCAACCTTAACTTCTATCACGTCTTCTTTTCTTAACTCACCACTATTCTGTATCACCGTTTGACGCCAGTTACATTTAACACTTTTTTTTTTGTCAATGAATCTCTTATTATTATTATTATTATTATTATTATGTGATACAATTTTTTTATTGGTATAATTTATTATTTTATAATTCATTCAACTGCATACTACAACTCTTTTGTCCACCTTCATATTGTTTTTTAATGAGGACTGATTGTTTTATATTATGTTCATTATTTAAATTAATTAATTCGAATATATGTTAATTCTTAAGCCTAGATAATTCGTATTATTTAAATGTACTTCTCTGCAATATGTGACATGTGCTATCCTTTTAATTATCTTCAACAAGTAGTTCCATCGTTATGATATATTTTTGTTTTATTTTAGTTTCATTTTATTATTTTAATATTTATAAAATTATATTGAACAGCAATCACAAATAAAAAAAACACTTGATATATGTCTCTTTTAAATTGAAAAAAAAAGTTTCTTTTATAAAGGAAGATTTTCTTCTGAAATTTTGGTATTTCAATAGAAGAAATTCGATTGGGATCAGGCGAAGGTCGGAAAGCCATAATGTAGTGTATATTGGTAAAACAATAGAGGAAATAATGGGCTCTGGTTAATGACACTGTTTGGTAAAACTGGTGTATTCGTAGAAAAACTATGTATAGATATCAGAAATTTGAGGATGAGGTACTGAAGACAGGGGTGGGTGATACAAGTTTAAAGAAAGGGTGATTATAGATGGAATTTTTCAAAATCTATTTTACATTTAATCTAAATTGAACAAAATAAAGTAGATCTGTAATCCAAATTCGTTATATTGTTTCGATTCAATTTAAATAAGATTAAATATAAATTGAATCCACATTGTTAATTAGATTAATTTCAGTAAAATAAAATTAATATATTTGACTTTATTAGACATTGGGTCAGGCTGGTTCATGTTTGGACCTGCTCAATTTGAACTCGGTTCGACTTAGGTCTATGCCAACTCAATTTTACTTAACTTGTTGGACTGATGAAAATAACATGTCTTAAAAAGTTTCATATCGTCTGAGATAACTAAATGAGTGAATGTTAGTGACTATATAGTGAGCTCTAAGTCCATGATATTTCTTGTCCCAAGTCAAAGATACTTTTAGTTAGTTTTTGACTTTTCTTATTCTCTTGTAATAGAGTATTATGAGGTGTAGCTAAATTCTTGTTCTGAAATATGTGAGTGTACTTGTGGTCAAAGGGTTGAAAGTATTTTTTGTGTGTTGTACAAATTTGCACATTGTGATTATTTTCTATGATTGTGGTTTTTCTCAGTATTTGGAGTTTTCTTGTTATATTCTTGTGCTATCTGGGTTAATCTTATTTCTCTGTTAATAGGGTGATCCTTGGGAATAAAAATGGTAATGTTATTAGTTGATGATGCATTTTTTCCAACACAATTCAACCTTTTAACATGGGTTGATTAGTCTTGAACTTAGGTTTGGACTGGCTCATCTTGAACTTTGACACATGTTTATTTGTCTTGACCTTTGATCCAAGCGACTCGTTTTGATTTTCAACCCAAGTCGACTTGCTTCGATCATCGACTCAGGAAAGCTTTACTCAACCTTCGACTTAGGAAAATTCTACTTGACCTTTGACTGAGGTAAACTTATCTCGATTCTACAACAAGGTCGACTCATCGATTTTCGTATCAAGTAAACTTGACTCGATTCCTCAATCAAGACCGACTCGACTTAAACTTCACCCTAGACTGATTTGTCTCAATTATTTTGGACCAATTCCTTTTGACCCTCATACCATGCCAACTCAACTTGATTCTTCGGTCTAAGTCAACTCAACTTGACATTTGTTTGGATTGATTAAACTAAATCTTACGTCCTAGTTAACTCTGTTCAATCTTGACCTTGAACCAACTTGACTCGAGCTGGTTGCTAGCCACATTGGCTCGACTTAGAGAGTCCTTAATTTTAGATTATCAAAATCAAATAAATGATCTAATATAAATCTAATCCAAAACTAGTCAAGTAAATTGGACTTAAAATCCAAAAATATAAATTTTATTCAGAATAAATCTATTTATATAAACTTAAAACAATATAAATTTAAATTGTAATGAATTAGATTTCTTATTTATATTTTTGTTCACCTATAATTTAAAGTTTCAGGTTTAATTTAAAGTTTCATGTGGAATAAAAATAAAAAAGTTTAAGTTATATATATATAAAATCCATGAATATTAAGTATTAAGATTTTGTGTTAAAAGATAACTTGATAATGTCTGATACATTTAACTCTCGTGTTGATTGTTTATGAATCTCCCCAATTTGTCTTTTATGAAAAATTTCCAATACAGTTGGGAGGAAGAAAAATTAATGTGGTTTCCAAAAGGTTATGTTATGCAGTAGCTTACTTGCAGAAAGGAGAAAGTAGTGAAGAATAATAATACAGAGGCTATGAAATGTAGATGTAGGACTAAAGCATTTGAGTTAGATGATTAAATAGCGAGCATTTTGGATCAGTGAGCACCATTAATTCCTGATCAACATTTTGTAAAGACAACTCGGGGGTTGCACATGCTGCTGATTTAAATATCAAACTTATGTTTATATACATTTGGCTATAAAACAAAATATTCACATTACTTTACATCTTCAACTCTGTTCTACATGTGTATTCTTCTTTGTATTTAAGTTGTAATATTACATTAAAGAAATTTGCCAAATTCTGTACTTGTAGAAAGATTTTCAAACACAAAATAAAATGGTCAAACCTTTAACTTTGAAACACCAAATAAAAGATATTAAATTAAAGAGTTAAAATCTTTACTCAGACGAAACTTTTGTTACCATTATTCAATTTGATGATTTTATTTTCTTTCAATTAAGTATTAATTTTTAGGTTAACTTCGTTAAGTTAATATTGATGTTGCTTTTGTACGTGTTATGTGTATTAAGTTTTGATATTTTTAATTTTTTTAAACTAACTTAATACACATAATATAATTGTTAGATATTTTATTTTATGTTAATTAGAGAAAAATAGTTTCTATTATTTATTAGAAAAACATAGACATTGTTTAATATTAGTAGATATTGTTTATATTTTTTATTTACCATATTTATGTTTGAGTATTATATGTATATGTATTACTCTTTATTATAAATATATTTACTATGTGTATTTTAGACACAAGAAAAATTAACTATATGCAATTTTTTTTATATTTAACAATAATAATATAAAAATATAATTTTAAAATATATTTAAGAAACAAAATGAAAAAAATTTGGGAGAGTCATGATTTCCCTTGGTTTTTAAGAAGGATCGTCCTTGAACATTGATACGTGACTATGACGTGTCACTAACACGATTATATAATATTGACATTGTCACATGACACGACAAAGACATGACATATGACAAAAAAATAATTGAAAAATATAAAATAATTAAAAATACTATGGATTAATAAGAAACATGTACAAAGATGGCACAATCTATTTAAAATGACATAATTGAATTATTTGAAAAAAAACAGGGCTTAATTGAAAAAAAAGGAACTGAATTGAATAATTGAAATGAAAATTAGGATGATACGAAAATTTTAACATAAATTAGATCAAACTTAACTTTTTAAAAATAATTAAGGTAACTTAAATTCATTGATTTTTTTTTTCAGGTAAATAAAACATTTCAATTGTATTAAATATAAAAATAGATATAAATGTTAAATAATTGTTAATATTTAAAAATATTAATATAAATAGTTTTTAGGTGGATCTTGAATATTGATAATTTTTTTAGATCAAAATTCAATTATTTTTTATTAATATTAACAAAATATTTTCTCTCTCAACTAATTATTTAAGTTGATATTCATTAAGTTAATAGAGTTTCTTATATAACATTGTTGATTGGGCTTTTTTGTTGAATTTTCAATTCATATGAGTTCAAAATTTTCTAAGGACACTGGAAAAAAAATCAATACTACACGGTGTTTGCCAAAACTATTCTCAATCAACATTAATAAAAGAATCATGACAAATAATAATATGTTTTTTTTAATAAAAAAATAATTGCAAACATTGAGAAAAAATAATTGTGACAGATATCAATCAAGAAATTGAAGTTTCAAATCTCAAAAAATAGTCTTTCCAACATCGGGTAAAAAAAAAAAATCCTAACTTACATCGAGCATAAATTAAAGTAGTATTTAACAACAACAAATGGTAAAAACAACAAATTAAATTCTATCAACATCAATAAAAAAAAATCCAAATTAACATCAATAAAAAAATAATGCTTCCAATTTTTTCTTTTATCAAAATTGATCCTAAAATTACTTTAATTAAACCAACAAAACAAAAATTTTTTATTAACATCTTCGATTTTGATGAAAAATCATTGATACATTTGAAGAAATTTAACAAAAATGATCAAATTGCATCAAATTTTCAAAAATCATGACCAAATTGAGATTAAAAGAAAACTAGAAGACCAACTTGACATTTTTGGACAAAAATAGGAACAAAAAGAGTAATTAAACCTAAATTTAATTAATTTAGAAAAATATTCATAATGTGTTTGAATGCGACAATTTAAGAGAATAATTCATTTATTTAAGAAATTAATTTTTATTTTATAGTAAAATGAGTTCTTTCGGTGCGGTAATTAAAAAAAAGTTGAAATTCTAGAATTTCATTAAAGAAATTGAATTAGTTAAAATTAAAGGATTCTAAATTCCAGCTAAAAGATGTAAGAATTTGAAATTATTCATATTCTGACATCTATATGCTTATTTATAATAATGAAATAAGCATTTTATAGTCATTTTTTTTTCTTTTTTCTATTATTCAACATAAGACTTTGATGACTAGTCTTGCTTGAAAACAACTTACCTAATAATGAAAAACATTGATAAGGTAGAAAGGTTTACATCTAAAAAAGTTTACATGCTTCCCAAAAAGATATTGATTGATAAATGTATATATTCTTTCCAACTTATAGTCAATTCTTTTCAACTTATAGTCAATTCTGTTAAATTCTTTTTGCTTATGTGTTATAACTTTCACTTTGCTTTAAAATTTAAAAGATTTGTTAGGTTGGACTCTAATTATGTGTCTAAAAAAGTCCAACCAAGTCAAATTCATTTTGTCTTACTTATAAGTGGAGACGAATCTTTTAGATCAAGAGAGACGTTTATTTTGGTAGCTTTTGAAAGAGAGAAAATTTGTTGCAAATTCACCAAGCCACATCACTAAAATTACAATTTTAGCTTCTTTCACTGTTGGATCAGATTGAAACTTTACCAAAATAGGGTTTTTCATTTTGATCGTTGGGACCGTCAATTGGAGATTTTTGGTTAGAGAAATTAGTCTTGCACTGTTGCTCTATTTTAGGTTTATCTTTCTTCATTTTCATATTTGAGAGCATTATTGCTCTGATATAATTGATGGTTGTTGGAACTTGTTTGTGTTATTGATTTGTCTCTCTTGTATCCATATTTGATCTTAGTGGAGCTTGATTTACTAGTTTGTGCTCGTGATTTTTATTTCTCACATTAAGAGGGTTTTCCCACATTAAAACTATTGATGTTCTATTTTGTGATTATTATTGTCTTTTCGTGTTGTTGTTACTCCTAATTAATAGATTTTTGCTAGTTTGGAGAATTATTTTGCTGAATATCACAACATATTGAAAAGGAAGGTGCAGAAACGAAGAATGGACACACAAGAGGAAGAAAATCACGCTCTTATACCATCACAACATATTGAAAACGAAGGTGCAAAATTGAAGAACAAAAACACGAGAGGATGAAAAGCTAGAGAAGAAAGAAACAAGGGAAAGAAAGGAAAGGTTTATTTTAATTAAAGTTGTCATGTTACAACAAAGAAAGAAAAAGAAATATATACAAACATAAAACAGAAAAGATAAGCTAAATAATAGAATAACAGAGAAATGACTATGTCGTCGAGCAGAGAAAGTGATCATTGAGCGAAGAGAACAAAAACATGAGATTATCAACATATTTTGATATTTTTGGTTGTTGTTTTATTGTTTCCTTCGTCAAAATTCAACATCGTAGATCCTTCCTATAGAGAGCAAATTAATATAAAAATGTTAAACTAATATATATATATATATATATATATATATATATATATATATATATATATAATTATTTCTATTTCATTTAATGTTACGAGTTCAAGATAAGTTAGAGGTCCACATTACAAAAAAATGAGAGATAACTTTTATATAAGTAGAAGGACTCATAAACTCATTGTCTGAAAGTTTTGGATTGTAAGTAGTGTCCTCATCTCTTATATATAAGTTTGTTTACAACTTATTGGTATCGAATCTTTCAGTGTCTCCCCTTATAAAAACCTCATAGTAGTATAAGAGCTGATGATTTATCTTGATGGCGTGGCTTGAACCAGTATGATATAAAATAGATGAATGACTCTAAAATTTAAGAGTTAGTTTCCTCTAAATATGCATGTTAGAGGGAGGTGTTCCAATATGAAAAAAGTCACACTTGAGGAGAGATTATTAATAGTTCAAGGTGAGCTAGAAGTTTCATATTAAATATAAATAAAAAAGATGAATTTTATATAAGTAGAATGACTCATAAATTAATTACTAAAATGTTTTGGATCGAAAATGACGTTATGATATATTATATAAGTTTATTCATAGCTTATTTATATCAAATCTCCCTACATTTTCATGATAAAAAGTCTTACGAATTATTTAAAGTTATCTCCCATGTATTGGTTAGAAAGAGGAATACATGTACCAAGAAGAAGTAATTAATTTATTTTAGTAATATCATGACCAATAGTGACATGGAGAAAATTAACCTATATGTCATGTGAGCCAAATTCAGGTGATGGCTATGCGCCTCCTTATTTTGAACAATAATCTCTTTTATTATGAGCAGATTTTATTTTTTTCGGATACAACTGCATTGAAAAGTCAAATCTTTTCGGTGAAACTAATAGGCTCCACAGTTGAAAGGAAGTTGCACATACAAATAAGCCAAAAAGATAGGAGGAAGTAACACACGTTTATAACATTTTGTTAGCACTGGTTACTTTTATTGAGATTCTTCTTTTAAGTTTAAAATAAATTAAGAGGAAAAACCATTATAAGATGAGAATTACGGATATTCTTTTGAGAAAATGTATTTGTAATAAATTAAAAAATGAGAATGATCTATTTTACAAAACTTATATAGACAGGTATTTTTAATGCAGTTCTTCAATTTAGAATTTCTTTTCCATATTTTTTTATAAATACTTTTTATTAAATATATCACATATATATTATGAAGACAACACTATAAAATTGATTAAAGAATCATACCCTTAATGTTTATAATACCACATCTAACTGTGTTTTTGAAGATCACACTTTATGATATTGTTTGCAGGAAAGCAATTTTGCTCAAATAATTTAAGAGCAGTACTTTTAATACTTAAAGTGACTGTATATTCAAATTTTAAAATCAAAACTATTAACTAAACTAAATAATTTGTATCTAGTTCATACGGTAAAACTCATAAAAGAATAATTTATACTGAGTGAAAACTAACCCAAATAAATAAATAAAAAACTAATAATCATGGAAAATTATAATGTATTAACTCTAAACCCAAATTGGCCTTATGTAATAAAATAAATACATCCACGTTAATCGCCAAAAAGATCTGTTATGGAAACCTAAAAATATAATTATTATATTTAATATTTAGCTTTGAATATTTGAGTATTTATATATTTTGTGACTTGACTGGATGTTGGGTGATGCCAACCCGCAAAAGAGAAATATTATGAAATGAAAGAAGAAAGAATATTCAACAATGGCTGGTTGGATGGTTCATAGTCCACTTTGGTTGACACTTGCCAATATTATATATAAACGTTGACGGCTACATAATTTATCATCTAACTTACAACACTGCTTATATGTGTCTCTTTTTTTCTAACATCGGAAACTGAGTTTTCAATGCAATATTATATTCCACTTCTGAAGCATTCAGATTAGCCTGTGTAAAGTATACATATTCACAAAAATAAACAAATACAAACTGAGTTTCAGGATTTGAGTTATATATCGATTAAAATCTAGGTTTAATTACTATTTTAGTCTTCTTATTTGTTAGCAAATTTTAAAATGGTCCTTTTATTATTCAGAATCTCAATTTAATCTTCAAGTTTTCAAAAGTGACTCAATTTAGTCTTCACTGTTTAATTTAAACAAACGCCGTTCAAATAGTAATGAGGTGGCACAATTGTACTGATATGTGTCAACGTTTTTAAAAGGCAAGGGTAATTGACGTGGCATATGTTGAAAATGTTTAACTTCCTTCAGAAATGGGACTCATGAAACCCTAACTCTTTACCAGCTACGGTGCATTCATCTCCTCCGCTATAGTGCAGGCATAACATTGTTGTAATTAATTTCGCCCCAGATTTTGTTGTTAACAGAGATGTCCGAAGCCAACTCTTGTAGGTCATGCTCATGTTCACACAAAGAAATTCGTGGTGTGTCTTCTCTTGGTGGTGGGTGGAAGGGGTTGGGTGTGTCTCCACATAATTCTAACTGACCACGTAATTCCAAGTCAGCCAGAGTAAAACAGCCATGTTACTGTTCCGTTATTGATTTTTGACGCTGTTAACTTTGAGGACTAAATTGAGTCACTTTTGAAAATTTGAGGACTAAATTGAGACTCTGGATAATAGAAGGATCATTTTGAAATTTGATAACAAATAAGAGGACTAAAACAGTAATTAAGCCTAAAATCTATTAAGAAAATATTTACAGTGTCAATGGATTAGGCAATTTAAGATATTAATTTATTTATTTGGAGAATATGACCGAGTTGGTCGTGACCGAAATTTGGCTAAAATCGGTCGAATTGACTGTGGCTGAAATTTAGTTGAGTCAACCAAAATTGAGTTAAGTCAACCTGACCGAAATTCGGCCAAATCGACCTGACCACATTCGATCTAGTCATCCCCAACGAAAATTGACCGAATGCAACGGAGTTGGTCTAACTGAAATTTAGTCCAATTCGATCAAGTAAAATCTGACTAAAATTTGACCAAATTGATCTTGGCCGAATTTGACGAGTTGACCCTAACTAAAATTTGGCCAAATTAGATTAAGTTTATGTCGGTCAAAATTTAGTCAAATCAATCGAGTTTGTCAGATCAAAATTTAACCGAATTTAATTATTTTAAATTGACAATTTTATTTTTTAAATTTAATTTATAAATTTTATATATTAAAATAAATATTATTAAAATAAAATTTTACTTGAGTAAAGAAATTTAATTATTTTATGAAATAAGAAATTGAAATATAAAGTATTTCAATTATTTTATTCTAACCAATTATTTAAAAAGTAAAAAAATTCAATTACAAAAATTTAAAATATAATCAATTTCGATCTATTAAAATTATTGAAATACTTTGTACGAACACAATATTAGACTGCATGTCGCAATTTAAGTTGAGTAAAGGAGAGTGATGGTCATGGGGTATGCCACTAAAGAGTGACACCTTTATTATTAATCTTCTTCGCTGTCTCTTGCAATCACAATTATTTAGACTCATAGTAACCAGTATGTACAGAGACACTTCAAATGTATTAAGATATAATTTGGACGTTAATTTCTAAATAGCCACACCCTTAAAATTTAATATTAGAGATTAATTTAAAACTTAATTTATAAATATTTTTATTCATTATAACAATTATTTAAATACGGATAATATTTAGTTTATAAATTTATATTTAAACTAGTCATTCTAATGATTTTTTTTTTCTAAAACTGTTCCTATTTAACAACTTTTTTAAAGATTAGTTCTCACTGTAAATTAATGTTTTGAGTCTTATGAATAATTTATTTCTTAGTATGTTTAACTCTACGAGGAAAAGTAATTCTGGGACATTAATATTATTATAAGATTTTGGTTAATTATGGATGAAATTTTATTGATGAAAATAAATATATTGATAAAGAGTTTATCGATAGATTTTATTAATGAATTTTAAAATTTTCATTATAAATCAATTTGTATTGAGGAGAGAGTGTGATTTAACTTTAAGTATTATCCATCCACATAAGATATTGGTCCTCACTTTTTTGTTGTTGTATAGAAATACATGTCCTTTTGAAATTAACCAAACTCAGAATCCTATCATAAATATATACTTGAAACCAACCAACTCTCTCTAAGGAACAAAAAATCATTAACCAATGTCAAATAATGACATATGAAACATATTACTGTCTTATGTAAATATATATATATATATATATATATATATATATATATATATATATATATATATATTCCAAACCCATAATCTAGTTGAAACATATATGGAATCATATTTACTCAAAGCCATAACTAGGTTGTATAATCATACACTCTAAAAAAATAATTTAAACACAAAAATAACCTCTCAGATAAGATATACTTGAAATTGTCCACATCCAAGTCAATTCCAATCTCTATGAAATAAGTATAGTTCAAAGTGAGAGAAAAAATGTCGAAGAATATTAATATGAGATATGGCAATCTTATTATGTTGCATTTGGAAAAGTAATTTAGAAAAATAATTCATTTATTTAAAGAATTTAAAAATTTTCCCACTAAAATGATTTTTTTTTATATAAAATAACTAAATAAATTCAAATTTAATGAATTTTGGAAGGTATTTAAAATTAATATAATAGAAAATTTTCAAATACCCTCAAAATTACAAGAAATTTGAAATTTCACTCCATTGTTACTTTCTTCACTAAGGTCAAGTCGAAGGTCAAGCTTGGATTGAAGTCAAGTTGAGTCGACCCAATCCAAAGTTGAGTTTAGTCGAGCAAAGTAAACCGAGTCGACTCAGATTGAAGGTCGAATCGAGTTAGGTCGAAGTTTGAGCCAGTTGGCCTGTGTCGAAGATCGAGCTGGGTCAACCTAGGCTTACATCGAAGTCAAGCTGAGTTTACTTGAGTCAAAGGTCTTGCTAAGTTGGTTCGTATCAAAGGGCGAACCAAGTTGACCCGTATTGAAGGGCAAGCCAAGTTGGTCTAAGGTGAAGGTCAAGCTAAGTCGGCCCATAGGTCTAGTTGACCCACTTTTAATGTACAAGAATCAACCCGCACCGAAAATCTAAATGAATCGTCACGTATTGAAGGTCATACTAATTCAACTTGAGCTCAATAATAGAGTTGAGTTTGTCTTAAAATAAAAATTAAGTTACTTTGTCTAAATAGAAAAGTTTAAATATAAGTTATTTCAAAAATAATTTATCCAAATAAACTAGGAGAAATTTTAATTATAAGGAACTCAAATACTAAATATTTAAATTTTTAAGTTGTTGAAATCGCCCAAATATAATGTTACATTTGGTTGTTGTTTCAGTATAAAAATTTTGTTGAATTTCAAAGATTTTTTAGCAATGGGAAACAAACGATGTGGAGATTTAAATAAGAGTAAAGATGTTTTTGCTTCTAAAGATGAATTTGAGGGTATGAAGATAGTAAAGTGAAGTTGTTTATTTCAAGGGACAGAGAGATGAAAGTGAAAAGATTTGAAGGTAAAATTTGTGAATGATTTGATTATTAAATAAAGGGTTAAATGCGTGAATTTTGGAATTAGTCCATTTTGAAATTTTAGACCAATTTAGTCATTCATCTTTCGAAATACGTGAATTTAATCCTTTTAATCAAATTTTGTTGTTAAGTTTATTTGTTATTTCAAGCACATTTCATAATAGTATTTGACTTAACATTAAAGCAAAAATGTGTCAAACAGTATAAACAACTCAAATATAATCCTGAAATATGCATACAAAATATCAAATAAACCTACCAAAATTTGATTAAAAGGACTAAATCCATATTTTGAAAGATGAAGGACTAAATTGGTCCAAAGTTTTAAAATAGACAAATAACAAAATTTCATATTTAATCCTTAAATAAATATAAAATAATATTGTAATAGATAACATTTTTATATTACAATTTTACTCCTACGATTAAAATGCTTAAAATTAGTATGTAATCAAATATACTAATAATTATTAGTTTTAGTATTATTATATTAGTAATGTTATTATTATTATTATTATAATTAATATTATCATTATTATTAATTATTCACAAGGTTTAATAATTATTATTATTAATTTTTTTAAATAATTTTAATATTAATTTGTGCATGTCATGTTTAATGTCATATTTAAGTATTAAAATTTTTATAAGAAATTTTTTTTTTGCATAAGTGCGTAACATAAGATCAGAAAATTTTTTTAATTTAAACAGCAGTAATTGACAGTTCATAATTATATATTACTCTTCAATAATTTACATTATATAACTGTTATTTCAAATTAATAAAAAATTAAATACGTTATTATATGTTATACGTAAAAAGAAAAAAATATTTAATTTTTTAATAATTTAGAATATAACAGGTATCTTTAATTTTTTTTTATTAACAAAAAACTGTTATTAATAAAAAAATATATTGTAACCACATATAAATGTTATGGACAAAAATATCAAAGTTCACATGTCTTTATTTTTTATCTCCTTAAAATGAAAGAATGAGAATCTTATAATTTCCTTCAAATTCATCCTCTCAAATTAGTTGAAATCCATTAAAATAAACACCGGAAACACTCTTAAATTTATCGTTACAAATGCAAACAATATATTTCTTGAAGAAAACACACCGTAGTGCGTAACTTTACTTAGTTGCCTACAACATGAAAATCATTATTACGCATGTGCGGCATGAAGGCACTGGAACTATCATGACACTTAACAAAATATATCAAACATGTTTTATTATTTGAACTGACAAGACATACTAATAAAATTTGCAAATTTCCTTTTGAATTTTATTAAATTTAGAGACTATAATGGGAATCGTGAATAATATTTTTAATATGAAAAGAATATATTGTATGGAAACTAAATATATGAATAATGTAAAGTATATAGTGGTAAAATTTAAACAAAGTCTTGAAGTATTCTTAGTTTGTGACTACAAAAAAAAAAAAAAATGAAAACGCCTTAATGGAATAACCGGAGAAGGAAGATGAGAAATACACCACACATGAAATACAAAAGGATGTGGCGGCCACCAACCCCTCTTCACCTACTACAACCAAAACCTTCATCACTCTCTCTCTCTTCTATCTTTACCATCCACTCACCTTCCTCAAAGTCAGCGTCATTTAACGCCGTCACCGTTACATTCTAACTCAAATTACTTAACAATTTGGCTTCAAAATAAGTATAACCTCCTTTTCACTTTAATAAGACTCACAAAATTCATCTTGTCCCATTTTTTTTTTTATTTTTTTTTTCTCTCACCATCTCACCTAACAAAATACACTAGCAGTGAAAAAAGTCCATTCCATTTCTTAAACTTATCTTTCATTTTTTTAAAATAATAATTGGCTTCAGTGCTAATAGCTAACTAGACACGGTGGGCTCTTCACATCACATCCACTACTTAAAGAGTAATGCAATCACACAATTAAAATAATTAATATAGAAAATGGTCACGTCCACATTGAAAATAGGCATAATTTAGTGATTTAAGAAAATAATAAAAAATGATTTGGTTAATAAATTGTTAGAAAGAAAATAAAATGAAACGTATTCGTAGTACATAAGAAACACAGCGCACGAACCACAAGCTCCACCTAACACTCTTCCAGCTACCGTCACAATCCCTTCTATAAAACCCTCACAAACGCGCCACGCTTTCCAAATCACTCAACAAACCAAATTAACCAAACCGTAACACTTTTCTCAATTCACCACCGTCACGTCACCAAAATGGATCTCCTCCTCCTGGAGAAGACCCTCCTCGGCCTCTTCCTAGCGGCCGTGGTAGCCATTGTTGTCTCCAAGGTCCGCGGCAAGCGCTTCAAGCTCCCGCCGGGCCCACTCCCCGTGCCCATCTTCGGCAACTGGCTCCAGGTCGGCGACGACCTCAACCACCGCAACCTCACCCAACTCGCCAAGCGCTTCGGCGACATCTTCCTCCTCCGCATGGGCCAGCGCAACCTGGTGGTGGTTTCCTCGCCGGACCTCGCCAAGGAGGTGCTGCACACGCAGGGCGTGGAGTTCGGCTCCCGCACCCGCAACGTCGTCTTCGACATCTTCACCGGCGAGGGCCAGGACATGGTCTTCACCGTCTACGGCGAGCACTGGCGCAAGATGCGCCGCATCATGACCGTGCCCTTCTTCACCAACAAGGTCGTCCAGCAGTACCGCCACGGTTGGGAGGCCGAGGCCGCCGCCGTCGTGGACGACGTCAGGAAGAACCCCGACGCGGCCGTCTCCGGCTTGGTCATCCGCCGCAGGCTCCAGCTCATGATGTACAACAACATGTACCGCATCATGTTCGACCGGAGATTCGAGAGCGAGGAGGACCCTCTGTTCCAGCGTCTCAGAGCGCTGAACGGCGAGAGGAGTCGCTTGGCTCAGAGCTTCGAGTATAACTACGGCGATTTCATTCCCATCTTGAGACCCTTCTTGAAGGGTTACTTGAAGATTTGCAAGGAGGTGAAAGAAACCAGGTTGAAGCTTTTCAAGGATTACTTCGTCGACGAGAGGAAGTAAGTGTTTTGTTTCCTTTTCTTCCTTCGTTTTTTCACTGCAACACCCCTTTCTGCCAAATTCTAACTGGTTGTTAGTATTTTTTATAATTTTTTACTGTAATTCTTGGTAAATGGTTCTGAGAGAGGGAAACTTAAAAAATGGTACAAGTTTCTGGGAATTATTAATTAATAGCGTGACATTGCTTAAAATTTGAAGATAAAGCTGAAATCATTTTTTCTCTTGATTATCGTTTTTCCGATCCATGCTTTATTTTTTGTGTTTTCAATCATTTGGTTTCTTACTTTTCCTTTTAGTACTTTCTGTGTCCCTTTTAAGAATCCTTACCAGTTTTGCATCTTGGTGATTGGGGCACCAGTAGCTTTGATTGAGTCAAAAAGTTCCTCTCTCTCTCTTTCTTGGTTTATAATATTCTTTTAATGGGTACAAAACGTGCTAAACTTCAACTGAGGTGGAAAGTAAATTTTGTTATGCTTGAAAAGAACTCCTATTGCTTTTTTTGCTTTTTATCAGTGTGATCATTGATGAGACCGTCCAAAATTAAATAGCCAATTTTACTGATAGAAATTTGACGTTACGGAGTAACTAAAAAGCATAGTAGTAAGAATTTATTTGTGATTAATTAAATAAATGTGAATTAAAACAGGAATATTGGAAGCTCGAAGAGCACTAACAACGAAGGACTTAAATGTGCTATCGATCACATTTTGGATGCTGAGAAAAAGGGCGAGATCAACGAGGACAACGTGCTTTACATTGTTGAGAACATCAACGTTGCTGGTAAGATGCTCTCCCTTCTATTATTGTCACAAAATACTAAATAATTGCTTGTATATATTAACTTCGGCCATTATAGTTATCTTTTCAGCATCGTCAACTAACGCCCAACTCATTTGTTTATTTTCGAAAGTTACTGAACAACAACAATTTGACCGATTCTTTTTCACAAATTTAGCTTATTTATTCTCTACGGAAAAAAGAGTATGAGATTGATACGGATTACAATACTGATATATTATTCATTGTTCTTCATTTATGAGAGATACCAAACATAACGGTATTTAATAAGCACACGGGAAAATTTGCGTCGTGATTTAAAGGGGTGAAACGGGACACGTAGACATTTAGGTATTCATTGAATTTATCAAAATGGGTTAGGTGGAAGATTGAAGTGCAGGGTGGGTACTCCTCCCACGCTATGTGGGGACTCACTCATATATTTTGTCAACTTATTTATTCTGACGTGTCACCTTATATGGAGACTTGTTCTTATCTATTTCTCTCTCCTAACTTTTTACCATTTTTAATTATTTAATGGTGGTCCTAAATGTAAGTTGGGTAATAGTAAAATGGTGGTACCGGTAGTAGGTAATGACGGTGACCAAATTTGGGTAGGTGGGCCTACATTAGCCAAAAGTATAAGATTGTCTACTTGTTTTGCTTTTGAATTACAAGGTAAAAGAGGAAAAAGAATGATTAAGATGCAATCATGAAAATTGTTTGGTGATTTTTTTTTTTTTCTGATGTATGAACTGTGTTTATGGAACAGCAATTGAAACAACTCTGTGGTCAATTGAATGGGGTATTGCTGAGCTTGTGAACCACCCAGAGATCCAGCAGAAAGTGAGGGATGAGATTGAGAGAGTTCTTGGACCAGGACACCAGGTGACTGAACCAGATATTCAAAAACTTCCATACCTTCAAGCAGTGGTGAAGGAAACCCTTCGTCTTAGAATGGCAATCCCTCTCCTTGTCCCACACATGAACCTCCACGATGCTAAGCTTGGTGGGTTTGACATCCCAGCGGAGAGCAAGATTTTGGTGAATGCATGGTGGCTGGCGAACAACCCTGCACACTGGAAGAAGCCAGAAGAGTTCAGGCCAGAGAGGTTCTTCGAAGAGGAGTCGCATGTGGAAGCGAATGGCAATGACTTCAGGTACCTTCCGTTTGGTGTTGGGAGAAGAAGCTGCCCCGGAATCATTCTTGCATTGCCCATTCTTGGCATCACTTTGGGACGTTTGGTCCAAAACTTTGAGCTCTTGCCTCCCCCTGGGCAGTCCCAGATTGACACTAGTGAGAAAGGAGGACAGTTTAGCTTGCACATACTAAAGCATTCCACCATTGTTGCAAAGCCAAGGTCCTTTTAGACTTCATCACATCATCATTACCAATCCCCTTTATTATTTTTTCTTTCTTACTCTCCCTGTATCATCAATGTTTCAAAATGGGGTTGCTCCATGCCATGTATAATTGGCCTCCCATTGGGTATGTTGTGGTGATGTCTCTGTGTTGGTCCCATTGTAAATCTCTCACAACTTCAACTCATGAATGGTTTTGAGATGGTTTTGTAATAAAACCCACACTTTTGTCTCTAATATTCTCTGCCTTCCAATGCTTTACCCGCATTTCATCTATCTTCTTCTTCTCACCACTGTACTTTCCATGTTAGGTGTGATGTTACCTTTTCCTTCGATGATAACGTAATAGAAGAAAAATATTCAAAATATTACAAAATAGCATAACATTTAAATCTATCCAAAATATTATTCTTTGAATGGTAGGGTTGGTAGTTGTTCACTTGTCCTCATCCATCACTAATCCTTTAAACCAACTTGAGGCTACCACCCAACCATGTAGAAGTTGCACAGCTCATATTCATAAAAAGGACATTTCAAAAAAAATAATGACAATAAATAATTTGCAACATTACTTTTGTGTACCTTCAAAAAATTTATCATTAATTGAAGTATCAGTTTAATTTTAGCAGGATTTTGATGGAGACAACATTTTCATATCAATTGTTTGAGTAAACTTTTATGTACAAAATTTCAATAAATAAAAATTTAAAATTGTACCATCCCCACACGTTTTCAATTCCAACTCAATTAAGATTTGTCATAAAGTCATGAGTTTCACTGAAGATCTCTTAAAGTTATGGGATGATCTCTTAGGATTTGGGTCGAGCTAGGATTTGAATTCAACTAGGATTTGAATTCAACTACGGAAAGGATCAAATTAGAGGTAAAGATGAACGTGGATATGACTCAAAGAAGGTCATGTCTCATAATGCACTTACAGGCTCAGTCCGAACAAGAAAGTTTTGGACTGACTCTAAAGGGTGTTGGGCAAAGGAGAAAACAGAAGGTAAGATAAGTTTATCGACGGAGAATTAGGATAATATTGTTGGATATTTCTTGTAACGGGAAGATTCTTGATTGTGGGAGTGGAGTGGAGTGGAGATTATGTCTAACTTTTCTTTTTCTATAGATAAAACACTCACTTATTTAGAAGTGAAAGAACTATTTTAATCTTAGTATTCTTAATTTTATCTAAATCAAGAAAGTTCTTACTTTTTGTCTTCGGTGAGGAACACAAATTTTTTGCCGGAACAGTTGGCACCACCGTGGATCTCGATGAAACAAGATCCCAACTCCACTTGCAGAAGATTTTGTGACCACGGATGATTCTAGGAGCCAAGGTATGGATATACAACAGGTAGTGCAAAGCATTGAGGAATTGTCGAAGGAAAATGAGGTTATATGGCAAAGACACGAGGAACATCATTTGTTTTCTCATTGAATGGTGTTGTATGCTCTATGCCATGTGTGCCATCAATGAATGTTTTAATAGCTTTAATCTGCCAGGCTTATAAGAAGGTCGAGATCGTCTTTTTTTTTTTTTGAAACGGATCTCAAAATTTGTTTTAGAAATTTATGAAACGGATTTCGACATCCATTTCGATATTTTTTTTGGTTTTTTATTGAAACGGATGTTGAGATCCGTTTCGTTAAATTGCAAAACGGATTTCGAGATCTATTTCGTATTTTTTTTTGTGTGAAACGGATGTCGAGATCCGTTTCAAAAATTTGTGAAACAGATCTCGACGTTACGAAATGGATGTCGAGATTCGTTTCAGGAATTCATGAAACGGATATCGACATCTACATCACAATTTCTGAAGCGGATGTCGACAAAAATGGCATCTTCAACAAGAGGATGAGCTTGAAGTCAGGGACCACTGACACCTTGAAGAACAGACAAGACCACAGACGAAAGTTCGAAAGCATTGTGGAACTAGAAGAAACTGTGGAAAAAATAGAAAGAAGAAAAAAGTGTTTTGAGGGGTGCAAAGCTCTGTTTTCACCCACTACCAGATAAAAAACAAAGAAAAGTGAAAACACAGTAAATTTCATTCATTACTTTCACCCACTAGTAGGTAAAAATTAATTAAGGGTAAAATGATAATTTTTGGAGCACCGGAGAACATTTGGAGGTGCATGGAGAAGCCCCCGACCTTTAACTGCTGATTTTTTAATAGTTTACTGCTACATGTACCATCTCATGCACAAACTGTCTTAGAAAATGAATGGGCCTATGGTGGCCCAGACCAAACCATCATATACTTTTAGCTACTAAATCAGTAATTTCAGTCTGAAGTCTGTTAATAAATACATTTATTTCAGGTAAGAAGTCTTAACTTATTATTACTCATTCATCCAAAAAAAAACTCAAAAATTATATATTAAAAAAATATATCAGTACTCTAAAATGTATTCTAAGTTTTGTAAATTTTTCATACACAACACTTTTCCCACTATGCACTTTATCTACTGATTTCTATAAGAACAATACTATATAGCATAACTGTTAAAGTTATAATCAAATCAACTAACCAAAAGAATATACTATTATATATTAAAGAAAAAGTAGGCTGAGTATTTTATTAAAATGTTGAAAGAATATACTATTATATATATATATATATTTACAATTTTTTGTTTATTATTACAACATAATACTTTAATATATTATAATATCGTTCAAATAAATATTTAATTTTTAATAAAATTAGATTCTCTGAATTGAGTACCCAATATTAGTGGATAAAATTTTTCATAGTTTTAAGTATTATATTATATATTTTTTTTCTTTTATTCATTTAGACCTTTCGTCAAAACAAATTTTTCAATCAATTATACCTTTTTAACTTTTGATATCCATTTCTTTTAATCAATATTGAATTATTATTATTTTTTCTTTTATTTTTTTATTTATCTTGTTTCTCCCTCTACATTACCAAGCATATCAGGAGACCACCACGAGGTGAAGGAAGTCACTACCACAGTGAAATAGTTGCAACGTTTTTTTCTATCCGACCAATAAAAAGTAGTTGACTTGTCTATGAGAAAAAACATGCACTTCTGCACAATAAACCTAAAATGTCGAACCCTAATTGTTCTGTTATTCTAATAAATAGATAAAAAGAAAAACAACTTAGCAATAGATATTAAAACACATAGATGAAAAGATTAAATCGAATAAATATTAAACAACTTGTTAGATTAAATATTCGAATAACACTAAATACACTCGAAGCATTATTAAACCTATTAATATTCACATATGAACCCAAACTAGTTTAAAAGATAGGTTAAAGTGGCTAAATTCATAATTTATTAAGATATAAGTGCAATAAAATGATCGTTAAAGTGTTTATAATTATTAATGATTGAATTTAATGTTTATTCAATACTTTCATATATATATATATATATATATATATATATATATTTTTTTTTTTTTATCAGCAAAGAATTGATATAATTAAGAAAGAGCACTTAAGGGGTGCTCTATCTATACATATAAAGGAGAAATTTCTATTTGTGTCCTTGTTTTCCAAATTTACCTCTAAATTTTTTTTTAAATTAAAATTTTTATTTTATCAATCTGCTATTTTTTTTTCAACCTGACGGTCTTTTTAAATTTATTTATTTTTAATTATAAAACTACCTATGAAATAATAAAAACTATTTACATTAAAGTCATAAAAATGATTAATATTTAATACCATAATAATTATAATTTTTTAATTTTTTATTATCATAAGAAAAATAACATACCAGTATGTATTTTTACTAATATTTCCTTAAAATTTTTATTGATACCGGTATATTTTGACATTTTTTATTTTATTTTTTTAAAAAAATTCAAATTCTTATAATTATTTATAGAAAAGTTATTTTAAGATATAACTTAAACAATACACCGATAAACAAACATATAGTTGAAAGTAAAAAATGGCATTAAACTATTTGATCTATAAATAAAATTACAAGAATTTAATTTTACTTAAAAACTAAAATTAAAATTCTGTAAAATATACCATTTATCAACAAAATTAAATAAAAAACCTTTAAAAAAACATTTATGTGATGTCATTAATTTAGAAACTCTTTTTTTAGGGTTAAATATATTTTTGATCTCTTAAATTGTGAAAATAATTAGTCTATCTTTGAAACTTTAACCTAATTCAGTTTTCATCCTTAAAAGTATGTGAATTTAATCTTTTTAACTAATTTTGTTAAATTTATTTGATGTTTCAAGCGTGTTTCTTATTTAACATTGAAATGAAGATATGTCAAATGGTCTAAAAAACTCAAATGTGATCATGAAACGTGTTTGAAACGTCAAATAAAATTAACAAAATATAATTAAAAAGATTAAATCCATATATTTCTAAAGTTTAAAGAATAGATTAGAATAAAATTTCAAAGATTGACCGATTATAATTTTTACGAAAAGTTAAGTGAAAAAAAATATATTTAATCCTTTTTCTTATGATAATTTACAAAACATAAATTTATTTTGTGAGACCAATAATCAAATGAACTTAATTATTATTTTTGGCACACATTCAAACCCAATAAATAGTAAACAGTTTTTTTTTATTAATATTTATTCATTTTTGTCAGGATTTGAGTATCATGCAAAAAGCAACATATTTCTGTTTTGAAAAATTAATTGTGACATAAATACATATATTTAAATTAATTGAAGTATTAAATAAGAGGAATTGGTGAGAGAGGGTGAGCGTTAAAGTCAACCTGGAGAAACAGTAAGCTTAGTGTGAAGAGAAGGGAAAAGAGAGTGATAAGGAAAATCTGTTGTTAAGGTTAGCGGTCTTCTGCATGCCTTTTTCGCACTTCTCTTCAACCTTTATTATGTAAAACCGCGTTCTTTTCCAACTTTGCATGCACTCTCTTTCTCTCTCTATATATACTCATTCACTTTCTCTCTCTTACCCAAACACAACAACAATACTTCACGTTTCCAAATTCCTTCGCCACTGTAAGTGTATTGTTGTTGCAGCACACAGAAAGCACCTCAGACTTGTTTTGTTTTTCCGAGGCTGGTTTTGTTGTTCCTATTTATCTCGAAATCTGTCTGTCATTTTAATCCGTTTTTGTGTTGTTTCTAGGGTTTTGCGTTTGCAGTGGATGGAGCTCGATGTTTGCATGAATGGTGCTTGCAAGAATGGCTATGCGAGAGAGTGGAAGAAAGGGTGGCCTCTGCGATCGGGTGGATTCGCTAGGCTCTGCGATAAGTGCGGGTAAAATTTGATTTATCTCCTTTTTTCTTTTTCTGTGCTGAATTTTGATGGATTTTTTCGCTGTTGGGCGATTTTGTGAGTTTGACTCTTTTAAAATGGATGAGTATTATTTGGTCACCACAGTTTCTGAGGTCAAGGATTTTACAGTGTTTGTGACCGTAACTGTGACTGCGTGAATTTCCTTAATGTGTCACTTTTTTTGCGTTAGATCTGCGTATGCCAATTCAATTTTCTGTGAAAAATTCCACCTGCATCAAACTGGTTGGAGAGAGTGCAACTTTTGCAACAAGGTAAGCAGTAAAATATCTTTTTTCTATTTAAATTCTATTCAAGTCTTGGCTTTTTCTCCTTAGTGTATTTTTTGACTTGGTTTGCAGTCTATCCACTGTGGATGCATAATATCAAGGTTTTCTTTTGAATACCTTGATTTTGGAGGTATAGGTTGCTCAACCTGTTTGAGGGCTTCTCAAATTCCTCTGGTAAGGTTAATCTGAGTATTTATTTTTGAAGGATGATTTCCAGGCTTCGAGTTTATTTCCTTAGTAACTAATATGGTTCTTGCTATGTATATTTTAGTCAATCTCATATTTTTGCCGAATTGTATTTCTACAACAGTACATTCATGTCTAAATTATCACAAAAATTACTCTCTCTCAAATGTGAATACTGTTGCTGAAATCGTAAGGATCGAATGCAGCCTTGTTACCTTTCAAACAATTGTGAAGTTGTGATTGTGTTATAAAACAGAAAATGTAATGCCAGATGATGCAAATTTTAAAAAGAAGCAAACGTACTTAATGTCACTCATGTAATGTAATGTTACTTGTTCTAATTTTCCCCATTCCTAATTTCTGACTGTCTCTCCTTCTGTCATACTGTTAATTTTCCAATTATGTTCTTCATCTTGCTTCTAGTCTTGATCTCCTATTGTTTTATGTGACAAAGTCTTTTATAGCTTGTAATAATTTTCAACAGTTGATGAATTCCTACTGCTATATTATCTCATTATTATTTGATTTGATGTTTTTGTTGCAGATACAGGAGACTGGAAGGTCTATTAGATCAGCAAAAAATCATGCAAGTGATCGTCATACTGAACATATTGATGACAGACTATTCCTTGATGGTTCTAGCAAAAGAAAATTTATGCAGATGCGCAGAATTGTTGATGGTAGAGAATCCAGCCGTTGGCCTCAAGCTAAGAGAGATGACATAGATTCATGTATTGATCTAAACAGAGAAGAAATGAGATTTTCAAATATGATGAAACCGTCTAATTATTCATTGAAGTTTAGTGCATTAGAAAATAACAGACCAACATGGGAGAGTAGAAGTATGCAGAGATCAAGTTCATTGAATATGTCTCTGGGAGCCTCATCAGGAAACTCTGTGGTACCTTCTGCTTCAGAGATTGCAGAAAGGAGATTTGATGGTAAAACATCATCTTCTTCCTTTCATCAAGGGAAAAGACCTCTTTCCATTATGCCTAAACCATTGATGAATGCAATATCCATAATGGAATCAAGCAATGGAATGATTTCTCAAGAGCGTGTTGCACGGCCACCTACTGATGGGAAAGGCAAGAATATGTTACTTTCTCGATACTGGCCTAGAATTACAGACCAAGAGCTTCAGCAATTATCTGGAGAGTATCCTTTTATATTTATGCTAAATAGTTCCTTTTAGCCTCTGCATTACATATCATAAATGCTTATTTTTATATAATTAAAATTCACAATAAACAATTTTTAAAAACAACAGATTTACAATGAAAAATTTAAACTAATTAAAGGTCATTGAAAAATTTATGTAAAAAAAGCATAGGAAAAAATACAATAGAATAGAGACTTACTAAGTAAACAAAGATGAAAGAATTAGTTTGAGTTTGAGAGGTTTGAGAGAGAAATATTTTATGCTGTCCACTGTCGTCTAAAAGGTTGAATCACCCACCAGAATTACATTTTTTATTAGGGATTTTTTAACTTCATTTGACAAGAGATATACAAATTTGTTGGGAGTAATATTTGCTTACTAATAAAATGTTTATAAAAAAAATATAAATAAGTTTATTTATTACTATAAATAATTGAAAAAATAGAAAAGTTATGTAATAATTTATTTCAAATTTTGTGTTTTAACTAAGTATATATAGTTTATGATTATATATATATATATATATATATATATATATATATATATATATATATATTTGTGGAAAACTCTTTCTCACGTTACATGGCATTATTTGCTGATTTTAATAGAAACAACACAATATATATATATATATATATATAGAAGTTAATAAAATCTATTAATATAGAAAGTTTTGTTGTAGGTCCAAAATAGTTGTTATATCAAAATTGTATTAATGGTAAAAAAATTAGATACTTAATAATGAAATCAATTCATTAAATGAAAAGTGAGTGAGTATACAATTGTATTCCATATGGAAAAGAGATTTCTTTTGCCTATACTATAATGTTATTGTCTAATTTGAACAAGATCGTCTATAATGAATAATACATCTAAAAGGTGAAATAAATTAATAAAAATGTTAGGAAAAAATTTAAAATAAAATAGCTTTGATTTTTTTATCAGCAAAAATATAAGCCTTAATATATATCTTACTACTTACTACCGTTTATATATATATATATATATATATATATATATATATATATATATATATATATATATATATATATATTATTCAATATGGTTCAATAATTTGTTATATAATTTCTCTATACTACTACTAATATTTTTTTTAATAATTTTTAACATCTTTTATATACTATTTCAAGTTTTTTTATTTTTAAAATTCCAGTTTTTTATATTTATTTCCTTCTTGTCCATAAACTGTCTATTATTTTTCTTCTACTTTACATAAGCTTGTTTTTTCTTTAATCAGCATCTGCCCTACAAAAGGTAATATATTATTATATATTAATTTTCTATTCTTTTATTCATACCTGTTATATATAGGATTGAATTTTCATATTTTTACCCTTTTATCGCATAAGTTTTTGATAACGACAGATAATAAATTTATTGCATTTAACTATTAGTTTTTATATACTTTTATATAATTCTATTTGTTATAATTTCTATATTATTAACAGTATTTATTTTATTATTTCAACATCATACTTTAATATATTAATATTGATATATGAACTTTATTTTTGTTACCGTAACCGGAACGCCGAAAAGATAATTAGTAATTGAAAACCGTTAAACTGCTATAGTTCATTAAAATATAAGTGTTCAGTAAAATTATCCATTAAAGTGCTTAATAATTATAACGTGATACAATTAAAAATATTTTTAATTTTATGTTATCAATAAGAGTATATTTTTATTAAAAAAAAAACTATAAGAAGCAAAAAAAAAAAATTGAAAGAGGGTTGATTGAAATAAATAGATCCTCAAGAGGTTTAAGTATAAATAAAGATGAAAGAGACGTAGTAGTTGGAGTCTGTGAGATGGTTGAGAGAAAACTATTTAGTAAGTTGGCAACAGCAGTGTGTGGGATGCACTTGAAAAAGAGAGAAGAGAAAGAATACTGAGAATCTCTGATCAAATTCTAATTTATGAATTCTAATTTACAATATTTACACAGCATCTGCATTAAACTCTGTTATACAGTTAATTCATTATACCCGTTTCCTTAACTATATAATCACAGCTTGAAATCTACTATAGTGCCTTTATTTGAGAAGGTACTGAGTGCCAGTGATGCAGGTCGAATTGGTCGTCTTGTTCTGCCAAAATCTTGCGCTGAGGTAACCCTTTATTCATTTCATTTCTGTCTCTATCTGTTTGTGCACATGTTCATGCATGCAACATTCTTGTAAAAAGTTTTCTAATAAAGAAATATGTTACCACCTTTTAATTGCAGCATATCTGATGTAACAATTTGCACATGAATTTCAGGCTTACTTTCCTCCTATTTCACAATCAGATGGTGTTCCTTTGCATATGAAAGATGTGAAGGGAAATGAGTGGACATTTCAGTTTAGATTTTGGCCTAATAACAACAGTAGAATGTATGTATTAGAGGGAGTAACCCCTTGCATACAGGCCTTGCAACTAAATGCTGGCGACATTGGTATATAATTTCATCTGGGCACTGATCTACGCACATACTTGTTTCGTTGCTGTTTAATACTTTACTGAAAAAATTTATTCGGTTTTCTGATTTTGTTTGAAAATGTGATCAGAAGTAAATGTGTTTCATGGCTGTAAACTTATTCTGCTGCAGTGATATTTAGTCGGATAGATCCTGGAGGCAAATTTGTTTTGGGTTTTAGAAGGGCATCAGATTCTACAGATACACAGGTTCTGACATTATTTTCTATTTCACTGTTCGTTGTCTCTTCTTTTGATAATGCGTGTATGATGTATTTTTTTTTTCATAAAATTAACAAATGATTATTATTGAAACAGGATGCTTCTGCTGGTAATTCCAATGTTTTTCCAACAAAGGAAAAAACCTTTTCTGGTACAACTGCAGGAAATAGTTATCATGATCCTCTCCAGACAAGGAAAGCGAATGGTGATGCTTACTTAAATAAATGTTCAGAGCATTTCCGTTTGGGTACTGGAATTGCTGAGTGTCTTCGAACTGAAAATTCTGAGATGGTAAACAACGATTTGGTACAACTACCAATTTCAGTTTCAGAAAAGACTCAAAATATTGGACCTATGTGCAAGAGGTTGCTCATACATAATGAAGATGCCATGGAGTTGAGAGTTACATGGGAAGAAGCTCAGGACTTGCTTTGTCCAGCGCCTAGTGTCAAAGCCAGTATCGTAGCAATTGAGGACCAAGAATTTGAGGAATATGAGGTAAGTATGAGTGCCACTGCCATGGCTGTGCATCTTTTTATTATATTGGTTTGCTATTTCAAGGTGAACATAGAATGATATATGATGTGTACTTTGAAGCATTACATTAAAATTTCTGTTATTCAGCTAATATATGACTTCATTTTCATTCATTTAGGAACCCCCGGTCTTTGGAAAGAGAACTACAATCAATGCTCGTTCATCAGGGTAAGATTGAACACATTGCATAAGTCTTATTTATATTTAATCCAGCAGAAAATTTTGATTGGGGAGTGACAGTTTTATCACTAGTTTTTGTAGCTTGATCTTGTCTTCAAAATTTTCATTCTGTTTTCTTGCATTCGATATGTTAAAGAAAGTGTAGTAGATTACTCCCATTGGATTCTGTGGTGAAAAGGAATAGTGGTCCTGAGGTAATTAAGGTTTAGGATAAGTGGTTGATGAAGTTCCTTGTTTAGTGTTTGTATCAGAGTTAAAAAATAGGCATCAAGATAAAAAATTTTAAGACTGAAAAAGTAGTCCTTCATAGAAGAAATAATAATATATCCTTTTTCAAATTCAAATTCTATTATGCTCTACTTGCATTTCATGCATGGTCTATGGTTCTTACATACAATGGCTTTTCAGGTCTTTGAGCTTTGCATCAGAAGAAATGAGTCCAAAGGAATCAGATAATATTACTGTAATCGACAAAGGTGTGATGATCCGACTCTCCACTTTTTACACTTCTGTAATTGCTGTGTATATTTAGATTCTAAAGCTTTAGAGCTCCTGCATTTTTGTTAACATTGAAACAATAGGTTATCTCTTAAAATATCATGCAGTAATCAATCCAGTCCACATTTTTTATTGGTTTTTTTCTTGCTATCCTATGCTGGGATAATAAAAATATATTGATATTTTAAATATTTTTTTAATATATTTTAAGATATTAAAATTAGTGGTAATTTTAAATATCTTTTTAATATATTTTAAGCGTTAAAATTAGTGGTAATTCATATATTATAAAAACACAGTAAAGAAATAATATAGAAAAAATCATGAAAAAATTCAAATTCTGTAATAATCTCCATAGATTCATTCTTTATTCCAGTTGATTAAACTGAAACTTAGACAATTAATTGTTGAACGTTCAGGAGTTTTGGATGATAATGTTGCTGACCCTGGTGATTCATCAGCTGGAGACAGCACCAAACATCCGAGGCACCGTTCTGGATGCACTTGCCGTACCTGCATCACTGTGAAACACCGTTTGGACACCCTTTTGACGCGTAAGAAGCAACTCCATGGTATCCAGAATGATGATGATATTTATGACAGAGATGAAGGAGATGGTGCATGTCTCTCAGAGAGAGAGGGAAGCATAAACAAAGGTTGTGTTAAGAAGGGTGAACGCAGTGCAGGAGAAATAGACCTGAATTGTCGTCCCAATCTTGACGAAGACATGCAAGTGGATATATGAAACCAAAAACTATCCTTTAGCACAGGAATTCATGAACCAAAATGGCCTAAAACTTTGATCCTGAACTGCAGTTTACATCGCTCCTTTTCACTTAATCTTCTGTATGGAATCTAAAAGGATGACTTAAGTTAGATTTCTCCTTTATGCAAACTCAACACAGTCTTGTTGCTTTCCTTTTCAAAGGAGTGGTAGATGATTCTATTTTTACAGTTAAGAAGTAGAATTTTGAGTCTGGTTTATTTTGAAGTTTTCTCATTCGCTTTCTTTAGACATGGGAAACTTGCATAAAGTTTTCTCCTCGTGTGTCTTTGCTTCCTTCGGTTCTCACAAAAGCGTTGGACCTTAAACTGTTACAAGATACGAAAGTCATTTTTTAACAAAGTTTTGAGACTCAATTGGCTCAAAAAGAAACTCAATTGACATGAAAAGAAAAATTTGTAAACAAAAACTTTTCAAGTATCAAAATCCTACAAAATACCTATATTTATAATCGTTATAAACTTAACCACGTTTCCTTCTTTAAGGTTATTCTAAGATTATTATAATGGATCTATAATTGATATTTATAGAAGATGAATGCAAGGTTTTCTTAATTCTTACATTTGAAATAGGTTAATCATAAAAAAAAATAGAATTTTGACTGTTAATTTGAATTTTCTTCTGATCCGTCTCCAGAGACGCACATAAAGACATTCGTGGGCTTCTATCATATCTTACTATTGTGCACTCTAATTTACATTCCATTGTTTTGTACTATGAAACCAATAATCAAAAAACAACCTAATCTTAACCATGGTCCCTTCCCTAAGGGTATAATGGGTCTATGCATGTGATGCTATCCAAACCTACCTAACCCAACTAGAAAAAACACTCAAAGCTTAACAAAATACCTTTCTTCACTCAAAGCTATTAGCTAAAAAGACTCGAGCGAAGTTAAGTATACAATCGCGTTAGTGCTTAAACTATTATCACAATAGTAAATAATTACTTCCATTGAAAATTGCAAAATTTTCAGCACACTAAAATGAGAACAAATAAATCGCACACCATTTAAATCTTCACCAATCAAGAATAATAACTTGGTGTTTTCCCATGGTTGGTAAAAGCATGTGAAGAATTTAAGACACAAAATTGATTCACTGTATGAACCAATCAAAATTACAAAGTGACCCGGTCAAGCTTTTCATCAAACATGTCCAAAATTCTAGGCCTTACTCATCAATTTCAATCATTTCAATTTATGTTGTGGTGGTGGCAAATAGGTGTTGTGAAAAGAGTTACTTAGGTAGCAATGGCAAAGAAAGAGAAAATAATAAAAAGGTGAATGACAAAAAAAAAGTAATAAAAGGACAGAAAAGGCGTTAGAATATTTAGGTTAAATTACATTATATATATATATATATATATATATATATATATATATATATATATATATAAAAATTAGAAAAGGAAACTAATCAATAACAATTCAGAGGCAAAAGAACATAAAGTTGATGTTAAGTTGATTAATCACCATGGTTAAGGTGAATACATTACAGAAGAATCTTAACAATTATTTGACACAACTATGAAATTCATACTAATCACCATTGTTTGTGGGTGTGCTGAGATAACAGAAAAACCAATAATGCCACAAAATTTTGGCGATGCTATGAAAATGTAAATTACATATATAATCTTAATTTATAGAATATAAACAAAGAAAGGTATGCAAATTAAAGAGGGTGAATTCAGTGATTTTTTTTGAAAGAAAAAAATGGAGTAGGTTAAGATATTATTAAAATGAACAAAAGTTATATAACTTTTTCCTTCAAAAAGTTATTGAATCTGATCTCATCATTCAAGACATGAAAATAAATTAAAATTAAATAATTTTTTCTTCCACAAAGTCATTGAATTAAATCTCTTAAATTAAATATATGTAATATTAAAAGACAAAAGGGTACATAAAGGAAATGTCATATATAATGTCACATGACAAACCTCAAGCCCTCCCTTGGTTTCACTTCAGCAACATCTTGAGTAGATAATCAACCCAGCTCACACGTGTTGGCTCACTACGAGTCGGGTTGAAAATGAGTGAACCCAATCCAGCTCACTGTATGGTGAGCCAAAAGTTTTGCAATCCGGCTCAACCCACCACAGGTTGGTGAGTTAAGTGGGTTGACTCACTAACCCACATAAAAAAATATTTATTTATTTATTTTTATGTATTCAAATATTTAAATAATTTTTTAAGCAACCCATGAGATGACAATCACAGTACGAATCAAGAACCAATGTCTTCATCATTCTCACCACCAATATATTATAAATTGTTTTCAAGAAAGTATCCATATAGTCCAAGAAAACATGACTAATATTACACATTTTCTGTCATGCTATTCAACAAAATATAAATAAAAAATTACACATTTTTGTCATGCTAATTTAGAAAAATTTGTTTATAAAACGGTTGCTTGGATAATTTACTACAAAGATTATAGTTAAAAATTAAAGTATGAACATATATAATTTGTCAATCAAATTAATTAAACATTCAAACTATTCAAATATTATTAAACAACATTCTAACATCTGAGCTTATATAATTAGGAGTAGTAAATAATTAAAAAAATTAAAAAAAAGGTAAAAAAATGTTGGTGGGTTAAGTGGGTCAACCCATCTTCAACCTAGCTCGAACTCTTTTAACTCATGGGTTAAGTGAGTTGGGTTGAATTCAACCCATTTTTAAAAAAAAATTAATTTTTTCTCGACCGAACTTAGTTCGAATCCATAATAAATCAAGTTGGCTCACAAATTGAAACTCATTTTGAAATTTCTAATCTTGAATCTCTGTCATTAATAAACACAACAAAAACAAAAAGGGTAAAGATTTTATGATGTTAAATAATATGATATGAAACAAAAAGATTATTTTATTGCAAACGATTGTTGGTTCAATATCAACTTTGAATGGCAAGTAACTTGGTTCAATATCAACTATGAAAGCAAATCAATCCCTCACATGTGAATGAAATTCATTCTTTGTATCTTTCACAGTATGTTATATTTTTGTTTAGAATGAAACTAATTCTATTTTGCTCTTGTTATGCTTTAATCAATCATTGAATTGAAAAACTTGTATTCAATGTGAAAGGTTGAGCCGAATCAAGTAACGTAACATGACTATTACTGGAAACATACGAGAGAAAGCATTGCGGGAAAAGAAAAGAAGTTTGACGAAAGTCAAGTTTGAGAGGTTAACTCTCTTTTGTATATATATTATGCTGTCAAATCTTTATCCTTTAAAGAAAGAAATCAAATTAATTTTTTTTAATAAATATTAGACCATATGGAATAAAAAATAAATAAATAAACACATAAAATAATTATTTCAATATTAAAACCAAAATACAATTAACCCAATCTCAAAACAAAATGCACATAAAAGAAAAGCAGACTGCAAAGCATTGGACAGGGTAAATAAAAAGAAAAGAATAGGAATGGTTTGGGTTGGTAAACCTTGGACATCAACTCTATCTCCAATTTTAAAACATTTTACATATATTCCTTCCTTATTTTGAATGGTTCAAACACCTGATTGGACATATCTCTTAGAAAATGGCTACAACCAATGAACATGAAACTTCGAATATCTAATGTCTCTACACCAGACAGCTTACTTTCGACCGGCCTCAAAACACGTAAACCTTGGCCACATTCGGTCGTCCTTATTTCCAATACGACCGAATTAACAACCATCTTCCCTTGTCACTTTCTTTCATCCTTTGCTTAAATATATGTTGCTTCAAACCTATACCTATGTAAACCCTTATCTCATCTTATCCTCAACCTCCAACTCTACAATGGATCATGATCACACTAATAAGGACATGCAGGAAAAACCAATCTTAGTATCTCTCGAAGATCTGTACCAAGGAATCCCAGATGAATCCGTTAACCTCACCTTTCAGCATCTTGCTCAAGTCAACACATCAGAGAAGAGAAAACCCGCAACAACCCTAACACCTTCACGCTCTCTCACCAAACTACCTAGTCTTGATTTCACCAAAGGCTTGCAAGGTTCTGCTCATCACCATGATCAACACCACGTACAAGATTTTGGCCATGGAGGATCGTCACCGTGGGGCCATCCTGGTCATTTTAACCACCATTCTGGTGGTGGTTCGCAAAGAAGTCCTCATTGCACGATCAGTGGAGATGATCGTTCCAAGTGTGGCGTGAGCTTTGATGGTATGAGTGTTGCTTCAGGAAGAGGTAGTCGAAGACCTCGACCTGGGATTCCGCACTCTAAGATTTGCGCAACTTGCAATACCTATATTTATATATTCCGCACCAGATGCTTGGTACGTACTTCGATATATTAACTAAGTAAATTTCTGAATTTTGTATATTCAATCTTTTATGACACATATGTTATCTATTTTATCTTTATAAACACATGTGTGTTATAGATAATTAATTAATATAGCTGTTGCACCATTCAACCTTTCTCCTGATAATGATTCTGATGCATGCAGGTATGTGGGAGGGTTTATTGCAGACAATGTGTAGAAATAGGAATGGGGGAGATGGTAGAAGGAAGAAAGTGTATTGAGTGCCTTGGATTGAGATTCAGCCATAGGTAACGATTTTATTCTGTTTTACTTAAAAAAAAAAAAACTCTGTTGTTTGAACTAGGTAGTGGATGAGATTGTAACTGTCATAGTTTTTTCTTTGCTTTATATGCAGAGTAAGGAATTTCTGTGTATCAAGTGTTTACTGAAAATTATATGCTGCTTAAATGAAAATGGCTGCTTTTTTATTTTTTAAAAGACAGGAAAATATTATTTATTTTTTCAATTACAAGGAAGAAATTACTATAGTTCTTGAACCACCATGTGATGATGTAACTAAACAATATCTTATTGTGTCATTTGTAAATGGAACAAACCACGACGATTTGGAAAGATGTTACAGTTTTTCGTAAGGTACTGATATGTACAAATGTGACACCTAAACTAGATAACAGCCCCAAAGGAAAAACATAGGCTTCCCAACACATACTAATATGCTACCCCACCTAAACATATATATAAATTCTAGAGGGCAATCATAAAGTTATTTTTTTCCTTACTAAAAGATGATGATGTTGAATCCTGTAAAGATGAAAAGTTCTGTTATAAGTGTATTTTCTGTCTTGTTTGTTTTCTTGACAGCATTATTTATGCTTTTTGTTTGCCGTCCCATTAATTTGTCTATATCAAACATTAAATAAGTCATACATCGGAATCAAAGTTGGTCTGAATCACTATTTGCACATGCATACTCCTCTTAACACTAACCAATGGATAAGCAAGTCACATTCATAACTATACAATGCCAAATAGTATGATACATTTTCCATCTTATCACATAACTTTCTCCCAACTTTCTCATATTAAGAATATTCATGGAAGTTAAGAGTCTATGTCTAAGTATCATTTTTCAATACTTAATCCTAATCTTAATTCCCTTTCAACAAATACATCACAACTAATGTTGTTATCCATTAGTATTACATATTACACTTAAAAAATATCAATTAGAGATAAGACGAATTTATGTGGATATAACATCACAAGTTAATTTTGTGGAGTTGAGTCAAACTTAAATTTTACTTTTTAATGTGGTATCAGAATTATCCTAAGTTTATCGTAACGAGACGAGTTGATTGTTACCCGCTATCTAGAGATGTGTTATTTGTCGAGACTATTATGTCATCCACTATTAGACCGCAGTCAAACTACTCACTAGTGTTTAGTCCCACATTCAGGATGTATATGCCTCAGCATGAAGGGATGTGTTTGAGATTCCACATCAACTAAAGACATGGGTTTACAGTATATAAGAAGTAGGTGCAAACTTAACCTCACCTTACAAATTAATTTTACGGGATTGTGTTAGGCTTAAGTATACTTAAGAAATAGTTTGGAGTTTCACCTTCTTCTTTTTTTTAAACATAAAATCTAATTAAAGAACACCGCTCACAATACTTATTATATTTGTATATAGTTTTGTTCTGAATTTAATCTTTATACATTAAGATACATATGATAGTTTGGTTGAAGGTAATCTAAGATATTTTTTTGTGACATAGGTATATAGAAAGAGCAGGGAATGTAGGGTGCTGTAGCTGGAGGTATCCAAAGACATTGAAACAGGTGGAGCTGAAGTGTGCTGAGAAAGGACCAAGAAGGAGTGGAAGGTATGGTCATGGAGGGATGACAAACTCAAGATCACGAAGTCCTGTTAGCCCAAGAAGGAACCATGGTGTTGCTAGCAATGAACACTCTTTCATCAATTCTTCATCCTTTTCTCCTTTCTCACCACATTACAGCCTCCCTCTATAAAGGAGTAACAGTTTAATGGCGACAGTATGTCCTAGGTGGATCAGCCATGCATTCACAATTTGTTTTGTTTAACTTTATTCTATGTTTTTAACTTCATTTGTTCCTCTAGTTTAATTGAAAGCTTATTGTACTCCTTCTTAAAAAATATGCTTATAATGGCTAGTAATATTAGCACTTCTAATTTATGATTTTAATTTTTATTTATCATTGATTCTAAACATGTAGATAATATCTATTGGCAATACAAATAGACACTAACTTTTTTTTTATTCAAAATCTTAGCCGTTAATGTTAAAAAACGATTTAGAAATCGATTCATATAAAAATTATTTAGTTACTAAAACATTTATAATAGAAAACATATTATTTTAGTTACTAAAATATTTTAATTATTAATAATTTTTAATTTATAAATTAATATTTAAATTGGTCATTATAAACTAATTATTTTTATTATTAAAATCGATATTATTCAAAGATTTTTTTTATTGTTAGTGATAAATAACATTCAATTTTACATTATCAATGTAAAGAGCGGCGATGAAATCATTTTAATGCAAATAGTCTTTATAGTTGTAATAACGAAATATAAAATAAAAAGACTATAAATCAATTATACTGAAAATATATTTATTAAATATAGAAAAAAAATTAAATAATCTCAACAACGAGTTTTGTGTGATGATAAAATAAGATATTTTAAAAAATGAATAAAATATTCATTTAAAAAAATGGCTAATCATCTTCATATTAAAATTCATAAAAAAGGTAAAGAAAATTTCAAAAAAAGCTAATGATATTTAAATATTATTATTTTTAAAATAAAATTTACTGAAAAAAAATAAATCATATTATATATATATATATATATATATATATATATATATATATTAAAAAAAATCAGTGGGCCAAGCCCTAACCACGTTCTTAGTTCCGTTTCTGGCTACCGGTCAATGAATAAGGTGCCATTAAATCAAATGTATAAACATTTAGACAAGTGGATCTTCAATAAAAAAATTATTAGTGTCAGATATTCTTTAATGTATTTGTATTTTAGATGAATATACAATGAACATCACGTTTAATTTTCATAAAAGGATTGAGATGGATTCTAAACGATCACTTTCTATTTTTTATTTCTTTTAATTGTTTAACTTGTCATAAAATTTAATCTTATCTTTCAAGATATTTTTCATCTTACCACAATCTTTTATGTGATTATGTTCAAATGATGTGGATCAATTAAATATTTTGTAGAGTTAAATATGTTTTTGGTCTATTAACTTTAAGTGAAAATTAAAATTAACCCATCTTCGAAACTTTGGCCCAATTTAGGGTCTAATTTTAAAACTGCGTGAATTTAGTCATTTGAACTTAAGTTATTGTTAAATATATTTGACATTTCAAACACGTTTCATGATAGTTCCTTAGTTAATGTTGAAGCGGAAATGTGTCAAACTGTGCAAACAACTCAAATGCTAAATTTGGTTAAAAGACCAAATTCATGTCGTTCTAAAGTTGGAGGATTAAATTGGACCAAAGTTTCGAAGATGAATTAATTTCAGTTTTCACTTAAAGGTAAGGGATCAAAAACATATTTAAATATTTCTACCTTTTAGAATATTGTTTAGTTATTATATACTTTATTTTCACATGAGAATGTTCAACACTCCTAACTTAAGTGTTCAATAGCATAAACTTTACATTTACTAGATAATATAAAAGATTTATCTTCTTTATTCTATTACTATTAATTTTTGTTTCATTTGAAAAACTCTTTTGTTTCGCTAAAACAATTTTCATCATCTCTCAATCATCCACTAGGTTGATATTTGAAAAGTTTTCTTAAATATGTAAGGTATTTTTCGTCTAATCATATCATACCCTTAATTATACATTTGTTTTCTTTTATCTGATTTCATTCAATGGTCTCTTAAATTATTTCTAAGACACATATTTGATAATATTTTAATTTGAAAATTTTTATTTTTTGTGTAATTGTAATCAAGCGATGTATTATAACTTTTATTAGTGTATAAAAAGAGATATTTCATTAGAATTTAAATAATGAAGTAAACATACATTTAAAATATTTATCAACTAGGTTTCATTAACAGTTGAAAATTTAATAAGTGTTTTTGTTCTTATGAAATTTTGTTTTGTATTATAATTTGAAATGTATACAATTATAATTTCTTTCTAAATATTTGATATTGAAGAAACAATCATCCTTTTAATATTGAATATTTAATAATAATATATTTCTTTTACTCTAACTTTATTATTTTATAAAAATTAATTAATTGATAGAAACAGTAAGAAAATGGGTACGGATACAAATATATACTCATTAAGTAATAGTGATGAGGCACCATTGAATTTGAGTACGGAGATGTGGATAAATTTTTTTTCTCTAAAGATGGATACAGGATAACGAAACTGGTTTTTCCATACCCCATTATCATCTACCCAAAATATATTGAGAATATGTGGGATAAAAATATGATAGAAAAAAAATACTACAATCTATAACATGGCCCTAGGAAAAGCTTAAAATATTGGAAACATTATGTACGTATTTTTTGAATCTAGATGCATATGATTAAGAATGTGAAAATAATTGAATATATGATTGATAATAAATATAAAGCATAATAAATATAAAGCTCATGCTTTTAATATATTATTGTCAATAATGGGAATAAATTTTTTAGTTTGTTACTTGATAACGGAAAGACTATTGCTATGTTAAGAATTATAAGTTCGAATTTTACACCGAATGAAAATAAAATAGTTAAGTAATGTGTGAGAAAAAAATTTATAACTTTACAGTTTTATAATTTTAAATAAAGAATCATACTATAGTAGTTTTCATGAGCTCCTAACCCCTACTAAATATAAGGAAAATATTTAAGAAAAATTTAGGAAGAAACTTTCTTCACTTTCTTTCTTTTATTTTGTTTAATTTTGTCTTAAATAAAATATAGAACTCATGTGTTTATCTTGTGTTTTATAAGTTTACTAGTGGCACCTTCTTCTTTTGAGTTTGTCACCTTCTAGAGGAATGAAGGGTTATGGAGGAGTCTACCCTAAAGGGGTGATCTCACCACATCCTTAGTTTTGCTAAGGAGACCCCTTGGAAGTGGAAAAGGAGAGTATCGAAGAAGTGGACAAGAGAAAATTTTGGAGTGGGAACCACTATGCATACTTGGAGGAGAGAAAATGCACCTTTTTGTTGATTTTGTAATGAGTGGAGAATATTCTCCCTCTCCCTCATCGTTATACTTCTAGAAATAGACTTTTTGACTTTGCTAGATGGTATTCATCTATGTATTATTAATAGTAGATCCCTATTTAAGAGAACCTCCTCCTCACTTGTTGAATGAAGTAGAACTATTATAGACAATTTGGTTGTGCATGCTTCTCTTTGAGAATGAGTCTATCCCTTAGTCTTATCTAGAACCTTGGTTCAAGTGGCAACAACCACCATTCATCTTGATTGCTTCATCTCCCAAGTGATGTGCCACCTTCCCTTCTCTTTTTAGTCTTTGTTCTTTATTTCAAGTTTTATGTTCTTATGTTCATTTTATGCTTCCACAATTAATGTTGTCTTTGTTATCTTATGTTCTTTCTTTTGTTAATTTGAATCCATCCTCTTCTCTCTTTTGAGCTCCTATGAAATGCACATTCACATCTAGATAACTTAGTTATCTTAATGTTCAGTTGGAATCTTCTTGGAGTTTTCTTAAGAAACAAAAAAATAAAAACACATTTTCCTCTTAAAATCAACAAAAGTAACTTTCAACATTTGGTAATCTTGTCTTGTGTAGATATCTTAAAATGCTCTAAATCATCCTATCCTTGGCTAAGTTGGTGACTTTCTAAGAAAAAGTGAGTTGTTGACTTCATACCGCACTGGGCACCATTCATCATGCTGGGGGAATTGTTGATAGGAGGCTACTGATTACACAGTGTCGGGTGCCACACATTAACCGTTGGGCACCACCTCCCTACCGTCGTGCTCTGGTTGCAATTGAGTTGCAGTTTGTTAGGCGTTGTTCTATTTGTTGGGCGCTAGTCTTACTACCATGTTCTATTTTGGTAGTTTTGGCTATTGCTTTATGCCTTCTCAATGTGCTTAAATGTTGTTGGATAACATGCTTTTATGTGCTTAGTCATAGGGTATTATCATCTTGAAGAAAATTGCATGATAGTTACATGTTTGAGTCTATGTTTATGTCATTGTTTGTGTTTTATAAGTCTTTAAATGCATTTATCTTTGCTTGAGTCATATGACATGAATGCCCAATTGTAGTTTTCATGTCATTGTTTCCGATGTTTGCATGTATTTGAAAAAATGCTTAGGCTAGTACGCATGTATCTTGAATTAATTGTTTGATCCTAAACATAGGAGTTTAGTTCATTTTCACCTAGCAACCATTTCACATCTTTAAGCCATTCTAGAATTAATTTTTGAATTTGTTTTGTTACACAAAATTGTATTGGCCGAAAGCTTTTAAAGTTGTTTTGGAAAGAAATTGATGCTAAAAAATTGTATGTCCATTGGTTATAGAATTGGCCATTTTAGGTTGTGTGATGAGCTTGGCAAATTAATTCCATTCTTGTAGGTTTACTAGTCTTTTTGATATGTGTAGTTGGCTGGATTTTATTGCATGTATGAGTATTTTCTGAGTCTTAATTCAAGTTTTTCATCTTTTAGTCTTCTAAAAATTTTTGTCAACAAGTCTTTTTACTAGTGTGTTATTTCTTGTTTTGTGTTTTTCTTTTTTGTCTTAGGATATTCTTAAGGTTTGTATTTATGGTTTTCTTTCCTTGAACTTCTTTGAGTGATTGGTTAGTGTGCATATTTTCATTTGATATCCATCTTTCAAGAATTTGAATTTAAGGAATTTGAACACTCATGAATTTAGGCTTGAGAGTTTGAGTACAACCTACCCTTGAAATTTGGTGAGCTAGCCAAACATTGTCGGAGTTTATTTGTTTTTATTTTGTTTTTTGCTAACCTTAACCTCATTTATAGCTTATTGTTGGTCTTGGTTTTTTTGTGTGTAGGTGCAACATGTCAAACACTTCATCCAACTCCCAAGGTTGGAGAACCCTTAATGACTCAACTCAACCAAGAGTCATCTCTAGTTAAGCTTCTCAAACAAAAGGAACTACAAAAAAAAAAAAAAAAAAGAAGGACACTTAGCGAGACAATTCAAAGATTGGAGATGGAGAAGGACCTCACATTCACCATATAGCTCCTAAGGAGATTGAAGATAACACTTCCAAGGAAACCAACCTTAAACATCAACCTTAAACATGCAAGTAATTGACTTAACTTTTATTAAAACAATCCTATTTCACTTAGAAATTACATAACGAGGTATGAAGAATCATATATATGAAAATCTACTCTATTTTTGGTGAATTGTAACACTTTTTGAAAGAATTAAAGGATAACAGGTTAAGTCCTAGAATTGTAACTGAGCGTTGAAAGGTGGTTAGGTCAAAATCAAAATTTGGCCTTCACAAATGAGAAACTATGTTGGTGCTTAAGTCACGTGAAGAAAACCTTGAACACTACATTTGGAAGCTAGACCATGAAGGAACCCCACTTTAGGAGGAAACCTCCAAAGTTAACCATCATAGGAGTGGCATGAACTAAAAAGAAACTCAGGGAAACCCCAAGTGTTGATCACCATGATTGGAGCTTAAGCCAATCCTTAGAAGTCTATGAAAACAAAGCCAATCCTTAGAACACTTCTCTCGTAAATCTTAAACACCTTTGTAAAAGACATGAGGGAGGAACAACAACTTGTAGTTGTTATTGTTAGATCCGTCACGAGCAGTTGAATTCTCCTATGTTGTTATTGAATGGCACCAATTTCTATTTATGTAAATGTTTTATTCAGATGTTAATGATTTGATTCATGTTTAATGTTTGGATGAACTAATCACTCATCTATTTTATCAACTTGGATTGAGTTAGGAAACTAGTCTAAGTTAAGATCCAACCAAACTATTTATTATTCTTAGATCCTAGGAATAGATCTATATGTTTTAGCTTGTTATATGGTCTTGTTCTTAATGCAAGGATTCATTCAATTAGGAGGGAGTAAATTGGGTCAAAGTTTCAAAGAGAGACTGATTCCAATTTGTGCTAAAAGTTAAGAGATCAAAAATATATTTAACCTTTAATTTATTATTTCCAGGAACACTAAATAATGGTTTGATACTTAGTAAATCAGTAATAGTGAAGTAGAAACAGAGTAGTGAAACTCAATCTCAACATGCTCATTCTTATTAGTTTATCTAATTTATTTGTAATTTTTTGGATCAATATTAAACTTTCAAAGTATTGTTTAATTCTAAATCTAGATTGATTCAAAGTTATTGTTAAATATGAACAAATCCTATGGATGCGTCACTTGTTCACTACAATTTAAATAATGCACTTGCTAGTATTTGACAATACAGGTCAACACTAACCAAATATTTAATATTTAATGCAAACCTAGTTGATCAAGAACAAATGGACTTAGTGGTAGTAGAGTTCCAGGGACATGTCTTGATTTGGTGGCATAAAGTTTGTATGGACAATTACCAAGGGTCATTTGCGACTTCTTAGAGGTAAATTAAATCTATTATGCAAGCTAGATTTGTTTCTTCCTACTATAGAAGGGAACTCCTTTTGAAGCTCCAAAGGCTTCAACAATGTCAAATGTGAGTGAAGGACTATTTAAAGAGCTAGAATTTTTAATGCTTAGGGTTGGAATAAATGAATCTAATGAGGAAAAGGTATCTAGGTTTATGAATGGCTTATGGAGAAACATTCAAGGCCTAGTAGAATTGTATGAGTATTGCACAATTGAAAATCTCTTCCACCTTGTCCTAAAAATTATAACTCAATTGAAAGGAAAAGATGGGACAAGAAGGAGTTACTCACACTATAACGTCCCATTTAATTGATAAACCAAAATTAAAAGGAAACGTCACATCGAATAACATATAAACGCAGTTCTGGAGTACAAATACCACTCCATACAATAGTTAGGGCACACCACGAGGCCAAAAGAAAACATAAAGGATTAACGACAAAGTTTTCAAAAGGAAGCCCAAAGGCCAGACAGTACATGGGCCTTTGTCCTAAAAGAATAACCCAATTAACACAAGAAGCCCAGCCCAAGCGGACTATGCAGCGAAATCACCTCCTTGTTGACCACGGGTATTCCTCGCATTTGCTCACATCAACAAGTTGATGATCATTGCAAAAGAGATAACCACACATCAACAGAAGGGTAAGCTAGAGCCAAACATGATTGTAACAGGTAATCAGACATACTTTAACAATCAACTACGCATACATCATCCAAGCATGTTATGAACTTTCAATCCATATACTACGACTCGACTCGACTCATCCGGATATATATAATCTAGTCGGATTCAGCGGATGCTTGCACTTGTGGTGGATACCTCTGCTCACCCCCGAGCTATGTGTTACAAGTGTTACAATGAATCAATTCTCCCACACACAAAGTTAGCCCTTAATGAGTTTTAGGCCTCTTGCTACTCTCACCACAAGAGTCAGTCCGCTCTAAGTGAGACTAACTGACTCCTTAGAGTGTCAAGATGCAATCCTTACCTTGAATCCTTATCAAGTTATATAGATGAGGCACCATCATGGACACCCACTAACAGGGGCCATGGAATTACATCCCGACCACTGAAGCACGACCCTGAAATCTCACCTAGAGATTTCCAAGGAATTACGCATTGACACGGACCAAGCATACTAGACCAATCAAGAAAGATTTATCGCACATATACATATACATCACATACCAACTCTTTATAATTCACCTCTTTCATTTTTTTTCCAGTGGTTCCATACCCATCCATTACTCTCAAACCATAGTTGTGAAATTTCACCTCATGCCAATACCATGCCACTTTAACACCAACCATCTCATTTGTTTCACATGCCAAGATCATACAATCATATCAATCCAATTTGTAACCACAGCTTATATCATGCATTTCATTTCGTAGGCCTCATGCATTATATAGGATACATCATAAATCAAACATTTCATTTAGCCAAGCGAAGGAAACAGCACAACTCGCAGCAGATCTCGCTCAAGCCAGGAGCCCTCGCTCAGGCGAGAGGAATGCCCTCGCTTAGGCGAGATCACCACAGGGGCATGGGGAGGCTTTCGCAAGGCTCGTTTAGGCGAGCCCTCCTCGCCCAAAGGTGAGGTTCCTCGCCTAGGCTAAAACAGGAGCAACATGCCCAGAGCTCTCACGCGTCCTCGCTTAGGCGAGCGTCTCTCGCCTGAGCGAGACAGTGCCCCGCTCAAAACAAGAGTTTTCGCTTGAGCGAGAGCTCGAGTGCAGCTCTGATCTATTCCTGCAAGTCTCGCCTAGGCAAGACAGGCCCGTTTGGGCGAGTGTGTCGAACCTCGCCACTATTTCTCCCTACCACAGTCATATTTCATACCCAAACAATAATGCCAACCATCTCATACATCCATAACAGCATACAACTCAATCAATCACGAAACAAACGCAAAACAACAGTAATCACACCAACAAACATGAGGGTTCTAGCTTCCCTTACTGGAAATAAGCTAGCACAAGACTCTTAAATCAAAACTAGCGAGCACATCAGCTCCGAGGTTAGCATAAAGAACTGGAGATTCGCGGAACAAAGGTGAAACTGGATCAATAAGGAAAAGCTTCAGTTTGAAACCAAGACAGCAGAGCTAGAATAGGGGAAAATAGTTGGAAGGTTAACTTACTCGAGTCGATGGAGTCCTTCTAGCTCAGCGTAAGAGGGGATGCGAAACCCTAGCAGAGGTTTGTGGTTGCTCTAAAGAGAAAGGGAGAACTGTTTCTGCAAAGTGAATGGAACGAAAGCGTTAGGGCAGACTTAGGGTATGTTTTCTCTTTGGGTCAGCCCTTAGGCCCAATAGTTTGGGGCAACCTTTTAATTTAGGGCAGAAAAAAAAAAGAATAAGGAATTTAATGGGCTTTACACACACAATGATTATTATAGTCATTCTTTAAAGTGAAAAAGAAAGGAAAAACATTATAAGTCCCCTTCAAAATCTCACCAAGAGCCACATCCCAAGAGTAATTCACCTAGAGGTCACCCTCCCACCATTCCCCTTCTCCAAGGTCAAGTTCCATAAAATGTTTTAAGTGTTTGGGATATGGGTATTTGAATTGCCTAATCAAGACAATCATGATCTTAAAGTCAAGTGGTGAGGTAGAGAGTGAAAAATCCCCTCCTTCTTCTCCTTTAAGAGATAACTCTTCTTCCCGGTGGTGGACCTAATATCCTAAGTCAGTGGGGGCAATTTAATTTTCAAATAATATAAATTAATAATTATTATTATCATGAAATTTAATAATAATTATCAATCAATCTATCTTTAAAAAAGTTAAGGGGAGAAAAATTACGGGATTAAAAGGGCAAACTATTTTTTACCAAATATTTGGTAATAATTAAACAAAATGAGGAGGGTGCTTGCCTATTATACTCGGTTATATGTATGTTCGTCACAGCTTCTTATAATAATAATAATAATAATAATAATAATAATAATAATAATAATAATAATAATAATGAAATTAAATCATGTGAAAGAGACCTATTGATAATGAGACACATTCTAAATTCTAAAACTTAATTTACATGAACATGATGATAAATTTTAAAAACAATTTGTCATTTTTGTTGTGAATCATATAACAAATTGGTTGTATTTTTCGAGATAAAACAATTCATCAATAAAACTTTTGTAGTGAACACCACTCCATTCTTCACTTTCTCATGTTACCTAAAATATGAATTTTCTTTTAAGATGGTTGTAAAAGTTACAAAATTGAAATTGAAATTGAAATTATAAAAAAAAATGTTTGCTTAACATATAGTTTTTAAACTATAAAATATTCCTTTTAAGTTTTATATAAATCATAATAATATTGATTACTTATCGATGTAAAATATTAATAATAAATTTGTAAATCAACTTTTCAAATAAGGTCAAACATCATTATGAACTTGCACATCTCAATTATATTGATATTCTAAAGTTCATCAATCATATGTCATCATATTAAAAGTTATTAAAAATAAAAAAATAAAATAAAAGAATATAAAGCATGGAAGATTGAACAAAACTGATGACAAAAATTACATTCTAAATTCTAAAAATTAATTTATGTGAACATGATGATAAATTTTAAAAACAATTTTTCATTTTTGTTGTGAATCATATAACAAATTGGTTGTATTTTTCGAGATAAAACAATTCATCTATAAAACTTTTGTAGTAAACATCACTCCATTATTCACTTTCTTGTATTACGTAAAATATGAATTTTCTTTTAAAAATTAATATTCTAAAGTCCGTCAATCATTTGTCATCACATCAAAAGTTATTAAAAATAAAAAATAAAATAAAAGAATATAAAGCATGGAAAATTGAACAAAACTCATGATAAAAATTACATTCTAAATTCTAAAAATTAATTTACATGAACATGATGATAAATTTTAAAAACAATTTGTCATTTTTGTTGTGAATCATATAACAAATTGGTTGTATTTTTCGAGATAAAGCAATTCATCAATAAAACTTTTGTAGTGAACAACACACCATTCTTCACTTTCTCAAATTTCCTAAAATATGAATTTTCTTATAAGATACTTGTAAAAGTTACAAAATTAAAATTGAAATTATAAAAGAAAAATCTTTGCTTCACATATAGTTTTTAAACTATAAAATATTCTTATTAAGTTTTTAAATGTTAATTAAGCATCAATATTTGTCTTATTAAGTGTTATTTAAATCATAATAATATCGATTACTTATTGATATAAAATATTAATAATAAATTTTTAAATTAACTTTTCAAATAAGGTCATGGTAACCATCATTTAAACTTACACATCTCAATTATGTTAATATTCTAAAGTCCATCAATCATTTATTATCATATTAAAAGTTATTAAAAATAAAAATAAAATAAAAGCATATAAAACATGGAAGATTGAACAAAACTCATGATAAAAATTATATTCTAAATTCTTAAAATTAATTTACATGAACATGATGATAAATTTTAAAAACAATTTG